>Ga0315904_10007379_pt1 | contig 14799 bp, 8 predicted proteins | sample LakEriMetagenome_6_FD_203529 | JGI IMG/M metagenome (GOLD analysis project Ga0315904, IMG submission 203529) | Freshwater fungal communities from buoy surface, Lake Erie, Ohio, United States - Buoy 12 MA120 | ecosystem: Environmental > Aquatic > Freshwater > Lake | place: USA: Lake Erie, Ohio... | reverse complement strand
GTGGAGGGGTTGCTCATCGCGGTGAACGACATCGACCGCGTGGTGCAGCTCATCAAGACGGCCAAGGACACCGACCAGGCGCATGCGCGACTGCGCAAGGAATACGCGCTGTCGGAAATCCAGGCCGATGCGATTCTCGCCCTGCGGCTGGCCAAACTCACGGGTCTCGAAGTCACGGCGCTCAAGAACGAGGCCAGGGAGCTCAAGGCGCGCATCAAAGAACTTGCGGCGCTGCTCAACTCGCGCGCGCAGCGCATGGCGGCGCTCGCGGTGGAGGTGCAGGAGATCGTGGAGAAGTTCGGCGATGGTCGTCGCACCGAGATCATCACGGCGGACATGGCCGACGAAGTGGCCGAAACGGTGGCCGATGCCGAGGTGGTGGGCGTGCTCACGTATGGCGCACGTATCGCGCAGCTGCCACTCCCGTCCGGGCGATCGCGCAAGACCGAGGTCGAACGCGATGTCACGGCCGATGAACTGCCCATGGTGAAGGGGCGGCTTCGGCATACGGAGTCGATGCTCGTGCTGTCGCAGGAGGGTCAGGCATGGACGCTCTTCGGCAGTGAGCTGCCCACGGCGGCGCGTAGCGGGCGTGGTACGGCGCTCAAGGAGGTCATCGAGTGGCCGAAGCACAGTGTGCCGGTACTCGGGGCGATCGTGCGCGACTTTGCGCACCCGCTGTTCGTGACCATGGTGACCGCCACCGGCCAAGTGAAGCGCACGGCGATCAAGGAGTTCCGGAACGCACGGCTCGCCGGTATCAAAGCCATTCGCCTCGACAAGGGCGACCGCATTGTGGGCGCGGCGCTCACCACGGGGCAGGATGATCTGCTGTTGGCCACCAAGGCGGGGCAGGTGATCCGCTTCCACGAGAGCGAAGTGCGCGATATGGGGCGTGATGCCGGCGGGGTACGCGGCATCCTGCTCAAGGATGGCGATGCCGTGGTGGCGTTGGCCGTCGGGCACGCCGGGCAGGTGGTGTGCGCCGGCACCACGCAGGGCTATGCGAAGCGGGTGAGCGTCGAGGCCGTCCCGCTGCAGGGGCGCGGCGGACAGGGGGTGCAGTTGCTCACGCCGGCCGAGAAGGCCGGGGCCGTGGTCGGGCTGGTTACGGTGACCAGCGAGATCGAGGCCCGGTTCGTCACCGGCAGCGGTGCCACGGTGGACGTGGACGACGCGGAGGTGCCGGTGGTGGCGCGGGCGACGCGTGCGGTGCAGCTGTCGGCGTGGCCGGGTAGTCTTACGGCGGTCGCGTTAGTCGCCGCGCCGACCGAATAGCGGTTCGGCGCGACGGCGGCTTCCCCTTCCTCCGGTCTTTCCCGCATGTCCTACACGCCTGTTGCGCTGGTGACCGGTGCGTCGCGCGGTATCGGTCGCGCCATTGCCCTGCGGCTTGCCGAGCAACATCGCGTGATCGGGGCCGCGCGCGACGAACAGGCGCTGCAGGCGCTCGTGGCCGACATCGAGCAGCATGGCGGCGCGGCGGAAGCGCTGGCACTCGACGTCTCCGACCCCGAACAGGTGGCCGCCCGCCTCGAGGGGCGCGCGGTGGATGTGCTCGTCCACAATGCCGGCGTGGGGACGCTGAAGCCGCTGCTGGAGCTCACGCCGGCGGAATGGCAGCGCATGATGGACGTGAACGTGAACGCCCTCTTTCATGTCACGCGGGCGCTGCTGCCGGGCATGGTGGCACATGGGCGCGGACACATCGTGATCATTGGCTCCATCGCCGGTCGCAGCGCGTTCGTGGGGGGCGCCGGCTATGCCACCACCAAGCATGCCGTGATGGGGTTCGCGGAGAACCTCATGCTCGAAGTGCGCGACGCGGGCGTGAAGGTCAGCGTGGTGAGCCCGGGGTCGGTGGCGACCGACTTTTCGGGACGCGCCGAGCCCCGAGCCAGTGCCCAGCTGGTGGCCGATGACGTGGCCGCTGCCGTCATGAGCGTGGTGAACACGCCACCCGAAGTGCTGATGCACCGGGTGGAAGTGCGGATTCTTTCGCCCAAACGCCCGAGGGGCGCCAGATGACCATCACGCGTCGGGAGCTGCTGCACCACCTCGGGATTGGCGCCGTGGCCGGCGCATTGGGCATCCCTCGTACGGCGCTGGCGTTACGCCACAAGATGGCGCGCCCGCGCCCCACGCCGGCGCAACTCGCCTGGCAGCGCGACGAGCTGGCGCTTTTCGTGCACTTCGGGATCAACACCTTCACCGATCGCGAATGGGGCGACGGCACGGAGTCGCCGGCGCTGTTCGATCCCGCGGCGCTCGATGCCCGGCAGTGGGCGCGCGCCGCACGGAGCGCCGGGGCGAAGGCCATGATCCTCACCGCGAAGCATCACGACGGATTCTGCCTGTGGCCCACCGCCACCACGCAACACTCCGTAGCGTCGAGCCCCTGGCGGAACGGGCAGGGCGATGTGGTGCGTGAGTTCGCGACGGCGTGCCGGGCCGAGGGGCTCAAGGTGGGGCTGTATTGCTCGCCGTGGGACCGCAATCATCCGGCGTACGGCGATTCGCCGCGCTACAACGACGTGTACCTCGCGCAACTCACCGAACTGCTCACCAACTACGGTGAGCTGAACGAGGTGTGGTTCGACGGTGCGAACGGCGAGGGGCCGAACGGCAAGCGGCAGGTATACGACTGGCCGCGCACATGGGCGCTGGTGCGCGCCCTGCAGCCGAAGGCCGTGATCTTCTCCGATGCCGGTCCCGACGTGCGCTGGATCGGGAACGAGCGCGGCGTGGCCGGCGAGACCTGCTGGAGTACCATCCGGTCATCGGCCGTGCCGTACATCGGCGCGAGCGGTGACGACGTGATCACGGCGTTGCAGCAGGGGCACGCCGATGGCGACGTGTGGCGGCCGGGCGAAACCGATGTGTCGATTCGGCCGGGGTGGTTCCACCATCCCGCCCAGGACAGCGCCGTGCGCTCGGTCGAGAATCTGGTTGATCTCTTCTTCACGAGCGTGGGCCGGAATTCCAAGCTGCTGCTGAATGTGCCGCCCACGCGTCGGGGGCAGTTTCACGAGACCGATATCGCCCGCCTGGCGGGTATGCGCGCCGCGCTCGACGCGCTGCACGCGACGCGCATCCCGCTGTCGGCGATGGCACCACGCGCCGTTGGGGGCAGATGGCAGCGCACGTTCATACTGCCCACACGGCAACGGGTCACCACAATCGATCTGGCGGAGCCGATCGAGCGCGGGCAGCAGGTGGCGACGTGGCGGGTCCGTGCGGACCGGGCCGACGGCCCGGTGATCGCCTCGGGGACGACCGTCGGCAACCGTCAGCTCCGCAGGTTAACGGCAACGGCTGCGGTACGGCGCCTCGTCGTCGAGTACGAGGGGCTGGATGAGCCCGCCACCGTTTCACTCCGCGCCTACCGAGGGTGACTTGGCGACAACCCGTTCCCTGTGCGGGTGAAAAGACGTCCACGAGGTCTGGTACGGCGAATGGCTGAGTCTGCTAGACGTGCACGTGCACGTGCCGTACATCAATAGGCGTGGCACTTCGCCACCCTCTTCCCGTCCGATACCATCTTGAGGGACCCATGCGTCAGATTCATCGCGTCGCGCTCGTCGGTGCCATGGTCGTCGTGTCCTCGCTTTCCGCGTCGGCGCAGGGGCGCATGCGCGCTACTCCGCTGTCGTTCGGAACTGCCCGGGGGAATCCGCCGGTCGCAGCGCGTGTCCTCGCGGCGAACGTGGTCAACATCGTGACCACGGACTTTGCCTTCGACATGCCGGCTACGCTTCCCGCCGGCCTTACCACCATGCGCCTCTCCAACAAGGGGAAAGAGCTGCATCACCTCTATCTGGTGAAGGTGCCGAGTGGGAAGTCATCGAAGGACATCATGGCCTGGTTCAAGGCCGGTGGGCCACCGCCGCAGTGGATGAAGCCAGTGGGTGGCCCCAACGCATCGGCGGGCATCACCGAGTTCACCAGCACGCTCGAAGCGGGTGACTACGTGGCGTTCTGCGTGATTCCGAGCCCCGATGGCACGCCGCACGTCATGAAGGGGATGATCAAGGACGTGAAGGTCACGCCGTCGGCGAACAAGTCGGCCGAGCCGAAGCCCACGGTCACGCTCACGCTCAAGGACTATGACTTCACGTTCGATAAGCCCCTGACCGCCGGACGGCACGTGATCGCGGTGAAGAATACGGGCCCGCAGCCGCACGAGTTCTTCATGGCCAAGCTGCTGCCGGGCAAGACGCCGATGGACATGGCCAAGTTCGCGGAGAAGCCGGCCGGTGCACCGCCGGGTATCCCGTTCGGTGGGATCACCGACATCCTGCCGGGGCAGACGGTGTACGTGACGGTGGAGATTCCGGCCGGCGAGTACGGATTCCTCTGCTTCGACCCGGATGCGAAGGACGGCAAGCCGCACGTGGCGCACGGCATGATCAAGCAGATCAGTGTGAAGTAGCGGAATCGAAAGCCGATAGCTGAAAGCCGGAAACTCCCCCGCCTCTCGAACGAGGCCGGGGGAGTTTTCCGTCTTCAGCCATCGGTCTTCCGTCTTCCGAGGTCGGCACCCATGCTCAGCGCGACAGAAACAACCACACGGCGCTGCCGATGCCGATGAACGAGACGGCGCCCCGGACCCACGCCTGCGGGACTTTCTGCGCGAGCCCGGACATCGCGTATCCGCCGACGCTCGAACCGATCGCCATCACGAGCGCGATGGGCCAGTTCACGAGCCCCTTCAGGGCGAACGTCGCCGCGGCGATGCCGTTGAAGCAGATGCCATTGAAGTTCTTGAGGCCATTCATGCGGTGGATGTTGGTCATCCCCATGAGGCCGAAGGCGGCCAGCATCACGATGCCTGCCCCGGCGCCGAAATAGCCACCGTAAATCGCCACGACATACTGGCCCAGCATCATGCCGCGCGTAGGCTCCGTCGGCGTGGGCCCGTGTGGGACCTCATCGATGTAATGGCGCAGCCACTTCATCACCCGCCCCTGAAAGGCGAACAGCAGCGTGGCGCAGAACACCAGCCACGGCACGATCGCCCGGAACTGCTCGTCGCTCGTGGCCATCAGCAGCGCCGCCCCCGTCAGTCCACCAAGAAAACTCGGAATGGCGAGCTTCACCGCCCAGCGCTCAGCGCCCTGCAACTCGCGCCGATAGCCCATCATGCTGGCGAACGAGCCGGGCCACAGCGCCACGGTACTGGTGGCATTGGCCGCGACCGGCGTCACCCCGAGCCCCAGCAGCGCCGGAAACGTGAGCAGCGTCCCGCCGCCCGCGATGGCGTTCACCGCACCGCTGATCGCGGACACGGCAGCGATGGCCGACAGCTGGGAAAGCGAAGGCTGTGCGAGGAGCATCCCCAAAGGATCAGCTGCCTCGCGCCGTGAGGGCGAGACACGCCCAGCCGGCGATGAAGCACACGCCACCCAGCGGGGTGATGGCACCGAGGGCGCGGATGCCGGTGAACGTCATGGCGTAGAGGGAACCCGAGAAGAGCAGCGTGCCGGCCACGAAGAGCCATCCGGCCGCCGTGCTGAGGGTGCCGGGGGTACGGCCCGCGATCCACGCCACCGCCAGCAGGGCCAGCGCGTGGTACATCTGATACCGCGCGCCGGTTTCGAATACTTCGAGGAGCCGAGGCTCGACCCGCGCGCGGAGTGCGTGTGCCCCGAACGCGCCGGCGGCGACGGAGATGCCCCCCGAGAGGGCGCCGATCAGGAGAAAAAGTCGGTCCATGTCCGCAATCTAGTCTGCCCCGACGGTCCGCCTAGGGCGACCGCCCTGTCGCGCGCCGTACCGGGCTATCGGCACCCGCGAGCGTGGCGTACCGTTGAGGGTTCGTTTCCCTTTACGCGGAGTCTGCATGACCCCAGATCACCTTCGCCGCGCCGCGTTCACCCTGGCGCTTGCCCTCGGTGCGGCCAGCGCGTCAGCGGTGCCGGTGTCGGCGCAGGGCGCACCCGGTGGGCCGGGCGCCAACGCCGGCTTGCCGCTCAAGGCGGCCCGTACGCACACCTTCACGACCACGAAGGGCACGTGGATGAGCGTCGACGTCTCGCCCGACGGATCGACGCTCGTCTTCGACCTGCTCGGCGACCTCTACACGCTGCCCGTCGCTGGCGGTAAGGCCACGCGCCTGACGAGTGGCATGGCCTACGATGCGCAGCCCCGATTCTCCCCCGACGGCAAGTCGGTGGTCTTCGTCTCCGATCGTTCCGGCGGCGAGAACCTGTGGACACTGTCGCTCGCCGACCGTGACAGCACCCAGATCACGAAGGGCAACAACAACCTGTACGTGTCGCCGGAGTACACGCCCGACGGCAAGTACATCGTGGCGTCCCGCTCCGGTGGCCTCGGTGGGCCCGCGAAGCTGTGGATGTATCACGTGGATGGCGGGAACGGCGTGCCCCTCAGCACGCAGCCGGCTGCCGCGCCAAACGTAAAACAGATGGGTGCGGCCTTCGGCAATGATCCGCGCTACATGTGGTTCGCCACGCGGCAGGGCGACTGGCAGTACAACAGCATCGGTCCCCAGTACCAACTCGCCGTGTGGGATCGCGAATCCGGTCGCATCTCGCAGATGAGCACGCGATACGGCTCGGGCGCGCGACCGGCGCTGTCGCCCGATGGCAAGTGGCTGGTGTACGCCACGCGCTTCGAGACCAAGACCGGGCTCGTACTGCGCAACCTGAACACGCAGCAGGAAGAGTGGCTTGCGTTCCCCGTGCAGCGCGACGATATGGAATCGCGGGCGCCGCTCGACGCGTATCCGGGATACTCGTTCACCCCCGACGCCAAGGCCATCGTCGTGACCTACGGCGGTGAACTGTGGCGGGTGCCGGTGGACAAGACGGCGCCCAGCAAGATTCCGTTCGAGGCCGAGGTGAAGCTCGAGCTCGGCCCGGAAGTGAAGTTCGCGTACAAGGTGGATACGGCGCCCTCGTTCACCGCGCGGCAGATCCGCGATGTGCAGCCGTCGCCCGATGGCAAGTCACTCGCCTTCACGGCACTCGATCGGGTGTACGTCATGGCGTTCGCCGACATGAAGCCCGTGCGCGTTTCCAGCGCGGCAATGGGCGAATTCAGCCCCGTCTGGTCGCCGGACGGCAAGTCGCTGGCGTACGTGACGTGGGAAGACGCGCGCGGCGGGCAGATCATGCGCGCCGATCGCGATGCGAAGGGCGCGTGGCGCACGCGGGCCCTCACGGGCATCGCCGGACTGTACACGGACCTCGCGTGGTCACCCACGGGCGCGCGCATCGTGGCTTCCCGTGCTGCGGCGCGCGAGATGCAGGAAGCGGGCGGCGCGTTCTTCGGGCCCGCGGCGGCAGAACTCGTGTGGGTGCCCTCAACGGGCGGCACCGCCTCGCTCATCATGCCTTCGGGCGGCATGAGCGCCCCGCACTTCACCAAGGATACCTCACGCATCTTCGCGTACAGCGCCGGTGGCGGGCTGCAGTCGTTCCGGTGGGACGGCACCGATATCAAGACGCATCTGCGCGTGACCGGCCCCATGCCGGCGAATGCCGGCAATCTCGACGGTGCCCTCGTGGCGAAGGAGGCCAAGCTCAACTTCGGTGGTCGTTCGGCGCGCCCCATCAGCCAGGGCATGCATCTCGATGATGGCCACGACCTCGAGCCCACGCCGTCGGCACCGCCGGCCTCGCTCATCCTGATGTCGCCCAGCGGCGATCAGGCGCTGGCTACGGTGGGCATGGACATTTACACCGTGACCGTGCCGCAGGCCGGTGCCACGCCGCCCACGGTGAGTGTGGCCGCCCCGGCCGCGGCATCGGTGCCGGTGAAGAAGCTCAACACCATCGGTGGTGAGTTCGCCACCTGGGCGGCCGACGGGCGCAAGGTGCACTGGGCGCTCGGCAACGCGCTCTTCACCTACGATCTCGATCGGGCGAAGGCGGTGGAGGATTCGCTCAAGGCCGATGATCGCCGCAAGACGCGTCTGCGGGCTGACACCACGAAGGCGGTGAAGGACAGCATTGCGCGCGCTGACTCCATCGCGAAGACTGATACCACCAAGAAGACGCCGCCGGGGTACAAGGCGTCGGAACTCCGCGTGGTGGTGACGGGACAGCGTGATCTGCCCAAGGGCACGGTGGTGTTCCGCGGTGGCAAGGCGATCACGATGAAGGGCAAGGAAATCATCGAGAACGCCGACATCGTGGTGCGTGACCAGCGCATCGTGGCCGTGGGGGCGCGTGGTTCCGTGGCCATCCCCGACAGTGCCACGATCATCGATGTGAGCGGCAAGGTGCTCATGCCCGGCATGGTGGACACGCACTATCACCCGCAGTGGCTCACGCCCAATATCCACAACACGCAGACGTGGCAGTACCTCACCACACTTGCGTACGGCACCACCACCACGCGTGATCCCCAGACCGCCACGACGGACTTCCTGTCGTACAGCGATCGGGTAGAAAACGGGGAAATGATCGGGCCGCGCATCTACACGACGGGCCCGGGAGTCTTCAGCGCCGAGCCGGTGCGCGATCTCGAGCACGCGAAGGAGATCCTCACGCGCTACGCGAAGTACTACGACACCAAGACGCTCAAGATGTACATGTCGGGCAACCGTCAGCAGCGTCAGTGGATCATCATGGCGGCGAAGGAACTCGGCATCATGCCGACGACCGAGGGCGGGCTCGACCAGAAGCTCAATATCACCCACGGCTTCGACGGGTATCCCGGCATCGAGCACACGCTCCCCATCACGCCCAAGTACGACGACGTGTTCGAGTGGTACAAGGCGACGCAGGTGACCAACTCGCCCACGCTCATCGTGGAATACGGCGGTCCGTTCGGCGAAGGGTGGTTCTACCAGTCCGAAGACCTGCTCAACGACGCCAAGCTGCGACGCTTCACGCATCCGGTGGATTTCGACAGCAAGGTGCGCCGTCGCGGCAGCGGCAATGCGCCCGGCCCCGCCGGCTTTGCCGTGAGGGAGGAGTATGCCATGTGGCAGCACGCCGAGGATCTGGCCAAGACGGTGGAGCGCGGTGGACGGATCGGCATCGGCAGTCACGGCCAGCTGCAGGGGCTCGGCATGCACTGGGAGCTCTGGCTGGTGCAGTCGGGGGGCATGAGCACCCACGAGGCGCTGCGTTCGGCGACGATTGTCGGGGCGGAAGCCATCGGTCTCGGCGGTGAGATCGGCTCACTCGAGGCAGGCAAGTTCGCCGATCTGCTGGTGCTCGACCAGGACCCGCTGGTGAACATCCGCAACACCAACACGCTGCGCATGGTGATGGTGAACGGTCGCCTGTTCGATGCGAACACGCTCGATGAGCTGCATCCGCGTCAGAAGACGATGCCGAAGCAGCCGTGGAGCTACACGGTGCCGGCGGCGGGAGCGGGCATCCGGCAGTAAACGGTAACCCGACACTCAAAACCCGAACTCACAGCCCGGAACTGATCAGTTTCGGGTTATGGGTTCGGGTTTCGTGTTTTGGGTACGTATCAGGATGCCGGCAGCAACACCCGCACCCACGTGCCGTGAGGTGAGGCGTTGTTGAGAATGAGCGTCCCCCCCATGATGGCCACGAGCCCATAAGCCGAGGAGAGACCGAGTCCGGATCCCTCGCCCACTGACTTGGTCGTATAGAACGGATCGATGGCGCGCTCCCGCACCGATTCGGGCATGCCGGGGCCATCGTCGATGAGGTCGATGGCGACGTAGCGACCGGCTGCCAGCACCGTACCCATACGGTCTTCCAATGGCGTGTCGAGCGTGGTGCGGGCGGCGATGATGCGCAACTCGCCGGGGCCACGACGAGCCGACTTGCTGATGGCCTCGTTCGCGTTGGAGATGACGTTGAGCAGCACTTGCTCGAGCATGGCGGGATCGCCCGTCACCACCGGGGCAGGTGCCTCGATGGCCGTCGTGATGCGCATGGCATGCGACGTGTGCTGTGTCATGAGTGATTCCGCGGCCTGAATCACGGTCGCGACCTCGAATGGCTGACGGGTCAGCTGACGCCGCCGTCCGAACGACAGCAGGTGTTGAATCAGGTCGCGCGCGCGTGACGTGGCGCGCAACGTCTCGGCAAAAAAGGGATCGGTCTCCGCCGATGGCGGGAGCACCGATCTGATGTATTCCACGTTGCCCACCACGACGGTGAGCAGGTTGTTGAAGTCATGCGCCACGCCGCCGGCGAGACGGCCGATGGCTTCGAGCTTTTCCGCCCTGCGGAGAGCAAGCTCTACGCGTTCGCGTTGCATCACGGCGTACAAACGATCGGCTGCGGGAGCGGCGCGTTCAGCGACCGCTGCCACCAATTCGCGGCTGTATTCGTCGAGAGGCGCGCCACTGGTGCGCACGGCGAGCTTGACCAGCAGTCCCCCCGTGGTGGGAGAGCGTTGTACGAACACCGTGTCCCCTGTCTCGAGGCTCTCGGCATGCTCGATGTGCATCTCGCCCTCGGTGTGCACGTGCCAGTGACGATCACCCGGCAGGCGAGTGCACCACGCCACGGCCAGGGCGCCCGTGTATTCGCGTAACTCGGCACACACTCCCGCCCGCAGCTCCTCGAACGATTGGCTCTCCGCAATCACCACGGCAGCCACGTGACTGTGGGTGATGTCACGCTGAATGGAGACCCAGTGCGTGTACCAGCCCGACTCGTTGGCAATGGGCGTGATGTCGAATTCGACATCGAACGGAATCCCGTTCTTCCGATAATTCGTGAGTCGCACCCGGGTCGAGCGCCACTCCTTGATCGCCGTGTGCAGCTGCCAAAGGACAGCCGGATTGGTACGCTTCCCCTGCAAAATGCGAGGCGACTGCCCGATGACCTCCGACGCGGTAAAGCCGGTCATACGCTCGTAGGCGGCGTTGACAAATACGATGCGCGGCCCCGGTCGCATACTCGGTTCGGCCTCGGTGATCAGGACGACATCGTCGACCCGTTCGAGCACCTGCTGCAGCAACGGAAAGGGCGGTGTGGTGGACACGGCTGAACAATCGATGGTTTCGAGCATGGAACGGCTGAGCCGAGGCCGTACGGCCTCGGCTCAGCCGCCGGCATCATTTCGGGCCGATCTGGTCTTCTTTCGGTGGGATGGCACCGAGGAGGTGTTGGACGAAGTAATCCCAACGTCGGCGCATCATGTAGTTCGTTGCCGCCCCGAAGCCGTGGGCGGCATTGGGGATCATCAACAGATCAAAGTCCTTGCCAGCCTTGATGAGGGCGTCGACCACCAGATAGGTGTTGTCTGGGGGCACGTTATCGTCGAGCGTGCCGTGGGCGAGCAGCAGCTTGCCCTTGAGGTTCTTCGCGAGCGTCTGGTTGGCCTCGGCGTCGTAGTTGTCGCCCGTGCCATTCCTGGTGAGCAGACCATGATAGCGCTCACCCCAGTCGTCTTCGTAATTGCGGTTGTCGTGATTGCCCGACTCCGAAATGCCGACCTTGAAGAAATCGGGGTAGCGGAACATCGCGCCCGCGGTGGCGAAGCCACCACCCGAGTGCCCCCAGATCCCCACCTTGTCGAGATCGATGAACGGGTAGCGCTGCGCGAGCTGCTTCATGCCCGCCACCTGATCGGGGAGCGTGTTGTCCCCGAGTCGGGCGTAGTAGGCATCATGGAACGACTTCGATCGGGTGGGATTCCCGGTGCCATCGATGGCCACGACGATGAACCCGAGCTCGGCGAGTGCCTGATTGTCACGCGTGGCCGCGGTGAACTGCCGGCTGCCCACCGATCCACCCTGTGGGCCCGGGTAGATGTAGTTGATGATCGGGTACTTCCGGGTCGAGTCGAGGGTGGTGGGCGTCCACATGAGGCCGTACAGGTCCCACTTTCCGTCACGATCCTTTACGGTGATGCGCGTGGGCGCCTTCCAGCCGGTGGCGACCAGACGGCTGATGTCTCCCTGTTCGAGCGCGGCGATCAGCTTTCCACTCTTCGCGTCACGGAGCACCGCCGTTTGTGGAACATCCGGCCGCGACCAGCTGTCCACGAAGTGTGTGCCGGTGGGAGCCAGCGAGACTGCGTGGTCACCGTCTTCGGGGGTGAGCAGCGTGAGGCCCTTCCCATCGAAGCCCACACGGTAGAAGTGGCGGAAGTACGGATCCCGCCCCTTTTCCTTGCCTGCGGCATTGAACCACACCGTGCGCGTCTTCTCGTCGAGACGCACGACGTCGAGCACCGTACCCTCGCCCGTGGTGATCTGGTTCTTCAGCTTGCCCGTGGCGAGGTCGTACAAGTACAGCTGCCCCCAGTCGTCACGCTCGGAGAACCAGAGGACCTCGTTGCTGGCGGGGAGCACGCGCCAGTTCTGCTCGCCATCGCCGCTTTCGAACTGCGTGGCCACTTCCTCACGCAACACGTCACGCACGTCGCCCGTCGCGGCATCAGCCACACGCAGCGTGGCCACCTTGTGGTCGCGCGAGTTGCTGAGGAACGCCACCGCGCTCCCGTTGGGGAACCATTCGGTGTCGGCGAGCTTGCCGCCGCAGTTGATGTGGTCGCACACGGAGCTGCGATGCTGATCGGGCGCCATCTTGAAGCGCACCACCTTCGGCATCGTCCCCGACAGATCGACGACGACCCGTTCGATCATCGTGACCGCACTGTCGCCGGGGAGCGGGTACTTCCACTGCAGCAACTCGGGGTGTCCCACCTTGTAGCGCACGAGGTACATCTCGCCCGTTTTGCGCTGGTCCTGCTGGAAGGTGGCGATCTTCTTCGAATCGGGTGACCAGAGCAGCACCGCGCGCTCACTGTGTACCCAGCCGGCGTTGTCGGTGGCGTAGCCGTAGTCCTTCACGCCGTCGGTGGTGACTGGCGTTTCGGTGTTCGTCGCAACGTCGCGCACCCAGAGATTCCAATCTCGGATGAAGGCCGCCTTGGTTCCGTCAGGCGAGAGTACCTCCGGTGCGCGCGTGCGATTACGGGCCGCCGGGGCCGCCGGGGCCGCGGGCGCTGGCGGGCACTGGGCGTTGGCCGTCGCGCAATTCGTCTTCACGCCCTTCGCGTTGACCAGCATCATCGGCTGCGAGCCGTCGGGCTGCCGCACGCGATAGGTGAACCGGCCATCGGGTAGCCATGACGGCTGCACACCGGTATTGGAGACGAGCGTTTGCGTATTGAAGCCGAGGAACTTCTCAGCGCGGGCGTAATCGGCAGCGGTGAGCACGCGCGACTGCGCGGGGGCCACGGACAGGGGCACGGCAACCGCGACGGCGGTCAGGAGGACTGAGCGGCGCATCGTAAGGGAAAGAGTGGGAGAATCCAGCCTGAAAAAATTCGCTTCGGACGGCCCTCCGGGAAAGGTCGCACCGGTCCGAATTCGCAGGCCGAGAGCTGAGAATCGAGAATGAGAATCGACCGGCCAGACGGAGAAGCCAGCCCGGATAGAGGTGGGACACGAGCTGGCCAGAGGTGCGAAGTGAGCGCGTGGGCCACTCGCTTCCCGCTTCTGGCAAGCGGACCTCACGCTGCTATCCAGGCTCACCTCTCACCCTCACCCCTCGATTCTCATTCTCAATTGACGGATCTCAGCCCTTCGCGATCGCGGAAGCGGTGCGCAGCCCCACCGCCGCGAACGTGAGCGTGCCATTGCAGCAGCTCGCCGTGGGCTGGGTGGGGGCGCCGGCTACCCACAGGTTGTCGTGTTCGTGGGCCCGCCCGAACGCATCCACCACGCTCGTGGCCGCATCGTTTCCCATGCGGCAACCGCCGGTGGGGTGCTCCTGGCCAAGATCGTTGCTGCTGTTCTCCATGCGCAGAATCGAGCCGCCTCCCGCCTTGGCCATGCGTCGGAACAGATTGCGCAATTCTTCCTCCTGCCACTCCCGCAGGGCCGCGCTTTCGGGCGCGTCGCGGAAGGCCACCTGCGGCATGGGATCGCCGAACCGGTTGGTGCGGCCGCTGTCGAGCGTGAACTTGCTCTCGCGATCGGGGAGCACGTCGTAGTAGCCACGTACGCGCGCCGTGGCGCCCTTGGCCCGCTGCTGCCAATCCTTCAGCAGCGCGTCGCCCAACAGCAGCTTGCCGTCGGAACCGCGCACCCGCGGCTCACGCCCGACACTCGACTCCCAGATGCGAAGGTCGTGCCGCAGGTACCGTGACTGCTTGCCGGGGCGCATGAACTGCTTGCTCACGAGCGAATGCTGCACGTTGATGCCCGGAAGCAGCTCCATGGGCAGCTCGAGATACGCGTTCACATTGCGGTGGCCGGCGAGATACTTGCCGACGAGCCCGCTGCGATTGGCCAGCCCATCGGGGAACGCACTGCTGCGGGACAGTAGCAGCAGATGCGGCGACCACACGAAACCCGCCGCCAGTACGAACGTGTTCGCTCGAATCTCCACCGGCGCGCCGGACGCATCCGTGCGGTTGCCGGTCGCGTGCGTGATGCGGCCTGTCTTTGCATCGGCCTCGAGCCGGCGCACGAGCGTTTCGGTGACGAGCGTGATCTTCTTGTCGCGCACCAGCGCATCCCACGTGAAATCGGGCGAGTACTTGGCGCCCGAGGGACACACGGGGTAACAGGTGTCGCAGCGCTGGCACTGCGAACGCCCGGCGTACGGGGTGCTGTTCTTCGCGCTGGGGGTACTCCACGTGGCGATGCCCGCGTTGGTCGCCCACTGCTGCAGCTGCTTCAGATTGTGGTTGATCGGGAGCGGCGGCAGAGGGTACGGCTTGCCCCGTGGGTCGAGCGCGGCCGGCCCTTGCTCGCCGGCCACACCCATACGCTCTTCCGCTTCCTGATAGAACGGATCGAGGTCGTCGTAGGTGAACGGCCAGTCGTCACCGATGCCGTACAATGACTTCACCCGGAAGTCTTCCGGCGAGTAC
>Ga0315904_10007378_pt1 | contig 14800 bp, 14 predicted proteins | sample LakEriMetagenome_6_FD_203529 | JGI IMG/M metagenome (GOLD analysis project Ga0315904, IMG submission 203529) | Freshwater fungal communities from buoy surface, Lake Erie, Ohio, United States - Buoy 12 MA120 | ecosystem: Environmental > Aquatic > Freshwater > Lake | place: USA: Lake Erie, Ohio... | reverse complement strand
GTACATCCGACTGAAAACCCGGCTGAACGACCCTGCCCGCTACATGGAAGTGGTAGAAAGTCCGGAAAACAAGCTGTTTTACGATTACTTGTTCTTCTTGTCGAATCTGCGGGAGCAGGCAAAACCGTTCGAAACCGTGCTTGCCGACTCGACCGCCGCAGAGGCTGCCCGAGCAGAGGCGCGGACCCAGCTCGAATCCATGGGCAAACAGGTTGCGGAGGAACAGAAGCGCATCTTGCGAGAGTCCCCGGACCTGCTCTTTGCGAAGTACTTGAACATGATCCTCGAGCCGGAGATTCCGCCTGTTCCAGAATTCATTGCAAATCCCGAGGAGCTGCAGTACCGCTGGTACCGGAACCATTACTGGGATCGGGTGGATTTCACGGATCCACGGCTCGTCCGAGACGGAAGCTTCCATTCCCTCCTGGATCGGTGGTGGACCCGGGTATTGCCGCAAGATCCCGATACGTTGATTGCCGAGGGCAACAAGTTGATTGCGCGTACCGTGGGCAATCCGGACATGTTCAAATACGTGGTGCACTACATCACCTTCACCAGCGAGTCGAGCCAAATCATGTGCATGGACAAAGTGTTCTACGACATGGCAGAGCGCTACTACCGCACGGGGAAAGCAGTTTGGCTCAAGCCCGAACAGGTGCAAAAAGTGCTGGACCGCGCAGAGGACCTCTCGAATTCGCTCTGCGGAAACAAGGTGCCGGACATCATCCTTCCGGATTTGGGGCAACAAAACTGGGTGTCTCTCTACGGCATCGACGCGAAGTACACGTTGCTGGTCATCTGGGAAAGCACATGCGGGCACTGCAAAAAAGAACTCCCGATTCTGCAGGAGCTCTATCGGGAATGGAAGCCCCGTGGGCTAGAGATTTTCGCAATCGGCAACGACTTCGAGCCCGAACCGTGGCAGAAGTATGTGCGTGAAAAGGGGCTGGAAGACTGGATCCATGTCAGCGACAACCCGTTGATCAACGCCCAAGACAGCGCTTCGAAGCTCATTTACGCAGGCATCACCACCCTGAAGAGCCTGAATTTCCGCACCACTTTCGACGTCTTCGCTACCCCGAAACTCATGCTCTTGGATAAGGATAAAAAGGTGATTGCGAAACAAGTAGGTGCTGAACAAATGGCAGATATCCTCGCCAGACTCGAGGGCCTCCCCCCTCCCCCACGTCGGCAGGAACAAGGCGTGAAGGACGAGGACGAGCACTGAGCACGCTGCTACTTTCCTTTATTTTTCGAGAGAAGCGGGAATCGGATGGGTTCCGTGCTTACCTTCGCGGCATCAATTGTCTATCATAGTGAACATTTTCGTTGGAAATCTCGCCTGGGGCGTCGATGACGTGGCCTTGCGCGAGGCATTTGAAGTCCACGGTGCCGTGGAACGTGCTAAAGTTGTCCATGACCGTGAGACCGGACGTAGCCGGGGGTTCGGATTTGTGGAAATGCCGAACCGAGAGGAAGCCGAAGCGGCCATTGAGGCCATGGAAGGCAAGAACCTCATGGGACGTCCGATTCGTTGCAACGAGAGCCAGCAGCGCGATCGCTGAGGTGCATATCGGACTTTGAACTTGCGTGAAACGGCTGCCCTCGGGCGGCCGTTTCCATTTTACACCGTTCGCGCTGTGGGTGCAGCAGGGACAAAAAAAAGACCCTCATCGGGAGGGTCTTTGTGTAGCGGGAGAGAGGCTCGAACTCTCGACCTTACGATTATGAGTCGTACGCTCTAACCGGCTGAGCTATCCCGCCAAGGCGTTTCGGGGGCGCAAATATACCTGCACGGACTCAAATTCGACGTATATTCGGAAAATGTTGCAAGCGGTTTCCACATCCCTCGTTCGGTACCAGTGCGAGTTCCCCATTTCCAGCTCTCGCGGCGTCTTGTTTTCCATGGTGAGCACCCCGAGCGGGTTGTCCGAATGGTTCTGCGACGATGTGAGCTTGAGGAATGGGGTGTACGCATTTGTTTGGGGCGAGGACACCGCTACGGCTTCCCTCCTCGGAATGAAGCGGGACGAATGGATCCGGTTCCAGTGGCTGTCTGGCATGCCCACATCGTCCGAGGCCTACTTTGAGTTCAAGATTTCGACGGATCCCATGACCGGGGACCACCATCTGCAGGTCACGGATTTTGCGGAAAGCGATGAACTCGAAGAAGCGCAAGAGTTGTGGGAGGCACAAATTGACAAGCTCCGGCACATCCTGGGTGCTTAAGCAAACCGTCGCGGATCTCCGTCGCTGAGCACGAAGGGCTCCAGGAGATTGAGGTAGGCAGCGCTGCGCAACGGAGGGCCTTCAGTACGCTCCCTTTCTTCAATGCTCAGCTCGTTGCGATGTACGTCGCCGATCGGATTGCGGCTGAACACGGCGGCCAGCCGAATGACCGGTCCATCGGAGCGACCGCGAATGGCGAGCAGCCGGACCGCGCTGAACCCAGAACCCGACGCCACGTGCATCAACTCCTCCTCGCGTTCTATCGGCCAAACCACCGACACCGAACCCGTTGCGGTGAGCAACCGGGCGCATGCAGGGAACCAATCTACCAGCGGCAGGGCCGACTCGTGCCTTGCACGGGTACGGGCGGGGTCAGGTGACGCGGGTTTGTCGCGGAAATACGGCGGATTCAACCACACGGCTCCACATCTTCCGGCCCACGGCGAGTTCTGTGCAAACTGCAGAAAGTCCGCCTCCTCCACGCGGATGCGGGACGCAAACGGACTCGCCCCGACATTCTCACGGGCTTGGGCTGCCGCCTCGGAATCCAGTTCCACCGCGATGATCGGGCCTTCAAGACTCCGTTGGGCCGCCATCAACGCAAGGATGCCAGAACCGGTGCCGACATCGAGCATGGGCAAGCCCGGTGCAGGAAGTTCGGCCCACGCGCCGAGGATCAGCGCATCGGTGCCCACCTTCATGGCACAGCGGTCGTCCCGGACCGAGAACTGCTTCAGTCGAAGGATGCGGTTCTTCGATTTCCCCATCCCATCACGGTTTGCGCCGCCGCTGGGCCCACGTCTCGAACACCGGAAAGCGCTCTGGACGGTTGCCCGGATCGGCTGTAAGCGGTTGCACTTCTTCTGCAAGGCGCTGCATTTCAGCAGGCAGAGCGGCGTACAGGGCTGTGCCCTCCTGTTTGTGGGCCAGCATCGCGTCGGAAACTTCGCCCTTGCGCACGGCCGGATTGCCCACCAGCAAGCTCCTTTCGGGCCAAACGGATTCCGCGGGCACGAACGTCAGCGCTCCCACCACCGAACCGGCACCGAGCACTGCGCCGTCCATCACGACCGCGTTCATGCCCACCAGGCAGTCCGCGCCGACCGAAGCGCCGTGGATGACCGCGCCATGTCCGATGTGCGCTGAAGGACCGAAATGGACCGTCGTGCCGGGGAACATGTGGACGACGCAGTTTTCTTGGATGTTGGACCCGCGCTCGAGGACGATGCGTCCCCAATCTCCCCGCAGCACCGCGCCGGGGCCGATGTAGCAATCGGGGCCGATGGTCACATGTCCGATGACCAGCGCCAGCGGATGCACATAGGCACTCGGATCGACGACCGGCACCATGCCGTTGAAGGACTGGAACATCAGGTAGCGGCGTTGCGGAGCACCACGGCATACCCTTGGCCCACTCCGATGCAGAGCGTTACGAGGGCATGACGCCCCCCGGTAGCAGCTAACATACGAGACGCGGTCAAGGCGAGCCGAGCTCCGGTCATGCCCAGCGGATGTCCGAGGGCGATGGAACCGCCCCACCGGTTGAGGCGCGGATCGTCGTCAGCGAGGCCCCATGCCCGCGTGCACGCGAGCGCCTGGGCCGCGAAGGCCTCGTTGAGTTCGATGACGTCGAGGTCGTCCCATGTCAATCCGGCCCGCGCAAGAGCGAGCCGAGAAGCTTCCACCGGACCGATGCCCATGATGCGCGGTTCTGCGCCCACAACCGCCGTGGAGAGCACCTGTGTCAACGGAGTAAGGCGGTGGCGGTGGAGGCCCGCCTCGTTTGCGAGGAGAAGGGCTGCCGCGCCATCGTTGAGACCAGAGGCATTGCCTGCTGTGACGGTCCCTCCGTCTTTGCGGAAGGCCGGTCGCAGCGCGGCCAAACCGGCCTCTGTTGTCGCGGGTCGGGCGAACTCATCTTCTGCAAACTGCTCCGGGTCCCCCTTCCTGCGCGGAATGGAAACCGGCACGATTTCACCCGCTCGCTGGTCCTGTGCCGCAGCGGCAAGGCGCTGAGACCGCAGTGCAAATGCATCTTGATCCGCACGCGAAATGCGATGGATATCTGCCAAATTCTCTGCGGTTTCACCCATGGAGTCGACACCGTACAGCGCCTTCAACTGGGGATTGATGAACCGCCAGCCGAAGCTGGTATCGAAGAGCTCGCTGTCACGGCCGAACGCACTCGAGGCCTTGCTCAGAACCCACGGTCCACGGGTCATGTGCTCCACTCCACCTGCGAGGGCCACCTCCCCTTCGCCGAGGTGGACGGTGCGTGCGGCGTGCACGGTGGCGGCTAACCCGGAAGCGCACAAGCGGTTCACCGTTTCGCCCGGAACCGAAGGCGGCAACCCGGCAAGCAACGCTGCCATGCGCGCCACATTGCGGTTGTCTTCCCCGGCTTGGTTTGCACAGCCCAAATAGACGTCGGCAATCGATGCAGGATCCAGATCGGGATGCCGTTCCAGCAAGGCCCGCAGGACGTGCGCGGCCAAATCATCAGCCCGGACCGGAGCCAGCGTTCCCCCGAAGGCGCCGATGCCAGTACGCACCCCGTCGACGATGTAGGCGTTCATGGTATTCACGGTTTTTCTGCGGGGCCAAAGATAGCCGCCACACCCGGGTCGGATTCGGGGCGTTCGTCCTCAAATTTGGGGCGCCGTGCGCCTCGCCATTCCATCCACCTTTCCGCCCTACCGCGGCGGAATTGCCCAATTCAACGCCGCGCTTGCCGATGCGCTGCGTGCGGCGGGACACGACGTCGTGTGCGTGAATTGGGCCCGGCAGTACCCGGCGGCCTGGTTTCCGGGGATTGCGCCGGAGGAGGACGAGGCCTCAGAGGTCGATGGCCCCCCGCGCCTGCTCGATTCGGTGTGGCCGGGTACCTGGAAAGCCAGTGCACAGGCCCTCGTGGAGGAGGGCATTCCAGATGCGGTGTTGGTGCCTTTTTGGACCGCTGCGCTCGGTCCCGCTTTGACGGGAGTCGTGCGGAATGTGCGCAAAGCCGGCGTGCATGCACAACGCATTCCTCGGTGTATCGGACTGATTCACAACGTTGCAGGGCCGGACGATGAGGGATGGGAGCGTTACCTGTGCCGCCAATTCCTCCGCGGCCTCGACCGCGCCATCGTGCTGAGCGACGAAGTAGCCGACCGGGTGCGTGAGCTGCGTCCGGAACTGCCCGTCGATGTGCTCTTCCACCCCATTTACGACCATTTTCCTGATCGGATGGAGTCCGCGGAGGCGCGACGCATCTTGCATTTGCCACCACCCGGATCAGGCCGCGTGCTGCTGTATTTCGGCAGCATCGTGGCTTCGAAAGGTCTCGATGTTCTCATCGAAGCCATGGCCCAAGTGCCTGAAGATGTGCATCTGCTCGTGGCGGGAGAGTGCTTTGACGACTGGGATGACTATGCCGCGGCCATCGAGGATTCTCCTGCTGCTTTGCGGATTCAGGTCCATCCGCGCTACATCGAAGACCACGAAGTCGCGCTCTTCTTCGGGGCTGCAGATGCCGTTGCCTTGCCCTACCGCAAAGCGGCTACAAGCGGTGTTACCGCCCTTGCCGTTCACTACGGTCTCCCCGTGGTAGCCTCTGGTGTGCGGGATGCCCAAGAATTCATCGAAGACGGTGTCACTGGAGCCTGCGTGCGCCCCGCGGGGGACTCTGCTGCCTTCGCCGAAGGAATCCGTAGGCTCTTCCTCCAGCCCCCTCCTTCCCCGGATGCCTTTACTCCCACCCGCGAGCGCCGGTCGTGGGCGACGTTTGTGCAGAAACTCGATCCGGTTCTCAGCGCCACGCAGGTGGCGGAGCAATGAGCGGGTCGAACACAAAGCGCTGCACCAGCACGATTTCGCCGCGCACGCGGGCGTACATGCGGGCACCGTCCCATGGCAACACCCTTCCTTGCTCGTCGTATGCATCGAGCGTGGGCTTTTTCCAAAAAAGTTCGATGGAATCGGGTTCCGTGCGCCCCGTGCCCCGTGCTCGGAGAATGAATGCAGGCCGCGTCGCGACCAAACTGTCTCGGGCAGCCGGTGACAGGTAGTTGTTGAAGGTTTCGAGGTGGACCTTGCGGTGCAGCAAGAAACGGTCTTGCCACCCCGCGCTGTCAAGCACCGTGCGCGCGCGGCCCAGGCCGTCGAGCACGCGCAGATTCCCCTCTTGGCTCACATCGATTTGGAAAGAAGCCGCCGGTATTGCGGTGTTGATGCAGGTAACCGATTCTAGCTCGCGTCCGGGAAAATCGAACACACCGGTGTACCTCCACTCCCGCTCGTCGGTGAAAAACCGGGTGCTCAAGAACCCGCTGAATCCCTCCATGTGCACGATGAAGGGCTCCGCAGCCTTTCCTTCCTCCGTCTCCAGAAGCATGTACGTTCCGGTGTGCGAAGGGGTGGCTGTTCCGATGTACCAGGTTTTTGCTGGGGTATCGCCACCGGTGTACCATTCCACTTTCTTGCCACGCGATGCCAGCAGGCGGATGACTGTTTCGCGCTCCGCAGCAGGAACCGGCCCCCGCACCCCCGCACGCAGCGCGGTCTTGAGCAACAGATCCACCGCATCTTTGCGGGCGAAGTGTTTTCCGTTGAGCTGCCAATACCGCTCGCCCTCCATGCGCTCGACCAGCACGGATCCCCCGTCCATGTCAGCGATGAAAATCCGGTCGATGGCGGCGGTGTCTGGCAGAGCGAAATCCGCCTCCCACGCCCCGGAAACATCGGACTGCGAGACCAGCGTCCACCGAATCAAGGCCGCAGCACCTGCGACTACCGCAAGAATCACTGCCAGGCGCGTTGTTTTGTTCATGCTGCGAGCGTGCGTAGTGGCCGCGTGAACCGCCGACGTCGCAAGGCGGTGAAGACCCCACCCAGCGCAGCCAACACGAGGAGGGGCACGGCGACTGCGAGGGTTTGGTACCCCGTGCGGCCTGCACGCACGCGCTCTTCATCCAACGGCCGCAGCGCGATGGCGCGCGACCGCACGCTGATGGTGGCCTCGTCGTCGAGCAAGTAGCTCACGGTATTCAAGAGGAACTCCTTGTTGTCGTAGATGACCCGACCCGCATACCGGTCGTAGCCGAGCGGCAGCATCTGCGGTCCGTCGGGGGTGTTGCGGATTTTGTTGCGGGCAATGTCGCCATCGCCGATGACCACCATGGCCGTGCGATCGGAGCGCTCCCGGAAGGCGAAGTCCGCATTCTTGCGCAGGGTATCCGAGATGTTGTCCGCAAAAGCCGAGGTGAATTCACCCTCGAGCAGCACCGCGAACGGTTGGTTCGGGAGAGGGCGTTCTGCAAAATACTCCGGTTGCAGGGTCACAATTCCACTGCTGATCCGCACCGGTGCCTTGTATTCTCGCGCGAGTTCAGAGCTTCGCATCAGCACCGTTTTCTGCACATCGGGCTGCGTATCCACTGTATCGAGACGGGAAACGAAATCCAGGTGTACCGGGTCCAAGTTCGTGGTGATGGGATGGCTGATGCCTTGCAAGATGGCCACCGGCGCGAAGTACCAGTTGAACATCTGCATGTTGCGCTGGTTGCCCATCGGACCCGCATCGAGCACGATGGGGGCGCACTGGACATCGATGACGAGGTTGCGGTTGAGCCGCACACCGTAGTTGAACAACAGGTCGTGGATGCCCAGGTCCAGCGCGAGTCCTTCCGTGGTTTGGTGCTTCGCCAAACTGTCCAAATTGCAGGTCAGTGCGTCGGTGAGCCACAGCACCCGTCCTCCGTTCATGAGGAACTGGTCCAGGATGAGCTGGTCCTTCGGAGAAAAGGTGGAGTCCGGCTTTGCAACCACGACCAAATCGAACCGGTTCGTGCGGTACTTCATGCCTTCCAGCCGTTCAGCCAGCGCATTGAGTTTTCCATCCAGCGCGATGCGGTGGACATCGTAATCTTCTTCGAGCGTGGACACCCAGTCGGCCACTTCCCATTCCACCAGTTCTCCATGCCCTTCGAGGAAGGCAATCTGCGGCCGCTCCTGCCGGCTGGCGCGACGAAGTCCGGTGACCAACTCGAACTCCACCGTGTTGATGGAACCTTGGATCATGGCATCGGACGGGGCAGGCGATTCGCTGCGGAAAAACTGAACCGGGACCTCCCGTCCCCGGTACGACACCAGTGCCGCCGGCCAAACCGTTCGGAACGCCTGGGTTCCTGCATCGTCAAAGGCGATCCGCGTGAAGCGCAGGCCCTGTTCGTAGAGCCGTTCCTCATTCTCCCCGATGGTCTTCGGGTCTTCGGATGCGTAGATGTCGACGAATTGATAGCGCACACGGCCACCGGAAACGTCCGCAAAGCGCTCGAGTTGGGTGCGGATGGCCTGTTCCAGCCGCTTCCACTCTGCAGGGAACGAACCGGTCAAGTAGCAGGTAATCAAGACATCATCCTGCAATTCCCCCAGATACGTCCGGGTGGCGGGGGTCAGGGTGTAGCGTTTCTCAGCCGTCAAGTCCCACGCCCCGGGAATCCACGAAGCCGCGACAGCGCAGGTCCCTGCGATTCCGGCAGACAAGACAAATGCCCATGCGTCCGACCGCCGTTTTCCGCGCGACCGCTGCAAGGCCCACCGCGCTCCGAGCAACGTGAACGCGATGACTGCGCCGAAGTACGCCACGTCCCCCGGTTCGATGAGGCCCCGGCTCATGGCGCGGTAATGCTCCTCCATCCCGATGGCCCGGAAGAACCGGTCGTACTCCCCCCACGTGCCGAAGTCACCGAGGGCCGTAAATCCGGTGTACAGGAAGACCGAGGCCACCAACGACGTCAAGAAGGCCACCAGCGGATTCGACGTCAAGGCCGACATCAAGATGCCCACTCCGATAAGGGCTGCACCCAGCAAGAGCAGTCCGAGGTAACTTCCCCAGGTGCCGCCCAGGTCCAAATTCCAAGCCGGCGCGCCCAGCGAGCCGATGACGCCCACATAGGCCAACGTCGGCAGGAGCGCTACGACGAGAACGGCCGTGGCGCCGAGGAATTTGGCCCCTACAATCGCCCCTTCCCCCAGCGGCCGCGTCAGCAACAACTCGAGCGTGCCCGCGCGCCGCTCCTCCGCGATGCTGCGCATCGTGATCGCCGGGACAAGCAGCATCAGCACCCACGGGGCCCACACGAACAGCCCCTCCAGGGTGGCCATCCCGCCGTCCAGGACGTTCCATTCGCCCGGGAAGACCCAGAGAAAGAGGCCGAGCAGTACGAGGAAGGTCGCGACGGCTACGTAGCCGGTCAGCGCGCTGAAAAAGCCGCGAAGTTCTTTGAGGATCAGGGCCAGCATGGAGAATCGTTCGAGGCGCCAAGATACGCCGCAGCCGATGCGATAAAGGAAGCATCCACCGGCATGCTCCATGCCACCGGTCGGCTTTGAAACCCCGGCTTCGTCAAGGCCCAGACTTCTTTGAAGAGGGCACTTTCTCTGTAGGCCTCGAGGGCGCGCTCGGATTGCCAAACGCTGAATGTCGTTCGCCCACCTCCGCCCGCCACATCGGACAAACACGTGACCCCCAGGCACCCCGGAACGGCAGCGATGCGGGACCGTGCGCCTTCAAACAGCAGGTCGAAAGGCCCGCACGCCTCTGCGCGGAAGTCCATCCGTACCACCCGAAGAATGGGGCGATCGGCGTGTTTCATTCGAACTCGATGCGCACCGTGGTCCCGTGGGCCAGGCCGAGCAGCGTATCCGCACCTCCCCTCCCGCCCGGCACGGAATGGCTGTTGATCGCGATTTCTAAGAACCCGCGTCGGTTGTACACGGCGACGCGTTCCCCCGGGGCGACGTCTTCGTATGCCGCATGGACTTTGCGAATTTCCATGCGGGCGGACCGCAACCGGATGACAAAAGGCCTGCCCGCCGCTGCGTGCTCCAAATCCCTTCTGTGGATGTTCGTGACGCAATTTCCGTACCCGTCCACGTGCACAACCCCGCCTACCAAGGCCCCCGATTCTTGGGTCGGTCTGCGGGCCTCTGCGTGGACAAGTTCTCCACCGATCGTGCCCAACCCTGCGGGATGTTCCCCGGCAAGCAAGCGGGCCGCAGCCGGAACAAAGACCTCAAGCTCCGGAAAGGTTCCTGAGCCCGAAGCCGGCAAATCCACCACCGATTCGGGTTCCCCACATTCCAGCAAACGGAAAAAACCGGTATCCGAAGCAAACACCCAGCGGCCGTCGAACCGCACCGCACGCAACGGCCGGTCTTTTGCCGCCGCACGCACACCGCAGATGTGGATGGACCCGACAGGGAACTGCGACACCTGCTCGCCCAGCAACCACGCCGCTTCTACCACATCAAACCTCCGCACCGCGTGGGTGACATCGACCACGGTGACACCGGGCACCGCCGTGTACAAGGCCCCGTGCAGCATCGCCGCATAGGTGCTTCCTACACCATAGTCTGAAGTCAAGGTCACAATCGGCACGGGTGCAAAGGTGGGGAACCTACTTTTGCTCCCGCATGCATTCCCGCGAGTTTTCCTTAGAAGACATCAACCCCGCCGAATTGTACGGCGCGAATGAGGTGAATTGGCGCATTGTGCGTGCGCACTTCCCCGAATTGAACCTCGTGGCCCGGGGAGATCGGGTCGTGGCGAAAGGGAGCCGGGAGGACCTCGGCCGGTGGGAGGAAGTGATGCGGATGTTGGTTTGGCACGTGGGCCGCTACCACCGGCTGGCCGAAGACGACGTGCACCGTCTATTGCGCGCAGAGGAAGCCGATGTGATGCGGACGGCGGGCCACGAGGACACCATCGTGCACGGCCCGGGCGGAGTGCGCATTGCCGCCCGCACAGCGAACCAGCGCAAACTCGTCGACGCCATCCGGTCCCATGACCTCGTCTTCGCGCTGGGACCTGCAGGAACCGGCAAAACCTACACGGCCGTTGCCCTGGCGGTGGCGGCATTGAAAGACAAGCGGGTCAAGAAGATTGTGCTCACGCGCCCGGCCGTGGAAGCGGGCGAGAACCTCGGGTTTTTGCCCGGCGACTTGAAGGAAAAACTCGACCCGTATCTGCAGCCGCTGTACGATGCGTTGCTGGACATGTTGCCCTACGAGAAGGTCGCAGACCATTTGGAAAAAGGGGTGATAGAGGTTGCTCCGCTGGCCTTCATGCGCGGGCGCACCCTCGACAAGGCCTTCGTCATCCTCGATGAGGCCCAGAACACGACCGTGGCGCAGATGCGCATGTTCCTGACGCGCATGGGCCGCGAGGCCAAATTTGTGGTCACAGGAGACATCACGCAGGTCGACCTGCCGCGCAAGCAGTCCAGTGGATTGCGGTACGCCATGCAATACGTCACGGACATTCCGGGCATCGCCGCCGTAGAACTGACCGCGGCAGACGTCATCCGGCACCGCCTCGTCCAAGCCATGATCGCCGCCTTCGAACAGGCGGACGCAGAAGAAGAAGTGCAACGCGCGGAACGGCGCACTGCGCGCTCCGGTCCTCCTCCCCTTACGTGAACATTTTCCGCACCCATGTCTTTGCATCGCTCTGATTTCCAGCTTTCTGGCCAAACATCTGCCTACCACGGCAAGGTCCGTGACATGTACACCCTCGAAGACGGTCGCATCGTCGCCGTGGTGAGCGACCGCATCAGCGCCTTCGACGTCATCTTGCCCCGCCCCATTCCTTTCAAAGGCCAGGTGCTCAACGGAGTGGCCACCTACTTTCTCGAAGCGGTGCGGGACATCGTACCGGTTTGGCTCGAAGCGGTGCCCCACCCGAACGCCGCGGTGGGCGTGCAATGCACCCCCATCCGACTTGAAATGGTCATCCGCGGATACCTGACCGGCCACGCCTGGCGCACCTATGCTTCCGGTGGCCGTACGCTATGCGGCGTGGCCTTGCCTGAAGGGATGCGGGAGCACGACCGGTTCGAATCCCCCATCATCACCCCGGCGACGAAGGCGGAGGCCGGACACGACGAGGACATCAGCCGCGAGGACATCCTGGCGCGTGGCATCGTCCCTGAACCGCTCTACGCAGAACTGGAGCGCGTGACCCGTGCGTTGTTTGCCCGCGGCACCGCGCTTGCTGCGGAACGCGGGCTCCTGCTCGTCGACACGAAGTACGAATTTGGGCTGCGCGACGGGGTACTCTACCTCATCGACGAGGTCCACACGCCGGACAGTTCCCGCTACTTCATTGCGGACGGCTACGAGGAGCGCCAACGTGCAGGCAAACCGCAGGAACAGCTCAGCAAAGAATTCGTGCGCGAATGGCTCATGGACCACGGCTTCATGGGACGGGCGGGCGACGCAATGCCGGCCATGGACGACGCCTTCGTAGACACCATCAGCCGCCGGTACATTGCCCTGTACGAACAAGTTACAGGTCAGCCATTCGCCGGGACTGAAGTCGATTCGGCAAAGCACGTGGAGCACGCGGTACAGGCGTACCTCGATGCACATCCGGTCCTTGCGCATGGCTAAGCTCGCCCCGGAGGCCGCGGCTCAGGCCGCTGTGCTGGTGGCCGCCTTGCGGGCGGGAGAATCGGTGGAACTGCTGGGGGTTTTGGGCCGGTGTGTCGTGGAGCGGCCCACAGACAGCGGGTTGAACGTGCGGTACGCCGTAGCGGACGAAGGCACCCTCGAACGGTTTGTTCCCGGATTGCCGGAAGCGGCCTGGGAACTGCTCGAGGTGAGCGACCGGCCCGTGGTGGTGGAAGACGAAGCGGGCCGGGCCGTCTACGTAGAAACCGATCCGTTCGCGGCGCACGTGATCCGCGGCATCGGCGGTTCTTGCGTGGTACGAACACGCTCGGGAGTTCCCGAACTTCGCGTCCGTTTTGACCGCCAGGGGCGGTTCAGCCTGCTCGAAGGATGAATTTTGCCCAAGACCTCCATTCGCCCATCTTCCGCACCGTGGGCGCGCTCGCAGATGCGCGCGGCCAAAAGGCGTTCGCCATCGGAGGCTTCACACGGGACTTGCTGCTGCGACGCCCGTGCAAGGACATCGACATCGTCACCGAAGGAAGCGGCATCGAACTCGCAGAAGCTGCGGCGAAGGAGCTCCGCGCCGGGCGGGTCTCGGTCTTCCGCAACTTCGGGACAGCGATGTTCAAGTGGAAGGACTTCGAAGTCGAATTCGTGGGGGCGCGGAAGGAATCGTACGACCGGGGAAGCCGCAAGCCGGTCGTGGAGAATGGTACCATCGAGGACGACCAACGGCGCCGAGATTTTACGGTGAACGCCCTGGCGCTCAGCCTGAACCGGGAGACGTATGGCGACCTCGTGGATCCGTTCGACGGATTGGCCGACCTGCGCGCGGGTCGGTTGCGGACGCCGCTGGATCCGGACATCACCTACTCGGACGACCCTTTGCGGATGATGCGGGCGGTGCGGTTTGCGACGCAGCTGGGCTTTTCGATTGTGCCGGACAATTTGGCCTCCATCCGCCGGAATGCCGAGCGCATCGACATCGTCTCTATGGAGCGGGTGCACGTCGAACTTCAGAAGATTCTGTCCGCGCGGCGCCCGTCGGACGGCTTCATGCTCCTGCTGAAAACCGAGCTGCTCCAGCGCATCCTGCCCGAAGTGGTGGCCTTGAAGGGCGTTGAATGGCGGGACGGTGTGGGCCACAAAGACAACTTCTACCACACCCTCGAAGTCCTCGACAAAGTGGCTGAAACGTCTGAAAATGTTTGGCTTCGCTGGGCCGCACTCCTGCACGACATCGCCAAGCCTCCGACGAAGCGGTTCCAAAAAGGCATCGGCTGGACGTTCCACGGCCACGAAGACCGCGGTGCGCGGATGGTTCCTAAAATCTTCGGTCGCCTGAAGTTGCCGATGGACGCGAAGATGAAATACGTCCAAAAGCTCGTCGCCCTGCACCTGCGTCCGATTGCGTTGACGAAGGAAGAAATCTCGGACAGCGCCATCCGCCGGCTCCTCTTCGACGCGGGGGATGAAATCGACGATTTGATGGTGCTCTGCCGCGCCGATATCACCTCGAAGAACGAGGCGAAGGTCAAGCGGTACCTAGCGAATTACGACCAGGTGGTGCTGAAGCTCAAGGAAGTCGAAAGCAAGGACCACCTGCGCAACTTCCAGCCCCCTGTCAGCGGCGAGGAAATCATGGCGACGTTCGGCATTCCGCCGAGCCGGCCTGTGGGCGAGATCAAAAACGCCATCAAAGAGGCCATCCTCGACGGAGACATCCCGAACGAACACGCTGCCGCGTTTGCCTTGATGCTACGCCTCGGGAAGGACTTGAATTTGCAGCCGGTCAGCCCTTCCAACCGTCCTTGAGCGTCACTGCGCGGTTGAAGACCGGGGCATGCGGACGCGAATGGCGGGCATCGGGGGTGAAGTAACCGAGACGTGTGAACTGGTAGCCCTGGCCGGGCAATGCCTCCGCCAAGGCCGGCTCAAGCTTGCAGCCTGACAACACGGTCAAGCTCTCGGGATTGAGAAACTCCAGAAAATCGCGGCCTTCGTGGCCATCCGGCTCCGGGTCGGCAAACAGGCGGTCATAGAGGCGCACCTCAGCATCGAAGGCATGGGAAGCACTGACCCAGTGCAATGTGCCTTTGACCTTCAAGCCGGAGGTATCCGATCCGCTTTTCGA
>Ga0315904_10007372_pt1 | contig 14809 bp, 11 predicted proteins | sample LakEriMetagenome_6_FD_203529 | JGI IMG/M metagenome (GOLD analysis project Ga0315904, IMG submission 203529) | Freshwater fungal communities from buoy surface, Lake Erie, Ohio, United States - Buoy 12 MA120 | ecosystem: Environmental > Aquatic > Freshwater > Lake | place: USA: Lake Erie, Ohio... | reverse complement strand
GGTGCTGCTGGCGGTGGAGGTGGCGGGGGCGGCATCATGTCGCTCGTCGGCAACTTCAACGCGCTCGGCATCGCGGTCGGGACTGCGCAGCGCGCGTACGCCTTCCTATCCAACACCGTCGTCGGGTTGCACCAGAGTCAAGAAGACATGGTCAACACGATGGCGGGTACGTTCCAAGCCCTCGGGTTTGCCAGCGATATCACTGGCGGTGTGAACATCGCCGAGACGGCGCTCAACCGCATCAACGAGGCAGCAGCGCGGCTACCCGGCGAGACGAGTGAGTACATCACCGTCTTCCAGGCAGGCATCTCCGGGCTCGCGGCGGGGTTCAACAACAACCTCGATCAGATGCTCTCGTTCAGCAACAACTTCGCGGCCATCGGGCGGTCCCTCGGGGTCGACGCCGAGCAGATCGGCCGCGACATGTCGCTGATGATCCGCGAGGGACAAGCGGGTGCCGGCGCCGACGTGGCGACCTTCCAACGCCTCTTGCCCTTCATCAACAACTACCGCCGGTCGATGGGGCAGGCGGCGGTCACTGCCGAGACGTTCAACCGAATGCAGCAGCCGGAGCGCCTCCGGTTGCTGGAAGGCTCGTTCGGTGGCCTCTCAGACATGATCTCTCGCGCGGGCAATACCTACTCTGCGCTACAGGGCGAGTTCCAGTCTCACATCACGGGTATCCAGCGTGCCATCACGGCGCCGCTGTTTGAAGGTGTGAAGGACTCGCTTCGCGCCATGAACGGGCTGCTGTCTCGGTACGAAGACCGCATCAAGACAGTTGGTGCCAGTATCTCGCAGGCGCTCGTGGGGATGACTGGTCGGTTCACCGAGCGTGTGGAGCACATGTTCACGGCGGTGGACAGCCGCGTGCGGATGATGGTGCTGCCGTACATCGAGAACGTGCAGCGGCGCGCAGGCGGGTTGTTCAACGAGCTCCAGCATGGCGACAACGCGGGGCGTGTGCAGGCAGGTGGCGGCGCGATGGCCGCGGGGGCGCTGCTCGGCGGCCCAATGGCCGGTCTGATTACCGGCGGATTCGCGCACTTCATGGAGGCCGAAGACGAGGTGGCGCTGGTGACAACCCAGCTCGTCAACGCATTCAACTCGTTGATGCCGATGGTCTACTACATCGCCAACATCTTCGGGCAGGTGAGCGAAGTCGTCGGCGACATCATGATCGAGGTGCTGCCTGGATTTGCGAACATGATCGCTGGGGCTGCCGAGGGGCTGCGCCAGTTCTTCATGTACATGAGCCCGGTCATCAGCGACTTGATCGACCGTGTGCGCCCAGCGGTGCTCCTCGTTGCCGGGGCCATCGGTAACTTGTTCACCTCGATCGGCTCGTTTCTTATGCCAGCGCTCCGCGCGCTCGCCATCGGACTCGCGTGGGTGTGGGAGCGCGTCCGCGACCACGTCATCCCCATCGTCACGCAGTTCGCGAACGCGATTGCGTCGGTCATCAACTTCATCGCACGCATGTTTCGGGAGGCCGGCGCCGAGCTAAGCAACATGACGCAGCACGCGAATGCCACGGCGGATGACCCGATCAGCCGCGGCCTCGCCCGTCTCGCTGCGGCGACCGACGAAAACACCGCAGCCGTAAACGCGGAGACGGCCATCGCGACCAACCGCACACGCACACCGGGCGCCCGTGGCGGCAACCGCACGCACAACGACTTCCGCAACAGTCACTTCGATATCACGCAGAAGTTCGCAGAGGGCTTCGACCCCGACCGCATCGCGGCAGGCTTCATCACGGACCTCGAAGCCGCGGCCGATAACCGGCTGCAAGGCGGCTTCGAGCCCATCTTCTCCATTCGGTGAGCCGTGGCGACCATCAGCGCAGAAGCGAATGACATCGTCCCGCCGTTCGTCATTAAAGAGCTCACCGGCCCGCGCCGTGAGCTTCGACTGACGGGCCGTGCGCTGCCCTACCGCCCACTCCAGTTCAGCGGCACACAGCGCGTCGAGGTCACCTACTACGCCGGCAACCCGGTCGCGACGAGCACCGTCACGGGTACCGAAGAGGGCGACACGACGATCCAGGGCAAGTGGAAGGACAAGTACATCCGCTCTGCCGCGACGGCGACGGCCCCCACCACAACCCGTGGCGGCCCCGCCACCGTGAGCAACACGCGCGTGGACTCCGTCGCTGCGCTAGTGAACCTCGTCGATGACATGCGCATGGCCGGCCAGCTCGTCGAAGTGAGCTGGGGGCACATCACGCGCCGCGGGCACATCACGTCGTTTTCACACACTTGGGACAACCTGAACGACTGCGAGTGGTCGCTCGCGTTCAAGTGGACGAGCCAGGGTCAGCGCGTCACGCCGCCCGTGGTCGCGGACGGGCCATCCCCGGTACGCAACCTTCAAGTGATGCGCGGGTCGCTCGCGGACCTCGAAGACATCATCAACGACGCACCGGACACCAACTCCATCTCGGGGATGCTCAACGAGATCAACCGCGGGCTGTCCCGCGCGCGATCCGCGATGGACGAGTACACGTCCACAGCAGTGAGCTTCGCTGACAACGTGCTCGGTCCTGTCGGGACGGCGCGTAACGCGCTCGGCCTGCTCAACGGTGTCATCAACGGTTGCACCGAGGTGATCGACACCTACTCGCAGTTCGCAGCGCCCGAGGACGTGTTCCTCAACCCGTTCGTGGATGACGGAGAGGCGTACATCAAATACTTCGAGAACCTCGCGTATACGACCGAGGTGCTGGTCGCTGCGAAGGACTTGAAGCGCGAGGCGGCCATCGAGAAACAGATTCAGCTCCAAGTGCTCGAAGCCGAGGTGCAGGCGGTACACTTCGCGCGGGCCGGCGAGACGCTCCGCGACGTGTCGCGCCAGTTCTACGACACGCCGGACCAGTGGCGGGCGCTCATGGTCTACAACGGGTTCCGCGAGCCGGAGCTCTCCGTCGGCGACCTCGTGATGATCCCCGTGCTCACCAGCGGAGTCGTCGGATGAGCGGCACTTACTACCCAAGTTGCGTCGTGAACTTGAGCATCGTCTTCGACGAAGCGCTGCTTGCCTCGGTCACGCCGCCGGTGCCGCTCTCGACGGACGACACATCGGATGCGCCTGCGTCGGGCGACGGCAACGCGCGGTCAAGCCCCGATATCCTCACGCCGAACCGTGTTGCTCGACAGGACAAGGTTGGTGGCATCCCGACGTTCATCATGGGGCGTGTACCGAAGTCGTGCTCTGTCGAGATGCCGAGTGTCCGGCAGGCATCGACGTTCGACCTGACGTTCGACTTCCGCGAGCTGCCTATCGATCCGCGCACCGTGCGCGCGCTTGGCGTCGAGATTCACATGGGCACCGTGTCTGCCGCGGACTTCGCCGATGGTGTTCGTCAGGTGGGTGGCAACCGCCCGCGTGCGTCCCAGCTCCGCACACGCGACGACAAGAACAACCCCAACAACTCCACCATCGTGTTCGCTGGCATCGCCGATGAATGGAACGTCGAGTACACGTCCGAGGGCGCGGAAATCAACATCTCTGGCCGCGACCTCCGCGGGCTGCTGCTCGACTCGCCGATCACGTCACGGGCGCTCGCCAACCTGAACGTGAACCAGCGTATCGACCGGGTCGTGCGCGACGTGCTCGCCATGCACCCCGGCTCGGACCACTTTCAGGTGGTCGTCAACGAGCGGGAGTGGCCTGACGGTATCCCGAGCGCCCTGCCCGACGACATCATTCCGCGCCACCGCCGTGGCGCACGCGGGCAGCGCACGGCGCCCGTAGCCAGCCAGCAAGGCGGCACGGAGATGACCTATTGGGACGTGATCGTGCGCCTTTGCTACCTCGTCGGCGCCATCCCGTACTTCAACAACCGCTCGCTGTTCATCCGCCCCGCCCGTGGGTACTTCCAGCAGGTAAACGCCGGCTTCGACGCGACGATCCGTACGCCGTTCCGCCCCGATCAGCCTCGCGGCGATGGCGTGATGGCGCCGTGGAGCGTCCGGCGCATCATCTACGGGCGCAACGCGACCTCGGTGAAGTTCAACCGCAAGTTCGGCGGCAACCAGAAGCCGAAGGTCGTGCGCGTGATCTCCGTGGACTACGACCGCACGGCGCGTAACGCACGACGGCTCGAAGCGCGGTGGCCGCTGACCCCGCCGCGGCAGCGCACGGAGCCGAATGCCGCGGCGCTCGCTGCGCGTCTTCGCCGGGCGCCGAACGCCGCCGTAGAGGCCGCTTCTCAGGCTGTTCAAGACGCCGCGAGAAACCGCGTAGCTCCGTCCGGGCAACAGTCGCAGACGGACATGGTCAACGTGCCGGTGTACGGCGTGCGTAGTCAGGCGCGGTTGCAGTCCATCGCGCGGATGTTGTTCGAGGAGATCAGCCGCAACGAGATGACCGGCTCGTGCGAGACGAAAGACCTCGCGAGCTACGGCGGCGGAAACGACGACCCCGACATTCTCCGCGTGCGGCCTGGAGACGCCGTCGAGTTCTTCTTCGACGGCTCTGTGGTGCGCGGTGGGCGCGAGTCCATCACGTCCACAGCCGTAGACCACTTCCGCGCGCCGTTCGCGGACCAGCTTCGCGAGATCACCGAGCGCCTGGGTAACGAGCAGCTTGCGCGGGCGATCATGGCGACAAGCCGCGGCTCGGTAAACCGCATCCAGAACTTCTTTCGCGTCAGCAGCGTCAGTCTGAGTTGGGACGCGACGGGTACGGGCGGGATCAGCGCGAGCTTCGAGTTTCAAAACTACTTCGTCATCCGCAACGACATCGGCGGCGCGGATATCCAGCAGGCGCTTACACCACCGACGCGCACGACCGTCCCCGCGCGGTCTAGACGGAGATCGTAATGCCGCGGCGACGCAGCGTAGACGCAGGCAAAATCTCGCGGCTCGTCTCGCGCCCCGGCGTGGACCCACGGACGTGGATCACGCTCGCGCGTGTCGTACAGACCGGCTTCGACCCCGACCACGGGTTCTTCGCGGACGTGGAGTTCGAGCCCACGGGTGAGGAGCAGACGTGCTTGATCGGGGCGGCCTACGCAGGCGACGGTTTCGGGTTCTTCATGCCGCCGAAGCCCGACGACATCGTCGTGGTTGCCGTGCCGTACGGTGACCAAGACAGCGGCCCGGTCATCATCTCGCGGGTGTGGACGGGTGCCGACAAGCCCATGTCGGACGGCGGCACCGGGAACGAGGCCACGGAGGACGTGCTGCTGTATGTCGAGCCGGGCAAGAACCTGCGCGTCCGCGCCACGGGTGGTGGCGGCATCACCATGACCACCGAAGGCGACGGTGACATTCGCTTGCAGGCCAAGGGCGGCGGCAAGGTGAAGCTCGGCGACACCGCACTCCAGCCCGCGGTGCTCGGAAACACCCTGTACGACTGGATGCAGACGGTCGAAAACCGCTTCACCACGCTAGGAGCGCAGGCTTCGACGCTCCTCGCCGCGTATAACGCGCACACGCACACCGTCGCTGCGGCGCCCGGTACGACGGCCACGCCGATCCCGCCCGCGAGCCCGAGCCCGCCGACGCCACCGATCCCGCCTGACCCCCGTGCTACCGATACGGAGGTGAAGTAATGCCGAGCAACGGTTCCGGCTACGGTACGGATTACTGGGGCGTAGGTCCGTGGGGCATCGAGCCGACCACGGGGGTGTTCTCCATCGAGGACGTGTTCGCCAACAGCGAGCGCACGGTGCGTGTCACCTTTACCGAGCCGGCTCGCGTTGGCACCGCGTTCCGCACGGGTGCTGCGCTCAACCTGAGCAACTGGTCGATCAGCGTTGTGGGCGCCACCACGAACCTGCGGCTGATCGCCGTGCGCGAGGTCGAGGGCAGCGGCGGCCGGCAGTTCGAGCTGTACTGCTTGGAGAAGTTTCCTGACGTGTTTCACACGTTGCAGGTGGCCTGTCCGAATATTGTGTCCGCAGCGGGGGCTTCGATGGTGGCGCCGACCACCGCGTCCTGCGCCGCGGCGCAGGTTCCCGCAGCATCCAAGCAAATCAACCGAGTCAACTTCGTCGATATCCGTAACCGGCAGGCTGCGCCAGACGACGTGTCGGGCATTCTAGCCGTGCAGGCTGGCGGCGATTACGCGAGCGACTCTGGTGACGACCTTCTTTACAAGATGATCGTTCGCCGGCTGATCGCGCGGCCCGGTGAGTTCACGCACATCCCACGCGACAGGTTCGGCGTCGGGTTTCGCGTGCAGGAGCCGACACCACTCTCCGACGTACCTGCGCTCGTTGCAGAAATCGAGCGGCAGATTCGCCAGGAGCCGGACGTGGACACGGTGTCAGCACGGGTAGACATCGACCCTGACGGCATCGTCTACGTCACGGTTTCCGCCCGCCGCATCAGCACGGGCAACCAGATTCAAGTACGCTCGCGCATCCCCGATGCGGTTGTCTCCCTGTAGAGGCGAACATGGCTGACGCACCTTCGTTCGAGGACTACTTCCGCATCGCCCGCGACGCCATGCTGTCGCGTAACTCGAAGCTCACTCGCGAGGTGATCGAGCGCGAGGGTACGGACACCAACTCCATCGTGGCGGCCATCGCCTCGGTGGGGGATGACCTGAGCGCGCAGCTGGTGCGCGCGCAGGGTGCGTTGTTGCTGAGCGTCGCGAAGAAGAAAGACCTCGACCGGCTCGTGTTCGACCGATGCAGCGGCATGACCCGCAAGCCGGCGTCGCAGGCGCTCGGTACGGTGCTGTTCAGCACGACGGCGCCGTCGCCCGGCACGTTCTCGATCCCCAAGGGTGTGAAGCTACAGACCTCCGACGGTAAGGAGTTCATCACCTGGGTCGATGCGACGTTCAACGCAGGTAGCACGGGGCCGGTCGCCGTCGAAGTTCGATCCGTGTTTCCTGGCTTGGAGAACCAAGCGCGCGTCGGCACGATCACATCTATCGTTACGCCCATCGTCGGTGCGCCGGCGGACCTTCGCGTGACGAATACCGTCGCGACGACGGGCGCCGACGACGAAGAGACAGACGACCAGCTGCGCGCGCGGGCGCGGTTGTTCTTTACAACGGCCCGCCGAGGCACCCTGCCCGCCATCGAGTTTGCGGCGCGTGGTGTCCCGGGTGTCCGCACCGCTACTGCGTTCGAGGGGCAGGATCAGCTCGGGCGGCCCGCGCGCTTCGTGAATCTCATCGTAACCGATGCGTTCACCGAGGCGCTGATGGACTTGGACCCGACGCCCGCGTCGTATCAGTCGCAGAGCCAGACGCTCGCGAACCAAGTGTTCAACGCGCTCTCCGACACCCGCGCCGCCGGCATCTTCGTGCAGGTGCAGGTCGCATCGGTCGTGATGCAGGCTGTCACGCTCGGTCTGCGCTTCTACGCCGGCAGCGACGCCGACACGGTGGCGATGAACGCCCGCGGAGTGATCGCGGCGTACATCAACTCGCTCGCACCCGGGCAAGACCTGACCATCGCCAGCATGATTCAACGACTCCGCGCGGTGAACGGTCTGGACGTAACGGGGCAGGAGATTCTTTCACCAGTGGGTGACGTGAACGTGGCCCCACTCCAAGTGCTCCGCAGCTCGTCCGCCATCGTCGTCGCCACCAGCGTGCAACCAGACCGCACGCTCCAGGGCAGCAACAACCCCGACGCGCCCGCGTACTAGCATGGCACCACCCGTCATCACCGCGAACAGCCCGGCATCGGGCTCCGAGATCGCCACCGACGACGGCATCTACGTCGAGGTGTACGAGAACGGCACCGCCATCGCGCGGGATATCCTCTCCGTCGAGTTTCCTGGGATGCTTCTTACAGAAGTTGCCTGGGATGGCTCGGCGTTCACGGAGTCGTACCGCGGGCTCTCGACACGCATCGCTGTCGTACACGGAACCTACGGCAACGGGTTTGGGTACACGCTCCGGCGGGCACCCATCTGGCCCGACGGGCCTACGCTGCACACGTTCGCGATCGGCACCGGCGGTGAGCTCGCGGACAACACCGCGGTTTACTCGCTGGAAGCCGGGGCGCCTGCGCCCGAGCCAACCGTCGTGCCGACGTTCTCTGCCACGGCGGGGCCTGGGCCGACAGAGTGCGACGGCGTCGCGCACGATGCCGCGTACTACTTGCGGCTGATCGATAACATCCTACCGAGCTGGTACCTCGACCCGCTCAAGCTCTACACGGACAGCGGCTACGAGGTGTTCCGCGCGGTCGCCGCCGTAGCCGAGCGCATCTCTCTCGCCATCGAGCGATTCGAGTGCGGCAACCTCGCGATGTACGCCGACAGCGGCGCATTCGCGACGGGGACCGTCGAGTTTCAGCGCCCAACCGACGCGGCCGGCGCGGTGACTGTTGGTGCTGGCACCATTCTGCGATGCAGCAAGTCGGGCAGGCGCTTCGTCACGACGACGGACGCTGTGTTCGGTGCATCTGACCTCGGCCCCATCGCCGCAAGCGCCCGGTCGCTTCATAAAAGCTACCAGTACAACGCGCTCGGCCGCGTCATCACACCTGTTTCGGCGATCACGCTCGAAGGGGACGTGGACACCGTCGAGAAGATGGTGCAGCTCGACACGTCCGGCGCGCGCACGTTCATCGATAACACGATCACGGTCACGAACATCTTGCCGTTTACGAACGGCAAGGCGGCCATGCTCGACGCGGTGGGGTTCGACCGAGGAATTACCCGCGCTCGAAACGAGCCAGACAACCAGTACCGCTATCGTGTCCGCACGCTGCCGGACACCATCTCGCCGGACGCCATCGAGCGGTTTCTGGAGACGGTGTTCGACCTGTACGGGCTGACGTACGACTTCATCGAGACGTTCGAGCCGGCGTACCAGACGTGCTGGGACTACCCGTCGGATCAAGCTGGCACGCCGACGTACTACGGTGGGGCACTCCCTGCGTGGCTCTCGCCGTACGAGTCGATCTTCTGCTACGACTGGCCCGCGCCGACGGTCCCGATGCGGAATCGGTGGCTCGACGACGTGGAGTACCGCGCCGCGTTCATTGTGGGTGTCCCGAACCTCGCCCACCTCGAAGACGTGGGGATGGCGTACGACGACACCGCGATGAACGCTGCCGGCCACAGCTATACACAGGGCGAGGTTGTCGGGCGCCGCGCATACGCTGCGTTCGACGTGCCGGCCACGTTCAGCTTCGGCGTGCAGGGCGGGTACGACGGGTTCGACCTTCCCAAGCAGCAGTTTTACAAGACACTGTTCGACAACATCGCGGCCATCCGCGCTGCCGGTGTCGCGTCGGTGATGGAGCTCCGAGGAGAGTAGCGATGGCGAACAACCCCTGGGATCAAGTCATTCTCAACGTCCGCGAGCGCCCGCTCAGCACGGACATGAACCAGCAGTGGTCGCAGAGCGCCCGGTCGCTGCGCGAGATGCTCAAGTACCTCCTCGGTGTGCGTACGGCGGTAGCCAACCCCACGCTCGCGGCGGGCGAGGGGTTTCTCGGCGATTCGTTCCGTGTTGGCCCCGAGTCGCCGGCGAGCATGAACATCGTCGTGCGCGCTGGGTACGGCTTTCAGAACAACGGTGCTGACGTACCCGTGGCCATCGGGAGCGTCACCGGGCTCGACGACCGTAGTTCGTACAAGCCGTTGGTTCTCAACGCCGCGCAGACCATCGCAGTCCCCGCCGCCGACCCTACGAACCCCCGCATCGACATCGTCGAAGTGGCGTACGACCGATACACCACCGATTCGAGCTCGCGCGATGTGCTCGACACCGGCACGGGGCAGTTCGTCGCCACGCTGGTGAACAAGACGCTGGCGTTCCTCCAAGACGGGCGCACGAGCGTCAACGGCGCGGCGAAGATCAACTACAAGACGGGCACGCCCGCGGGTTCCCCCGCGGCGCCGAGCACGACGGCCGGCTACATCAAGATCGCCGAGGTGCTCGTCGATGCTGCGGCGACGAGCATCGCCGAGAACAAGATCACCGACCTTCGCAAGCTGCTGTTCCCGAACGGCATCGGCATGGCGAGCGGGCGAGTGACGATGCCGGCGACGGGCGTTTCGCTCTTGCCCACGCTGTCGAACCTCCAAGCCCCGCCGGGTGTAGACGTGATCGCCCGCGGCGTGTCGGTGTCCGGCTCGCAGGTGGAGATCGCGGTACGGGCCGGCGCGCAGGTGGCGGGGTTCACGCCGCAGGCGAGCTTGCTCTACCTCGTCACGGGGAGTGAGTTTCGACACGCGAGCATCACCGTGACGAGCTCCGCGGTGGCGACGAGCGGCGACGTGGCCGCGTACGCCGACGCTGCGGTGAGCGCGCCGGTCACGCAGGTGGCCGAGGGGCAGCCGATCTTTCGCTTCCGCGTGCGGCAGATCGACCAGAACGACGCCGTGACGGACCCGAGCCCGGTGACGCCCGACCCGGCGACGTACCACTTCACGGTGTTCTGGTCGTACTGATGCGCGTACCGAAGAATCGCGACGAGGCGGTGGCCTACGCCGAACAGTGGATCAAGGGTGACCTCGCTGCGCTGCCGTGGAACCTCCGCTTGCGCGAGCAGGTTCACGAGCAGCTCCTGCGGTTCCTCACCGACAGCGACCCGTTCTGGCCGCGGTGGGTTGTGCGCTCGGGCATGGCGCACTAGCCTCGCCGCATGCACACCGAGCAACCCGAGCCCATCCTGCAATTCTTCTCGTATGCGCACTTGCCCGTGCAACTCCAAGCGGCCAGCAAGCCGTTCAGCGACCTCGCCCACAACATCGTCGCGGCGACTCCGCGGAACGCCGAACGCTCCGTCGCGCTGCGCAAGCTGCTGGAGTCGAAAGACGCCGCCGTGCGCGCGGTGCTCGCCAAGTGAGCGCATGGGAAGGCTCGCAGTCGCAGTGCGATCTCTGCGACGGGGTGTTCGGCCACAAGACGGCGTGCGCGCGGTACAAGCCTGCTCGCACCCCGCAGGTGAAGGCCGCCCATAGCGGCCTGCCACGGTACCGATACAAGGGGCGCGTCTACGAGCTCGCGGCGTGCGCGCGTATACCAAACGGCCCGTGCACGCTCGTCAGCGTCGATGACCCGAACGAGATGATCGACACGAGCACGCTCATGCTCAACGACACGCGGATTTTCGAGCCCGTCTGACTGAGGGCTGCGCGCGCGGTACGCTACCCGCGCCATGCCGCAAGCCCTCATCACCGTCAACGCGGTCGTCGGCTCGAACGACGATCTCCCCATCGACACGCTGGTTACGCTCGCCAACGACAACGTGGGCGGCGAGACAACGTACCTGTGGGAGATCGTCGATCAGCCCGTCGGCACCGCGGACACGCTGAGCTCGTCGAGTGCGCCCTCCGTTACCTTCACGCCGAAGAAGGAGGGGAGCTACCTCATCAAGCTCACGGTGAACGGCACCTTGGAGAACAAGGTGGTGTGCGCCGTGCGCCAGCTCAAGACGCGGATGCGCGTCCCGGCGGCGAGTGAAACCTCCGAGGTGAACTCCACGAAGGGCTGGGCGCTCGCGGCGAACCTCGTCCTCCAACTCGCCGAGACGGCGAAAACCGACCCCGGCGTGTTCATCGGCGTCGCAGATGGATCGCTCTCGGTAGGGCAGGTGGTGCGCGTCGTCAGCACGACGACGATCAAAGCGACACTCCCCGGTCAGGAAGTGCTCTCGCGCTGGGGCTCGGCGAACGCCACGACGGCGGCGAATTGCCGCGGGATGCTCGGCGTGGTCGTGCAGTCGGTAGACGGCGGCGCGATCACCGCCGGCAAGCTCTTTCAGGTTCGCACGGTGGGCCTCGCGCAAGGGCTCAGCGTCGCCGGCAGCCCCGCGGTGGGCGCCCTCGTCTACCTCGACGACTCGGGCACGCTCTCGGCGACGCAGGGTACGGTTCGCCGGATCGTCGGCCACGTCGCCGCAGGCTCCGGCCCGTACTCGCTGTGGTGGGACGGTGCGTTCCCCGACTTCGACGGTGCGTTCGTTCCGCTCACTCGCACGCTCACGGGCGCCGAGCCCATCGCCGTCGCGGGCGTTCACTCCGCGGTAGACCTGAGCGCCAACCGCACGCTCTCGTTCCAGTTCACCGGGCAGGCGGACGGCGACATTGTTCGCCGCGCAGGTGGGACGTGGCAGCGCCTCGGGATCGGGAGCGCGGGGCAGGTGCTCACCGTCTCCGGCGGTGTGCCGGCGTGGGCTACCCCCGCGTCGAGCTCCGTCACCATCAACACCGCGTCGCCGCTGCAAGGTGGCGCCACCGGCTCGACCTTCAACCTCTCGTTCAGCGTCGCGAGCGAAGCGCACGGCGACTTGCTCTACCGGAACGCCTCTGGGTGGGTGCGCCTCGCCCCCGGCACCGCGGGCTACCTCCTCCAGACGAACGGCGCCGGCTCGGCGCCTACCTGGGCCGCGCCCCCGGCGAGCTCCATCACGATCAACACCAGCGCGCCGCTCACGGGAGGAGGCACCGGGGCCTCGTTCACCCTTGGGGTTACATTCGGCACGACGGCCGGGACAATCCTCGAAGGAAATAACGACGCGCTCTACGTCAAGCTCGCGGGCGCGCAGACCATCACGGGCGTCAAGACCTTCGACGCCAACCTGCAAATGGCTACGGGGAGAACGCTCCTCGGCAACGCGGAGCTGACGCTCGAAGCCACCGGAGCGAACCCGATCATCCTGCGCACGAACGCGACCGACCGCGTGCGTGTGGTGCAGGGCTTGATGGTGGGCACGACGACGGACCCCGGCGCGGGCTCCGCGCGCATCGAAACGTCGCTCGGCCTCGGCACGACGCCTGTTACGACGGCGATGCTGGAGATGAACTCGACCACGAAGGGTCTGCTCATCCCGCGCATGACGACGACGCAGCGCAACGCCATCGCGTCGCCCGCTACGTCGCTGCTCATCTACAACACCACGACGGGGCAGTTCGAGTTCTACACGGGCTCGGCGTGGGTACCCATCGGCAGCCGCGGAGTGTTGCCGGAGTACATCATCGGCGCTGCGGGCGTCGGCCCTTACGGCGCGAGCCCGCAGTTCGCGACGTACGCGGCGGCGAAGGCGCAGGCGCAGACCGACGGTCACACGAACGCCGACAACCCGTGCGTGTTCGTGTTCCTGCCGGGAACGTACGCGGAAACCGTGGTGCTTGAACCGGGGTGGTTCGTCACAGGGCTCGCGGGCTGCCGCGATGTGACCGTCGTTACGCGCATCACCGCGACGTTCACGACAGACAGTTCGTACGGCCCGACGGATATCGACTACTGCGGCGCGGCGCACCTCACGGTCGAAAACACCGGGACGAACGAAGGCATCCTTGTTAACCCCGCGGGTGACAAGGCTGCCGCGATCATGTTCGTGGACGACGTGAGCGTGCAGGCCAACGGGTCTGGCTCCGTCGGCGCGATCCGCGTCAAGACCGATGCGGTTGTGGCGGCGCTTGTTGGGACGTTCGAGCGCGTCGCGTGCACGTCGTCGAGCAGCGTCGGTGCGTTTGAAAACATCGGTGGGCAGATCAACGTCCGCGTGCGCTCGGCGACGACTACGAACTCGTCGAGCGCGCAGCCCCCGGTGCTCGACTCCTCCGCGGGCGGTCTGACGTACCTCGGGATTCTCCATCCCGAGATCACGACGACGAACGGGCAGTTCAAGCTCGCGGGCGCATCCGAGCTCGTGTTGTTCCCAGGCGTGAACGCGATCACGGCGGCGCTTACCGCGACCGAAAACAGCATGTTCATGCTGTCGGGCAGCTCCGTGGTGAAGCTCCTCGGCAACCACGTCTTCGCGAGCGGCAACAGCACTTCGTATCTGTTCAACACCAGCGACGCTTCGGGCAGCGTGCAAGTGGGCGGGCACTACTCGGTCATCGGCGCCAGCTCGACGATCCCCTACAAGACGAAGGCCGGCATCTCAATCAACGGGTACACGTCGGTGCACGACGAGGTACTCCAAGTAATCACGGGCACGGCGAGCATCGCGCCGAGCACGACGTACGCGCTCATCATCCCCGCGGGCGCGACCACGTTCACGGTGACGCTGCCGAACCCGACCGAGCTCTCGCACGGGCGCAAGCTGCGGGTGAAGTACACCGGGCCGACCTACAAGACCGACCTGACGCTCGCGCGATTCAGCGGCACGACCATCGACTACAAGAGCAGCAACATCACGCTCAAGTGGAACGACTCGTACGAGCTCGGCGCGTACACCGACGGCACCCCGTCGAGCGGATGGCTGATCCTCGCGTCGCACCTCGGGGCGGGCAGCTCTCCCGCGGCGACGAGGACGATTCTGACGCTGCACAAGGCGTATCTCGAAGCGATCAACGCGGAGGTAACCGGCGGTGGCGACGTGTTTCGTACCGCCGAGCACGACAACAGCGGCGCGGCCTACTTCCGATGCGTCGTCGCGACGACCGACATCACCGAGAACGTCCGCGTGCGGCTGTACAACAGCACAGTCGGCGCCGTGGAGCTCGACGTGGGGCAGTTCTACTTGGAGTCGAGTTCCCTAGCGCTCGTCGAGCTCGTGTCGCCGAACCTCAACACCCTTGGCGGGTCGAACTGGCCGCCGGCCGACGGCGACATTTTCACGGTCACGGTGGACGGTGATAACGGCGGGAACACCTCGCCGAAAGCCCTCTACAGTGCGGAATTGGTGTTCGAGCCGTAGCGCGCTACGCTCGCCGGCATGGCTCAGTACCGCACGACCGTGACCCTCGATGCCGTCTCCGCGTACCCCGCGGCCGGCTCGCCCTCGGTGACGATTCCCTTCGTCCCCAAGTCGCTCGCCGTCATCAACGAGCACCCGAGCGTGGCGGCGCTGATGAGCTACGACGGCGTGACGGACCATGCGCAGTTCACACCGGGGACGCCGAGCGCCGGCATGGTTTTCAAGCAG
>Ga0315904_10007371_pt1 | contig 14810 bp, 30 predicted proteins | sample LakEriMetagenome_6_FD_203529 | JGI IMG/M metagenome (GOLD analysis project Ga0315904, IMG submission 203529) | Freshwater fungal communities from buoy surface, Lake Erie, Ohio, United States - Buoy 12 MA120 | ecosystem: Environmental > Aquatic > Freshwater > Lake | place: USA: Lake Erie, Ohio... | reverse complement strand
AAACCAGCAATACGATTTGGGTTTTCAATCATATCTTCTGGCATCGAATCAACCAAGGCATTATACCAGTTTGTTAATACATTTGCATCTGTTAAATATAATGCTTTTCCTAATTTTTCTTCTGTGAATATACTCATTTTTTATTAAACCATTCTGTTAATTTATATCCTAATATAATTGCTACAATAATGATAATAATTAACATTCCTGTTATTTCAGTAGCAAATATAAATTTATCAAACGTTATCATATTTCTGTTGTTTTATTTAAACGACTTCCAGGAGTACGTTTATGTATTTTATTTAATACTTCTTTAAAACCTTTTTTAGCATTTGTTGCTTTTCCAGATACACCAGAAACATTCCATGGTGCAGCAATTCCAGGAAATTTAGTAAAGATTTGTTGGACATCTGGATTTGCTATTAAATAAGGACCAAGTTCATCCATTTTCATTGTTAATGAAAATTCTTTTTTAGTTTTTTTATTTTCAAATGTATAATTAGGCATATAATTTCTTTTCTGTTAGACCTTTAGAATACCATTCAGGTATTGGTCGATTAGTCCATTTAGCAAAATAATTCTTTGCCACTATGTAATAATTATAATAAGAGTAAAGACTATTATTTGGTACAATACATGATGGAAAATGACTCATTGCTGGTGGTGGATCTTTGAATGGAATATTAGGTATGTTAATTGGATTTAATTTTAATACATCTTTTAATTTAATATAAGTACTGTGCATTTTACCATAACGATGAGTATATTCATCTGATAAATGTTTCCATAATTCTTTTAAATATTCATAGTGTGTCACACTCTCACGAACCCATATAGCTGATGGGTGATTCTTCATAGTAGATTTGTATAATGTACTTTCCATTATTGGTTTTGGATGAACCCAAGTGGTGTATTTTCGTTTTGATTTTGTAAGGGTGTTATTTGAAGTTCCGTCGAGTACTCGATGCGCAGTTGACAATAACTGCGCATACTCAATAATCATTTTAACTACATGTTTATCGCAGTGCATTGTCGCACAGATTTTAGGATCTTTATCTAAGTAAAAGATATTCATAGTATAAAATAATAATTATTTTTTGTTATATTTTTCAATTCTAAACATATAATATATTGATATTCCTAACATAATTACAGATAAAATAAGTACTATTACTTCATAAACAAAAAGAGTCATAATAACCTCCTTTGTTAAAAGCAAACCTATTTAGTTAATTCAATTTCCTTTTTGGTAATATTTCAGCAACACCAAATGGTCTTGCTTGTTGTCCAACTTCTACAATTGAATTTAAAAATTTTTGATAATCTAAATCAGTTAAAGCTGATTTATAAAAACGAATAGCGATTGCGAGCATCGTACTTGAAACTAATTGATTGACTTCTGAATTTTTTGAATGTTTAACTATAAGATCCATAGCATTTTTAAATATGTCATCATAAATTTCTTGCTGTAATTGATCGTTTTCTAAACTCATACTGGCTGTCCTGCATCATCATGTTCTAAATTAAAATACTTCTTATCAATTTCCATTACAGCTGTCACTCGCCAATGTTCTGGATTTGTTGCTTCGTTTTTTAAACTATGTTGAATGTCGTGTCCATTGAATGCTACAAACTCACCTGTTTTCCAAATTTTCTTTTCACCATCAAATATTAATGCTTGTTTTTCTGGCTCAGGTATATCAATACCAAAACTTACAGTATATCCTTCAAGTGTAGGATCTCCCATACTTTGACGTATCCAGTCCCACACATATCCATCATGATGCACAGGTAGCATTTTTCCTGGACGTATCATATTGACACATAAATCTATTGCTCCAGGAATATTATAAAATTGAGTAGTAGTTCGTTTCCAAAGATATCTGTCTTCTAATTGTTCGTTTATTTTACGAGCATCAATAAGTGGGATTGCTTTAAAACCACCTCTATTATTAACAGGCATAGAAAATCTATCATCTGCATTAATTGTATCTTCGAATGATCTTTGACTTCGCCATTCAGCATAGTCGCTCATTAAAGCAATCATCATAGCACTTAAAGCACTATAATTTGAATAAGATGTAGGATTTCCAAGCCACATAGATTATATTATACTATATTTTTTATTGTTTGTAAAGGGTTTTAATCGTTCCAATGCTTTATATCTGTATCAATTACACAAGAAACACGCCAATTTCCTGTTTTATTCCACACTTTATGCATAAAATCACGTCCATTAAATGCTACTATTTCTTTATTTCCATAAGTTCTTGGATAAGTATCATTTTCAAATTCCATACCACAAACATTCGGATCGTTTGATGGCATATCAATACCGATTGCTATTGTATATCCTTTTACTGGATGACCGAATGCTTCTTCTATTCTTTGCCAACTACCAAAGTCATGATGCATTGGCAATCCACCATTTGGTTTTATAAAATTTACTATTGATTGAAATACTCCAGGAATTTCTTTTAAACTTGCTGTTGCATGTTGCCATGGATTTCTTAAAGGTGGTACTGCTTCACCTCCTTGAATAAGTGGTATAGCCCACCAATCATCAGCATGTTCGTCTTCTCGATTAGGATATTCAAATCGAAATACGTTTACACCTGTTTCTGTAATATTAAATTTACGAATAAATCTATTATAATCTAACTCCAATGCAGGAATTAAACTTGTTTTAAGATATTCATAATGTTTATATTTTTCTGCGTTTATCCACATATTAGTAATTATAGTTGTTCCATCTATGGTTTAAGTATTTAGTTTCTGGTATCGATAGGTTATATTCAGATGCTAAAAAATCTACAACTGCAGTGACACGCCATATACTGCTATTATTCACTACGTTGTGTTCGTGTGTTTTGCCCTCAAATGTTATCCACTCTCCAGTATTTAATGGATGTTTAGAATTAGTTTTACCAAACTCAAAATAAGAATTATTCCCATTTGTTTGTAGACCAAATACATTCGTAAATCCATTTAGTTTAATCCCTAAATCTTTTTCTTGTCTTTTCCAACCACCACTATCATCATGCATCGGAAGTCGAGAATTTGGTTTTACAAAATTTACGATGTATTGAACAAGTCCAGGAATTTTAACAGCAAAATCTGCTGAAGTTTTCCAATCTTCATAATACTTACATTTAATACTTCCTCTATTTGTAAGTATAGGATCACAAAACCAATACTCTTTTGATTTACCCTCTTCTTTATCTTTTATATTTTCAGGTCTATGATAATCATCCATATCTCCTGTAATATTTGAGTATTCAGGATATACTTCTGGATTTTCAAATTTTTGTACTTGAACTCTATCTTCAAATTTATATTTTAATAACCAATTATTAAAATCTTGTTTAATCAATTCTTGTAATTCAATTAATTGATTATACCACTTGAATGTTTTAGTTTCAATTATCATATAAATGCTTCTTTTCTAATATCAAACACAGCAGTAATTCTCCACTCTGGTGTATTATTCCACATACTATGAACTCCGTTGATACCATCAAAGCAAACTAATTCGTTTTGTAGTGGAAATTTATTTACTCCATCAACACACATTCCTACTGTTTCTTCTTTAGCATCTTTCATACCTGTATGAAGTGTTGAAACTATGCTGTATCCTTCAATTTTAGTACCCCAATCTAAACTTATTTTGTGCCAACCACCATCATCCTTGTGATTTGTTATTTTACCATATGGACATAAAAAATTTATATTTAATTGAACTAAACCAATTAATCTCCCTAAACTTTTATATGACTCTGGTAATAATTTTGTGTTCCATTTTTTTTCGTAAAATGCTCCGAGACATCTCCAGTCTTTTCTATGTTTATATCCTTCAGGATCTCGAATAGGATCTGGTGCAGGTTCAGTCATTTCTGGATTAGCAAACTGAATTCCTGTAGGAGTAATATAAGCATAAGAATTTTGACTTGATACTCTATCTTCATATACTGGATCTGTATCAACTTCTGGATTATTGTGTGTTAGCCAAATTGACAAATCATTTGCTAACTCAGGAATGATAGAGATTAATGTTTTATAATCTCTATATTTTTTTTCATCAATCCACATCTTTAAAAATTTCACAAACTTGTTTATCTGTTTTAATATAACTAGGATTAAACTTTTCTTTATCAATATCAAACACAGCAGTAATTCTCCAATCTTTTGTGTTGTTTATTATTGCATGATTATAATTTAAACCATCAAAACAAACAAATTCATTCTCAAGTGGATATGCCCATGTGTCAGTTCCAGTCTTAGCATTTCTTATACGTGTTCCTACTGTTTGTTCTTTAGATTTTTTCATACCTGATTTCAAAGTGGCAATTAATGAGTATCCTTCGCATTTACATTCCCAATCTTGTGACATTTTAGCCCAGTTATCAACATCAGTATGTAATGTAATTTTACCATATGGAGCAACAAAATTGATAATTATTTGTCTTAAACCTTTTAATTTTTTACCATGTTCTGAAAATTTAGGAAAATCTTTTTCATTCCATACTTTTTCAAAAAATACAGGTATGGATTTCCAATCATTACGATGTTCATATTCTTCGTGTGTTGTCCAAGTTTCTACAAAATTAGTAGTAGTAGATAAGAATTTATTTACTGGTTCATCATCAGCATATACACCTATTGAATCTTTTTCTGGTGTGTGTGTTTTAAGCCAATCATTCATATCATCTACTAATGATTGATAATGATCTAATAAAAAAGCATAATCAATATATGAATTAGGTGCTATGAACATAATAATCTCTATATTTGTTAAAATATATATCTATTTTTGCTATATTAGCATTTAAAAATGTTGTTGTTGAAGCTTCATCTAAATGGTCTGCGTATATTTTACGTCCAGAATATTCTGTCAACCAAAGTATTTTTTCTTTTAAAAATTCTATTTTTTCAGATAAACCATGATTTAAATAATATTCTACTTCATCTTTACTAAAAGATTCTTGCAATTTAAGTATTACATTTTGTTCTATATAAATTTGATCTTTTGGTTTTTGTACTTCTATAATTTCTTCATTAACATCTTCTAATACTTGAGTAAAGTATTGTCTATCAATGTCTATAACTGCTGTAATTCTCCATTGATTAGTATTATTCCACATTTGATGTTCGTTCCATCTTCCATCAAAACAAACTAGTTCTCCTGCTAATGGATACTTATAAACACCATTTACTTTCATTCCAACAGTTTTTGATTTTCTATCATTCATACCTGTAAAGAGTGTAGCAATAATGCTCGCACCCTCTAATGAATAGAGTGGCAAATCCCAATCTTCTTCTATCTTTTCCCAAGTAGAAGTATCTAAATGTGGTGTTATAATTCCATTTGGTTTTATAAAATTAATAAAGATTTGTTTAATACCTTTACATTCAGACATTAATTGCCAAGATTTTCTAAACACGTCTTTATTCCATTTGCGTTCATAAAGAAAATCAATTGATCGCCAATCATTATAATGTTTTCTTTCATTTTCATCTGTAAGAATTTCTTTATATGCAATCGCACGATTTTTATGTGCCTTTAACTCTTCTTTTTGAGATAATATTTTTTCTTCTACTTCTTCTGGTGGAGCATAAGCACATTCAGTGCTTGTTTCTATTGGATGATAGATCATCCACTCACGTAAATCTTCTTGCACTAAAGGTACAATTACATTTTTTAATTTATCATAATCCACGTAATATGTTGGATTTATCCAGTTATAAATTTTTCTCATACAATGTTTCTTCTTTCTCCATCTCTTTTAATATCAAGTGATAAACAATGAACACCACCATCCCAAAAACCACCTTGTCTTAAATTAACAGGATGTAATGTTATACCAAATTCTTTAAAATAATTTGATAATGCTGGTTGTTCATTGGTGACAATTATATTTTTATTATCAACTACAACTACATTACTATCAAATGCTACTTCTTGTGCAAAACCTCTCCATTCATCTATCCACTCATCAATCCATTCAATACTATATTTACCATCTGTTTGTGCTAGACGATGTTCATATTGTTTCATATCTACATCTTTAATTAAATGACCAAATTCATGTACTTTGAACTTACTATTATTTAGGAACACATCTGGGACATAATTTTTATTAGTACAAAATACTGTATTATCATCTGTTTGAAAGAAAAATTGATCTATGTGTCCCCATCCACGATGTGGTTTATTTGCATTTTTTATAAATCTAGCATTAGGCATATTACGTTGCATCCACTCATAACCCAATTTAGTTCCTGGACCAGAAGAATTTACTATTAATGCATCACCACACTTATACATTGTAGCACAATGCCATAATATTTTATCTACTAAATCAACACCATAACGATCTCCACCATGAGTGTACCATTGAGTATCAGGTCTGAAATCTTTTAATTGTGGGACTGGTGTTGATATCCAATTATATCCTTCTTTGTATTTCTCCATAAAAATATCATAGAACGATAATGACTCTAACCATCTATCAGCCATACTTGTATAGGAAGAATAAATGGTATTCCCATATACTAGATAACTGTCTCTTGGAACTAATGGTGCTATTGGATTCTTAATTTTAAATCCAGGAAGTTTTAATGGTTCTCTAAAATCCATTACTTTTGGTCTATATACTTTCACTCCTAACGAAGTGCATATATTTGAGAATTTCTCTAAATCTTCTTCTGTTTCTTTTATAATTGGGGTAAGAACTTCTAATACTTCTGGTTTTAAAAAATTTGAAAAATATTCAGGCTTTGGTATAACACCAACAATAATTTCTTTTAAAGGATCATAATCTGTCCAAACACTCATAATTATTCTTCTTTATCAAAGCTATTATTCCAAGTATCTTTTAAATATTCAGGATCCCAGAAACTATAATAGTTTGTTGTTTTTAATAGATTTCTACGTGCTTCATTTAACTCAGGCAAACTTTGAACTAACATAAAGTTAAAATAGCCATTATTTGTTTTAATTCCATTAATGTACGTATCTCTGTCTTTATGGTCTGCTATAAACATATAATTTTCATATTTGTTTATGAAATAATCGCACCATTCATCTAATTCTGTTGGTGTAATATTTGGATTAGTTATGTTGTAAATTTTAATTTTTTTAATCTCCCATAATGCAGGAGGACGAAAAGATTTATCGATGTTTAAGTCTTCAGGTGTAGGTACACTGATTCCTTTACTAAATGGACATATAGAATGGCCATCAAGTGCTTGGCGAGGTATTTTAAGTCTCGCCAACCACTCTTGTAATGCTTCTTTTGGTGTTATATTATGCTTGTCTAACAAGATATTGATCCTTCATTGAAATAGGATCAAAATATTCTTTTATCATAGTTTTCACCATTTCAATATCAAAAGTTTTGCATGAAAACAAATCAAAATAACAATCACCACTATTATCTAAAAAGTGTATTGTTAATGAACTTGTAGTCAATGCTTGTATTACTGTCCATCCAGCTATTTCTGGCTTTTCAGCAAAATGAGTTATCCATGGCTCACCCCATGCATTCATATCAATGCGAACTAAAAGGTCATTTAAAAAAGTTTTCAAAACTACTGGGTCTTGAAAGTTTTTAGTGCATCCTTTTGCATCAATAATTAAATGATATCCCCAAGATGTTTGACATTGGGGAATCTCCTTGGAATTAGTCAATTCCGTTTTTGTAATTGTTTCTAGTTGTGCCATTTTTACTTATTGTCTCCTTTTTTAACAAGAGCTTTTAAGTAAGTTAAAGCACCACTTAAAATTTCTTTAGATTTGTTTATTAAATTATCAGCAAATGCTGGTTTATAAGTCCAACCGATTAAAATACCGATTGATAAAAGTATTATTGTTTTCATTATTCTCTATTTACCTCTATTACTTGCGACATACATTTTCCCCCAAATCCGAATGAGTTATTTAATGTTCGAAGTACTTTTTTGTTAGTATTTAAATTCTCACGAACTAAAATATTTTTAGTATCGCAAGAAGCACTTTTTAAATTTTGTATATGTGGTATGATTCCTTTTTGCATTGAAAGAATCGCATATATACATTCTAACACTCCAGCAGCTGCAAGGGTGTGTCCTATTTTTGACTTCGGTGCCCAAATAGGTTTTTCTCCCAAGAAACTAACTACAGTCTCGTATTCTATTGGATCACCAATTGGTGTAGATGTTGCATGCGCACACACAAAATCTATTTCTCCAATATCTTTTGTTGCTTTAGACATACTTATACGAGCACCTCTGCCATCATTAGCTGGGCTTGTCATATCTAAAGCATCACTAGCCATACCACAAGGATATAACTTAGCGAATATCTTACTTCCGTATTTTTTTACCATCGCTTCTGATTGTAATATTAAAACACCACAACCATCTCCCATTAAAAATCCTGTACGAGAATCATCAAAAGGCATACTGTGATTTCCTACAGCACCTAATGTATTAAAATATTTAATTGCCATCGGAAAACAACCTGCATCAGATCCTCCGACAATTACATACTCATATTCATCAACTAATCGCATTCCATAATCAATTGTTACAAGACCAGTAGAACAACTTGCGAATGTTGCTGCACTTAATCCCATAAATTTATAATGAGATGAAATATGTGAACATCCCATGTCTGGAATACGATTTGCTGATTTTCTAGGATTTACTCTTTTATGATTTTTAGTTAGTAAATACAACTCATCTAAAAATTCAGTATCGTTTGAAACTGTTGAAAGAAGAGTCGCAACATCATAATGGTGGGGTAGGTTTGACATTTTTAATGCTGCATCAACTGAATGAAGCATCATCTTTTGTGCGTTCGTTAAAGAACGAAGCATTTTAATGTCAAAATCTTTTGGTATAATGCAATCGTTAGGATTGAATATAGCACCACGAAAAACTTTTGCGTTCTCAGCTTTCAACTCAGGTAAATCAGAAGAATAATCATGATTATCTAACATCTTATTGAAACAATCTTTTGGATTATTTCCAAGGCTGTCAATCATTCCATATCCAACTACATATACTGGTTTCATAATTTAAATCTTAATTCTATTTATAAAATAAAGTTATTCATTCTTTGAACTGCAACGTTCCATTGAAGTGGTTTTGGGTAAATATTTCCGTCAACTGTAATTTTTTCATTTGATTTTAAGTCATGAAACCAAGCACAAACTACATGTCTATAACTACTCCCATTCTGAATATTATGTGGTCTCCCAGTATTTGCTAATATAGGATTACTCTTAATGGTAGTACTTGTAATTAATTTATCAATATTAAAGTCTGGGAATCTCATTGTAGGTCCAGAATCGTTATTTGTTTCAGTTTCGTAGTAAGTAGTATCTTTTATATCATACCAATTCATCGTATGATCGTCTGTGGGACAATAACACCAAATAATTTTAACTAAATCATCTATCCAATCATCGTTGTCAGTGTGAATATACATTCGATAATTTGGTTTAGATGAAAATCTTTCAATACGAAGTACACCAAGATCTATAGACTTAGCCCAATCAATTAAATCTTGATTGATTAAATGTCTTTCATGATAATGGTCTGTGTATTTTGCTGCTATATCTTGATCTGATTCTTTAGGGAATACATAATCCTTTTTAATTGGTGATATTGGCAGATTTAATTCACGCCACAACGTATGACTGTAATTTCTCATATACATAATCCCATTCTACTGTTGAACCATTATAACGTCTCCACGTCAAACTAATCGCATATCGATTAACCTTTGTATCATTTTTCATTGAGTGTGGCACACCTATATTTACTAATGATGGAAAACCTATTTCAGAAGTATGAACTAAATCACATTCTTCAGGAGTCCAAGCATAAGCATATGGTGTTGTTTCTATTTTATAACTATTTTCACTAAAACTTTCTGGCTCTATAATATCTTTATTTGCAAATTCAGGTTTTGGATTCCACCATTGCATGTAAGAACCTTTTTCAGTACAATATTGCCAATTAATCGCACATGAATTAGTTCCTAAATCTGTTCCATCAATGTGTATTTGTAAATAAAATCCTGGAGGAGAACAAAACACATCAGCATTTTTTAGATACATTCCTTTTCCTTCAAAAAAATCTAACAATTCAGGATTTACTTCTTTTTCTGGTATGGGAAAATGTCCTTTGTCTGGCATTTTACTTAACCAGTTTTTATCTATCATTACATCATTTACTGGTAATTTTAAATTTGCGCAATAAATATTTTTCATATTTTTTTAAAAATTGTACCACAATAAAAACAAACAGCTTTTGTTTCACCATCTTTATATTCTTTTAATGTATAAAATACTCTCGGATGAGTATCATCTTCTAAATTAGGATCATAACCATCACAATAAACTGTATTTGCTGCAGTTTCTATAATTGTTTCTTTACTCATATAATAAACCTTTTAAATAAATTTACAGCATCCCACATTGGTACAACATCTTGTAATATTCCACTTTTAACTGCTTTATCTCTATCAAATGCTATCTTACTTAATTCTTCATTTAATATAATTTGATCATTTGTGGTGTATCCTGAACTTAATATTTTATCAAACACGCAAGATAAACATTTACGAGATGAATGAGTAGTAGCAACATTGTGTGGTTGCCCAACTTGAACTATTGAAACTTTAATATCGTGGCTTTCAATTAAATCAACTTCATCAGGATACCAATATAAATCTGCTGTGTTAATATCTCTTTCAGATTGATTTTCATACATTACTCCTTCGGTTTTTGCCTTTGTATTTGACTTTGGTTTAAACCAATTCATTAAACTATTTCCAATTGGATTAAAAGCATAATTTAATTTAAATTCATCATGAAGATTATTTCCATCAATATGAACTGGCATTGAATGATTTGGTGGATTATAAAACAATTCTATATCTGTAATACTCAAGCCGATCATCTTAGTCCATTTTAAAAATGCATGATTATGATATTTAATCGGTACCCATAATTTAGTTTGTTTTTGGAATGTTTGTTCATCCATCCACTTCATCCCATCAGCATTTAAAGGAAGAGGACATAATTTATAGTCCAGTGCTTTATGATTAATTACTGAATCGTTAAATAACATGGTTTATTCCTTTTCAGGCTTCTTATTTACTTCATATGATGGGTAAAAATACTCATCTGAGTCTCCAAATACCCATTTTGGATTTTGTTCACAATGATAATATCTTGAACTTACTTTAAAGTCAGGAACACTTAATCCTTTAGATTTAACTGCACTTGATTCAAAGAAAAGCATACGATTATTTGGTTGAGCAAACCATTGCCCATTATCTAATTTACCAATGTTATGTGATTTATGTTCTGTAGGAACTTCTGACTCAGTGACGTTTGGAATATTTGGATCAGCATGAGCACTATCTATTGTGAATAGATATTCGCCACCCATACGTGAACCATCTCTTAATATGACTTCAACACGAGAATGTTGTAGGTATTGTTTTTCTATTAATGTAATGTGATAACTAAAACCATCCCATAGTTGTAAAAAATCTAAAGGAAGTTGTTTATTTAAGTCAATATCTGTTTTCCAAACATAAGCACTTATAGGAAGTTTATCATAGAGTGCTCCATACTCTGGTAAATAACTCTCAATGTAGAATGCTCTGCGTGGAATAGATTTAAGAGTCACCCAAGTACATGGAACATATTCTCCGAAACCTTTTTTAAAGTCATAGAGAAACTCTTTTTTAATCCAGCATTGTATATGTGGTAAATTTACAACAAAATTCATATAATATATTTAGTTATCATTTGGCTCACTCGGCAAGACTCGAACTTGCAACCCCCAGTTTCGTAGACTGGTATTCTATCCATTGAACTACGAGTGAATAAAATAGATTATGGTTTTGGTATTGTTATACTTTTAAATACATCTACAACGTTTTGCATCGGTTTATTAATTTCCGTTGGAGTACTTGTACAAGAAATTAAAAAAAATGCCACAATTGTTATTGTAGCAAAAAACACAAAAGTTTTATATAACGTTTTATCCATTTAATTCACTCGTTTCGTTTCTGTTAATTTGAACTAAGTTTAATTTTTCAAATAATTCGGCAGTTCTTGCAACAGGATCTGATACACCATTACCAAAACTATAATCCATTGGTTTTGCATGATGATATTCATGATTTCCTTCGCCCCAATTAATGAATGCACCTGCGATTGGATCAAGCGACACAACTTGTTTTGGTGTTTCGTGACTATGACTTACTGCATTCGTCACACCCATTCCATGCAAACCTGCAACTACAGCTAATGCTGCACCAATACAAACTTCTAAGCCACCTAATATTCCCAAATTCACTTTTAAAAATTCTGATGTGATGAATAAACCAAACCAAAATAATAATAAAGTAGGTATAGCACGATTATGATAATAAACAGCAATACGATTACGAAATAATCCTGCTGCAAATTTTACAGGAACATCTTCTTTTCGCCAATCCCATAAATGTAAATACGATCGCCAGAATCCTATACGATGCGGACTATGTGGATCTAATTCAGTATCAAGATGAGTGTGATGCATACGATGTAATGCTGCCCACCCCAAAGGTGTACCTATTCCTGAATATATGGCAAATATATTACTTAAATGTTCCAAATATTTATTCTTAACTATAATAGATTTATGTGATAGTGTTCTATGTGTATAACCTGATACAGCCCAAGCACCAAACCACCAGAATAATATAAATGTAAAGAATGTAGTTAATGTGGCATATTTAAATGCAAGTAATGCTAATATATGTACAAAAATATAATAAGCAACACGAAAATATAAATTATTACGTGTTGAAAATTCTTCCCAATTAAAATTACTTATTGACTTTAACATATGTGTTCCAATATTGTCCTTTACGAATCAATTTACTTGATTTTGATTGTTGATGATATTCTAAAGCACCTAATTTGATATTACTTTTTACAGTCTTATGAATATGTTTTTTATCAACATCTGGTAATTCTTTTTGTAATAAACGAAAAAGAACTAATTTCTTTATACCTTTAACTCTCTTAGAAGAATCTGCTTCATTAGCATTTATTAATTTAACAATTTTATCCCATATTACACCAGCAAAAGAAGAAGTCATTACTCTCTTATCTTCTGATCTTTTATATTTTTCAATATCTATACCAATTTGTTCACAATAAACAAAGAAATTTTCTTTTAATTCATGGTTAAAACTTGCAACCATTCCTAAATCTCTTAAATTATAAAGGCACATATACATAGAGTCTTTATCAGTTTGTTTTAAATTAGAATTTTTTAATTTGTGTAAGCATTCTTCTAACTCATTTGGATTTAAATGTCTAAAATGAGATGAACGTTCATACCATCTAATTTGTTCTTTTTGCATTGCCTTTAGCAAACTTTTAATTTTTTCTTTTGTTTAACACGCTTTACATTACCATTTTGATCTTTATATAAATCAAAATGATCTTTTCCATCAAAATAGAAACCATCTAATTTCCATTTTTTAGATGCTTTTTTAGTTTTTGTTTTCATTTTATTAGTCTCTTTCGTCATCTTTAAAAGGCATACTATCAACAGGATCTAAGTATGTCATTTTTTTTATAGTTCTTGTCAAATTTTCTATATCTTCATTCATACGATCAATTACATCTTTTAAATCATTTATTTGAAAAGATTGCTCTGCGATAAGTTTTTCTTGATGATCTATTTTCTTTTTATATTCTTCTATTAAAATTATGTTATTATTTACCATTTGTTTATTAGCCAATCTTTAATATTATCTACTTGTGGATTACCTTTCAACATAATAACATCTGTAAAGTCGCCATTAATTTGATCTATTTCAACAAAAGTAATATTTTTTTGTTTATTATATTTTATTTCTGCTTTAAATCTAAGTTTTAAAAACATATATTCTTTAACGAAATATATTTTAGTTTTATCATCTGCTCCAGCGAAAGCATCAGCATAATAATGTGTTTTTGTAAAATTATTAGCAATTTGTATTTGTTTAATCATTTATATGATTTTCTGTTGTAAATATATATCCCATTGTTTTAAAACTTTCACCTTTTTCTAATGCCCAAACTTCTTTTACCACTTGTTTTGCTAATTCTTCAGATCTAAAATATTCTTTTTCATCTAAGAATTTTAAGAAAGTATTTTTATTAAAAATAAAAGTTTTAGATTTTCTATTTTTAATAATAGTGATTTCTTTCACTTTTTTATTCTTTCTCTTAAATTATATTTTATTTCTTCTAAGTGGATTTCTATACGTCTTTGTACTTGTACATGAGAGTAAATCCCCCAAATTAGAACAATTAATAAAATTGCATTAAACATATTAGTGACTATGACTTATATTGTTTTCATCTACAAATGTTTCTAAATCATCTTTAATTTCTAAATAATTTATATCATTAAAGATATCATCAGCATCTTCGAATGCTTTAATTCTATTTGTAAATTCAGCACTTACAGTATGTGGTTGTGCCATTGTTTCAAAAACACCATCTTCTGTATCAAACACATCACATATGTGACCACTTAAATAATCTTGCCAAACTGAATTAACAACTTTCAATAAAGTAATTCTATGTGGTGAATATTTGTAGTCAGCGATACCAAATGTTGCATAAGGAATTGGTTCTCTAAGAGGAAACATATTATCTACCCTCTTCTGCTGCTATTTCTAAATCTAAAGCAACTTCAGCCATTGCTTGTTGTGCGTCATTTAGATCAAATTCTGGATCTTGTAATTTATCAAATATATC
>Ga0315904_10007370_pt1 | contig 14810 bp, 15 predicted proteins | sample LakEriMetagenome_6_FD_203529 | JGI IMG/M metagenome (GOLD analysis project Ga0315904, IMG submission 203529) | Freshwater fungal communities from buoy surface, Lake Erie, Ohio, United States - Buoy 12 MA120 | ecosystem: Environmental > Aquatic > Freshwater > Lake | place: USA: Lake Erie, Ohio... | reverse complement strand
TCTACAGAATGGATCACAAGCTGAGCTTAGGGATGATCGAGAACCCCGCGGTCGCCGCGGTGGGCTTCACCGGGAGCCGCTCGGCGGGGATGCAGCTTAAAGAGGTGGCGGACCGCTACGGCAAGCCTGCCTATTTAGAGATGTCGAGCGTCAACCCGGTCTTCGTGCTCTCCGAGTATCTGGAGGCCAACGGCGAGGCGCTGGCAGGGGAGTTCTTTACGAGCTGCACGATGGGCACGGGCCAGTTCTGTACCAACCCCGGCTTGGTGGTGCTCCCCGCAGGTGAGCAGGGCGAGGCGTTTGTGGCGGCGGCAGCGGCGAAGTTTGCTGAGGCCAAGCCGGGCGTGCTTCTCAACAAGGGCGGGCGCGACGGCCTGGCCGAGGCCGTCGAGACGCTCAAGGCGGCGGGCGCAAAAGTGGTCTGCGGCGGCGAGGTCTTTGACGATCCGGGCTTCCGCTATGCCAACACGATTCTGACGGTCACGGGCGCACAGTTTATCGCCGATCCGGAGACGCTCCAGACCGAGGCATTTGGGCCGGTGAGTCTGCTCGTGCTCTGCGAGAGCGATGAGGAGCTGCTGGGAGTAGTCAATGCGCTGGAGGGGAACCTCACGGGGACGATCTACACCAGCGACAACGGCTCCGACGAGGCGCTTTATAGCAAGCTCGCCCCCGTGCTACGGGTCAAAGTGGGGCGGCTGCTCAACAACAAGATGCCCACGGGCGTCGCGGTCAGCCCTGCCATGAACCACGGCGGGCCGTTCCCTGCTACGGGCCATCCGTACTTCTCCAGTGTCGGGATTCCGCACGGTATCAGCCGTTTCTCGATGCTCTGCAGCTACGACAATGTGAAGAACCATCGCCTGCCTGCCGAGCTACAAGACGGCAACCCGCTCGGAATCTGGCGCTTGGTAGATGGCGACTGGGTAAAGTAGCGCTACGAGCGCTTTTTGGTTGAGGAAGTGGGCTTCTTTTTGGAGTCCACTTTCTTTTTTGCTACGGGAGCAGTGACTTTCTTCTTAGGGACGGGGGTGGGGAGAGTTGCGGGCAGGATGCGGCGTACGGTTTCGCTTGTAGGAGCGGGTGTTGGTTTGTTGCTGAGCTCCGTGGGCGGGGGAATCTCCAGAGGTGCAGTGGCGGAGCCAGGAGCAACGGGAGTACCCAGCTCGCCGGTTTCAACCTCACCCGGCTCGGGAGTACCAGCGGGCTCAGGCTTGGGTTTCGGCTCAGGCTGCAGGTTTGTCAGGGTCACAGGAGCAACATTAGGCTCTGGGGTGGGGGAGGTGATGACCGCTCTTGGTGCCATTGGCTGGAACCAAAAGGGCTGAGGCGTCGGAGTTGGCTGCGTGACAGAGGCCATGAGCGCACTCAGACTCGGGGAGGCTCCCGGGATATTAAGGGCAATCGGGGCCAGCGGCTCGGGTGAGGGTGAGGGGCTGGGCTCTGGGGTGGCATAGGGCTGTGGCGTGGGCTGATCCGCAAAGAGAGGCTCTTTGCCGTCCATGGCATCGAGCGAGGCCCGCACTGCCTCAAGCTGCTGCATGCTCACATTCGGGTCTTTGAGGATGCGTATCAGGATCATCCTCGCCTTGTCATCCTCACCCATCCCACGGAGTGCGGTTGCCAGTGCCAGCCGAGCCGAGATGTCCTTGGCATCTTTCTTCACCATCAAACGAAAGGCTTTTTCAGCGTCTTTGAAGCGCTGGACACGCAGCAAGCACATGGCGCGGATACGGGTGGCCTCCAGCTCCAAACCGCCTTTGGAGTGCAAAAGTACCCACTCGGCCTGGGAGAGAGCGATGGAGTACTCTTTGAGCAGGAATGCCTGGCGCATGGCATCAGCGTGGTAGATGAGTGTGTCGGGCGGCGGCGGTGGCGGCAGAAACGTAAACCACTCCCGTACCTTGAAGTGACCAGAGAAGACATAAACCCCCACCGCAAGCGTGGCTACCATCCCAAACAGTGTCTGTATCAGCTTGTCTTTTTTTAAGTCTTCGTCCATACTGCTCTCTCCGCTCTCATTCGAACGCTTCTTGTACCACGCGACCGTCCCACTCGCGGCAGGCAGGGATTTTAAGGGCGTGGGCGATCGTCGGACAGACATCGTACAGGAAAATAGGGTCGGTGAGTTCCCGGCCCACGGCAATCCCAGGGCCATGGAGGATAAAGGGGATCGTCATGTCCTCCGCGCAGTCTGTCCCGTGGCTACGGTCATGCCCGCCGTGGTCGCTCACCACGCAGACAATGCCGTCCCAGTGCTCCAAGACTTGCGCGAGGCAGGCATCCGCGTTCTCGATGGCTTTTAAGTAGGGCTCGCTCATCCAGCCATGCGCGTGGCCTGCTTCATCGGGGTGCCCAAAGTAGACAAAGACAAAATCGAGGTTGTCGCTCTTGATAGCCGCAATCGCCGCGTCTGCGACTTTTTGATCGGTCTCAAAGACATGTCCCTCGCCAAAACAAACACTGACTTTCAGGCTCCCCGGCGCGGCCAGATCCCGAAGCTGCTCCCAGTTGTAGAAAAAGCCGACACGCTTGCCGTGGTTGGCCGCCGCATCCATCACACTGGGTACGGGGCGAGCAAGCGGCGTAAACGTATTGCTGGTGATCCCGTGCCGAGGAACATCCACGCCGCGCAGCATCGACGTATGACAGGGCAGGGTCACCGAGGGCATCACCGACGATGCCTTCCACGTGTGGGCACCGTCACGCGCCAGCCGTTGAACTGTGGGGGTGTGGCAGGTGAGAATCGCATCGGGACGAACCCCATCTAGAGAGCAGAGCAGAACACGCGCAGACATGGCAGTATTTTACCTGGCCTTGTCGGTGAGTGCCGCACGGTAGAGGCTCGCCAGGTCATCGGTCGTCACCGGGCGCGGGTTGAAGCTCGCGGTCCACTGCCGCACCGCCTCGCTAGACAGGGTCGGGATGGCATCCTCGGAGACACCGCAGGCACTCAGGTTCGTCGCCAGCCCCGCAAGCCGTAGCCACTCGGTGACTTTTTCGGCTAGGGCTTCCGGAGACTGGCCTAGGGCTTCGTAGGCACGGCGCGTGGTGGGATCTTGGGCATTAAAATGAATCACGTGGGGGAGCATCACCCCGACGGCTTGCCCGTGCACCACGCCAAAGTGCGCCGTGAGAGGGTTGGCCAGCGAGTGGGCGATCCCCAGCATCGAGTACTCAATCGCCAGCCCCGCCCAGGTGGAGCCCAGCAGCATCGCTTCCCGCGCTTGGATATCTTCGGGTTTTTCCAGAACTCTAGAGAAGTTTGCTGAGAGCTTTCGGAACGCCTCGTGAGAGAAAAGCAGCGAGTGCGGCGTCCGTGGCTTGGTGACCGCCGTCTCGATGGCGTGCACGAGGGCATCTATCCCCGTCTGCGCCGTCACCGAGCGTGGCAGCGTGAGGGTCAGTTCAGGGTCAAGAAGCGCAATCGTCGGCTCCGCACCGGTCTCGCCCAGTGCCATCTTGGCGTGGGTTTGTGCATCCGCAATAAGCGCGTGGCACTGCACCTCGCTGCCCGTTCCCGCTGTCGTAGGGATGGTAATTGAAGGCAAGAGCGGCTGTGAGAAGCCCCGACGATTCGGGCTGGCGACCCAGAAGTCGCTCAGGGGGCCGCCATGGGTGAGCAGAAAGTTGCACCCCTTGGCGGTATCCATCGCCGAGCCACCTCCTAGCGCGATCAGCACATCGGGTCGGAACGCTTTTGCAACTTCCCAGCACGCGTCCACGTCGTCGGTCGTCGGGTTCTCGTGAACGTCGGAGAAGAGAGTGGACTCGATACCTGCCTCCCTCAGAAACGCCTCCGCCCGTGCGGTGTGCCCCACCGCGACAATCCCCGGGTCGCTCACGAGTAGCGCCCGCGTCCACCGCTTTTGTGCTAGTTCCCCAAGCTGCGCCAGAGCGCCCGCGCCGCAGACAATCCGCGTGTGTAGCTGCCAGTCGAACATGGGTACACTATAGCCCATGCCGCGCCGATTTCGCCCTGCCTGCTTTGATCCCGTGCTTGCCCAGCGCCTGCAAGCCGTCAGTGGCCCGGAGCCGATTGCGGCGCTCAATCGTGTGAAAGAGCGCGAGTGTGGCGAGCCACTGGTAGACATTCGCAAGCACTGCCCTGGGGTTCGCGTCTCCCGCAAGTGCCTGCCGTATCTACGAGAGACTGTTGCGAAGAAGCTCCAGCAGGCTCAAGATGCGCTCCCGCCGGGCTATAGACTGCACGTCACGACGGCGCTTCGCACCAAAGAAGCTCAGCGGGTGCTCTTTGATAAATACTTCGCCGAGCTGACCGAAAAGCACCCAGAGTGGAGCTACGGCACGCGCCGCCGCCAGACCTGCCGCTTCTTTGCCCCCTACGACCAGCCCGCGCCGCCGGGGCACTGCACGGGAGCCGCCGTGGACGTGCATCTACTGCTTCCCTCGGGCAGAACAGCGGAGCTGCGCAAGCCCCTCACGGGCTGGAAGTCCGCCCGAAGCCTCGCCACGGGCCTGAGCGAAAAAGCCGTCCGTAACCGCGAGATCCTCTTTACGGCGATGCTCGCGGCGGGCTTTTCCAACTGTGCCGAGGAGTTCTGGCACTTCAGCTGGGGCGATGCAGGCTGGGCGGTTCGTGTCGGGGAGCGCGTGTGTGTCTATGGCTGGGTATCATTACCCCAATGATCCAAAATCTCCGCCGCCTCGGCCTGATCGAGGCCCTCTCATTTCTTTTGCTCACCGGAGTCGCCATGCCTCTCAAGTATCTGGCGCACAAGCCCGAGGCTGTGAAAATCGTCGGCACGGCCCACGGCGCGCTTTGGGTGCTCTATATCGGCATGCTCGGGGTCGCGTTTCTCACCAAAAAGCTCCCCTTCACGCTCGCCTTTCTCCTCGGAGTAGGCTCCGTGCTTCCCTTTGGCCCGCTGCTTTTTGAGAAAAAACTCAAGGCACTGGAATCGAAATAGCGGCACGATGCCCAAGCTGACGGTTTCTCTGGATACAGACCTGCCTCTCTGGCACAGGAGCGCGGAGAAGCTAATTGTACTTCTGGAGATACATGAGCCCCAGGTTCGTCAAGCGGCACGAGAGCAGCTTGTGGCGATGGGGCAGAGTGTCATTCCTGCAATAGAGGAGGCGCTAGAGACGGCAAGTGCTTTACCGTTTGTTGACCTTGCGGAGATTCTGGCTTGCTCGGGCTCGCCCGTTGCGATTCGGCCCTTGCTTCTTGCCTATGCTCGAAGCACGACCGAACATAGACCATCGCTTTACCAGGAGCTGAAGGTCCTTTTAGGTCGCTACACGCTGCTCCCTGACACCGCCTGGAAGGCGATTCAAACCTGCACGGTGCGTACCGCTCCCCTTGTCTCACAACAGATAAAAATGAGCCTTGCCCTTCCGCTAGATACCAAAGACAGCGGCGATCCTCTTAGCTTTCGCGAGGCAACCACCGCCACCGAGATTGCATCACTGACGGCGCTTCTGCGCTGGCAGCGCACGGGCGATGTCGCTCGACAGGTAGCTCTAGCGTTGCATCAGATCGCTCTCAGCGATCCTGTACCCCAGCTTCGCGAGGCACTGCCGTATCTGCACCGCGCCTGGCACATTTGCTTTGCCCACCCCGAGCTACTCCAAGCCCTGAAGGCAATCGAAGAGGCCACGGTACTCTGGAAAGATCTACCGCTTCCTGCCGAGAGCAAAAGCGACTTTGCCACTCAAAACCTGCCGGTGCCTGTGGATAACTCGCACTAGCCTGTGGATAACCTGTGGATAACTCAAATTTGTAGAGGTCAAAGGAAACAGAAAATAACGGGCCACCCTCCGAGGCGCTGAAAACCGAGCTGGAGAAGCGGGGGCGTACGGTAAACGTGCATGCGCTAAAGCTGGGAGAAAAAATATAAACTCTGTTGGGAACAAAAGAAATTAGAAAGAAGACCAAAAGAAAGTTCTGGTTTTTTCAGAACTTTCTAGAGCAGACTCATGAGAATCGTAACAGCAGCACAGATGCGGGAGGCGGATCGCCAGGCTATCGAAGACCTGGGAGTTCCTGCCGTCTGCCTGATGGAGTCTGCCGGCGAGGCGCTTGCGCGGGCGTGCGCAGGGGCGCAGCGTGTGGCGTTTCTCTGTGGTAAGGGCAACAATGGCGGCGATGGTTTTGTGGCGGCAAGGCACCTGGCAGTGGCGGGAAAAGAGATCACGGTTCTGCTAGCGGGAGAGGAAAAGGAGATCCGAGGCGCTGCCGCCACTCACTTTGTTGCCTTGCGTCACTGCGGCGTAAAAATCGTGCCCCTGAAAGAGGCAGTGCTTTTGGGCTACGACTTACTGGTGGACTGTCTGCTTGGAACCGGCGCGACGGGTGCGCCACGAGGCGTTATCGCTGAGGCCATTGCTGTCGCGAATGCCTCAAAAATACCGATTCTTGCCTGCGATATTCCGTCTGGGGTGGGTGCAGATACTGGCGAAATTCCTGGCGTCGCTATCCATGCCCAGCAAACCATCACGCTAGCGGCTCTCAAGCCTGGGCTCTTGCTCTATCCCGGCGCAGAGTATGCGGGGAAAGTCATGGTCGCCCCGATTGGCCTGCCGATCCTTACGCCACCTACGCAAGAGCTGACGACGCTTGACTGGGTTCGCGCCACACTTCCCAAGCGCACACAGGGCCGCGACGCCAATAAAGGCGCGTTTGGAACCGTCTTCGTGATCGCTGGTTCGCGAGGCATGGCGGGAGCCGCCGTGCTCACCGCCACAGCGGCGCTTCGGGCGGGAGCGGGACTGGTCTATCTTGCCGTCCCTGAGAGCCTGGTCGCCACCGTGGCAGCACTTTCCGCTGAGGTTGTCATTCGACCTCTCCCCGAGACGTCCGAGGGAACGCATGGGGGAGCTGGGGCGCTCGCCGCGCTCTTGCCACTTTTAGAGCGTGTGGATGCGATTGCGCTGGGGCCGGGAATGACCGCCGGACAAGCCGTCCAAGACTTTATCGCCACGCTTCTGGCAAGCACGAACCTGCCTTTGGTAATCGATGCCGATGGGCTCAACGCCCTCCCACGCCCCTTCACACTCGCCCGTCATCAGGCCGTCTTAACGCCCCATCCTGGAGAGCTAGGCCGCCTGCTGGCTCGCCCGACAGCCGAGATCCAAGCCCAGCGGATAGAGTCTGTGTGCCTCTGTGCGGAAAGCTATGGAGCCACGGTTCTACTCAAAGGAGCACGCACTTTGGTCGCGGAGCCATCAGGTCGGTTATACTACAACCGTGAAGGCTCGATCTCGCTGGCAACGGCGGGAAGCGGCGATGTACTGACCGGCGTGATCGCTGCCTTGCTGGCGTCTGGCCTGCCTGCAACGGATGCCGCGCGCTGTGGTGCCTACTGGCACGCACTCGCCGGAGAGAGCTTGCCAGTAGGCTCTCTTGCGGGAGAGATTCGGGATGTCTTGCCTGCTGCACGGCAGCGCTTAGAACTTGGGGGTAGTAACGATCTATGAGAAAACTGCTGACAGCACTTGCTTTGACTCTGGCCACGGGCGCACTCGCACAGACGCCTACGCCCGCACCCAAGCTAGAGCCACCCAAGACCACGCTCGCCGCCACGCCCGCCCCCAAGAGTGAGGGGGCCAAGGCCAGTCCCACACCCGATCCGAAAGCCTCACCGACCGCTGCCGCCACACCTGCTCCAGCTCCCGCGACTCCTGCGCCCATGGTTGTTGTCCTGCGCGAGAAAGAGCCCGAGTCCAACAACAGCAGTAGCCTGATCGCGGGCTGGCTCGGCCTCGCTATCCTAGGGGTGGGCGGGTTCTTCGGCTGGCGTGCCCTGAAAAGCAAGGGCCTGACGGTCACGGGAGCCTTCAAGCAGCTCGGTGTGGAGCTTCCCCAAGAAGCCCCGCCTGCCGCCGCGCCTGCAAGCAAGCCCGCCGTGGCTCCGCTCCCGCCGCTGCCCTCGCTCTCTGACTTACCAAGTGCTGGGGCCGCTGCCGCTGGCGTTATGGCCCCCTCCGCCGCTATAAATGGGGGAACCCAGCCCACTGCGCCGCCACTTCCCGCCCCAACGGGCCAGCCCAAGCTCGTCGGCTACCACGGCCCCGCCGCAGGGAAAGTGATCCCTCTGATGGACGCCCTCACTGTGGGCCGTGAGCCCGACAATACGCTCTCACTCCCCACCGACAGCACCGTCAGCCGCAAGCACGCGGTCTTTCTGCCCACCGGTACCGGCTGGGAGCTCTCCGACAGTGGCTCGGCCAACGGAACCTTTGTCAATGGCCAGCGGCTCGCCAACCCGCAGGTGCTCTCTCATGGCGATGAGATCAAGATCGGCTCGTCGCGCCTGAGGTTCGAGGCGTGAACTTTCCGTCGCGCATCTTGCTCTTTCTGCTGGCGGGTGCCGCCGCTGGGCTCCTGGTGGTCTTCCTCACCGATGTCACCGGAGTCCTGCGCATCACCGACCTGTGGCCGCCCACCAAGACCGACCTGAGCAACACGACCGCTGCAGCCGTGTGCTTCGGGGGCTTTCTGGGGGCGCTTTTTGGCGTCGCCTCCAACCTGGCCTCCGGGACGCGGGACTGGGTGCGCGCGATTGGCTTTGGGCTGGGAATCGGGATTGCAGCGGGGTTTGTGGGGATTACGTTTGGGATGGCGGTCTTTGGGCCGCTCTATGTGGAGAAGGCCCGCAACCCGCTGGCGTTTCTAGGCAACGTGATCGCCCGTGGCCTCGGCTGGTGCTTTATCGGGGCGCTCGCAGGAACCGCCGAGGGCTGGCGCAAGCAGAGCGTTCGCGTGGGGCGCAATGGCCTGATCGGTGGCGCGATGGGGGGCCTGCTCGGTGGCGCAGTCTTTGAGATCGCGCCGTATCTGATGCCGGGAGTCCGCGCCGGAGCGGTCTCGCGCACCCTGGGCTTTGTGATCACCGGTGCGATGATCGGGCTGTTTATCGCGCTGGTTCAAGAGTGGCTCAAAGAGGCCTGGGTGAAGATCCAGGTGGGCCGCAATGAGTTTAGCAAAGAGATTCTTTTAGAGAAAGCCGAGAGCAAGATAGGCCGCAACGAGCTGTGCGACATCCCACTATTTGGCAATGCGCAGATCGGGCGGAGCCACGCGCTGCTGGTCGCGCTTCCCAGTGGCGGCTACGCCGTCCGCGACACCGGCGAGTCCCCGATTGGCGTCTTGGTCAATGGCGCAAAGATAGCCGGCGAGCAGAAACTCCGCTCCGGCGACCAGATTCAGATCGTAGACCGGGTGCTGGTGTTCTTTGAGAAACAAGTCCGTCAGCGCACCGTGCTCGAAAACCGCGATGTGAAGCAAGCCCCCGCCGTGCCCGTCGCCCAGCCCGGCGTGTCGCCATACACAATCCCACAAGCTCCCCCGCTGGGCGGGGGGCGGGGGGGAAGTAAGTTGGTTGTTGTTGCGGGGCCACACTCCGGGCAGAGCTTTGCCTTGCAAGCGGGGCTGGTCTTTGGACGCGATCCGGGCAACAGTGCCGCGCTTCCCGCCGACACCAAGGCATCGCGGCGACACGCACAGCTTGTGGCAGACGGCGGCGGGGTGGCGCTAGAGGACATGGGGAGCACGAACGGCACGTTCGTCAACGGCCAGCGCATTACGAAAGTCGCGCTTGCGCCGGGCGATCAGATCGTGATCGGCAGCACAACACTGAGGGTGGAGTAAGAAGGAATGCCTTTGTGGATACTCTATAGTCTCTTTGGGCTTTGTAACATCGCCGTGATGTGGGCGGTGACCCTGGTTTTTCGGCTAGGAGCGCAGAATGCTGTCATAAGGTTTTGTGGGGGGATGACATGGGCCTTTATCTTGCTCTTTATTGGCTCTGCGCACCAGCGCTACGACCTACGGTTATTTAAGGGTTAGTTTTATGCAAGTCTTACTAGAACCAACAACACAAGGGGTGCGGGCTACTCTTTTAGGCCGCGATAGTATCTCTGCGGAGGGGCGTGATGATAAAGAAGCACTGGGCCGTCTTCAGGAGGTCTTCGCGGCACAGCTCCCTGCGGGTGCACGGGTGATTGATTGGCCAGGAACGCCACAGTCGCATCCCTTGGCACGCTTTGCGGGTATGTTTCGCGACAATCCTGCCTTTGAGGATTGGCAAGAAGTAATCGCTCAGCGCCGTCAGGAGCTTGACGAAAGCAAGTGAGTCTCTATGTTCTCGACACGGACACACTCTCACTTTTTTCGCGAGGTGATGCACTTGTCACTCAAAAGATCTTGTCTACCTCGCCTCTCGGCCTGGCGGTTAGCATTATTACGGTTGAGGAGCAGATCTCAGGTTGGTACGATGTTTTGCGTAAGGCAACCACCGATGAGCGGCTCGCGCTTGGCTACGCGAGCCTGGGGCAGAGCATTGAGCTTCTGCAAAATTTTCGTATCTTGCCGTTTACTCGTGATGCTATCCGACGGTACCGAGAGCTATTGGAGTTAAAGACAAACGTTCGAAAGATGGACTTGCGCATTGCTGCGATAGCCCTAGAGTTTGAAGCGATATTGGTAACACGTAATTTACGTGATTTTAGCCGAGTTCCCGGTTTGCAAATAGAAGATTGGAGCCAATAGATGGATCAGACAATTCGCGTGAATCCGACAATGATGGGGGGCGATCCCAACCGAACCCAGATGGCGCAGCCCACGGTTATGGGCTACCCTGGCTCCCCCAATCTTGGGGGCGGGGGGGGTGGGCCGTCGCTGGCGCTCAACGTTAAAGTCAGCAATCGCTACGCCTTTGCGGGGGATCGGACACGGGCGCACGTGCTGACGCAAATTTCGGCGGGCGGCGTGGGGGGCTTTGTGCCGGGCGGCAAGCGCTTGCCGGTCAATGTCTGCCTGGTGATCGACCGCTCGGGCTCCATGGACGGCTCCCCGATCCAGTATGTTAAGAAGGCCTGCGAGCATGTGGTGGATCTCTTGACCCCCGACGATGTGCTCTCTATTGTGACGTTTGAGGAATCCGTTGAGGTGCTCATGCCCGCGCGGCGTGTCACCGACCCGAACCTCATCAAGCAGCACATCCAGCGCATTGTCGCCGGCACCACGACGAACTTATTTGATGGGCTCTACGCCGGTGGCTCCCAAGTGGCATCGGTGCCGATGGCGGGCTACGTCACGCGGGTTCTATTGCTGACCGATGGCGAGCCGACCGCAGGGCTCAAAGACTTCCAGAGCATTGTCCAGCAGGTCGCCGATCTGAAAAATCGTGGCATCACGGTCACGGCGCTGGGCTTTGGGCCGGAGTACAACGAGGAGCTGATGGCTGGGATCGCCCGTCGCTCCGGGGGGAACTACTACTATATCGAGCGCCCCGAGCAGATCCCCGAGGTCTTCCAAAAAGAGATGCTGACGATCTTAGGAGTGACTGCCAAGAACATCCGCCTGACTCTCACGCTCCCGCGTGGGGTCACCGTGCGCCAGTGCTACGGCTCCCCGCCTGAGCTGGGCGCACGCCACGCCGCGATCTCGTTGCCCGATATTGAGCGGGGCGCGACGATCACCAAGCTCTGGGAGGTGGACTACGACCCACACGCGTCCGCGACCTTCCGCACGGCGAAAGTGATCCTCTCCTGGGACGATGGCGCGACCGGCCAGCGCGAGACCCTCACTGCCAACGCCGTAGTGGAGTTCACGGGCGATGCTACGCGAGTCCCTTCAGGCGCAGACCCCTTAGTCGCGCAAGAGCTCAGCTCCATGCAAGCGGCGCGTGACCTGGAGAAAACCATGATGGGCATGCGCACCCAGCAGCTCAACCTCGCCGATCTGACAGCCGCTCTCAACAAAACGCAGCAGATGTTCACCCAGCAAGGCAACACCGAGGCCGCCAAGACCGTCCAGATGGCCACCCAAGCCGCCCAGCGCGGCGATACGGGCGGCGCGGAAAAGACGCTGATTGGCACCATCTACAGCCTAGACTTAGGAAAACGCTCATGACCGACTACTACGCCATTCTCGGCGTCTCCCAAAGCGCCACGGAGAGCGAGATTCGCACCGCCATGCGCGAGAAAACCCCCGAGGCCCAGCTAGATCCGGACAAGTTCGCGCTCCTGATGGATGCCTTCGACACGCTCAAAGATCCCCAAAAACGCGCCGAGTACGACACCAAACGTAGCTCTTCCCCTTCCCTGGAACAGGGAAGGGGCCAAGGGATGGGTTCAGCGGCGGGCGGGGCGCTTGTTGTGGCGGGGGCGTGCCCGGTCTGCAACACCCTCGCGCCTGCCGATGAGGGCTTCTGCTCGGAGTGTGGCTACCTGCTCGCCAGCCACATTGGCTCTCCCATTCTTGGGGGCGGGGGGGGCTCGCCCTTGCCCAAGCTGGTCGAGGAGAGTGGGCGAGAGCTAGTGCTCCGTGTGGGCGAGAGTATCGTGGGCCGTGAGGGCGCCGATGTCGCGCTGCCGCACCCGACCATCTCCCGCCGCCATGCTCGGTTTATTGTCTCCGGCGGCAACTATGTCACTCTCGAAGACTTGGGGAGCACCAATGGCACCAAGGTCGCAGGGCAGCCGCTTCCTGCCGGGAGCCAGAAAGCCCTCACCAACGGCCAGGCGATTCAGTTTGGCTCGGTGAAGCTTACCATCCAGATTCCCAACGTCCCCCAGCCCGAGCGCCGCTCACTCGGTGCCAAAGACCCCGGACGTGCCCCGATCGCCGCCCTCAGTGGCAGCGTTAGCGGAGCAAGGCTAGAGAGCCCGTCGGGCTCACACACGCTTAAAGCCGCCGTCACGACCGTCGGTAGAAAAGCAGGCAACGACATTGTGATCTCCACCGACTCGTTTGTCTCGGGGAGCCACGCCAAGCTCGTCTTTGAGAGTGGTAGATACTCCGTGATAGACATTGGTAGTACCAACGGCACGCGGCTTAACGGGCGCAAGCTCACCGCTAACGTCCCTGAGACGCTCGCCAGCGGCGACACGATCCAGTTCGGCCAGACCGCGTTTACGTTTAAAGTCTGAACCCATCACCGCGTATTGAAGAGTGTCAGTGCGGCCAAGAGCGCAAGAAGGATGGCCAGGGTGAGCCAGAGCCGCCAGAGTCGCTTGGCGGTGGCGGCTTGAACCAGGAGAACTCCTAGGGGCAGAAGTGCCGTCACCGCGACGGTGAGTAAGACCCCGGGGGTTTGGCTCGACTGGATTGCCTGCGCTGCAAGCACGCCGCCTGCCATGACCCCTAGCACCACCGGAAAGAGGCACAGAATCCGGGTCCAGAGCGGCTGACGAATCCCAATAGAGACGAGCAGGAGCATTGCGCCACTAACCCCGGTCAGCGCGAGCCCGTTGAGGAGCTGCCCGCCCCGCGCGCCAAACCCCGCGGCGGCAGGGGCCAGAACCAGCAAGAGCATGGGAATGAACCACCAGCGAACACTCTCCTGGCTGCTGCGTACCATCGCCTCGATCTTAATCTCCGCTGGAGGAGGGAGGGACTGTTGCCCCTGACCACCCCCCAAGGGCGCGAGCTCACTTGCCCGCTCGAAGCGAGAGAGACGCTCTTTTAAGGCGGAAAAGGGGATGGTATGCTCGGCATCCTCCGCTTCGGGGGCGGCTTCTTCAGGGCGGGCACGCTCTAGAAACTCGCGTAGCTTTCGATCCGGGCCTAGATCGGCGCGAACAGAGAGCTCCATTGCCAGCTCCGCGATATAGGGCTCTCCGATGGCGCGTAGGAACCGGGCAAAACGTCCCTCAATCAGCGCCCGCCGGGACTCATCCCAGTTCCGTGCCGCTCCTGAGAGCAGCTCATCCAGCGTCCGTGCGATCGTGCCATCGGAGAAAACAAAGCGATCTGGGAGGTCGTTAGTTGTGAGGGGAGGAGGCGGTGCCGGAGTGGCTGGGGCTGGAGTGGGCAGGGGGAGTCCGACGGTCGCACTTTTTAGCGCCTCGGCAAACTCTCGGGCGGTCTGGAAGCGATCTGCCTTGTTCTTCGCCAGCGCTTTTTCCAGAACCGAGTCCAGCGCCTCGCTGACACCTGTGGGAGGGGGGACTTCGTTCTCAACCGCCGCTTTCCAGGCAAAGGGGTTGCGCGTGTCGGAGACCGTAAAGGGACGCTTCCCCGACAGGAGCTCGTAGAGTACCACACCCACTGCCCAGAGATCCGAGCGCCAGTCTGAAGCCGCTTTTTCGGCGTAGTCTTCGGGAGCCATGTAGGGGTACGTGCCGCCGCCATCCGCTACCGATGCCGTGCCCAGTGCCTCCGCCAAGCCAAAGTCCGTCAGCTTGATCGTGGTGCCATCATCGCCGATCAGGATATTGGCGGGCTTGATGTCTTTATGGAGAATGCGGCGCTCGTGGGCAAATGCCAGGGCATCCAGCACAGCGAGGACAATCTGCGCCGCCGCCGCAGGCTCCAAAGGGCTTCCCAGACGGCCACGAAGCACCTCCGCGAGGTTCTTGCCCCGCACCAGCTCCATGTCTAAAAGAATCACGCCCTCATGTAAGTCTACGGAGTGCACTTCAATGATATGCGGGTGGCGCAGGCGATCCAGCACTTGCGCTTCGGAGAGAACTTTATCGAGCTCCGGCCCTGCAACACGAATCTCCTTGAGCGCGACATTGCGCCGCAGGAGCGTGTCCCAGGCAAGGTAGACAATCCCGGAAGCGCCATGCCCCAGGATCTCTAGCCGCTCGTACTTTCCAATCTGGCCGATGGGCATAGTGGCCTACTTAGGAGCTGCTTTCGTGCCCTTAGGAGGCGCGTTGTGGATCGCCCGGAGGGCTAAGACATGGTAGGTACCATCAATGTAGTAGATATCTCCCGTCTTGGGCTCGATACAGAGCGCTCCTGGGCGGTAGAGATTGGGAATTCGTAGCAGCTCTTTGCCCTCCCGGGAGAGCTTGAGAATAATCCCTGCATCCGAGCGCGAGATATACAG
>Ga0315904_10007369_pt1 | contig 14812 bp, 13 predicted proteins | sample LakEriMetagenome_6_FD_203529 | JGI IMG/M metagenome (GOLD analysis project Ga0315904, IMG submission 203529) | Freshwater fungal communities from buoy surface, Lake Erie, Ohio, United States - Buoy 12 MA120 | ecosystem: Environmental > Aquatic > Freshwater > Lake | place: USA: Lake Erie, Ohio... | reverse complement strand
GACGCCGAAAAGATGTGGGCGGGAAGAATCCATAGGTGGCGCTCCATGCATCCGCTCGCGTCGCCGGGAGTCCAGCGGAATGCGGCGATTGTGAATAAGCTCCCGCCCCCCGACGTCGGCTCGGCCCAAGGACGCCCCCGGCCACCGCCCCGCGCGTTTTGACGTTGCGGCGGGGCGCGCGCTTTGCACCCTCACCCACGACCTAGTCAGGGTCGCCGCACCCGGCCGCTCCGGTGATGCAACGGCCCCACCGGAGAGGTGGCAGAGTGGTCTATCGCGACGGTCTTGAAAACCGTTGGGCCGAAAGGTCCCGGGGGTTCGAATCCCTCCCTCTCCGCCAGTTTACTTCGGGTCCGAACTAAAATCCGGTTCACTAAAAGTGAATCAACCCCTTGAACGGGAACAACGAGCGAGGTCATGGGCAGCTCGCGTCTCGGTATAAGTTCGGAAAATACCCTCGCGCCGGAGCGATTTTCCGCATCGGAAAACACCAGGTCCCAGATGACCGCTAAAATTCTGCGCGTGATTTTTTCGCTTCGCGTGCGATACTCTCCGACGTCGGAAACGACAGGGTGAGGCCAATTGGATCGCCCTCCATACTAACCCTTGGAGGAGATTAAAATGACCGCGATTCAATGCCTGCCTGCTCATGCCCCGACCACCGTTGCGGTGGCGATCTACACCCGCGTTTCCACCGCCAACCAGGTCGGCGGGCGCTTCGATTCCTGTGAAAGTCAGGCAGCAATCTGCCGCGAGCATATCGCAAAGCATGCGCCCGATGGCTGGTTCGAGGTGGCCTGTTTTTCCGACCCGGCCTATTCGGGCAGTTCGATGAACCGGCCCGGCATCCGCGCGCTGATGCGCCAAATCGAGGCTGGCGAGGTGAAGATCGTGCTGATCTTCAAACTCGAGCGAGTGCTGCGGAGCACGGACGAATGGGGTCCGTTCCGCGCCTTCCTGAAAAAACACGGCTGCAGGCTCGTCAGCCCGACGGAAGATCTTTCCGACGAGACGCCGTCAGGTCGGCTCAAGAACAACCTCTTGATGAGCGTCGCTGAATACGAACGGCTCAACACCGCCGAAAAAATCCGACTCAAACTCAACGAGCAGGCCAAACGAGGATTTTGGACGGGTGGGCTGGTGCCCTACGGTTACCGCTATGACGAGACGCTCCAAGGCTTGAGCCCGGAGCCCAGCGAGGCCGCCATCATCGTCCGCATCTACGAAATGGCCGCGCAGCTGACCGGCCTCGCCCAAATCGCCAACATCCTAAACGGTGAAGGCATCCGGACCCGTCCGCGGTATTTTCAGCGGCGAAACGGCCAGCGTGAGAACATCGGCCAGAAGCGCTTCCGCACGGACATCCTGCGGCGATTGATCACCCGGCCGCTCTACGCCGGGAAGGTCCGGATGAACGGGGTGGAATTTCCCGGCCAGCACACCGCGTTGGTCCCGGCCGACCTTTGGGAACGGGCCAACGCGGCACTCAACAAAAATATCAATCCCCCACCCCGGCGTTTCTCGGCCCGGGACAAACATTTTCATATCCTGAAGGGTCTCGTCTATTGCGGGTGCTGCGCTCGCGCATTGATCCCCAACGCCAGCGGCAAGTTGGACGCCACGGGCAAACCCTACCGTTACTACACCTGCGGCTATCTCCACAAGGAGCGTAGCGATGCGAAGTGCGCCGTGCGGCACGTCGCCGCCGGTCCGCTCGAACTGGCGGTGCTGGGCTTCCTTGGCGCGTGCAGCCAGCATCCCGAAGTGATCGAGACGACCCTGCAAAGCCTGAGCAGCCGGAGCCAGCAGGACCGTTCGCAGCTGCGGTTGCAACTGACAGACCTCGAAAACCGGCTTACCGACAATACCGCCCAGACCCGCAATTGTGCCCGGGCGATCGCTACCGGGGGTATGGCCGCGCTGACCGATGCACTCCGGGATGAAGCCGAAGCCCTGCAAACCGCCAGGCAGCGCTTGCTCGTGGACCGCGAACGGCTCTTGGCCGACGTTTCAGACTGCGAGCTGGGCACCATGGACGCGGAGCGCATCCGGCAGTCGCTGGCCCGGTTTGCGGAGCTTTTCCCGCAATTGGCCCCTAAGCAACAGCGGGATCTCGTGACGCTCTTTCTCACACGGGTGGAGGTTCGACCGGCGGCGTCAAAACCGGGCCAGCGCGCGGGCACTCGTCAGCTGGAATTACGGCTGAAAATTCGGATCGAGCGGCTGATCCAAGGCATGGAAGAACGGCTCTTAATCGAACAACGGGCACCGGCTCACCCTAGCCCGCAGCGACTGCTCACGCTCGTCTTCGACGTCGGGCTCGGCCAGGCTGGCAGTGCCGTGCCGGTCCGCATTGCAGCCCCCTTCCCTTGTGAATTCGGGGGGCGCCGGCAGATGCCGGAAGTCGCAGCGCGACCGGCCCAGCATCTCATTCACCGGGCACGAGCATGGCAACGTCGCTTGGACACCGAGTCAGGTCTAACCCGCCTGCGTCTAGCCGAGGAGGAGAATCTATCTCCTGCGTCGATCACCCAGCAGCTCAAGCTGCTACTGCTCGCCGATGACATTCAAGCGCACCTGCTCAACCTCACCGACGAACGTGACGTAAAGCGTTTCAGCCTTAACCGGCTCCTCACGCTGGCCGCGCTTCCGCTCGATGAACAACGGCGGCGATTCGCGCCCTTCCATCAGGAAGGGCCCAATTGATGGTCTCAGAATCAATTTTCACTGTAATCCCGTCGCAGTTGATAACGCGCCCCGCAGGTGCGCCCGATCTGTTCGCACCGGCCCTTGGCCCGCAACCGCCCCAGTGCGACCCTCACCTGCTCGACCGACAGCCCCAGTTCACCCGCCAGTTGTCCCGCACTCACCCCGCCCGAACGCTCCAAATACTCCGCCACCCGCCGCTCGATCGGATCAGGGATCAACGACACCCAGTCAGGGTCGGCAGGCAATTGCGGCCCAGCCGGAGGCACCCGGTCATGCCTCAACATCTGGGCCAATAGATCCCCAATCCGGCGGAGCACCTCCGCCTCAGACAGGTGGTCAAAACGCTTCGGATCGAGCATGCTCATAAGTATTTCCTCAATTGGTATCCGCCCCGGTTCCAGGGCGCATTGCGCCCTGGCAAGCCGCGCCGGCGCCCCACGCCGGACGCGGCGTAGCAAAGCGGCGCAGGGAACGCCGCGCGGAGCTCCGGCGACCCCATGCAGAACCCCACCGCCCCAACCCATCCCTTCAAAGCGGTCTGCGGGCTTGGCCCGGCAATGCGCTGCCCTTCAGGATAAAGCCGGTCCCCAAGCCCCTGACCCGACCATGCGTCAGATGACTGCATCGGGAACGCGGTCATTGCGGTTCATCCGCAAAAGACCACGCCCCGGGCCGGACAGGCGTAACACCACGTGCCGGATCTCGGTAAACCGCACACTGGTTTCAATGGACGTCATGGTTGATCAATTGCCTCCCATAAAACCCGAAAAATTGCGAGCAGATTGATCCTCCCCCGGCGGTATCGCCCGCCCTCCAGCCCCGGCTGCATGCGGGCGCCCAACGGAAGCCCGGATGCAGCCGACTTGGGCTTGCCCCCTGCGGCCCGCAGTCGCGCGCGGCACCCCAAGGCGCAGGCCAACGGCCGGAGCCGAGGGTGCCGCGCACGTCTGCGGCTGCCCATGCCCCGCCCCCTTTGCCAGACACTCCTGATGCCGCCCTCCCCGTAGTAGTGGTCAAGTAGTGGCGTAGTGGTGATGGAGTGGTGGCGTAGTCACGAAATACTAACGAACGTTAGAGGTGGCGTGTTCCGGCTGGCATAAGTGGAAAATGCAACGGATAGTTAATCGCCTCAGGGTTGCGCCACTGTTGAGGCGGATGCTGTAATCCACGGTTGCCATGAGAAAGCGTGATGCCCTCAAAGGAGACCACATACAGTATTGTGGATGCATCCGGGTGATAAGTATCGGTATAAAAAATCACTAAATAGTATAAGCAGAAGCCGACCGGGCCGCAGTCGACGAGGAACCACATGCTGGCCGCAAAGGCGTTGTCGGTGAAAATCGTGGCAGCGTAAAACCCAACCCACGGCTCGGTTCACCTCTATCGTGGGCGTGAAGCGTGGCGATTTCATCGACGCGCAAAAAAGAGGCGAGATACCGCGCCGGAGAAACAAACAAGACCGGAATAAAGCGGGGGGCGTGAGGTTTCACGCCGCCGTCGAATTCGGCGGACGAGTTCCCCGGTTTAGTTGGGCAGCTTGGTCACGAACATGCATTCCTCGCCCTTGTCGTTGACGATGCGGGTCTCGATGTGCTTTCCGCCTTTGCCGCGCGGGCCGTGGGCGACAACCTTGAAGGTCTTTTCGCACGAACCGCAGGCGACTCCCGCGCCTTCGGTGCAGAGTTTCATCGCCTCTTCCTTCGTGGTGACATCAAGGACGGTGACGGTGTCGCAGGCCTTGCAGACGAGGGCGAGTTTATCACCCGCTTTTACGTCCTCAAACGCCGCCGCGCTACGCAGAGCGGGGCTGGGACCGGAGCGGTGCGCGGGGGGGATGGCGAATGCCGCGACCGACGTGATGAGCAGCAATGCGGCGGTGAGGATGACTTTGGCAGATTTCATGGTGTGTCCTGGGTTCAGGGTTTTTCGGGTTTTGATTTCGCTGTCACCGAACGGGTGACGGCAGAAAGTTTGAGCAGCTCGTTGTTTGTTTCCTTGATTCTCTTCCGTGACAGAAGATTGCCCTCTGCTCGCCTTAACCCTTGAAAATCAAAAACCCTCACGCGGATTTTTGAGCGGGTGGCACGTGCAGGCGCCGAGGTGGCAGGGATAGTCGGTCACGCCTAATGATTTAATGGTCGTTTCTTCCACCGGGGAAACGAGGGTGCAGCCCACGTGAGGACCGATCATCGCACGGGTATAGTGCGCCTTATGCGCAGGAAATCATATGGGGTGCTTACCGCCCTGCCTCACCGAGCAGGACGAGCGAGCCGCGCCCTTTGGGGGAACGCGCACGATCAGAGACCAACTACGTGGCCGCAGATCGGCCATGAGATATTTGGCAGCGCGACAGAGATCGAAGCTAGGGCGCGCCAAAGCGCCCGGTGACTCCGACATAAGGCGGCAGTCTCACGGGCGCGGGGTGAAGTTCAGACAAGCCAGACCGTCTGCGATCTACTTTTTCGGTTCGGCGGGGGTGAGTTTCTCCAAATACTTCTGCGGGTCTTTGAGGAACTTTTTCTCGCAGGGTTTGCAGCAGATTTTGATTTCCTGGCCTTCATACACGAAGGTGCGCGGGTCGCCCATCGAGCCGAGGTCGTTGTCGGTGACGATGCAGAGCTTGAGCGGATAGGGTTTCACCGAGCCTTTTGCGTCTTCCTTGGCTCCCGCGACCAGCGGGGCAAAGAGGGCGACGAGGCCGAGGGCGAGGAGCGCGAGACGATTGGTTTGGATCTTGGTTTTCATGTTTTCGGATTAGGATTGAGGATAGTTACGGAAAAAATCTTTAGAAACGCAGGCCGACGCCGGCGCCGAGGCCGTAGTCGGAGTCGTAGAACGAGACGAGGGAGAGGCGCTTGGTGAACGTGTAGGACAGGCCCACTTGGTATTCGAAATCCTGCTCGGTATCGTAGGAGGCCTGCGCGATCAGGCTGAGGCGATCCGTGAGCGCCACTTCGCGGCCGAGGGCGAAGCGGACATCGCCGTTGCTCTGCACGGTGGTGGTGAACGCGGCCAAGTAGGGAAGCAGGTAGGTGGCCCCGGCGATCACGCTATCTTCGCCGCCGTCGTTGTTGGTGAGACGGTAGCCGGCAAAGGCTGTCCAGCGGGTGTTGAAATAGTGCGAGTAGGTCGCGTCGATTTCGTATTCGCGGCGCTCGACGCGCTCCCAGCCGGCATCCCAGGTGAGGTTCAGATTGTGCCGACCTGCCTGCACGGTGGCGAGGCCTTCGCTCAGGTTGCTCTGCACGATGGCGTCGGCCCAGAAATAGGGATGCGGCATGGCGTGCTCGCCGAGGTTGGCGTGGTAGTTGGGCGCGACGGTTTTGGCCCCGCCCGGCGTGGTGGAATGCGACTCAGGGGAAGCGGGCGACATGCCGGGCATGGTGCCCATGCCGGCCTCGGCGGGCGCGGCCGACGTGGCGGTCGAGGACGCGGGCGCAGCGGGTGCAACGTCGGCGCTCGCGGCCGGAAGCATGTCGCCGGCCGGGTAGCTGAAGACGCGGCCCATTCCGGATTTGTGGTGATAGAGGAGATGGCAATGGAACAGCCAGTCGCGCTCTTCGTTGGCATAGAATTCGATCACGCGGCGGCTCATCGGCGGCACGTCCACGGTGTGTTTGAGCGGGGCAAACTCGGCGGGCACACCGTTGGGCATGAGCAGGCGGAAGAAGTGTCCGTGCAGGTGCATCGGGTGGTGCATCATGGTGTCGTTGGCGAGGACGACGCGGAGCTTTTCACCGCGCTTCACCGGGATGACATCGGCCTCGTCGAGAGTCTTGCCGTTGATCGACCAGAGGTAGCGCCACATGTCGCCTGTGAGGCGCAGCGTGATTTCGCGGGCCGGCGCATCGGCGGGCAGGGTCGTGGGGGCGACAGCGCGGAGGCGGTGGTAGGGCGGGAGCGGTCGGGGCAACTCTTCGGCGAGCGCTTCCTCGTCGGTCGCGTTACCGTCGGCCTCCATCAGGCCAAGGATGGCATCCATCGCGTCGTCCATGCTGTAGGGGTTGAGCGGGCCGGGCGCGGGGGCCGGGCGCACCTCGGCGGCATTGGTATCGCCGAGGAGGAGCGAGGCGTGGCCGGAGTTGTCCTGTGCGGTGGCGCGCACCTCCCACGCGAGCGCGGCGGGCGCATCGGCGGGGATGGTGACGAGCACGTCGTAGGTTTCGGCCATGCCGATGAGCAGGTTTTTTTGGCGGATGGGCGTCACGTCCATGCCGTCGGCGGCGATGATGGTGAGCGGGCCGGTGGCGGCGCTGAGGTAAAAGTAACTGGCGGCGGCGGCGTTGATGACCCGCAGGCGCACGGTCTCACCGGGGCGGGCGGCGAACGACTGGCGTGGTTGCCCGTTCACGAGGAACGCGTCGTAGGCCACATCCGAAACATCCATCGCAGGCAGGCGGGCTTTTTCCCGGTCGAGATACTCGCGCAAATGCCCGGAGCGCCACGCGCCCCAGAGCGATTGTGCGGTGCCTTTGCGCAACGAATACCACTCGCTGCCGCGCAACAGCGTGCGCATGACCTCGGTCGGGTTTTCGTTCGTCCAATCGGAGAGCACGAGCACTTCCTCGCGGTCGATCTTCGAGATGTCGGTGCGCGTCGGCGTGCCCTCGCGGGGCTCGATCACGATGCTGCCATAGATGCCGCGCTGTTCCTGCAAGCCGGTGTGACTGTGATACCAATAGGTGCCGGTGTGCTTGAGCAGGAACTCGAAGGTGCGCGATTGGCCGGCCTTGATCGGCGGGGTGGTGATGTAGGGCACGCCGTCTTCCAGGTTAGGAACAAGGAGGCCGTGCCAGTGGACGGAGGTTTCTTCTTTCGCGAGGCGGTTGTTGACGTGGATGCGGGCGACTTCGCCCTCGCGAAAGCGCAAGGTGGGGCCGGGCACGGAGCCGTTGAGCGAGAGCGCGCGCACGGGCTTGCCGGCGGGCGACAAGGTGGTCTCGGCGATGTCGAGCGAGTATTCGACGATGCGCGCGTCGGGATAAAGTTGGGACGCCTTGGGCTCAAGTTCGCGCAAGGCGAAGGCGTCGCCTCCCTTGCCGCCGCAAGCGGTGCAAGCCAGGGCGAGGGAGGGAACGAAGATCCCCAGGGTGGCGATTAAAACGGCGCGATAGGAAAACATGGGAAAAGATGAACGGTTATTCGGAAGTATCAAAGTAGTCTTCGCCCCACACCATCAGCGCCCCGAGGTGCGCGGCGGCGGAAAGGACGAGGGCGGTGAACCAGACAGCGGAGCGGCGCAACCAACGGCCGCCCGGAGTCGTGGCGTTGGCGTGGCGGTGCGCGATCCACGCCGCACCACCCGCCAGCACCGTGGCTGTGATGCCGAGCCAGCGATGCCAGTTGAGCGCCCAGCGCAGCGACGGGCGCGGGTAAGATTCCAAGGCAAACACCCAACCCGTCACGCTGGAGGCCACGGCCCCGAGCGCGCCGACTAAAAGCAGGAACGGCACGAGTTGCGCGAAGGCCGGGCGATCCCATTTCAGGCGCACCGCTTCCACGGCGGCGGCGAGTAAGATCAACGCGATGGGGAAATGCAGCACCAGCGGGTGCAGGCGGCCAAATAGTTGGGCGAAGTTCATGGGAGGCGGACGACAGCGTCAGGTGCGATTAAAAACGGCCCGAGACAGTCTCGGGCCGATGCGGGAAATGCCGCGCGGCGTGCGCTAAACGCAGACACCGAACCCGGTTTAGTGCGCGTGACCGGCGTGACCGTCGGAAGCGGCGGGAGCAGCGCCCTTGGCTATCGCGGCGGCGGCATCGTCGATGATCTTGAGATATCTGGCGGGGTCTTTCTTGAAATCCTTCACGCAGCCCTTGCAGCACAGGCGCACGAGGCGGTCGGGTTTACCCGCTTCCTTGTGAACATACTCAATGATCGGGCCCATGTCGCCTGCTTCGAGCTTGTCGCCGGAAATGACGCAGGTGGTGAGCGGGTAGGCAGCCACGGCGGCGGCGGAATCGGCAGCGACAACTGCGGGCGTTTCAGCGGCAAAAGCAGACGAACCGGTGGCGAACGAGGCCGCCAGCATGAGAGCAAGACCGGTAAGGCCGGTGCGGAGGGAGAAGCGAGTTTTCATGATTTTGTAGGTGAAGGACGATGTTGTCCTGCATGTAATACCCCGCGCCTCTTGCGAAACCCTCGGCATTTTTTGTTTTTTCGCACACGGGCGAAAACAAAAGTCAGGGCGGGCGTTCACCCCATAGGATCTTCGTTCGCTTAAATGCTATTGTTGAATAAGATGCCGTGCCGGATGCGGGAATGCCGCGATTGCGGTGTAAGGTCAGGCAAACGCCTCCGTCTCTACTGTATGAACCCACATTCTCACTCTCCTAAAGGAAACGATAACCACGACTCGCACGCCCAGAGCCCCGAGGGTAAGTGCGACCACGCCGCTCACAAACCGGCGAAATCCGCCGGGCACGACTGCTGCCACGGTAAAGACCACGCCAAGGGCCACGACCATCACCACGACGCCGACGTGAAACCCTCGGCCTCCGCCAAATATTTTTGCCCGATGTGTGCCGGTGTCGAATCCGACAAACCCGGCGACTGCCCCAAGTGCGGCATGGCACTGGAGCGAAACCCCGCCTTCGTCGGCGGAGGCAAAACGATCTACACCTGCCCGATGCACCCGGAGGTGCGCCAAGATCATCCCGGCGATTGTCCGAAATGCGGAATGCCGCTGGAGCCCATCCAGACCGGCGGCGACGACGCCGAAGACGATGACGCCGAACTTCGCAAACTCTCGCGCAAGCTCTGGATCGGCGGCGCACTCGCGCTGCCCGTGCTCATCTCCGCTATGGCCGGCATGGCGGGTCTCTCGCTCGAAGGCGACGCGGCGGTGTGGCTACGTTGGGGCGAGTTCATCCTCTCCACCCCCGTGATTTTTTGGGCGGGCGACTTCATCTGGCGCAGGGCGTGGAACTCGCTCCGTCACCGCAGCGCCAACATGTATACGCTCCTCGGACTCGGCATCGGTGCCGCCTACGTGTTCAGCGTGGTGGCCCTGCTCGCGCCGAATCTCTTCCCGCATGAGATGCGGCACGGCGGCGCGACGGGCCTCTATTTCGAGGCGGCGGCCATCATCACCGTCCTCGCGATTCTGGGCGAATACCTTCAGGAGCGCGCCCGCCGTCGCACCGGCCAGGCGGTGAAGGCGCTGCTGGGGCTCGCCCCCAAGACCGCCCGCCGCATCGTCGATGGGCGGGACGAAGATGTGCCCTTGGATCAAATCCAGGTCGGCGACTTGCTGCGCGTGCGACCGGGCGAAAAAGTGCCGCTCGACGGCGTGCTCACCGAAGGCCGCAGCAACGTCGATGAATCCATGCTCACCGGCGAACCGCTGCCGGTTGAAAAAGCCCCCGGCGACCGCGTGATCGGCGCGACCTTTAACCAGACCGGCGGCTTCGTCATGCGCGCCGAAAAAGTCGGCTCCGACACCCTGCTCGCGCAGATCGTGCAACTCGTCGCGCAGGCCCAGCGCAGCCGCGCCCCCATCCAAGCCCTGGCCGACCGCGTATCGTCCTACTTCGTGCCGGCAGTCATCGCCATCGCGGTGCTCACTTTTGCCGCGTGGATGTTCTGGGGACCGGAGCCCCGGCTCGCTTACGCCATAGCGAATGCCGTGGCCGTGCTCATCATCGCCTGCCCGTGCGCACTCGGTCTCGCCACGCCGATGTCGATCATGGTCGGCGTGGGCCGTGGGGCGCAGCACGGCGTGCTCATCCGTGACGCCGCCGCACTGCAACGCGCCGAAAAAATCACTCACCTCGTAACCGATAAGACCGGCACCCTCACGAAGGGCCGCCCCGAACTTTCCGGCCTGCACGCCGACGCCAGCGTAGGCGAAGAACGTCTGCTCGCGTGGACTGCCGCCCTGGAATCCGGCAGCGAACATCCGCTCGCCCACGCCGTCGTAAAGGCATCCGAAGCACGCAAGCTCACGCTCCCCCGCGTCGAGGAATTCGCTTCCGTCACCGGTGCGGGTGTGACCGGTCGCATCGACGGCCAGTTCGTGCGCGTGGGCAAACGCGCTTGGTTGCAAAACGAAGGTGTCGCCATCCCCGCCGACTTCGACGCCCAAGCTGAACGCCTGCTCTCCGAAGGCGGCACGGTCATCTGGGTCGCCTTCGACCAGCAGGCGGCGGGGTTGCTCGCTCTCACCGATGCCATCAAGGCGACCACGCCCGAAGCAATCCGCCAGCTCCACGCGCTCGGTCTGAAAGTCGTGATGCTCACCGGCGACCACCCGACGACCGCCAACGCCGTGGGCAAAAAACTCGGCATCGACGACGTGCGCGCCCAACTCGCCCCCGAAGACAAACACCGCATCATCGAGGAACTCCGCCGCTCCGGGGCCGTGGTCGCGATGGCCGGTGACGGCATCAACGACGCACCCGCGCTTGCCGCCGCCGATGTCGGCATCGCGATGGGCACCGGCACCGATGTCGCCATCGAAAGCGCCGGCATCACCCTCGTGAAAGGCGACCTGCGCGGCATCGTGAGCGCGCTCGTGCTCAGCCGCGCCGTGATGAAAAATATCCGGCAGAATCTCTTCTTCGCCTTTATCTACAACGCAGCCGGTGTGCCCTTGGCGGCGGGTATTCTCTACCCGATCACCGGTTGGTTGATGAACCCGATGTTCGCAGGCGCGGCGATGGCGCTCAGCAGTGTGTCCGTTATCACCAACGCCCTCCGCCTGCGACGGACGAAACTCTGACGAACCCGCCTCAATTTTACGCGTCGGCGCAGTCGCAATCCAAGCACGCGCCCTTCGCGCAGTCGCCGCAAAAATTCTCCAGCCGCTCCCTCAGCACCGCCCGCGCACGATGCAACGCCACGCTGGCGGCACCTTCCGTCAGACCCAGCGAACGCGCCACCTCCGCCACCGCCTCGTCGTTCAACTCGACGCGGCGCAGCAACTCGGCATCGCGCGGCTTTAGTTCGGTCAACAAACCCGCGACACATGCGCACGCCGTTTTTTCCGCCTCCTCATCGCGAGGAGCCGCGTCCGTCATCCACGCGTCATCCCGCCGGGCGTTGGCCGAACGACTGCGCACATGATCGACCAGCGCGTTTTGCAGCAGCCGATAAAACCACGCGGTCAATTTCTGTTCATCGTTCACAGTCCCTGCCGAACGCATGGCCTTGAGCAGGCTGTTTTGCAGCACATCATCGGCATCGGCTTCGTTGCCCAACCGCGAAATAAGAAAAGCCCGGAAGCGCGAGCGTTGGGCGAGGAGCGAATCTAGCGGGCGGGCGTTTTCCATACGTTTGCGGGTTACGAAAGACCGTCAGATTAGCGCCAAGTATCTCCCCGGCAACCCGTGAGCGGCCACGGGAGAATAAAAATGCGTTTTCCCTATCCCTTTTTAAACAAGTGAGATAACACTATTTTCTTAAAGCGGCTCCAAACCGCGAGGGGTTGGGCCCGTCTGCGGTGTATTATTGGGAGAAACCACCATGAAAACGCATCCCCACGATGAATCATTCCGCCAGCTGCTCCGACGCAGTTGGACGGTGGAGCCCGAGGCCGACCCCGGATTCCGGGCGGCCGTCTGGGCTCGGATCGAGGCCGCCCGTCGCATGCCCGCCACCTGGAGTGGCTGGCTGAGATTAAACGTCGCCCGCGTGTCCTACTGCGCTGCGGCCAGTGTCGTATTCGCCGGCACCGGCGGCGGCCTGCTCGCCGCCTCCCAAGCCAACCGCGAACGCGAACAACTCATCCAGCGCTACGTCGTGAGCATCGACCCGCACCAGCAGGTCAACTCCACCCACGCGCCATGAACTATCGCTGGATCACCGCCAGTGCGATCATCGCTCTAGCCATTCTGGCCGGGGGCGCGTCCTACCTCTGTTTCCACCATACCATGTCGGTATCGGCCGGTCAGAGCCACGACTCGCTCATGTGGGTGCGTCACGAGTTTAAACTCTCCGGCGAACGGCTCGCGAAAGTGGAGGCGCTCCACAAGGCCTACGAATCGGTTTGCGCCGAACACTGCATCGCCATCGCCGAGTCGCGCACGGAACTGAAACGCCTCCAGACCACCGGTGCTTCCCCGTCCGAGATCGAAGCCGCCGCCGCCAAGATCAAAGCCGTGGACGCGAACTGCATCGCCAGCACCGAGGCGCATATCAAGGAAGTCGCCGCGCTCATCGGCGGTGACGAAGGCCGCCGCTACCTCTCCATCGTGCTGCCGCGAGTGGTGATGTTTGACCACGCCGGCCCCGCCTCCCTCGACCTGCACCCGGCCCCCTCGCATGACACACCAGCCGGAAAGTGACTCCGACGAGGATTCCGACGAGTCGCTCATGGCCGCGCTGCAAGCGGGCGACGACCATGCGCTCGCCACGTTAATGCACCGTTGGGAATTGGGCGTGAAAGCGTTCCTACTCCGCCTCGGCGTGCCCTCCTCCGACGTGGACGACGTGGCGCAGGAAGCCTTCGTAAGGCTCTACCAAAAGCGCGACCGCTACCGCGCCGGTGCCGCCTTCAAACCGTGGTTGCTCACCCTCGCGGGCAACCTAGGCCGCAACCGCCTGCGCTGGCGCTTTCGCCGCCGCGAAGACAGCATCGAGGCGATGGACGCGGCCCAACCGGGCGGATTCGACCCCGTCGATACCTCGGTCCGCCCCGCTTCCGATTTTGCCGAAAAGGCGAATCTCGCCCGCGACGTGAGAACTGCGGTCAACGCGCTCCCCGACAATCTCCGGCAGGCGGTTCTCTGTGTTGAGTTGGAGGATCTCAGCTACGCCGAAGCCAGCCAAGTTATGGGCTGTTCCGCCAAAGCGGTGGAGACGCGACTGTATCGCGCTCGCGAACTGCTGCGCACGACCTGCAAGGCACTGCTCGGGCAGATTTGACCGCAAATCAGAGAAACTCCGACACCCGCAACCCACTGCATCAACCTCGTCGCAAGCTCCTCGCTTGATGCAGCCGCTTGCCCTTGGCGGATGCCATCACGGCACACGCGCGAAGACACGGGCACGTTCGTCGCCTCGCTTCTCCGTCCGCCTGCGCGGACCTCCTTCGTCGGCACCGCTCCGGCTACCGGCTCGCTCGGTTCCTCTCGTCCCGAGACTTCGCGCGGGCCGATAAGATTATCTCATTTTGAGAAGCCCACGGGAACGCCGTTCGGGACAAGGGGCAGCCCTCTTTTCCCCAGCCTACCACGCCCGGCAAGGTAGTGCGCTGCGCGCCTCCACCACGACCGCCCGCGCACGAGCGCGGAGGGGCCTTTGCCTGGGCCTGCTGGCTGGCCGGGAGATCGGACTGGCAGAGACACGCGGCATGGTGCCGGAATCGGAGCACACGCGGCCTCGCGTTACCACATAAACACCGAAGTTCAACGCGACACCGCCATCCCAAAACCACGTGAGGTCATCACGACCGAGGCGACCATCTACGTCGTCTTGCTCCGCAAAACCAACTCGGCACCAGACGCTGGTGGAGTTCTACCACGGCCGCGCGGGCACACTGAAACACACTACTTGCGACGTGGCGCTCACCCCATCCAATGCGAGTATTGCCGCGCGCCTGACGCGGAGAAAGTGACCGGCTCCGGGCTCGATGTCGGGTTCGCCAGCGTGGACAGCTTGAGCGATGCGCTTTTCGGCAACGCCCGAGCCTTGAATCACCAGTGGCTTTGACCGCGGCGAGTGTTACATTGGCAATCTACCGCCGAGGTTTTCGGCTACTTACTTCAAGTAGCCAATAAATATCGCTGCTTTCGAAATGAAAAATCCCCATAATTTAGTAGGACTGGAGAATCGTGGATATTCGCAGCCCATCCAATTTACCAAAATCTTTCCCATTCCTCTCTGAAATCTGGCATTATTCGAATGCGGAAAGTTTGCGAATTGGATGCTGCCTTCTGCTATTCTGGTTATTAGCTCAGGTATTCTTCTCGATAAAATCCCTCCTCCTCCGCCAGACTCTTCGCCGCCAACAGCGGGCAGGCCGGAACGCGTGTAGCCTAACGTACGTGGAGCAGACGCTGCGCCGATCAGCGCCTAGGATTCATGAGGCTTAGACCCATGAGGCCCACTACCACCTCCGGCGAGAGGGTCTCCAGCGTGACCGACTCGAGGGCGACGTCA
>Ga0315904_10007367_pt1 | contig 14813 bp, 2 predicted proteins | sample LakEriMetagenome_6_FD_203529 | JGI IMG/M metagenome (GOLD analysis project Ga0315904, IMG submission 203529) | Freshwater fungal communities from buoy surface, Lake Erie, Ohio, United States - Buoy 12 MA120 | ecosystem: Environmental > Aquatic > Freshwater > Lake | place: USA: Lake Erie, Ohio... | reverse complement strand
ACGGGGCCACGGACGTCAGGCCAGACAGGCTCGACACGTACACGTTGGACGGGACGCCCAGACCGTCGGTCGGGTCGGTCGGGCTGCCGACGTCGGAGATGTGCTCGTCCCGCTGGAACACGAAGTAGGACCCCTGCTTCGTCGCGTCGAACGCCCCCCGGACCTCGTCCAGCCAGGACAGCATCCGCTCGCGGATGAACAGCACCAGGTCGACCGTGTCGTTGGACACCGTGCGGGTGGGCCGGATGATCCGGTACGAGAACGGGGCGACGCTGAACCCCGTCCCCGCGTACGAGTTCGACCCGTCCGCATAGTGCGTCAGTCGCAGGTCCATCTGCCCCTCGACCCCGCCGGGACCCACCGTGCTGGCGTGGACGGTGGGGAGCACGGCGTACTCCTGGCCGGGTGCGCCGAACACCGCGTCCGTCCCGCCCGGTCCGGAGAAGTCCGTCACCCCCGACACGGTGAGGGCGTCCGCCGCCACCGCCGTCACGCGGTAGAACCCCCGGTTGTCGTCGAACTCGGACGGTGCGCCCGGGACGTACGGGGATGGGATGCGGGCGGGGACGGACGTGTCCCCCACGGGGCGCACGCCGTACTCGACGGGGGTCGCCGGCCCCGTGGGTCCGGCGAGCGCACCCGCCGGGTCCACGACCACGACGTCACCGACCTGCACCCCGGCGAACGATGCCCCGTCGTCCCGCAACTCGTTGACGGTGGTGACGTACCCACCGCCGTCGCCGGGCGGGGACGCGGACGGGTCGGCCGTGCGGTCGACGACCACGCGCTCCGTGAGGGCGTCCAGCAGTTGGTCGTTGGACTGGACGTGGGGGACGGGGGCCTGGCGCAGGTACACCTGGAACGCCTGGCCCGCCGTCGGGGCGACGACCTGGAACCCGGGGGCCCGGATCCACAGCGTCACCCCGTCGACCACCCGCGCCACCTCGGCCTGGTCGACCACGGACCCGTTCGCGTCCAGCAGGCGGACGACGTCCCCCGCGTTCACGTTCACGTCGGGGTCGTCGAACGCGCCGAGTTGCGTGCCACCACCCCCGGGGGCGGCGTTTGCGGTGAACGTCCGGGTCGACGGGGTGTACGACGCCACCGTGCCCCGACGCACCTCGTACGCGAACCGGAGCGGGCGCAGCGCGTCCCCGATGCCGTCCAGTACGGCGTGCCACCGGCGGACGCGGCGCACCTCGAACGTCACGGCCTCCGGAGACGCCGTGTAGTAGGACGGGTTCGGGATGCCGACGTCGTCGTCGGGCAGGGAGTGTGTGGCGTCCACCACCTTCGGCGTCCCGTCCGCGAGGTCCTGCGGCACCTGCATGGGGCCGACCATCGACCGGGACGGGCTGGACGGCTCGACGAACACGCCCCCCTGGACGTGGAACCCCGTGCCGACCGTCGACGACCCGTCGTGGGCGTACACCACGTCGCCCGGGGCCAGACACCGGACCCCCGCCGCACCGGCCCCGTGCGTCGTCGTCGACCACGCCCCCGTGAACACCCGACGGAAGTCCAGGAACACCGGCACCTCGCGGTACACGGGGGTCGCCGGGTCGGGATGGAACGTGCCGGCGGCGGCGGGCGGGAACGACCCGCCGTCCGTCCCGAGGACCGCCATGCTGCCGATCCCGGGCAGGGTCGCCGGGTACCCGGGGATGGGGTTGGCGTCCGCCAGCGTCGCCCCCGTGAACGTCGTGTCGGCGCCGAACACCGGGTTCCCCGTGGTCACCGACACGAACCCGTGCGTGAACCCCGCCTGGGCGACGGTGTTGTTCCGGGGCAGCGTCGGGCCGAACCGACCCGTGGGCACGAACACCGCCCCCGACGCGACCGTGCCGGGGACCGCCGCGTTCACGAACGTCGCGTTGGTGACGATCGTGAACGACGCGTTGCGGGCCGTGAACGGCGTCAGCGTCAGCGTCACCGTCCCGTCCACGTTCACCACGAACGCGGAGTACTCCATCGACACCGCGGCCGTCAGGTCGGACCCCCCGTCCGGGAACAGGTACACCCGGCCGGTCGCGTCCCAGTCGTACCCCGTCGTCGAGTGCAACACCGACCGGAACCCGGACAGCGTGACGGTCAGCCCCACCTGCGACACGACCGTCGGCAGGGCCACCCGCAGCCACCCGTCCGTCCCCCCGACGACGATGCGGGGGAACACCTCGACCTGCGGGGTCGCGTGCCGGACCACGTACGTCCCCGCCGTGGCCGCCGCGTCGCCCACCGCCGAACTGCGGATGACCAGCAGGTCCCCCGGCAGCACGTTCTCGACGGGATCCGCCGACGCGATGCCGGTCACCGCGTCGGAGTCGTCGTACACGTCCCCGGTGCCGGACATGATGGGGCCGGACGCCGACTGCGCGGACGACGGCACCGCGGCCACCCGGTACGTCCCCGTGATGGGCGTGATGGGCGTGTCGCCGTACCCCTCGAACCCGCTGGCCTTGACGTACCCGATCCCCGTGCCGGGCGCGGGATCGAAGTACCCCACGGAGTCGGGCGTCAGCGCGTCCCGGGCCAGGAACGTCAGGTACGTCCCGGCGAAGTAGTTGATGCCACTCTCGGCACCGGACGCCGTGACCCGGACCACGGACAGCCGGCACTGCATCGGGATGGCACTCGACAGGTAGGTCGACCCACGGGGGCGGGCCGTCCGGAGGTCGAGGCCCTCGCGGAACGACAGCCGGTCGGTGTCGACGTACCCGGTGTACGAACCCGCCAGCGGGTCCGCCGAGTTGTGCGTGTCGATGCTGATCTTGAAGTCGAACGGGGCCGACGGTCCCGGGGCGACCGTCCCCAGGTTGGCGAAGCTCACGAACCCGACGGCCGGGACGGTCAGCGTCTTGTCCGTGGCCGTCGCCGGAGACGCGATGACCACCGCACCCGCGCCACCCGTCACCGTCGTCCCGTCGATGGTGACCGTCTCCACGATGGTCTGGCTCACGCGGTCGAGGATCTCGATGACGACCCGGTTCCCGTTCGGGAACGGGACGGGCGCCGGGTCGAGCACGTTGTTCAACCCGCCCGACACCACCGCCACGGTGCCGTCGTTGAGGAACAGCCCGCCCACGGAGGTGATGTCGAACGTCGTGGTCAACCCCCCGACCTCCTCGACCACCATGCCGGACGACCCCGTGCCCGACACGTGCGTCATGGCGTTGTCCAGGCGGTACCGGATGAGGTCCCCGGACCGGGTCGGGGAGATGAACCGGGGCGGCTCGACCACGTCGGTGGACACCGACCCCACGTGCAGGATGCCCGTGGCACCCTGCGCCCCAGACAGCGCGACCGACCCGGTCTCGATGAGGAGCAGGTCGAACTCCGATACGTCGCCGACCCCGGAGTGCGGGGTGTACGACCCCGCCGTGGCGACGGGGGTGAAGTCCGCCGCCGGCGCCACCACGGCCGCGGGAGGGTACGCCCCCGTCGCCACGTCGTACGTCAGCGCGTCGGCGACGACCTCGTCCGGGTACACCGCGTTCGGGACGGGGCTGTCCGTCTCCACGATGCTCGCGAAGGCGGACGCCGCCTCCCCCAGCCGTTCGAGTTCGGTGTTCGGGGTCGACAGGTACGGGATGCCGTAGTCGCCCGCGTCGTTCGTGCGGAGCCCCTGCATCGCGGGGAACGCGGTGGGGGACACGTTCCCGTTGGTGAACTCGACGTCCGCCTCGATGCAGGTGACGGGGGTGACGGGGTTCTGGCCCGTGAGTTCCTTCAGGAACAGCGGGGACGGGTCCTTGATGGACGGCAGCGACACGTCGCGGAACGACCCACGGCGGTTCGCCAGTCCGATGTCGAACCCCGTCCGGTACAGCGGGCTGTTCGTCGCGGTCGCGGTCGCGTCCTCGATCTTCGGCGGGTCGTCGGCCCCGGACTCCTTCGACCCGGTGGGGGGCACGACGTACAGCGTGTCGCCGTACGCGGGGTCGAACGGGAGCGTCTCGCCCGGGTCCCCCGTGCCGATGACGGCGATGTCCCCGGCGTCCGTGATGGCCGTCCCGTCCTCCTGTGCGAAGGTCACGATGCACCCGCCGAACACCGCCCCGACGAACACGCCGGGGTACGACGGGTCCAGCCCCAGGCCCCCCAGGATGTCCGAGATGACGGACCCCGTGTACCCGACGCGGTACGTCGTGCCGTCGGGGACGCCGTAGGCGACCTGGGGCAGGACGTTGTTCGGCTCGTCGACGGGCTGCCACGGCGGCGTGGACAGGGTCACGTCCCCCGTCGTCAGGTCGAACAGCCCGCCGCCGCCGGCCACCAACTGCGTCACGTCGGGCAGACCCGTGGACGGGTCGACCGGGAACCGGGACAGTTCCAGCGGGGTGACGATGGCGGCGGGACGGGGGTTCCCCGTGAAGTTCGGGTCCGGCAACCCCGCCGCCACGCACACCGCGTCCAGTTCCGGGAACCCGACGGCGGAGTACGCCCACACCCGGCCACGGGGCAGCCGCTTCCGCACCGCCGCACTCTGCACGTCCTCGATGACACCCAGCGCGGGGTTCTGCACCGGCAGGATGTCCCGGAAGAAGGTCGACGCGAGGCGCGGCAGGACCTGGTCCCCCGTGGGAGGGACGACGGTCAGGAACACGTACCTGCCGGGGTCGCCCGCGTCGCGGTCGAAGCCGATGCCGGGGTACGTCGTCCCGAACGCCAGCGACGTCTCGGGGAACAGCCGGGACAGGGCCGACGGCGCCCACGTCGCGCGGTAGTCGGGCGACACGTAGAACAGCGGCAGGTTCGGGTCGCCCAGCGCCATCCGGATCCCGTCGGACCCGACGACCACCCGGTCGTCCATGTCGTTCAGGACGTACCGCCGCTGCAGCCCGTACAGGTACGCCCCCAGGTCCGGGTCCGGCGGGTCGCCCGACACGACCAGCGTCACCGGGTCCCGCGTCGCGGTGTACGGGTCCACCAGCGGGTCGTCGAACGACACCCCGAACGAACCGTTCGCCTGCTCGAACACCAGCGACCAGATGTTGCGCGGGTTCAGCGACCCGGTGATCTCGTCCTCGTACCCGGGCGGGGCGTACGTCGCGTCGGTGCCGACCCAGAACCGGAACTTGCCGTCGCGGTCGCCGATCACCCGGCCGTCGATGGTCTCCAGCACCTGCTCGAAGGCCCGGACGTACCCGTCGTACAGGGTGATGAACCGGCGGGCGGCACGGTCCCGGTCCCCCAGTTCCCGACGGGCCGTCGCGTTCGGGGCCGTGCCGAAGTTCCAGTTGTCCTGGGGCGGCTGGATGGTGACCGTCGGCCCACCGTGCGGGGTGAACGCGGCGACGTCCTGCGCCGCCTGCTGCGCCACCTCGCCCATCCAGTCGGCCATCGACACGGTGCGGACGTAGAACGTGTCCGGGGACCGGAACGTGTACCGCGCCAGCAGCGTCGCGCCGAGGTAGCCGTTCTCGTCCGACGGGGGACTGGTGTAGACGTACCCCGCCGAGTAGGTCGGGTACACCAGTCGGCCGTCCGTGACGAACGGCCCCACCGCCGCACGGCGCGTGAACGACACGACGATCCGGTCGGACGGCGCGACCGGGGGGGCGGACGGGGACAGCAGGGTGATCTGCCCCGTGCCCTCGTCCAGGGTGTAGTCCACCGTGGGGACCAGCGTGCGGCCGGGACGGGGGGCACCCTGCGGGGTCACCCCCCCGTACCGGACCACCTCGTAGTCGGCGGTGGGCGGGGCGACGACGGGGCCGACGGGCTCGAGCACCCGCTGGCCCACGGGGTACACCGGCCGCACCGACACCCGGATGCCGTCGGTGGTCGGGTCGAACCCCCGCTGGAACGGGGACGCGACCGTGACCGTGGTCGCCGTCCCGTCCGCCGACAGCACCGCCCCCACGACGACCGCCGGGTACCCGCCGACCTCGAACAGGTGGCCGACCCGCGCGTACTGCGTGACGTCCCCCGCGACCGTCACCGACGTCTGACCCCGGTCGATCGGCGCGTACCCCGCCGCCACCGCCATCAGGAACCCGGCGCTGCCCCCCGCCGGGACCCCGTCCACGTCGATGGCGACCGCCGTTGCCGTCAGCACGGCGGGGCTGGCCGCGCCCGGGTCCCGCGTGCCCGCCTCGACCGGGGACGGGGGCCACACGGTCACCGTCGTCAGGTCCGTGCCCGCGTCGTACGCCGCCCCCGCCACGTAGAAGCACACCGTCCCCACGGTCAGCAGCGCGCCGAACGTCAGTTCGGCGGTGCGGTCGCCGATGGCCGTGAACGTCGTCCCGCCCTGCGGGATGATGAGCGGGGCACGCCACACGGGAGGGGCGGACACCGTGAACGACTGCTCCCCGCCGAACGCCTGCGTCACGGCGTAGTTGATCCGCACGTTCGCGGTCGCCGCCACGTCGTCCCGGAACGTGATGCGGGCGTTGACGTAGTCGACGGTCGCACGCGGCACGTTGCCCGTCGTGACCAGCCGGGGTCCGACCCACACCGCCGCGTCCACGTCCGACCGGATCGCCCGCCCCGTCGGGTCGAACGAGTAGGTGCGGGCGTCGATCCGCGTCGCCGCCTCCAGTCGCACGAACAGCGGGAGTTGCTCGACGACGTCCACGGGGAGCCCCGTCGAAGGGTCGACGTACCGGGACCCGTCCGTGTTCGCCCGGGAGTACGACACCTCGACGACCTGGTACGCCCGCAGCGGACGGCGGAAGAACACCGTGCCCTGGATCGGACCCAACTGGACGTCGGTGCCGGGCACCTGGCCCTCGACCCAGTGCGCCGCCGTCCCCCCGTACGCCGACATGTCGGCGGCGGACAGGTTCACGTCCCCCGTGTACGGGGAGAACTCCGCCTCCCCCGCCGCCATCGCCGTCGGGTCGCGGAACTGGGGGGCGAAGTAGACGTTCGCCCCCGCGTGCGTCGACAGCACGTCCGCACCCAGGTTCAGTTGCCCCTCGATGGCCCCGGACCCGGGCTGCCCGTACTCGACGACGTCGCCGGCCAGCCCCGGGGTGAACACCGCGACCGGCACCAGGGTGGACGACCCCACCGTGTAGGCCGCGTCCCCGATGAGGACCGCGAACGCGGCGGGGGCGTCCGTGAAGTGCGGGTCCGACACGTCGGGGACGGCGATGGTGCTGTCCCCCACGCTCCCGATGGGGACGTTCGACAGCGCGACCGGGACGACCTCCGCGTCGCCGACGGCGCCCCCGAACCGGACGGCCACGGCCCGGCCCGACGCGACCCCCTCCGCGACGTCGGCGACCAGGCGGTTCGCCGACTGGTCCGCGGGGTCGGTCGGGGTCGTGCCGACGGGTGTCAGGATGCGGGCCACGAACGTGTCCGCACCCATCGGCGAGAACGGGGACGACACCACGTCGACGACGACCGACGGGTCGTACACGGACCGGTCGAACCCCCGGTACAACTCCCACGAGACGACCGACCCGGACTGCGGGAACGGGACCTCGGGGCGGACGTCCAGGGACGTCTCGGAGTTGACGGACGCAACCTCGTACGACCCCACCACCGCGTCGTCGCCGGTCAACAGCTTCAGGCGCCACCCCGCCCCGACCCCGGCGGCCACGAACGTCGCGTCCGGGTCCGTGAACGTCGTCGACCCGGCGGCGAATGCCCCCCGTGCACCCGTCGCCACCAGCCCCCCGACCACGGTGACCAGTCCGGCGATGCCCGGCTGCCCCTCGGACGGGAGGATGTAGTCCTCCCCCCGGGTCAGCAGGGTGCGGGCGCCCCCCGTCGGGGACAGGTACAGCCCGAACCCACTCCCGACCGCCGGGTGCATCGACTCCCCGAACACGCCCGTCTGTCCCAGCGTCAGCGAGTCCGTGCGGGACGTGACCGCCCCCGTGATCGTCCCCCGGTCGGCCCACACCATCCGACCCTCGGAGAACCGGTAGACCACGTCCGCGTACGGCCGCAGGAGCCGGATGAACAGCCCGTCGACCAGGGTGAAGAACACCCCCGCGTCGTACCCGGCAACGTCCTCGAGCGGGGGATTGGTGAACGTCACGACGGGGGACGCCCCCACGGACGGCGACACGACCGCGTCCGTCAGGCGGTACGTGGCCCGGAAGTCCGCCGTGGACCCCGTGCGGTCCAGGTTCTGCTGCGACCGGTTGACCCCGAACGCCAGGCCCGCGTCGGGGAGCCAGTTGTCCGCGCCCCCCTCGGCGTGCCACCCGGGCAGCAGCCCGAGCACGGCGCACCCCGACAGGTCCCGGTCCGCGAACGAACCCGACGTCGTGCTGCCGAACCCGACGGTCACCGTCCCCGTGGGGGACCCGGACTCGATCCACACGCGGTCGCGCAGGGCATAGGCCGTGCCCGTGCCCGTGATCGCCGCCGCGATGCTGGCCGCGACGGCGGCAGCGCCGTACGCCGTGCCCGACGGCGACGGGGCGGGGGACAGCGACGCGGACGACCACAGGTACGCCGTCCCGTCCACCTCGAACGCCAGGACCTCGGACCCGTCGAACGTGAACGGACCCCGGCGCTGCGTCCCGACCCGTGCGACGTCGGTGTACTGGGCGGGCTGGACCTCCGCCTGGAGGAAGTACAGTTGCTCGCCCCCGAACCGGATCCGGTCCAGCAGGCCGATCGCGACCCGCGACCCCGACGCCCCCAGTTCACGCGCGACGACGCACCGCCCCCGCCCGACCAGGAACGGGAACGCGGGGAGGTCGTCCTCGAACTCGACGACGTCGACCTCCTCCATCGCCGCCGTGCGGCCGAACACGACCACGTCCCCGAACGACCCCACCGACCGGACCAGCCCGCACCCGTTCGGGCGGGTGGACGGGGTCGCCGACCCGTTCGGGACCGTGCCCGTCCCGTCGGGCACCAGGTCCACCCCCGACGTGCCGGGCGACGGGAACGGGTCGGCGGCGGGCACGTACATGTCGTTGGACGCGTCGACCACCCCGCCGACCAGCGCCACCGGGTCCCGCGTCCGGACGGGACGGTCCGTCATGGCCACGCCGTCGTAGAAGACGTGCGCCCCCAGGTACAGCACGTCGAAAAGGGGGTCGTCCGGGTCGGACCGCGCGACGTCGTCCGGGTCGAACTTGAGCCGGCCCGTGGTGCGCGAGTAGGCGACCTCGCCCGACGAGACGGCCACCGCCGCCAGCGCGGCGTCGTCGTCGACCCCGACGGCGGCCAGGTGGGACCGCGACCCGATGCGGACGAACGGGTACTCGCCCCGGTCGGGGATCGGGGCGATGAACAGCGGCGACACGTCCAGGTCCGCCCCGATCAGCGGGCCGACGTCCCCCGACGCCAGCGACTCCGGGAAGTCGTCCGGCACGTACCAGATCTCCTGACCCGCGTGGGCGTCCCGGAACGACGGCTCGAACACGAGCGCGCCGCCGGGGGACCCGACGACGGCGTCGGTGTTCGGCGGGAACACGAACGACGGGTCGACCGCCTGCTCGTCGGTGACGACCAGGACCCGGACGGGCGTGCCGTACGTCGCGTCCGGCACGCGGCCGACCCGGACGGACGTGTACGCGTCCGGGGTCGCCGGGTCGCCGGGCAGGTAGTCGCCGACGGGGTACCGGGACGGGCGCGGCACGAGGGTGTAGTCCGACGACGGGACCAGCGGCCCCAGCGATCGGGGCGGACCCCCGCGCAGGGGGACCCACCGCTGCACCCCGCCGTCCCACGTGAACCGCGTGGACTGGCCGTCGTTGCGCGTCCACCAGAACCGCTGCGCCGCCAGGTAGTACGACACCTCCCGGACCTCGTCCCCCCGGGTGCGGGACATCCCACCCCCCAGCGCGGACAGCGCGGCGGACCCCAGGGTGACGACCCCCGACGTGGGGTCCGCGGACGCGAACGACGTGGACACGACCTCCGCACCCGTGTCGCCCCGGACGACGGTGACGGACAGGATGCCGGCGATGCTGCGTCCCGCGTCGTCCGTCACGACGACGCGGTCGGTCCCGTCGTCGCGGGTCCCGTACACCGCGTCCGCCACCGTCAGCGTGCCCGACGGGATGTACCCGGACCCGTCGGACAGCGCCCAGGACGGGTCCTCGAACACCGCCAGGTTCGACGAGTTCGCCGCCCACAGCAGGTACTCGCGGGTGTCCTGGGACGGGCCGAGGAGCACCGCCGCCCGGTACTGGTCGGCGGCGACCTCGACCAGGTCCCCCGGCAACCCGTACGACCCGGGGACGTCGGCGTGCGACCTGGACACGCCGCTGTCCGCGCCGTCCGTACCCCGCGCATTCGACGGGGCGGACCGGGCGGACTTGAGGACGTACCCTTCGGTGACCTTGGACATCAGACGAGCCTCGATGTGCTTGCGGCCACGGCGGGGGCCGGACCCACGGACTGCGGGGACACGGCCCCGGTACCTGTACCCGTCGACACGAGTGCGGCGATCCCCCCCGCCAGGGCCGCCGCCACCGCCGGCATCGTGGGGCCGACGATGCCCGACCCGGCCATGGCGGCGGACAGCGACGCCGCCAGCGTGGCGACGTCCGCGTACACGGCGACGACCTGGTCGGACCCCAGTCCCACGCCCCCGCACACGCCGACGTACGCCGCGTCCGTGTTCATGGACGTGCCGATCCCGATGCCGACCGCCGCCGCGACGGCGGGCGCCGTGACGCCGACGATGCCCGACGCCGCCACGACGGCGGCCACCGGCAGGGGGGACGGGACGACGACGTACTTGCCCGTGACGGTCCCCACCCCCAGCGACCCGGCGGACACCCCGGCGACCCGGACGCCACCCGCCGCCACCCACGCCGTGACCCCCACCCCGACGGCGGACGCGAGTTGCACGAACGCCGGCCCGCCGGGCTTCGGCCCGGCGGCCACGATCTGGAGCGCGATGCTGGCGGCGTTGACCGGCATCAGGGCGTCAGCACGTGGGTCGGGGAACCCATCAGGAACGTGATGAGCGGCAGCCCCGTCAGCGGGTCGAGGTCGGACGACGACACGATGCCACCCACCTTGCCACCCGTCGCGGACAGGACGACCACCGCCCCCCGGACGGTCGACGGACCCACGCTCGCCACCAGCGCCGACGCCGACCCCGTGATCACCGCCGCACCCGCCGCCGCCGTCAGCGCCGCACCCCCCGCGACCGCCGTGATCGCCGCACCGCCGGGACCCAGGACCGCCGTGTTCCCCGTCCCCGACGCGGTGAACGCCCCGGCGGCGGTGACCTTGGTGATGTTGCCCGTCCCGATCGCGGTCGTGTCGTTGCCCAGGACGAACGTCTCCAGCCGGTCCCCGTACAGCATCAGGTACGTGTCGGCGGGACCCCCCACGAACCCCGTGAGCGGCGTGCCGATGAACGTCGTCTCCCGCAGCGCGCCGTTGGTGGGCAGCGAGTCCTTCGGCCCGGAGAACCCCAGCGACATCTTCCCCGTGCTCGTCGTCGAGATGACCTTGGCGGTCGTCCCCACCGCCCCCGACGACGAGATGTCCACCGCGTCGTTCGCCGACAGTTGCAGTCGACCGTTGTCCCGGATGTTCAGTTGCGGGGCGGACAGCGTGACGGACTTGCCCGCCTTGACGAGGACGTTCTGCCGGGCCTCGAGGATGAGGCCCGGGGCGGACCCCTCGCCCCCGCCGGTCGGGGCGAACCGCTGGATGGGACCCGACGACGTCTCGTTCCCACCCGCGAAGATCCGCACCGCACCCGCGTCGGACGACAACTCGACGCCCACGTTGGTCGCCCCGTCCCCCCGCTGCGCGTGCAGCCGGATGAGCCCCGTCGACTCCACGTCCAGCGACCGACCCCCCTCGGCCGTGCCGACGGCCATCCGGACGCCGTTCGCGAACGCGACCTCGGCGCTGTACGACCCGTTCGGCCCGGACAGCGAGGCCCGCACCCGGCCGTCCTTGGTGACGGACCACCACGTCTGCTGCAGGTTCGGGTCGAGCGGGTACGGGGGCGTGACCCGGAACATCGACGCCGCGTGCTCCCCCAGGGGCGACCCGATCGCCGACGCGATGGCCGGACTGGGCGCCGTGCCGTCGAACACCACCGGTCGGAGGGGCAACCCGTACTGCGCCACCCCCGCGACGGAGTACGGGTCGTTGCCGACGACGGTGCCGAGCACGTTCTCGACGTACGGGGCGTTCGGGGACCGGGCGGACGACGGCTGCGACGACTGGCGGGGATCCGTGGACGGGATGCGGTCGGCGTCGAACCCGTCCGTCTGCTCCGTGACGGGCAGCGTCCCGTCCGTCGTGTGCGACACCTCGACCCGGTACTCGGTCAGCGTCGGCAGCGACGGGTCGATGGCGGCGTTCGCCACCCCCGGGGCCGTCGTCGACGACGCCACCCGGAACAACTGCTTGCCGCCGTACGTGGCCCGGCCGACCGCGGGGGTCCGGTCCACGAACCCGTTCTGGTCGATGATCAGCGCGTTCCGCAGGACCGGCGACGGGTCCGCCGTGCCCATCGGCAGCCCCGTCGAGAACACCGGGTGCGGGACGTACGTCCCGGCGGGGGACGACGTCACCCCGCTGCGGGCGGTGCTCGCGGTGACGGGGATGGGCCGCCCCTCCCCGTCGAGGAGCCGCATCGTGTCGTACGACCGCCCGTCGGACACCACCGCGCCCGGCAGGAGGCGGGCGTCCCGCTGGACCGCGCCCCCGTACACCCGCGCACCGGCCAGCGCGTGGAACTCGACCACGGACCGCACCACGAACGCCTGGTCCTGGTCCCGCAGGCGGATCTCGTTCCCCCGCCGGTTCGCCAGCAGCACCCCCTCGTTCAGCACGAGGTCCGACCCGTGGGACGACGACGCCACCACCTCGCCGGGCCGCATGTGCCGGAGCTTGTGCCGCTGGCGGTCGACGATCCCGGTGAACGTCTCCCGGGTCTTGTAGGGGTAGGCGGTCTCGTCGACCCCGAACGGCTGCGTCGGCCACCAGTCGTACCCCGCCGCCGTCCCCCCGACGTAGTAGGACAGGATCACCGGGGTCCGCTGCATCCCCGACGTGGCCAGGTACCCGATGATGCACATGTCCCCGACCTCGGGCATCGCCCCGAAGAACCGTCGGGCACCCGCACCGGGGAACGTCAGCGCGAACGGGAGCCGCGTGAACTCCTCCCCCGACACCGTGCGGATGGACACCCGCAGCGTCTCGTAGTCGACGAAGGTCACGATCGCCGTCATCAGCGACGACGACAGGTCCGCGTACACGCTGTCCGATGCCGCCCCGGGACCGAGGTCCTGGCGCATCTTCGCGTTCGACAGGTTCGGGGACGGGATGCTCACGCTGAGGGGCGGACTGGGTCGGCTGGCCATCAGGACTGCCCCTTCGTGAACTTGGACTTCAGGACTTCCCACGCGGGGCGGACGTCGGCGGCGAACCCGTCCTGCGGGTCGACGACCCCGTCCACGGGGTCGATGCCGCGGGACTGTGCGGCGAGGTCGACCTCGGCCAGGGCGGCGCGGGCGGCCGGCGTCCCCAGCGGGTTGGTCAGGGACGCGACCGCCTCGGACGCGTCCCGGAACGTGCCCACCGCCTCCCGGTCGACGCCCACGGCGACGACGTACCCGCGGTAGTTGTCCTGCGCCGCCGCCCACCCCGGGACCGTGGTGTTTGCCACGTCGCGGATGTACGCCGCGAAGGCGTCCTCGGACCCCTCGACGACGATGTACCCGCCGGACCCCGTGGGGTCCCGCAGGAGTTGGATGTCCGCCTGGTGCGCGAAGCAGTCGCACACCGCCGCGTTCGCGACCTTCATGTCGGCGAGCCCGTAGGCGACGTTCACCGGGCTGAACACGCCGATGCCCTGGGCCGAACTGGCGGGGGTGTTCGCACCGGCACCCGTCCGTCCCGGGACGGCGTTCCCCAGCGCGTCGGCGATGGTCCTGTCGGAGAGCAGCGCGGGGTCCATCCCGGCGGCGATCTCCGCCTTCGTGGCGGCGTCCAGATTCGACTCCCCGATGACCTTCGCCACCGCCGCCGTGCTGCCGTCGGTGGACAGCAGCCGCTGGACGAACGCCTCGACAGCGGCGTGGTCCGGCAGACTCCCCGTCGGGCCGAGCAACTGGCCGAACGCCGTGGTGTCCGACAGGCTGAACCCGCGGCCGTACGGGTACGTCCCCACGACCTCGTAGCCGCGCTCGTCGGACACGGGGTACACGGGGGCGTAGTACGGCTGCATGGCGTCGTTCTGCACGACCTGGCCCGTCGGGCTGCGGACGATGGGGCGCAGCGCGTACCCGTCCGGGACCATCTCCGCCCAAGCCGCCGCGTACGTGCCCGCGTCCCGGGACGACCCGGACGCCGCGATCCGCTGCATCGCCTCCGCCGCCGGACCGGCGATGGCGTCCGCCATCATCCCGGCCAGGGTCGTCACCCGCGAGTTCAGGTCGTTCCCCGGGACACCGCCGACGGTGTCGAACCCGGCGGGGAACGTGGCGGTCCGCACCGCCCCCGAGTAGTCCTGGTTGAACGTCGCGGTGCTGGCGGACACCGGGGGCGTGCCCGACGACGTGGCGACGGGGGCGGGTGGCGGGGCGGGTGGGGCCGACACCGCGACGAACGTGTCCCCCGACACCGCGTACCGGGTGGGGTCCACCGCCTCCCTGTTCAGGAGAAGCTCGAAGTGCAGGTGCGGGTCCGTCGTCCCCGAGTTGCCCGACAGCCCGATGACCTGGCCCGCGCTCACGGTCTGGCCCCTGTTGACGGACACCGACCCGAGGTGCGCGTACCGGGTGCTGAACCCGCCCGCGTGCCTGATCTCGATCCAGTTCCCGTACGTGGAGTCCTTGCCCACCTGGCGGGGCGCCGGGCGGTCGCCCACACTCACCGACACGGTGCCGGCGGCGGCGGCCAGCACGGGC
>Ga0315904_10007364_pt1 | contig 14815 bp, 26 predicted proteins | sample LakEriMetagenome_6_FD_203529 | JGI IMG/M metagenome (GOLD analysis project Ga0315904, IMG submission 203529) | Freshwater fungal communities from buoy surface, Lake Erie, Ohio, United States - Buoy 12 MA120 | ecosystem: Environmental > Aquatic > Freshwater > Lake | place: USA: Lake Erie, Ohio... | reverse complement strand
AAAACCGAGAGCGATTTTTGTCCGTGCTTCGAGACGGAGAGCGCATCGTCGGCGAATGGATGGCCCAGGCTCATGGAACGCGATATGACTTTGCCGAAGGAGTCGAACCATTCGCTGCGTTTGACATTATGATTGGAGAGTCTCGCCTGCCGTTCGAGCAGTTTGCGGTTCGCATTGAAGGCAAGTTTGACCAGCCGACACTGCTGCATGTCGGCTCACCGATGACCGTCGACCGTGCGATGCAACTGCACGCTGTTCGCAATCGCAGATGCGACGAACCAGAAGGCGTCGTCTATCGAGTTGAGCGAAACGGGGCAGTTGATTTCCTGGCGAAGTGGGTCAGGCCAGATAAGATCGACGGGAAATACCTTCCAGAGGTAAGCGGAGCCGCTGCTGTGTGGAACTGGAGGCCATCTCAGTCTAGCCCAGGCAAGACTTCGCAAGGCTTGGGACCAGTGTCGATGAACCTCGGGTCGAGGTAAGCCTTCGTGATTCGCGGTGAACTGTGATCCAGCAACGCCGTCGGATCGCCGCCTCTCGCCGCGAAGTGCGTGGCGGCTGATCTTCTCAGTTGGTGAAACTTGCTGCGGCGTCCGCCTTCAAGACCAGCCGCCTTCACGATCTTGCCGAATCGGTTCCACAGGTACTCGTACCCTCTCGGCCACGCGAAGAGTTGCGGGCCGTTGCTGGACTGCTTCAGCACGTCAAGCAGATCGCAGACTGGGTCTGTGAACGTGTAGAGTTTGTCTCGCTTCCCGCCCTTTCGGTACTCGGCGCGGACGAGGATGATCGGCCTCGTGTAGTCCTCTTTTAGCACGGACATGATCGCGCCGATGCGTTCGGCGCTCTGCCAGAGGACTTGAATAAGTGCGGTCCAGAAGATGTGAGCCGGAACGTCTCCGACTTTCCCTTTCACGACTTTGGCCGCCGCGAGCAGGGCCTTCAGTTGGTCGACGCTCCATGCCGTCGGCACTCGAAACGGGATGGGAGTCGGCGGAACGCAGGGCCGCATCTCGGTCAGCCTGCGGTCAGCCGCGCACCTCCAGAGAGCCAGCAACTGCGTCCGCTCTTTCTCGGCCGTGTAGACGCTCCGTTCTCTCGCTCGATGCGAGAGGTATCGCGAGACGGCGAGGTCGTTCAGGTCTTCCTCGATCGTCGCCGGTCTGCCGAGATACTTGGCGTACTGCTTGAGAGTGTTGGCGTACAGCCGCGTCGTATTTTCGCTGCGGCCCCGCAACTTGAGAGGCTGGTAGAAGTCTTCAAAAAACTTGTTGAGAGTCATGGTCGCGTCTCCTTGGTGCCAAGAGAAGCGAGTCCTTTCGCGGATTCCTACCCGTCATGGGGAGGGGCTTGAGTTAGGGGGACCAACGGTGCCGATTCTTTATTTGGCCTTTGCGGACTGTGCTACTTGTTCATGCAGGCTCTTCGCTGCCTTGACCGCTCGCCACCGCTTTTTGTGCTTCTTGATGAAGTCTTCGAGTGCTTCGAGCAATGCGTACTGCTGGTCGTAGTGCGAAATCTTGACGATCATTTCCAATCCTCCGTGCGAGACGATCGCAGCGAATCCGTTGCCGCTGCCTTCGATCGAATAATGGCGCCCCCGCCATTGCAATGTCAAGACTGACCCCTTCGGGGGTCAGTTTTATGGACCTGATGTACGGAGACGGCAACCATGAAACAGCCAATTTCCGTGGCTGAAGCGGCCAAAATCCTCAATATGTCCCAGGTCGGCGTGCTGAAACGAATCTCCAAGGGACAGATTCTGGCGGTCCCTCTCAGCGGCAAGGGGCTGCTGGTCTGCCGCGAGTCCGTCGAGGGACAGGATTGCAATCTTGAAGAGTTCAAGAAGTTGTGCAGGCGATGGATCAGTGTCCCCGAAGCCTGCGACATCGTCTGCGTGACCGACGCCATGGTCGGCCGCATGCTTCTCGACGGTCGGCTCAGGGGATTCCGGCTAAACGACAAGGCGTGGGCTGTCGATCGCAAGTCTTGCGAACAAAACATCCGCGAGTATCTCGCCAATCCGCCGACTGGCGGCAGACCTCGCCGAGTCGGCGAGCGACGGTCTCCTGCAAAGCGACCAAGCGGACGGTCTCGCAAAAAAACTCCTTGACCACGGTTTGCGTGTCCGTACACTCCGGGCATGTCGCTGCTGAAAAAACTCTTCTCGCCGCCCGAGCCTGCTCCGCAGCCTCGCGACGAGTGCGATCTTCCCGACACGAACGTGATGCGGGTTCGCGCGGCTCTTCTGGCTCGCTCTGAGTCTGGATACAGAAAGTACGGCACCACGACAGACCGTACAGACATCGACCTCGCCGGTTGGCTTCAGCATCTTCAAGAGGAGTTGCTCGACGCGGCGGTTTACGTAGAGAGACTCAAGGAGGAAGTTCGCCGTGGACAGCAAATCGGCCGTTGAGACTGTCACTCACGCAGCCATCGCCATCTGGCTTTGGGCAATCGTTCTCATGGCGGCGTCGATCTTATTTACTGTGTCGTGGAACTACGGCGTCTCGCCTGTCTTCGGCCTGACGCGGCTCGGCTCGATGGAGTCGCTCTGCATTCTCGTTTGCGTTTGGATTCTGTCGCGAATCGTCCTGCCGAAGGTCACTCTGGAGGTGCGAGGATGAGGCTGATCGTTGAGAAACTTGATGGCGAAGTCTTCGTCTACATGGAGACGGAGCGTGAATACGACAATAACGAGCCAGAGCGTATCGACGAAGGCTCGCGTCGACTCCCGTTCTCGATCCTGAATCAAGAGTGCGACTTGTCTGCATACGCTGACAACGTCCACTGGTCGTTCTACCTTCCTTCGGAGTATGGCGAAGATGAAGACTGCGAAGCCACGGAAGACTTTAACTGCGACGAGCCGTGCCGAATGCGCGATCGTCGACGGCGAGAAGATTGTTGACACGTCTTTCGATCTCTACGACGGCAGGACTTCGGCCGGTGAACTGCGTCGTTACGCAGCGTGGCTCGTGAAGGCCGCGAAGTGGCTGGAGGACAACGAATGAGCGTCGATATCGTTGACCGTCTTCGTAAAGATGCGATCTGCCTGTTCTGCAACAGCATCGCCGAGGACGCGGCCCAGGAGATCGAGCGACTGCGTGAGTGCATGGCTGGGCAGGAGGCTCTCGGCTCGCACTCGTCTGACGATGTGATGCGGTCCCTGGCTGCTGCGGTCGCGGACTGCGACCCGTGCGGCCGTGAGGACTGCGTCTCGGCGGACCCACACTTCCTGGCGGTTGTCCTGTCAGAGATGACTCGACTCCGCCGGACGGTGGCCCTCGGCGCGGCCCTCTCGCTGGCGGCTCGGCGAGCGTGGCGAGAGTCGAGCCTGCGGTCGCAGAGGGTCACTGATGTGATGAACGCAGCGGCGAGGTTCGAGGCTGAGATCGCATGACGCACGAAGCCCTAGCCGACGCGATCGTCGAGTACGTCTCGTCCCAGTACGGTTACGGAGGAATGTTCTCCGACATCGTCCGGGCGTACGTGACAGACGTGTCGGTGACGCAGGAGATCGACGGGCTCGCGACTCTCGACGTCAGGGTGAAACTCGCCAGCACGGGTAAGCCCAAGCCCAAGCCCAAGCCCAAGCCCAAGTCTCCGTGGGTGTCGATCAAGTCTCGGCTTCCAGACGTCGACGAGACCGTGCTGGTCTGCCGTGGAGACGCTGTCTCGGTCGGCGCGTGCGACGAAGACGGCACGTTCGTCAAGCCAGACTCGCTTGCGACGTTCAAGCCGCAGCCAACGCACTGGCAGCCGCTTCCGGCTGGAGTGGCCTGAAAAAACTCCTTGCTCGCCGTTGGTGTATCCGTACACTGACTCTCGTCGCGTAGCGAAGGCCACGGCTACTTCTCTTGAAAAGAACCCGTGCCGTGTCCGTTTGTTCTCGCGACTCTTTTCGTACTGCTGGCGTAGTGCAGAGGCCGGATACTTCACACTAAGGCGTTTGATTCCCCGGTCTCGCTGTTCTCGCCAGCATCCTTTTTTCTTCAGTCAGGAGCCACGGTCGTGCGAATCAACACTGCCCAAGTCTCGCCCGCCGTGGTCACCCACGAGGGTGGCCCTGCTGTTCGCATCACCCCCAGCCAGGAACTGCGACGCAGCGTCCTGACATGCTTGCTCTGGGAGTCGACGCACTACGAAGACGGCGTCGACGTCGCGGATCGAATCCTCGCCCTGTGCGAAAAGGTCGAGCCGTCCGAGATCGCTGCCCTCGCCGTCGAGGCTCGATCGAAGTTCCATCTTCGTCACGTGCCGCTGCTTCTGCTCAAGGCTCTTATCAAGCACGGCACGGGCAAACTTGTCTCGCAGGCGATCGCCGACACGATTCAGCGTGCCGACGAACTCGCGGAACTTGTCGCGATCTACTGGGCCGACGGAAAGAAGCCGCTCTCGAACCCGATGAAGAAGGGCTTGGCCCAGGCATTCAAGAAGTTCAATGCGCACCAACTCGCCAAATACAACAAGCCTGACGCCGTGAAACTTCGCGACGTCCTGTTCCTGTGTCACGCCAAGCCCGACACACCCGAGCAAGCGGCAACGTGGCGGGCTCTCGTCGAGGGTACGCTCGCGTCTCCCGATACGTGGGAGGTCGCTCTCTCTGCGGGAGCCGACAAGAAGGCCACGTTCGAGAGACTGATTCGCGAGCAACGGATCGGCTATCTCGCCTTGCTTCGCAATCTGCGAAACATGATCGAGGCTGGCGTCGAGACGTCGCTGATCAAGAACGCGATCCTGGGCAGGCTCGGCGCGGATCGCGTGCTGCCGTTTCGTTACGTTGCTGCCGCCAAAGCCGCGCCGTCTCTTGAGCCGACGCTCAACATCGCGATGCTCGCGTCGATTCACGAGTTGCCGACTCTCGCTGGCAAGACAATCGTGCTGGTCGACGTCTCTGGCTCGATGCACACGCCACTCTCTGGTCGATCAGACTTGACAAGAATCGACGCTGCTGCGTCTCTCGCTGCGATCGTGAACTGCGATGACCTTCGTGCCTTCACGTTCTCAGACGAAGTAGTGGAAGTGCCGCCTCGTCGAGGACTGTCTGGCGTTGAAGCGATCGAGACATCGCAACACCACGGCGGCACTCGTCTCGGCGAAGCGATTCGATACGTCGAGCGATTCGATCACGATCGCCTGATCGTGATCACCGACGAGCAGTCGCACGATCGTGTCGTGCGTCCGAAGGCCGAGCGTGCATATATGGTCAACGTCGCGCCGTACAAGAACGGCGTCGGCTACCGGGACGGATGGGTCCACGTGGACGGATTTTCCGAAAACGTGATCCGGTACATCGTCGAGTCCGAGGCCCAAAACCCCTGTTTTTCGGCCTAAAACAGGGGTTTTTTGAGTTGTGTCATAAACGGGAAAATCCGTTTGACACTACCCCTGGCATGACGAGTGGACGTCACCCGTCGTAAAGCCCAGTCGATTTTCAAGGAGAAGCCCAGTGAACAACGTCACCAACAATTCGTGGCAGTCGTACAAGGTCGGAGCCGTGATCACCGTCGCCGACGGTCGCGAGTTCACGATCGAGTCGGTCGAGACCCGCGAGACCGAGAAGGGTCGCCAGACCCGCCTCTTCCACCTCGTCGGCCCCAACGGCGAGCGGGTCGTCAAGACTTCTCGCGGCCTGAGCCTGTGGGCTTCCGGTGCCGAGAAGTCTGGGCACGGTAACGATTCGGCGACCCACGTCAACAGCGACTCGGAGATCGCCGACGCCGTTCGCGACCACTACACCGGCGGCGGACGGGACTTGGCGACCATCATCGCCGAGGCGATCCGCGACACGGGCATCGTCCAGGGCGGCTCGGCCGACGCCGGGGTCGACCGCGACGAGGTCGCCAAGATCGTCGACGAGCGGATCGCGGCCCTGGTGCCGCAGCGGATCGAGGTCGTGACCGTCGAGGGCGTGACCCACGACGTCGGCGTCCAGCATGTCCAGTTTGAGGCCCTGCTCGCCGCCGTCGCGGCTCGCCGGAACCTCTGGCTGGTCGGCCCCGCCGGTTCGGGCAAGACCTCGTCGGCCCATGCCGTCGCGGACTCGCTCGGCCTGCCGTTCTACGCCAAGAGCGTGGGGCCGCAGACGTCGGAGTCGAGCCTACTCGGCTACCACGATGCCAACGGCAAGGTCGTCCGGACGCAACTCCGAGACGCCTACGAACACGGCGGCGTGTTCTTGCTCGACGAGGTCGACGCGGCCAATCCGGCCGTGCTGGTGGTGATCAATCAACTGCTCGCGAACGGGCACGCTTCGTTCCCCGACGCAGTGGTCGCCAAGCACGCCGATTTCGTGCTGATCGCGGGAGCGAATACGATCGGCCAGGGTGCTGATCGGCAGTACGTGGGGCGGCAGCAGATCGACGCAGCCACGCTCGATCGGTTCGTCCTGCTCGACTGGCCGTACGATCCCCGGATCGAGGCGGCGGCGTGCGGCCTGTCGGTCGAGTTGTTCGCGGAGGCTCCGGCCCCCAAGGGCATCAAACTCCACCCGGTCAAGACCGACGGCGAGAAGGCCGTCGCCGAGGATCGTGCGGCGGAGTACGTGCGGAAGGTCGTCGCCATCCGCAACGCCGTCGCCAAGTTGGGCAAGGGAGTCCGTGTGATCGTCTCGCCCCGTGCGAACATCAACGGCGTCGCTCTCCTGCGGGCAGGCTGGCCGGTCGATGCCGTCCTCGACGCCTGCGTCTGGAAGGGACTCGATAAGGACACCCGGAGCAAGGTCGAGGCGAACCTCTAGTCTCACCGCGTTGTATGGACACGCTCCCCGGCTGGCTATGGGCTTGCCAGCCGGGGAGCGGGGAAACGGAACAGGCCCAGGAGCAAGACACCACCATGACCAAGATCGTCACCAAGAACTACGAGACCGTCGGCGAGTATCTCGCGGACCTTGCCCGTCCCGAAAAGGGCGTGAGCCAGAACAGCCAGGACACCGGCCGCCGGGACTTCTTCTGGACCGACACATACGCCGACGCTGGGAAGTTGTTCACCAGCGGCTGGGCCGACGGCGTCGCTCGCGTGAACAAGCACCGCGAGGGGCTCGCGGCGTTTCTGGACGCAGCCAAGACTTGCAAGTCTAAGACGTTCGGCTGGGACGTCGTCGGCGACTTCATCGACGTCGGTCGAGTCTTGTCGGGCGAGCCCGAGTGCTGCGGCCAGGAGTTCGACAACGGCGACACGGTCGCCAGGAAGGTTGTGTCGATCCGGCTGAACCAGTGCGTCAGCGGCGCCGTGAGCGCCGACGCGATCGCTGCCCGTGGCGTCGCCGTGCTGGTCGCGGTCGATCTTCTGGAGTCGTGCGGCATCCGCTGCGAAGTGATCTGCTCGACCGCGACCAAGGGCCACGGCCTGCACCTCACGGCGAACGTCACCGCCAAGCGAGCCAATGAGATCGTCGACCCCGACCGTCTCGCGTTCACCGTGGCGCACCCGTCGTTCTTCCGCCGGTTCGGCTTCCGCTGGATGGAACTGTACGGCCACTCGCCGTCGAACTGCCACCCTGCGGCGGTGGACGATTACGGCACTCGCGAAGGCACGGTCGAGATCGATGAGATTCTCTCTGCGGTCAACCTCTCGGCCGAGAGCCTCAAGTCCAACGTGATCAAGATCGCCGAGAAGTGCGGACTGTCGTTCGATGACGAGCAGATCGCGGAACTGGTCAAGTCCTGAAACACAGAAAGACACTCACATGCACACAGTCGTGACTTACGAAACCGTCGGCGAGTTCATCGCCGCTGCCGACACCAACGGCGAAAAAGTCTCCCACACTGGGCTCGACGAGTCCTTCCACGGAACGGCTACTTTTCCGGAGGCTGTCTCGCTCGCCGTGAAGGGCTGGCCCGAGGGCGCCGAGAGTCTCGCGAAACTCCGCGCCGAGTTGGAGTCTGTCGTCGACAAGGCGATCGCAGCCAAGTCGTGCAAACTGGAGTGGGACGTCACGGGAGACTTTCTCGACGTCGGCCGAGTCTTGTCGGGAGAGCCCGAGTGCTGCGGCTCGTTTCGCGAAGGCCAAGACTCGCAGCCCTCGACTCGCGTGATCAAGTTGGTCGCGAACGTGTCAGCGATTGGTGGCGTCAAGCAGAAGAGCATCTTCTCCGCAGGCGCCGCTGTGTTCGCTGCCGTGGACGTTCTGGAGACTCTCGGCCACCGAGTCGAACTCTGGCTCGGCAGCGGATCGCATCGTCGCCAGGACGGCGAGAAACTCACCGTGCTGGTCAAGGTCAAAGACGCCGCCCAGCCGTTCGAGCCCGATCGCGTCGCGTTCTTTCTGGCGCACAACGCCAGCCTGCGCAGGCTGTTCTTCTCGGTGGAGGAAGACCTGGGCTTCTCGCCCAACGGCACGGGAACGTGCCCCCTGCTCGTCGAGGAGGGCGCGATCGCGACGCCCGAGGTCAGGCAGGAGGACGCGACGGCAGCAGCCAGGGCCGCACGAGTCTTGCAAGTCTGCGAGTCTTGCGGCGTGTCGTTCACGAAAGAAGAACGGGAAGCGATTGTGTCATAGGCCTGGACCGGCCGCTTGACACCACTCCGGACGTCTGCAATACTTGGGCATCGCCCGATCGACAGGAGAAACAAGACATGGCTCGCCACGCATTTCACGATTACGAATCCTTCCTCGAAGACGTCCGCAAGGTGCCGCAGGGCAAGGGCACGAGCAGCCGCACGGTCGGACGTGTGGGCTTCTCTGGGACCAGCACGTTCGGCGAGGCTGTGTATCTGGCTCAGACCGGCTGGGCCGAGGGGGCCGCTCGCGTCGCCGAGATTCGGGCGAGCCTCGATCGGTGCGTCGAGGCATCGAAGACCGCAGCATGCCAGCAGTTTGCCTGGGACGTCACCGGAGACTTCGTTGACGTCGGCCGAGTCTTGTCGGGCGAGCCCGAGGCTTGCGGATCGTACAGCGAGTACGAAGTCGGCAGGTTCGGATCGCAGCGTGTCGTGCGGCTGTTCGTGAATCTCGCCGTGAGTGCAGGCGTGAAGGCCGAGGCGATCTTCGCTCGTGGTGCCGTTGTCCTCGCGGCGGTCGACGTTCTGGAGAGCCTGGGGCTGCGGGTGGAACTGTGGGCCTGCAAGGGAACGTCGCGGCAGTCGGGGGCGGCTGTGCAGCATCAGGTCGAGGTGCTGGTCAAGGCTGCGAACCAGCCGGTCGACGTTGACCGTCTGGCGTTCGTTTTCTGCCACAACGCCAGCCTGCGTCGGCTGTTCTGGTCGCATCAAGAGCGGTTTGGGTTCCTTCCGGGCAACTGCTTCCCGGCTGCCCTGGCAGTCGACGAGGGCTGCGTCGCGACGAGCGAAGCACGACGCTGCGGCTCGCACACTCCGGAAGAACTTGCAGCCGAGGTCGCCAAACTCTGTGAGCAGTGTGGAGTCGTGATCCCTTGTACGGACACGGTGACCCCATGAGAAACAAGAGACTCCAAGACGAGCAGCGAGCAGCGATCGAGTACTTCCAGAAGAAGGAGACCAAACCAGTGAGCAGACATTCAGACGCACTCGCGATCCAGCAAGGGGCATGCAACCCCGTGGCGGTCACGAAGAGACTTCACGATCATGTCCAGGCTTTGTTTCGCGACGGCGTAGGTCATACGTCGATCCGCAGCGACGCAGCCCTGCGTCTGATCGTCCATCAACTCGCCCACCTGTTCAGCACGTCGAGCCTCGACGGGCCGGGAGGCGAGTACGAGACGTGCATCGAAGAGTGCCGCCGTAGGGCGGCGGAAGGGGTGGCAAAATGAAGAACATCGAACTGGGTCAGGTTGTCGCCACGGCTGGCATTGACTCGTGGGCCAAGGACAACCCCGAGACGAGGATCGTCGGAATCGCACGGAGCCTCCAGCGGCATGCCGCTGGGGACTGGGGAGACGTCTGCGACGAGGACAAGAAACTCAACGACGATGCCGCTGCCAGCGGCGAGGCTCGCCTCTTGTCGGCGTACACAGTCGACGGCGAGAAGGTGTGGGTCATCACCGAGTGGGATCGCAGCGTCACGACGGTCCTGTTTCCGAGCGAGTATTGAGCCATGAAGCAGTCCCTGGACAAACTCCTGTACTCTCTCCTGCTCGTGCGAGCAGGGCAGGAACTCGGAACGGACTCAAGACTTGCAAGACTCGTGCGAGACTTGATCGACACGCTGGTCAGCACGCTGGGAGGGTAAGACAGTGACCATCAACGTAAATCGGCTCTATCACGGCACGACGAGCAGGCACCTGACTCGCATCATGTCCTACGGCATCAAGCCGCGAGGCACGCGACGAAAAGGGAACTGGGAGGCGTACCCGAGCCGTCCGGACTTCGCGTACCTGACAACGGCGTACGCGCCGTACTTCGCTTGGAACGCAGCCGACACAAAGAACGGCGAGAAGGCCCTGATCGTCGAGGTCGACGCGAGCCTACTCGACGAGACCAAACTGTTCCCCGACGAGGACTTCGTCGCCCAGGCGATCTCGCAGACCGAGAAGCGGCCCCTGAGCGAAGTTCACCCGAAGGTCCGCGACACGATCCTGTACTACGGAGACTTGGCTCAAGCGAGCATCGACCATCTCGGCAACGTCGCCCATCGTGGCACCGTGCAGCCCGAGGCGATCACTCGTCATGCGACCATAGACTTGGCGAAGCAGCGAGACTTGGCCTGGGCCTGCATGGACCCGTCTATCTCGTGCATTAACTACAAAATCTGCGGCAGCAAGTATCGCTCGATCATCGCGTGGATTTTCGGAGACCGGCCAGACTTCGAGGTCGGCCACGGAGTTCCCAACGAGCAGTACTTGCCGATGATCGAGAGGCTGCAACCTGGGTATACGGAGCAAGTCAGTCGCGTGTTTGCGAATCGGGATGGGATAGAAGTCGGTTGACCAATACTCACGACATGCGTAGGTTACTTATATGGACACGGAACCCGCAGCGTTCGACAACACGAAGCACGAGATCGGCACCAGCCGCGTGACGTTGGTCTTCAATCGGACTTTCGGCCAGTCGGCCTATCCCGAGAGGAAGATGATCACGCCCGAGGACTCGCTCTCGCACTTTCGTGCCCTCGACACGATTGATCCGTTCGTGGCTCGCCTGTTCGGTGTCGTGTTTCACGACTTCGACAGGCCGGTCACGAAGGAGAACCTCGACGAGTGCGAAGTCGGGTGCCAGCATGTCGCTGGCCTGCTCGACCTCTCGCTGCGTCTGATTCTCAAGGGAGAGAAGTTCGGCTGGAAGTTTCCCGAGATGTGCCTGCATCCACGGCACCAAGGGAATCTGGCCGACGTCGTCCTGATCCTGTCTGACCATTCGCGTTTGCTGCAACTTGCAAAGGAGATCAAATCGTGAACGATCGCATCGTCGCTGAGTTTGAGTCGCACGGTCTGAAGTGCGTGATCGCCTGGGGCGGGCCGCTGCTCAAAAATTACAACGGCTACGTGCAGGCACCGGAGGGCGTCAAGTTCGTTGACCACGAACTGGACGTCCACGGTGGCGTGACGTGGTCCGACTGGAGGCTTCCGTGGGAGGAGCAGGACGGCGACCGCTGGTGGCTGGGCTTCGACACGGCTCACGCCGGTGACGCCGTTCCGGGGCTTGAAAGGCTTGGCATCGGTCAGTCTGGAGTTTTCCGAGACGAGGACTACGTCCGCAACGAGTGCGTCTCGCTGGCATCGCAACTCGCAGTGAAAGGACAACCGTCGTGACCAAGAAGAAAAAGTCAGTCGCCGACTCGATCAACGAGAGCCTACGGTACGTGCGGGAGTTCGCCCCAGGGCTTGTGGTGGCCCGCGCGAGTCTCCTGCCGTTCAACGACACGATCATGGAGGAGCGTGCTGGACCGCAACCCGACTCCGGAGACTACGACCCGGACGAGGAGCCGTACTTCGCGATCGTTGTCCAAGACCCTGTCTACGAGCGATGCACGATCGAGGCCCACGTGACTGCCAAGTCTGTGGTGATCCGGACCATGGTCGAGCAGCCCGACGACGGACGAATCGAGATCGAGGACATCTACACGACGACCCTGGCTGGACTGTGGGAGTTCCTGCGGCAACTGCCGCGACCGCCGTCGAGTTTCTTCGGCGGCACGCACGAGCCCATCACGGAGTGACTGACATGAAGACCTTCACAGAGAAAGAGGCCGTGAGCCTGCGGTGCATCGTTGACGTCTTGGAGAAGCACGGCGCTGTCCCACAGACTTTCAAGTCTCAAGTCAAAGACGCGAGAGCAAGGCTCGACCTAGACGACCCGCAACTCACTGCATCGCACGCGGCAGCGCTCTGCGCTGCGACGCACAAGTACCTCAAGTCCGTCCCCATCGAGACTCTGCCGCCCGAAGTGCAAGTCGTGTTCGCGTCGGCGTACGAGAAACTCATTGGCATACAAAAAGACGAGCCGGTCTTCGTCAACGTAGGCGACGGCTGGGGCATCTGCGTGAACGGCTCGATCGCGAGAGAGTCTTTCGAGACCGAGGAGCGAGCCCGATTCTACTGGAGCATTCGGCCATGGCCCTTGAACTGAGCGAGTACTTCCGCGCTGTGTGCGAAGCGTTCGGCTACTGCCCGACCACAGGCCGCGTCGTGTTCTCCACCAAGGGGGACGACAAGGCTTACTGCGGCTGCGGCCAGCATCATCTCGTCAGGCTTCTCAAGCCAGCGACGGCAGAAGACATGGCGAAGCAGTTCGAGAAGGAGAGAGCAACGTGAGCGACGAAAGGTTCTACAAGACCATTGTGCTGCGCGGGGCGTGGGAGAAGGCTGGCCTGCGAGAGAGTCTCCCTCCGCCAGACGTCATCGACTCGCAAGTCTGCTACATGCGAGACATCGCATTCGCCAGGAAAGTCCTGGCTCTGCTGAAAGAACACGCGGGCGATCTGGAGGTCGACCGCTCAATTGGGACGATCGAGAGGTCTCTTTCATTACGAGGAGAACAGCACCATGGCTGAAAAAGTACTGGCAACGCCACCGGGCAATCGGACGCTCGTAATGACTCGCGAAGCGGCGAAGGTCCTCGGCTGCTCGATGAGCAACATGAGGTGGCTTGCGAATACGGGACGGCTGACTACGTGGCGACTCGGACCACGGTCGACGGCGTTCGATCTGGAGGAGGTCAAGGCCTACAAAAAGGCCCAGGCAGTAGCGAGAGCCCAGGCGGCGAAGGAGGGCCGTCGAGGCATGGGGCAACTGCCGCAGGGGTTCAAGCCCGACAAGGCCGGGAAAAGCCGGTCCTAAAACCCCTGTTTTTGGCCGAAAAACAGGGGTTTTTGAGTTGTGTCATAAACCGAAGATTTCGCTTGACACCACTCCTGGCATCCCCTATACTTGTCGCAGACGAGTGAATGACACCTGAGACCAAAGGAGCGAGACATGACCAAGATCAAGTGGACGGAAGTCAGCGATCGCCGCCTGGACGCGACCACGCCTCGCGGTGACGTCTACTCGATCGTCAAGATCGGAGACCGCAGGTTTTCAGTCGGCTGCCGCACCGCAGACTGGCACGTAGAGGTTGTCGGAATCTACGCCACGCTGGAGGGCGCCAAGCGGGCCGCCTGGAGAAGCCGGAGCCGGTAGTTCGTGGTTTTTTGAGTTGTGTCATAAACCGAAGATTTCGCTTGACACCACTCCTGGCATCCCCGATACTTGTCGTAGACGAATGAATGACACCTGAGACCAAAGGAGCGAGACATGATTCTTGGACACGGCAAGCCGCTGATCGGCGAGTTCAGTCCGGCGGTCACGGCCCGGAAGATCAAGAAGGGCTCGAAGACGTTCGTCGAGGTTCGCGGCCTGGGAGCCAGCCGCGACGGCGTCGTGCTGCTGGGAGGCAAGCGAGCGGAGCGGGCCAAGGCCGTCGTGGTCTGCGAGCGTGCGGCCTACGCCGCCGATGACCCGATACGGGCCAAGGCGATCGGCTGGGGAGGCGAGAGGCCCGACTACGGCTATCACGCTCTCCATGCCGTCGGGCTCCGCGCCGACGCCGAGGCGGCTCGCCGCGAAGCCTACCGTCTCCTGCACCCCAACACCGGCCTGAGCCGCCGCGACCGCTGGGGGCACAGGTGCGACAACTCGGACGCCAGACCGGCGGCGTACGCTGCCGCGATCGAGATCGTCGACGAGACTTGAAGAGACTTGTTCGGACGCCATCACCCTCAAGACCCAAGGAGACATCCCGTGAAGACCAACACGATCAAGTGGACTCGGCACGAAGTCAGCAAGGGCCACCGAAAGGTCGGCGAGACGGTCTACTCGTCTTGCGGCCCGTTTGAATGGGCTGGCGACGGCGCCTTCGTGATCGAGTTCGTGAACACAATCGGCAAGCCCTACGGGCTCACGTTCATCAGCAGCGACGGCGTCCGCCAGTTCTCTGGCTCGTTCCAGACCGTGTCGGGCGCGAAGCAGGCAGCCAAGAAGTTCGGAACGTGGCGGAACTGAGACTTGCAAGACTTGTTCGGACACCATCAAGACCAAAGGACACCAAACCCATGAGCATCACCATCGGGCCCCGCGAAGCCGTCGTGAGCCGGTTCTTCACTCTGACAGAGGACGTTCCCAATCCGCACCACGACAAGCGGTGCAAGTACGGGCTGCGTGGCATCAAAAAGTTCGCGGCTGGCGTCGTGATTCACGCCGTCGACTACGAGCAGAAGTGCGTGATCGACGGAGTCGAAGAGGTGCGGAAAACCACGGAGTACCGCAGCGGATGCAGTGCTGTATTCGTCCCGGCAGACTTGAATAAAGTCTTCGCAAGACTCGACCCTCGCGATAGTTGCGGACCCCAGACCCTCGCCGAAGCCGCCGAGGAGTGCGGAGTCTCGGTCGGCTGTATCTGTGAGTACGCGGTCAAGCATCTG
>Ga0315904_10007363_pt1 | contig 14815 bp, 19 predicted proteins | sample LakEriMetagenome_6_FD_203529 | JGI IMG/M metagenome (GOLD analysis project Ga0315904, IMG submission 203529) | Freshwater fungal communities from buoy surface, Lake Erie, Ohio, United States - Buoy 12 MA120 | ecosystem: Environmental > Aquatic > Freshwater > Lake | place: USA: Lake Erie, Ohio... | reverse complement strand
TCTGAAGTAGGTATATTTTCGGCGGGATCTAACCCATCAGCAGGAGCGTATGACAGCAGAACCCTGCTTGCTTTTACTGTTAACGAAAACTGGGAATACCATAATCAAACGTCTTCCACAGAACTACCAATAGTTTATGAGCCTTTGGATGGGCAGGCTAATGACGGCTTAATAAATCAAACATATGAGGCATTCCAAACAAACTCTGACAACAGACTATTCACTAATCCAGACAGAACTTCTAGGTATGAACGTGCTAGATTTTTTAATAATATTGTAATGATGCGAGGAGACTCTGCAAATTTACAGATACAGTCAAATCATTTAGTTCCAGCAACTGGATCAAATCATATACACCTACTTGGAACTGCACTTGACTTTAATAGAAATGCTCCTACAGATGAGATTAAGTTAGCCTTCAGCGTTATAAGCAAAGATCCAGACCCCTCAATTATTCCAGATGAGGTAAGAATTCTTTTAGAGTTTGCAGAAAGTGACTCTCCAGGAGTAGGAGAATGGGCCAGGTTCGAGGTAGTTATGCCTGCAGACGACTACTCATTTGCAAACAATAGATATTATGTAATTACTAAGCAGTTACAGGAATTATACAGAAGCACAGGTTTTACGTGGAACAATGTTACTATAGTAAAAATATACACAACTGTTATTAAAAACAATTTGCCTTCCGATGATTTTTATGTTGGATTAGATGCAGTTAGGTTCGAAAATGTATCAACAACAAATCCAGTATATGGTTTGACTGGTTATACAGTTTTAAAAAATACAAATGCAGAAACTATAATTAAGGCTGCTAATACAACAAATTATATAGAATTTAGATTTGCAATGGATGTGCAATAGTGTCAAATCCAGATCAAGGAATAAAAAAAATAATTATTCCAAAGTCAAAACTTCCAGGCTTTTTTGGAGAAAATAGACAGTACGTATTAAGATATAGATTTATATCAGAAGACAAAAATAGAACATCACACTGGTCTCCTGTATATAAAATATTAGCAGAAGACACACCTAGTGAAATATTAAATAGCATGATAATTGACACTGCAAATAAAGTTATTAATCTAGCATGGCAACCACAGCCACATATAGAAGAATATTTTATTTATATTAAATGGAATAATTCTGGATGGCAATATTATACAAAGACATCGCAGACTAATTACTCAATAGTTTATAGTGCGGATAAGACTTACGTGCATATAGCGGTACAACCAAAAACTATTCCATTGGAAAGATTTGCAGATTCAGAATTGTTTGAAAATGAGGGCAGTCTGATATAATTAGACAGGAGGAAATATGGCAAAAATACCACTACCAGAATTAGGTCAACCACTAGATGTTTCTTACATCTATCAGTTAGCAAATGCAATTAACGAGTTATCTTTACAGGTCTCGCCAGCAATATATAAGTATGTTAGCGTCGATGTCGTTAACGGAGTTCAGCAAAATGCAAAGGCTTCTGAGACAAGAATAATTGCAGGCTATGCAGATGTTGTTAAGAGTGCAAATCAAAGCATTGGAAGCCAACAGCCATTTACATATAATTTCCCAGCAGACTTTAAATTTGCCCCTATTGTTACAGCCACCCCAGTAAATATTGGCGGTACTGAGGCAGGTAAAAATGTATCTGTTGTAATAAAATCTATCACTACATCAAAGGTAGATGGAATAGTTAATTTTAATTCTACTGGAGATGTTTCAATCGGCGTTAACTTAGTTATCGTCGGCATACCTAATTAATGATTAAATGCAAAAAATGTTTCAGAAATATGATGATAGACAGAGTTTTCAGTTCTGTATCTCATTTAGAACTATATTGCTTCACCTGTGGATCAAGAAGATTTCTTCGTCCACCTTCAGAATCTGAGGAAGGCCGATGGCTACTAAAAAGGGAAATAGAACGAGCGAAGATTACAATGTCTCTCCTGTAATACCTGGAAATAAAAAGGTATGGTTCTTAAACGGAGATCTAGTTAGAGTCCATCATTTAAATAAATCAAATGGCATTATGTCGGTTTACAATATAACAAAAGATAGAATTGAAAGTTGTTTAATTTCAGATTTTAAAACTAAAAGAGAACGTGCATATACTGTAGGAGAAACTGCAGATCTTGTCAACAGACATAAAAAATATATGCCATCATTAATGAAGCGTGGAATAATTCCATTTCCAACAGGATCTCAAAAAGGCGGACAAAGAGGTTGGCAAGTTAGATCCTATTATTCTGAATCGCAAGTTAAAGACATACGTGATATACTGGCTACGTATCATATAGGTAGACCAAGAAAAGATAAGTTAATTACAAATGATATCACTCCAACAAAGGCTGAGTTGACGAGGCGAATGGGAGATGGTATACTTACATATACGAAGACCGAAGACGGTAGGTTTATACCAATTTGGTCAGAATCAATATAACAGAAGGGTATGAAATGGAAGACACTAAAGTATCGGTAACACTTGGATACACGCTAAATCTTGGAAACTTTCAATCACTAAGAATCGATCTTGGTGTTACAGACTCAAAGCGTGATACAGAAAACACAGATCAGGCATTTGAGCGTGTATATAAGTTTGTTGAAGATAAGTTGGCAACTAAAATATCAGAAGCAAAGGTTGAACTAGAAGAAAGCAATTAGTGTGACAGACAAGCAGAAACGCTTGGCTCTGTTGAGTAGGTTTGATAAACACTATAAGTTTAAACTAGGACAAGCGCCAAAGTATAATAAATGGGTAGAACAATGGTCTGCCGATGCCTTAATAGAATCATATGGCATGGAGGTTTGTTATGAACTTCTTGAATACTATTTTGATGTTACAGAAAATCCTACATGGAATCATTTTGCATACATAGCGCATGATATACTGGAAGCAAAACAGCAATACGCTAAAGACATACAAGAACGAATTGATCGCAGGGCAAAGGCTAAGGAGTGGCTGAGTGAATAATACAGAATCTAAACTAATCTCAGCAGTATTACAAGATAAGCAGGCCCATGTTCTTTTGCAGGCTAATGTAGAAAATATTTTATCTACTCATGTAGATGTTTGGCAATTTGTTAGAAAATACTATGAGACCAATGCTACAGTTCCACCAACAGAGTTAGTTGTAGAAAAATTTAGAGACTTTGAACCAATAAGCGGTGTTGGCTCTACTAAGCATCATCTTGAAGAATTGCAAGCAGAATATTTAACAAATAGTCTTAAAGATATTATTAGATCTGCTGCAACAGATGTGCAGGGTGGGCAGGGCCTGGATGCTTTAGAGGCTCTCATTACAAAGACGGCAGAACTTAGAAAAAATACAGCAGCCATTCGTGATATTGATGTAACAGATTTAGATTCTGCTGTCGCATATTTTGAAAACTTAAAGAAGCAGCAAGAGGCTGGGGCATTAGGAATTAAGACTGGTCTTCCAGGGTTTGATAATTATCTACCTTCTGGAATTATGCCAGGGCAACTAGGAGTTTTTCTTGCATATCCAGGTATAGGAAAGTCATGGCTATCTCTCTACTTTGCTGTACAGGCTTGGAAGCAGGGCCGTAGTCCAATGATTATAAGTCTTGAAATGTCTGAGGTTGAAGTTCGTAATCGTGTGTTTGCAATTATGGGAGAAGGCATCTGGTCTCATAGAAAACTAAGCGCTGGTCAAGTTGAGATGGACATGCTTAAGTCTTGGCATACCAAGCATGTGCAGGGTAGACCAGAATTTCACATTATATCAAACGATACGGGCGGTGACATTACCCCACTAGTATTGCGAGGTAAGATAGATCAATATAAACCAGACTTTGTTATTGTTGATTATTTACAGTTGATGTCTCCTAATCAAAAATCAGACAACGAAACAATTCGTATGAAGAATCTGTCTCGTGAACTTAAACTAATGGCCATTGCAGAAGAAGTTCCTATTATTGCTATCTCATCTGCTACACCAGACGATGTTACTAAACTTGAAACGGTTCCTACCCTTGGTCAAACTGCATGGTCACGTCAGATCGCTTATGATGCTGACTGGGTCTTAGCACTGGGTCGTGGAAATAACAGTGATATTATTGAATGCGTATTTCGTAAAAACCGTAATGGATTTATGGGAGAATTCTTAGTTCAGGCTGATTTTGACAAGGGATATTACAGATATAAAGATTATGAAGATAAGTCAGTATAATATGTTCCATGGAAACATTTCCGCACAAGGCGATAAAGCGGTTTGGGCTGGACGGGATCATAGTTGATGACTCAGCCATATACAGACTGCAGCAAGAATATATCAGGCTACTGGTATCAGAAATGCGCCTATCTGGATATGCTCCAAGATTTGACATTAACCCAGAATTTACATTATCATATAATGAAGAAAAAAATTACTTTGAGTTTGTATTAAGCGTATACGGAATATATATAGGGAGAAAAAAGGTAGAATGGATATTAGGGATAGACGGAACCAGACCAATCTATACACAGCCAGCCAAGTTAAAAGAGTACTCTCAGGATCTGGCGTAACTGTAGAAAAAGAAGCAGAGTCTGAGTATATTGTATTTTGTCCATTTCATTCTAATCATCGTACCCCTGCTGGAGAAATAAATAAATATAGTGGCTTATTTTTTTGCTTTTCCTGTGGCAAAACTGCAGACTTAATAGAATTAGTTATGCATTTTTCAAATAGAACATATTTTGAATCTGTTAGATTTATTAAAAGCAGGGAAGTTGAAACAGATATTTTATCTGAAGTAAATTCTAAACTAGTAGAAAAAGAAGAGTGGACAGAGTTTGATACCTCTATTGTTGAAAGATTACATGAGCAAGCGCTTGTATCAGAAAGAGCAAAAGAATATTTTATTAAAAGAAACATTACAAAAGAATCTGTAATAAAGTTTAAACTCGGATATTCTGAAACTCAAGACATGATTTGCATTCCAATTCAAAACAACGACGGTTTGTGTGTAGGATTTGTTGGAAGATCTATTGAGGGGAAAGAGTTTAAGAATACACCCAAACTTCCAAAATCAAAAGTTTTATTTAATTTAAATCGTGTTAAAACTGCAAGTTCTGTTTATGTTGTTGAGTCATCGTTTGATGCAATTAGATTAGATCAGGTGGGCCTTTCAGCAGTAGCAACTTTAGGTGCTAATGTATCTTCTAAGCAAATAGAACTACTATCTAAATATTTTGATGATATCTGTATTATTGCAGATAATGATGAGGCAGGTGCAAACATGAAGAATAGAATAGTTGAAAAACTTGGAAGTTCTGTTAGCATTGTCAACATAGATAAAAAATATAAAGATATTGGCGATATGTCAGATTATGATATAATGAATATTCAAAAGGGTTTTTCTGATAGGATTAAGGAGATGTTGGTTTGAAAATATCAACAAATAAACATATGCAATGGTGGAATGCCATACAAACTATGTTTAATAAAGACTATTGGAATAAAGCAAACACAGTTGAGTTTTTTGCATTTGTTGCTAAGGCAGTGATTATTATTCCAGGTCTTCTGTTTAGTAAACAGATCTGGTGGCTTTACATTTTTGCGCTGGTATCAAGTTTAATGCTGATATGGTCATCTACAGTAAAAACAATACCAACGCTGATTTGGTTTAACATCCTCTGGTCTATATTAGCAACAACCGCAATACTAAAACATTTCGGTGTTGTGTTATAGCCTTCTACTTGACAAAAAAATACTTATAAGATATACTTAAAGAACACTAACAAAGGAGAAAACTATGAGCGTTATTAAGGGACTAAAAAATATAAATGCCCTGCTCGACAAGAAAACAGACGAAAACGGTCCAAAGGTTCGTTGGCTAAAGTTGGCTGATGGACAAGCAGTTAAGATCCGATTCATCGAAGAGTTGGATGAGGATTCTGCAAACTATAATGATAAGCGTGGCCTAGCCCTTGTTGTTAAAGAGCACACAAATCCAAAGGACTATAAGCGCAAGGCTGTAGACACTATGGATACCGAAGGCCGTGACTGGGCTGAAGAGATGTATCGTAAGGATCCAAAGGGCAATAGCGGATGGCGTGGTCGTTTGCGCTTCTACTGCAATGTACTTGTAGACGACGGTATTGAAGATAAGCCTTATGTTGCTATCTGGTCTATGGGTGTAAGTAAGCAGTCTTCATTTAATACTATTCGTGAGTATGCTCTTGAAACAGGCAGTATCTCAAACATCACATGGAAGTTAAAGCGTAACGGTCAGGGTACTGAAACATCTTACACTTTGATTCCTTCGGCTCCAGATAAGGAACCGTTTAACTGGGAAGGTATTGAGCCATACCCACTAGAGAAAGCCCTGCGCCGTGTTCCATATGCGGAGCAAGAAGCATTCTATCTTGGGTTTGACTCCCCTTCATCTACATCAGCGACAAACATCGACTGGTAATAGATGAATTACGTACCACTACACTTACATACTCACTTTTCACTATTCGACGGAATTGGGTTGCCGTCTGAATATGTAGATCGTGCTAAAAAGTTGGGTATGCCTGCAATATCAATTACAGACCATGGCTCCCTTTCTGGCCATAGAGAAATGTATCGTGTTGCTAAAGCAAGTGGTATTAAACCTATTCTTGGCATAGAAGGGTATATGTGTGAAGATCGCTTTGACCAAAGAGACAAAGAAGATCGTACTACACCACTAGACATGGTGTATAACCACATTATCCTTCTTGCCAAGAACAAGGTTGGCTTAGAAAATTTAAATAAATTAAATGAGATAGCATGGACAGAAGGTTTTTATAAAAAGCCTAGAATTGATTTTGAAGTTCTTGCCAAATATAAAGAAGGAATTATAGTTTCTTCAGCATGTCCAAGTGGAATTATTGCCAAGTCTATAGAACTTGGAGAACTTGGAATGGCAAAGAAATATATTAAATGGTTTAAAGAAACATTCGGAGATGATTATTATCTTGAGGTAATGCCTCATAATGATGAATCTATCAATAGAACTATATTGCTATTGGCAGATGAGTTTAAGATCAAACCAATCGTAACTCCAGACTGTCACCATGTTGATTCATCACAAAAAGAGATTCAAGAATTAAAACTTATCTTAAATACATATTCAAATAAAATTCAAAAGGATGCTACATACGAAAAGTCCAAAAAGCAAGGGGACTTGATGAGGCGCCTGGATTATCTTTATGGTGCAGACAGACAAATGTCATTTAATAAGTTTGATATTCATTTGCTATCATATGAGGAAATTCAGGCTGCCATGGAAAAGCAGGCAATATTTAGAACTGACATTTATGAAAATACTATCGAACTTGCTAACAAGGTTGAAGACTATGACATTAAGGATGGCTTAAATCTTCTTCCAGTTCAATATAAAGACCCAGACAAACAACTCAAAGAGTTGGCAATATCTGGTTTAGCAGAAAAAGGCCTTGACACTAATCAAGAATATATTGATAGGCTTGATGAAGAGTTAAAAGTAATTAAGGATAAAAAGTTTGGACCTTACTTTCTTGTTGTTCAGAGTATGATTTCATGGGCAAAAAAGGAAGGCATTATGGTTGGTCCAGGCCGTGGATCTTCTGCTGGATCATTGCTTTGTTATGCGCTTGGTATTACTGATATCGATCCACTAAAACATGGACTTCTATTCTTCCGTTTTATTAACCCAGAGCGTAATGACTTCCCAGATATTGATACAGATATTCAGGATTCTCGTCGTGATGAGGTTAAAGATTATCTTGTTAGGCAATACAAGCATGTTGCTTCAATTGCAACATTCTTAGAATTTAAAGATAAAGGTGTAGTGCGAGACGTTGCTCGTGCATTAAATATTCCATTAGCAGATGTAAATAAAGTTTTGAAGTTGGTAGATACTTGGGATGAGTATTGCACTTCAAAAACTACTGCATGGTTTAGAGAGAAATATCCAGAGGTAGAACAATATGGCGAACAACTTCGTGGTCGTATTAGAGGTACTGGCATACACGCTGCTGGCGTTGTCACTAGTAAAAATCCTATTTTTAGGTACGCACCGATGGAGACACGCAATTCTCCTGGTTCCGATGAGCGTATTCCTGTTGTGGCAGTTGACATGGAAGAGGCTGAAAAAATCGGGCTTATTAAAATCGATGCCCTAGGACTTAAAACGCTAAGTGTTATCAATGATACAATTAAAATAATCAAGGAGCGAGAAGGCACTGAAATCGATCTATTAAAAATAGATATGGATAATATCAAGGTATACCAAATGCTTTCTGAGGGGTATACCAAGGGCGTATTCCAGTGTGAAGCAACACCATATACAAATCTTTTGATCAAGATGGGTGTAAAAAATCTAGCAGAGTTATCTGCTTCAAACGCTCTTGTTCGTCCAGGTGCAATGAATACTATCGGTAAAGACTATATTGAGCGCAAGCATGGTAGACAGGCAGTTAATTATTTGCATCAGACAATGAAGCCTTTCACAGAAGAAACATATGGGTGTATCCTATACCAAGAGCAGGTTATGCAGGCCTGCGTTCAACTTGGAGGTATGTCCTGGTCTGAGGCTGATAAGGTTCGTAAGATCATCGGTAAAAAGAAAGATGCTAGAGAGTTTGATGCGTTTCGTGATCGTTTCGTTGACGGTGCTTCTAAGTTTATTAGTCCTAACCAGGCTCGTGATTTATGGCATGACTTTGAGGCGCATGCGGGTTATTCGTTCAACAAGTCTCATGCGGTTGCTTACTCTACGCTCTCGTATTGGACGGCATGGTTAAAATATCATTACCCAATTGAGTTTATGTATTCTCTATTAAAAAATGAAAAGGATAAAGATGCGAGAACTGAATATCTTATTGAAGCGAAAAGAATGGGCATCAGCATTAAACTACCTCACATTAACGATTCGGATATTGACTTTAAAATTGAGGGTAAGGGTATTCGGTTTGGATTGTCGGGGATCAAGTTTATCTCTGATAAGATTGCAGAACGATTTATATCGGCACGACCTTTTAAGTCTTTCGAAGAAGTTAAAGCCTTTACATTTACAAAAGGTAATGGGGTCAACAGCAGAGCGCTGGAAGCGTTAAGAATTATTGGTGCTGCTACATTCCCAGACAATCCAAGAAATGATAATGAGATTCGAGATAATCTTTATGAATATTTAGGTTTGCCAGAATTTACACAAACAGTCCCCTCTCATTACCACGCCTTTATAAATCCCGTAGAAGATTTTGAAGAAAAGGGTTCTTTTCTATTGATGGGTATGGTAAAGGGGATTAAGCGTGGCAAGGGTTGGTCTCGTGTAGAGATTCTTGATAAAACTGGAAGCATAGGGGTATTTGATGAAGAGCAAACGACGATTGAGGCTGGACGAAGTTATATTGCACTCTGTTCTGATAATAGAATTGTCTCTGCTGTTCCTGTAGATGAAATTAAAAATTCTGATGCAGCATTAATTAAGTTTTTGAATTATAGAATGTTACCGTACAAAGATGAAGAACTGTTTGTTGTATCCTTTAAGCCTAGAATAACAAAGGCTGGTAAAAAGATGGCATCATTAACATTGGCTGATACTTCTAGGGAGTTGCATTCTGTAACAGTATTTCCTACAGCATTTGCTAAGGCATACATGAAAATTGAAGAAGGTAATGCCTATAAGTTTGAATTAGGCAAAACAAAAGATGGTACAGTTATATTGGAGGATGTAAATGTTTGATGATTTAGCAGAAGAAATACATAAAAATGCAATCGAAAAAGGTTTTTGGGATAGAACAGCAGATCCAATATTTTTAGCAAAGCAAATGATGATGATAGTTTCTGAGGTTTCTGAAGCCATGGAAGCAGTACGCAAAGAAATGGATCCAGAACAGATATCGGATGAGTTTGCAGATATTATAATTCGTACACTTGATCTTTATGCAGGCATGGCTGAGGCTGGGTATGTTACAAAGTCACTTGATTATGCAATTAAGGAAAAGATGGAACGCAATACACATAGGCCAAAGAAGCATGGAGTTAGATTCTAATGACAGTAACAATTGAAGAAGTACTAGCACAACTCAATCCCAAATTAAGAAAAGCAATCCTAGTGGGCAACGAGGTTCCAAAAACAGAATATGCTTTAACCCCAAGCCATGGATTAAATCGTGCATTAAACGGCGGTCTTCCATACGGGAGACAGGTTTTAATTTGGGGATCTAAGTCGTCGGCTAAATCATCTTTATGCTTACAGACAATTGCATTAGCACAAAAAGAAGGAAAGGTTTGTGCATGGATTGATGCAGAAATGTCATACGATAAAGTATGGGCAGAAAAGTTAGGCGTTGATACTTCAAAATTAATTGTTTCTCAGGCAAGAACCATAAATGAGATGGTGGACGTTGGTGTAAATCTTATTGAGGCAGGTGTTGATATTGTCGTTGTTGACTCTATCACATCTCTTTTGCCTGCTATTTATTTTGAAAAAGACTCTGATGAGTTAAAGCAATTAGAAAATACAAAGCAAATTGGTGCTGAGTCTAGAGACTTCAGCAATGCGTGGAAGATGCTTAACTATGCAAATAATAAGGTTAAGCCCACACTATTTATTTTAATTTCTCAATCTAGAAATAATATTAATGCAATGTATACAAGTCAACAACCAACTGGCGGACAGGCTACAAAATTTTACTCTTCTACTGTTATAAAATTATTTTCATCTGAGTCAGAAAATCAAGCACTGAAGGGAAAAATATATGTTGGCGACAAGGCTATTGAAGAAAAGATTGGTAGAAAAATTAGGTGGGACTTGCAATTTTCTAAAACCAGTCCTGCTTTTCAGTCTGGTGAATATGATTTCTATTTTAGAGGCGATCTTGTGGGCATTGATGGGGTCGCTGATCTTGTTGACACTGCTGAGTTGATGGGCATAGTTGAGCGCACAGGCGCCTGGTATCTATTGCCAGATGGCTCAAAGGTCCAGGGCAGAGAAGGTTTTATCAATAGAGTTAGAGAGGATCTTGATCTTCAGGATATGATTAAGAATAAGATTAGTGAATAAGTATACTATTTACGAAGGTAAATTTCCGTGCAAGATTTGCAAAAAAGAAGTGCGAACAATTAGGCTTTATCCTGCAACAGGAATGGCAACCTGGATGTGCTCAGATAAACATTTGTCAGAAGTTCAATTATTTAAGGTTGGCTACAAGAAGGTAAAAAAGTATGAGTGAAAAAGGCGAGAGCAAAAGAATAGGGGCAAAGCAGCATAAAAACTCTGGCAGAGGAATTAAAAAGGGTGATGCAACCTGGAATAATTTTACTATCGACTTTAAAGAAGTATCAAAATCTTTTACCATAAATCAAGATGTTTGGGCAAAGGCAGTTACTGATGCAATTAAAAATAATAATGATCCTGCCATTGTAGTCATTCTTGGTAAAGACAATAAGAAAGTAAGACTGGCGATACTTGAATTTTCTATCTTAGAAGAGTTAATTAATACAGATTCTAGAGGAATGGTATAATATATATATGATAAACGCAGCATATAAACCAAAAAAATTCGGACAGTATAACGATGTTATTCCTCACATTATAAAGGGTTTCTTTTCTGATGATGAGGTTAAAGAAATAAAAGAATTAATTGAGCATGGGAAAGGTTTGCCGCCAGGCGGTTTTTATTCTCCTCTAGTTCTTCCAGAACTTGCTAGAGAACAGATAGAACTAAAAATTTCTGGTAAGTTGTTAAAAAAAATAGAAGATTTTGCGTCTGATTTTGTTGGAGAAGAAGTTAAAATGACACACAACAGTTATCTTTCTTACAACAAAAAGCATAACCCAAATGCATTTGAAAACAGAGGAAATGAAACAGATCTTGCGATATCACCCAAACTTCCACCACATTTTGATTCAGATAACTATTTTACTAAATTAACAATAGATTATCAACTAGATGCCAACATTAGTTGGCCAATAGTTATCGATGTTAATGGAGAACTTTATCGTTTTGATCTGGAATATGGAGACTTATTGCTTTTCTGGGGGGCAGGTACAATTCATTGGAGAGATCCGATTCTATTAAAAGAAGGAGATAACTGTGAAGTTTGGACAGCACATTTTGCAGTTCAAAAAGATTTTGATGAATTAAATATTCCAGCACGTGATCCAGAAGCCAGAAAAATTAGATTCCAAGAGTGGAAAGAAAAAAGTAAATTTGATGAATATAATAATGAATGGCAAGAAAAAATGGAAAAATTAGAAAAAGAAGATGGACTAATACGACTTGCTAAAATAAGAGAATTAGATGCAAAATATCAAGATGCTATAGAAAGAAAAAATAATAATGCTTGATGAACAAAAAACAACACTTGAGCAAATAAATGGTCTTGTGGAAATTGCTGAATACATGCAAGATGAAGAGTTTACTACTGCCTTAACAACAATAGCAAAAATTATTTTAAAGCCAGACATACCAATGCATGTTGCCACATTAGAAATCGTTAGGCTACAAGCAATAGCATCGAAGATGTCTCTGAAAGCCACTTGGATGGCAAACGTAGATAAATCAGATAGAGGTAAAAAGAATTTATACTATACTGCAGCAGAATCTATTAATAATCTAGTGTCTGCCCTTAAATATATAACCAGATGATATCTGCTATAATTAACATAACCAAAGGATAATAATGACAAAAAATTTATTAAAGCAAGTAATGGTAAAGAGTAATGAGAAATCTTCAAAGAATAATGAGGACCATAGGTTTATTGAAGGCTTGATTGAAAAAATTGAATCTGGATATATGGTTAAGACAAAGCCTAAGTTTAGCAAAAAGAGTAATTTTTCTGCTTCTGGTTTAACTTATGGAGCAGGAGAATGCCCAAGGTATTGGTATTTAGCATTTGATGGAGCAGTATTCTATGATAATTCTGATGCGTACGGTGTAGCAAATAGAACAAACGGAACTTTAGGACACGGTAGAATTCAGGAAGCAATAGAATCGTCTGGCTTGCTTGATGAAACAATGGAGATGGATCCGCTTCCAAGAAAATACAATAAGCAAACTAACCCAGCAATGGAATTTAGAGTTAAAACAGAGGATCCACCATTTGATGGATATGGCGATGTCATGTTTAGAATAAATGATGAGCGTGTAATTGGAGAAATTAAAACAATTACAAATGAAGGTTTTGAGTATAAGAAGAATAGCAGAAAGCCTAAGATGGGTCATCTTATGCAATTGTTAATCTATATGAAGGTTTGGAAAGTTGGCAAGGGTGTAATGATTTATGAAAATAAAAATAATCATGAGTTGCTAACTTTACCAGTATTAGTAAACGATCATTACCGTCGGTGGGTAGACCAGGCATTTGATTGGATGCGAGAAGTATATAAGAATTGGAAAGATCAACAACTTCCACAGAAGCCATATCGATCTAATTCTAAAATATGTAAAGTGTGTCCAATTCAAAAGGCATGTGCTGAAGCAGAGACAGGGGCAATTAAACTTAAACCTCTGGAGTTGCTAAAAGATGAAGAACTGTAATTGGTGCGATAAATTATTTAAGGGAAGTGTTTCCTATCAAATATATTGCTCAGAAACATGCAGAACTGATGCAACAAAAGAAAAAATAGCACAAAGATATATTCATCAAAGAAGGCAAAAACGAAAAGGGAAGGATAGAACTTGTAAAATGTGTAAAACAAGTTTATCTATTTACAATGATGAGCCATTATGTAATAATTGCTTAATCAATCCTTCTGAAGTAAATAAAACATTAAGACAAATAAAAAGGCTGCTTAATGAATAGTTTGCCCAAAACGATATGTTCTATTGATGCTAGTACAAATAATCTTGCATTTGCTATTTACTCATATAAAAACTTGGAGTGCTACGGCAAAATAACATTTGAGGGTAATGATGTATATGAAAAAATAACTGATGCTTGCAAAAAGTCTAAAGCGTTATTTGATTATTATAATTCAGTGGATGCCATTGTTATTGAACATACCGTATTTATGAATTCTCCAAAAACTGCAGCAGATCTTGCCCTAATACAAGGAGGCATTCTTGGAGGTGCGGGGCTGGCTGGTATTAAGATAATAGGGAAAGTATCCCCAATAACTTGGCAAAATTATTTAGGAAATAAAAGATTAACCAAAGAAGAACAGTTTAAGATAAGATCCTCTAATCCAGGAAAGTCAGACTCTTGGTATAAGTCATATGAAAGAGATTTTAGAAAGCAAAGAACAATACGATTATTGGATGTTATTTATAATAAAAAAATTGATGATAACGATGTCGCAGACGCCTGTGGTATTGGACATTGGTCAATAAACAATTGGCACAAGGCTATTGGGGTTGACAAGGAGTAGGCATGTCTGCTAAACTGTATACAAATGAGTCTTGGCTTCGTAAAAGATATGTTATGGATAAAAAGACTCCGCAAGAAATAGCAAAAGAGTGTGGGGCTAGTGTAGAGACAATCTACGTTTACCTTGCCAAATTTGGATTAAGGAAGTCAAAGAGATGAGTTTAGAGCCAGTATTTCCAGATTCACAACAATTTAAATGTGATGATTTATATTTACTTACAGTAGGCACAGAGGCAGGAAAAGAAATATTAGAGACCTGCCATGAAATTGCACATATGCTTGTTAAGAAAAATATCGCTTACGGCAATTCAGCCCTTGATCCTGTGCGTATATTTTCAAAAGCGGGGCCAAGAGAACAACTCCATGTCCGTATTGATGATAAATTAAATAGGCTTATGAAGGGTACAGATTACCCAGGTGATAACGATATTGATGACTTAATAGGATATTTAGTATTATTAAAAATAGCAAAAGCAAAAAACGGGGA
>Ga0315904_10007361_pt1 | contig 14816 bp, 11 predicted proteins | sample LakEriMetagenome_6_FD_203529 | JGI IMG/M metagenome (GOLD analysis project Ga0315904, IMG submission 203529) | Freshwater fungal communities from buoy surface, Lake Erie, Ohio, United States - Buoy 12 MA120 | ecosystem: Environmental > Aquatic > Freshwater > Lake | place: USA: Lake Erie, Ohio... | reverse complement strand
GCGCGAACCGGATAAAACCCAGGCATTGCTTCCGATGAGAAGCGGAACAGGCACTTTCTCTAAAGCTTGATTCAATGTTGATGAAAGATCAGCCGCTAACTTAGGCGATGGATTTTTAAAGCTTTTTACTCGATTGGTCCGCGCAAAATTCTCAGATAAACTTCCAAAGGCCTCTTCGGCATATCCCGGATATTTTGTCTCTAGTAATTCAATGACGGGATCTACTCTAAGGGCTTCTCCAAAGCTGAACGCCATATATCCTGCCGTTTTAAACATGTCCTCCGGAGTAAAGGGTGTGAGCGGAATACCAATAATGGTGAACTCAATTGGTTTTTGTCCCTCGGCAATAAATCGATTGATGCCTTTGAGATAAGCGCGGGCGGCTTCCACATCCTCTCCGCTGCCCTCATAAATAAAAGTTTTTGCATTTTCTTCTGCCCACCGGTTCAACCCAAGAGTCCGGAATAATTTGTCAACTTCAATCAGGTCTTTACCCAGCACTTCAGATAACCTCCCGCCGGCAAGCCTGCGCAGCATTTCCATCTGAAACAGCCTGTCCTGTGCATGCACAAATCCCAGTGCCATGTAGGCATCATGTGCATTCTGCGCCTCAATGTGCGGCACGCCATAGCTATCGTAGGTCACTTCCACAGGTGCCTGAAGTCCCTCAAGCGTTAGCGCTCCTTCGTAAACCGGAAGCGTGCTTCTGAACCACAGGTATCCTCCGACAGCGACCAACAGCACCAGGAGCATCACTCCGACAAGTATCTTTTTAAGTATCTTCATGTCTGATCAATTCTGATTTTCATTTAAAATTAGGAAAAGCAAAAATGCTTTCCGGAAAAGGATCAATTTATAAGAAACATTATGCAGATACGTGAGCTTCAGTCGTCGGTCGATCAGTGGATAAATACCATTGGAGTGCGTTATTTCAATGAATTAACCAACATGGCTATCCTTACAGAAGAGGTAGGAGAGGTAGCCCGGCTCATCGCCCGGCGGTACGGGGAACAATCTGAAAAGAAATCGGACCGCGGCAAAGAACTGGCTGATGAATTGGCAGATGTTCTTTTTGTAGTGGTTTGTCTGGCCAATCAGACCGGTGTTGATTTGACTGCGGCCATCAAGAGAAACCTTGAAAAGAAAACCATACGGGATAAGGTCCGTCACCGGAACAATCCTAAACTTTCTGCAAAGCCCCGGATTGTAAAAAATCAAATAAAGAGGAAGTCGCCCTCTAAATAAGGAACAACCGAATAGGTGTCTTCCTGAACACAAAATGCCATATCCTCATGAATGTTCAGTCGATTGAGGCGTTGAACATGAGAGGATTTGTTGAGAAAGGAAACCAAATCTTGTTTCGTCTCAGTATACAAAGAAACAGCAGCCAACGCGGCATCGTCGTCGCTTTTAAAAGTGTTCTTCAGTCGGTCTATCAATGCGCCGGCAAATAAAGTGTCCTCCAGATTAAACCGCCCCTTCCAACCTGCGCAAACAACGAGGACAGATTCATTCAATTCCTCTACGCGTTGGGCAACGGCTGAAACATTCAAAAAAGAGCCAATCAATAAATGCTTGGCTTTTTTTGATTTGTCAATGGCTTGTGTGCCGTTGGTAGTGGTGAAGGCGATCTTTTTTCCACGAATATCTTCTCCGGTATATTCAAATGGAGAGTTGCCTCGATCAAATCCTTCCACTTTTACCCCATTACGCTCTCCACTTGTCTCGTATCCCTCCGTGGCAGCAGCCTTACATTCCTCTAAATCAGCAAAGGGTTTAATGGTGGATGCGCCATGCGCAAACGCTGTCACCATGCAAGAAGTTGCCCGCAGAATATCGGCTACTACTACCGTCTTACCTTTCACTTCATACAGATGAAGCAGTTCGGGGCTAAGGCAAACCTCGATGTTCTTTGGTGCACTCACGATTTTACTTAAATCAATGGAAGTTTATGGACCTCTGCCTTCACCAGCTGATTGCGAACTTCAATAAAAATTTCAGTTCCCGGTGTTGCAAACTCGATGTTCACATAACCAAGGCCAATACCAATACCCAGCATCGGTGAAATGGTTCCAGAAGTAACGTGACCAATGGCATTTCCGGTGGCATCCTTGATGAGGTAATGATGACGTGGAATTCCTTTTTCAGCCATCTTAAAACCGATGAGCTTTTTCGTCACGCCAGTCTCTTTCTGTTTTTTCAGAAATTCGGAGTTGGTAAACTCTTTAGTGAATTTGGTGATCCAGCCAAGACCCGCCTCTAAGGGAGAAGTGGTGTCGTCGATGTCATTTCCGTACAAACAGAAACCCATCTCCAGTCTTAAGGTATCGCGGGCGCCCAAACCGATTGGCTTTATACCGGCTGAAGCACCTGTTGTAAACAGAGCTTTCCAAATGGCTTCGGCATCTGCACGGTGCACATAAATCTCAAAGCCACCAGCACCTGTATATCCGGTGTTGCTCATGATCACGTTTGATTTTCCGGCAAACGTTCCAATGGCAAAATGATAGTATTTGATTTGACTGAGATTAGTATCTGTAAGTTGTTGCAGTACTTCAGCAGCCTTTGGTCCCTGTACGGCAAACAGGCAGATGTCATCTGATTCGTTAGTCATTTCTGCTCCCTTTGAATTGAAGGAGGAAATCCAGTTCCAATCCTTTTCAATGTTAGAGGCATTAACAACCAGCATATAATCTTGTTCACTGATGCGGTACACCAGCAAATCATCTACAATACCGCCGTTCTTATTGGGTAGGCAGGAGTACTGCGCCTGTCCATCTACCAACTTTGCGGCATCGTTGCTGGTTACACGCTGAATGAGATCAAGAGCCTGTGGTCCTTTAATGCGAAACTCGCCCATATGCGACACGTCGAAAACACCCACGCCGTTTCTCACGGTCATGTGCTCTTCAATATCTGAGCTGTAACGCACCGGCATTGAGTAGCCAGCGAAAGGGACCATCTTCGCGCCCAGCGCGACATGCAGGTCATTGAGTGGTATTTGCCTGATCTCCATAGGATTTTCAGGCGCAAAAATAGGAGAATCAAACCAGTTCGAGGCAGTTCAGGGTTGGTTTGTAGCCGGCGGCAAAGCGCTCATAAAAAGATTGAATTCAGCCGGCTCTATTCGGTTTTGAAGGTCTGAGATCGCATCGGAGGCAAAGTTCAGCAAGCCTAGCCCAGAGGCCGATCGGATGTATCCTTTCAACAACCGCACGGAATAGGGATTGCGGTGAAGTGCGGAGGCCAATAGCGAGTAGGCGGCGAGATCGTTCTTTTGCTGGTTTGATTTGAAGCCGGCAGCCGATAAAATCCCATCGGTGCAATACAGATTATTTCGCTCAATCCAACGGTAGGCAGGACCAGCTTGTGACGTATCGGGTAGAGAAAGCACAGCATGAAAGTATTTTTGAAAACCTATTTCCTGAGGCTGGAACATAAAATTATTTTTCAGTCGTTGTTGAAGGAGTTCGTATTGCCCACTTTCAGCCAGCATTCGAAGCTCCAGCAGTTGAATGCTGTGAAATAACCGATCATTAGAAATTTCAACTCCATCCAATTCGCGGTAAACCCGAATAGCTTCGTTCATCCGATCGGCCTCAAAAAGTTTTTCTGCCCGATCGTAAATGGCGCGTGCCCGGAGATCTGAATTCGCAATTTTTTTAATCAATGTTCGGAATAAAACGGAGTCTGAATTTTTGAGTCGGTACCGACAATAGGTATACCGCTCTTCGTCACTCAGATCATCAAAAAATGAAACGTTTACTCCCAACGATCGCTTACTCAGATTGGCCAGAAATTGTATCGTGCCTTTATCTTTTTTACCGAGGGTGTCCCAGGCTACAATAGACTCACCCAGACGACCTACTTCTGCCAAAACAACCGCTCTGGTTAATGCTGCATCTTTAAATTCTTGTTGAATGGCATAATCGCTGTATTGTAAGGCCGTTTCCGGAGCCCGTTGTTCCAGCATCCATACCGCAATGATCGTATTGTACCGTCCCTTATTTTCTCCGATGAAGATGGCCTTTTCTAAACTCTCTATAGCTGCATTCAGCAGTCCTGAATGATAGGCAGCTAAAGCAAGTGAAAAATGTAAGGCTTCGGCGTAATCACGATTCCCCGAATGCTGGATGTAAGGCGTGAGTTGTCGGATAGATTCTTCAGTAACCTTTCCTTTCTGATTGATCAGCCAGTTGTTCAACCACGTTGCATATCCTTGTTGAAATATTGAATCTGATGGAAGCATCAAAGGTGCTTCAAGAATTTGTCCCTTACGGTTAGCCGCGGCCAGTGCATTGGCTCGAGCAGCAAGCGCCGACTCATCAAAAGATTGGTAAAGAGAATCAACATTATTTATGGTTCCTTCTCTTACCACCAGAGCCGTTTCATTAATTCGTGCTGATCTTCCAGCCTTACCGCCCTGTGCGCCCGCTTCCCTGAAATACCAGACAGACGAATCCATGCTGCCAAGTCCGTAATTGGAAAGACCTAAGGCATTTAATAAATATGGGCTATCCGGAAATCTGTTGAGTCCATTTTTGAGGTACGTGAAGGATTCAAGTGATTTCCCGTTGATTTCCAGAAGATTGATCAGACTTAGATACGTTTGCTCGGTTGGTCTTCGCTCAAGCGCATTCTGAAAGAAAACCTTTGCGCGATCGGCCTGACCCTCAGCCAGCGCCGACTCCGCCAAAAGAACATTGGATTGATGGTTATGATAAGCGTAACGCGAAGCAATTCTTAAATAACCATCTGATAAAGTTTTTTCACCAGCCAATTGATGGTATCCGGCCAGTGCATTGTAGTATCCTCCAATAGCGTCATTAATGGGGCGCTGCCAGATGTTATAAAAAACAAAAGCCAAGGTAGCCACCAACCCTCCAAACCGATACGTGAAAAAGGGCATCACCGTCGGTTGGTAAATGACCTTACTGATGTTGATACCCTCAACCAATAAGGATGAAAAATTTGAAACGATATACGTGACGAACACAAAACCATAACCAATATGAATGTACAACGAAAGGTCACGAAGGGTGGAAAATAAGGCGTCGTTTCCCGTCAGATAAAAAAAACCAATTCCGGAAAAGGAAATCAGACTTAGAGCCATCATCAGATAAACGCCGTAGGGTTCGGTATTGAGAAAATCTCCTAGCTGTTTTTGTTGGTAACGAATTCCTGCAATACCCAATACACCTGAAATCAAAGCCAGAACAACAGGGTGAATGCCATAACTCCATTCAAACCATTTTAGATCGCTCAAATAAATGGCAAAAAGATTGATCAAATAGATTCCAGTCAGTATCAAGAAATCCCGAAATCCATTTCGCTCTTTTCCAGCCATTCCAATAACCGCGATTAGCGCTGCGGGAATTTCGTGTGCCGTCAGAATTAGAAATACTGGAATAGTCAGTAAGGCTGTTGGAAGAAGACCTACCGATAGATAGATCCAGGCCGCAGGTGCTTGGGCAGTTGCTGCAATCAGTGCGTAGGTGATGGTTACAATTATGCCGTAAATGAATAACCTTTTGGAAAAACCTACCGTAGGGAATTTATATTGGAAAAGTAACCCGGGAGTTAGCCAGACTAAGAATACGAGTATGGTTGCAGAGAAGTTTGGTAAAGAGGGAAATAAGGTTTCTAATCTTAGTCCAGATGCGATGAAGAAGAGAAAGCCGGTGCCCACTAAAAAGTTAAAACGCCTGACACTGCTGTGAAGAGCCAAGATGACAATAATCCCAAGCGTTACTAAAAGACCAAAAAATAAGTAGGGGATGGGAAGGACCCGAAAGGAGGAACCTGAAAATGATTCCCAAACAATAAAACTATCAGCTTTAACTTCCAGGCTGTACGGGCCTGCGCCTACCCGGTGGAACGAGATTTCCAGAGGAAGGTCCTGCAGATTTGGTTCCCACGATAGGGCCGGCCAGGGATAAGCGATCAAGGCACCTACTGCCACGAGAAGTGCCAGTACCGTTGCACTTCCAAAAAACGTAATAACACGTTGCTCGTCAACGGGCCAGGATGTCCAGAAAAACAACCTTTTTTTCATAGGGCGAATATCCGTCACCTGAAGCCCAAATCAAATAATCCTATGACCTGTCGTTAGCACACTACCGCGAAAAAACGCATAAAAGGAAAGGAATTTACCGGGATGAGGCTTCTGAGTTCTCTCGAGCGGGTTTACATTTGTGATCCTTTGACTACAAACTGCTGATGGCTGATTTCATACGACTACTCCCAGACGCTATCGCCAATCAAATTGCTGCCGGCGAAGTAGTCCAGCGTCCTTCATCCTGCATCAAGGAGTTAATGGAAAATGCAGTGGATGCCGGTGCCACGCGAATTCAGGTCATTGTCCGTGAGGCGGGTAAACAATTCATCCAGGTTATCGATGACGGTAAAGGAATGAGCGCAGCTGATTTACGGATGTGCATTGAGCGACACGCCACCTCAAAAATTTCCAAAGCAGAGGACCTCTTTTCGCTTCGCACGATGGGATTTCGCGGGGAGGCCCTGGCCTCCATTGCTGCTGTTGCTCAGTTGGAAATAAAAACCAGACAATCTTCCGATGAGATTGGAAATATTCTGGTCGTTGAGGGTTCGGTAATTAAAAAAAATGAACCAGAGACCTGTGCACACGGGACATCAATAACCATTCGAAATCTTTTCTACAACATTCCGGCACGACGGAATTTTTTAAAAGGAAATCCCGTTGAGTTACGTCATATTATTGATGAGTTTATTCATCTTGCACTGGCACATCCGCAGCTTTCGTTTTTGTTGGTGAATGGAGATGAGGTAGTCTATGATCTCACCCCGGGGAAACTCAGCCAACGGATTGTTGGTCTCTTCGGAAAGAATTATCAACAACAACTCGCAGCGATACATGAAGAAGCTGCCGGCATAAAAGTAACTGGCTACATCGGAAGACCTGAATTGGCCAAGCGCACCCGCTCAGAACAATATTTCTTTGTCAATAACCGCTACATCCGAAATAACTACCTGCATCATGCCGTGATGAATGGTTTTGAGGGATTGTTGCAGGAAGGCAGTTTCCCGTTTTATACCCTATTCATCGATATTGATCCTGCACAAATTGATGTTAATGTGCACCCGACCAAGACGGAGATAAAATTTACAGATGATCGCGCGATTTATGCTATCCTTCGCGTGGCCGTAAAGCATGCTCTTGGCTTAAATCAACTGGCACCCGCCATTGATTTCTCTGCTAACATCAACTTGATTGATGAAATTCAACAGGATCCATCAGCTGTAAGTAAGACTTTCTTGTATGAACAGGTTGGATTTCATAGAGATCCGAATACCGATAAATGGCAGTCTTTGTTTGAAGCAAAGTCCAACTTGCACGCTGAGTCCATCCCGGCTATGTTCCCTACCGAACCCGCACGCGATCAAATTTCTGCTCCACGTTTACTGTTTCAGTTTCAAAATCGCTTCCTGGTTCGTGAAGTCAGCCAGGGTCTCATGATCATTGACCAGCAAGCTGCCAGCGAACGCGTTCTGTTTGATCGGTTCAATCGATCCGTTTCAGGGAACAGTCAAAAATTACTCTTTCCCATTACACTTGAGCTCAGTGCGTCTGATTTTACGCTTCTCTCCGGAATGATGGAGGAGCTCACTCGACTCGGTTTTGAATTGGAGGTCTTTGGGAAGAATGCTTTTTTGTTGACCGGAGTGCCACAGGAGGTTTCCGGAAATGAGAAACAAATAATTGAAGAGCTGCTGGAGCAGTTTAAAATGAATCAGCAAGACCTGAAAATCGCGGTTTTCGAAAATCTGGCTCGCTGCCTGGCTTCCCGAGGATCCGTAAAAAGAGGTCAGATTTTGAGCCGGGAACAGCAGGAGGCGCTGGTCGCTGGACTGTTTTCCAGTTCAACACCATCGCTGACACCCGACGGCCGCGCAACATTCTTTATTTTTGAATCCGGTCAAATAGACCGGTACTTTGCTTAAACCAACAACATGTTTCAGACTTCGCCACTCGTAAAAAATCTGATCATCATTAATGTGGTCATTTTCCTGATCCAGAATCTGTTTCCGGTGGCCGATTACCTGCTTATGTTGTGGCCAATGGATTCGGAGCATTTCCAGCCGTATCAGTTATTCACCTACATGTTTGCTCACGGAAGTTTATGGCATGTTTTGTTTAACATGCTTGCCTTATCTTCTTTTGGACCTATTCTGGAGAATTATTGGGGCGATAGAAAATTTCTTTTCTTTTATCTCGCTACGGGATTGGGTGCTGGTATAATCTATGCTACGCTGAATTACTTTTTAGGTACCGGTGGTCCGATGCTCGGTGCCTCTGGTGCGATCTACGGAATACTGATGGCCTTTGGTATGGTTTTCCCTAACCTGGAAATCATGCTTCTCTTTCCACCTATCCCGCTGAAAGCAAAATATATGGTCTTTGTTATGGGCTTCATCACCTATGCAATGGATAAAAGTGGACAGGTGGCACACGCTGCTCACTTTGGAGGCGCTCTAGTTGCCTTTGTTGTAATTAGTTACTGGAAAAGTCAGGGTCGCCGAAATGGATGGTGACTTTAACAAGGTTTTAATCCATGCTTGAGGAATTTAAAAACGCATTTCGTCGTCCGAACAACAGTCACATCCAGTTGATTCTGATCAACGTTGTAGTTTTTGTTGTTCTGGCATTGTTGTACGTTATTTCTACCATCGGCGGGTTTGATCAGGTATTTGCAACTGTATATAAGGCTTTTAGTCTGCCGCCGAAACCCGATGAATTTTTTTATCGGCCATATACTTTGATTACGTATGCCTTTGCTCACAGCCTTCGTGACATCTGGCATATTTTGTTTAACATGATTTCATTGTACTGGTTCGGCCGCTTATTCATTGAATACCTTGGAAACGATCGTCTAATAGCTGTTTATATTTTGGGAGCACTGGCTGGTGGTGTGCTTTATTTGGTTTTGTTTAATTCCGTACCATTTTTTCAGGAGCGCGCAGGTGTTGGGATGGTCGGTGCATCGGCGGCCATCTATGCCATTATGGTTGCCTGTGCTACGTTGATACCGGATTATACTTTCTTTCTTCTGTTCCTTGGGCCGGTTCGAATCAAATACATTGCCTTATTTTTTATTCTGCTAAGTTTTCTAGGAACTGTTTCTTCCAATGCAGGGGGTAACCTTGCTCACCTCGGAGGAGCTGCGATCGGTTACGTTTACATTAAACGGTTACAAGCAGGCTCTAATATTGGTTCTTGGATTACACGTCTTTTGAATTGGTTGGTGTCCTTATTTTCCGGTCGGAAAACAGTGAAACTGAAGTATGAAAAAAGAGAAAGCCCCGTTTCTCGCGGGGCTAGCTCATCTCAGGTTACTCAAGAAGAAATCGATGCCATTCTTGACAAGATTTCCGCAAAGGGTTATGAAAGCCTTTCTTCAGAGGAAAAGGAAAAGCTCTTTCGGGCAGGTAAGCGTTGATTAGTCAAAGCGGTAAACACGCTCAATTTCTGAGCCTGGTTCAACTTTACACAGATCGTGCAAAATCCCATCGCTGAGTCGATATACCCAACCGTGTAAAACAGGCTTATTCCAGTCTTTCCAGGCGCGTTGAATGATATTGGTTTTTACAAGATTATAAACGCCATGAATGACGTTTAATTCCGTAAGCCGATCTGCTCGGGTGCTGGCATCCTTAAGATTATCCAACTCCACCCGGTTGTTGTAATACGTGTCTTTAATATTCCGCAGCCAGTTATCAATAAGCCCAAAGCTTGAATTTCCCATGGCGGCTTTAACCCCACCACAACCATAGTGTCCGCAAACGATGATGTGTTTCACCTGCAACACTTCTACGGCATATTGTACGACGCTCATCATATTCAAATCGGTATGGTCTACAATATTGGCGATGTTGCGGTGTACAAAAATTTCACCCGGTTGTGTATTGGTAATTTCATTGGCCGGTACACGGCTGTCGCTGCAGCCAATCCATAAAAATTCTGGTGTTTGTACATGCTCAAGTCGATTGAAAAATTCCGGATCGCGCTCTAGTTGAAGAGCAGCCCAGGCACGGTTTTCCAGAAGAAGTTTTTCGTGTGTTTTCATAATTATTTAGTCGATGGTTTCGGATTTGAAAAAGGGGTGTAAAGCGTTTTTAGTTTTTTTGATTTCAACATCAATATTTTTTTTGAGCGCACTTATTTTAAAGTCATTCAGAATTTCAAGGATATCGTTATCGTAGTATTGAATGGAAGAGCCTTCAATAAGCACCTTTGAATTTCCCGGAATCGATTCAACAGCCTTAAGAAGCGGAGACTTGTTCAGAAATGAAACGTCCTTTGTGAATTTAATCATGTAGTTGTTTCCGTGATTCACCACCAACACAGCCGAATGAAAATTACTTTTTAAAACAAAGTAAACCGCAATCAATATCCCGATGAAAATACCCATGAGCAGGTTTGTTAATAGAATGACCAGGATGGTTACCGAAAATGGAATGAATTGATCAAGCCCTTTTTTGAATTGTTCCTTCCAAAGACTTGGTGAACTTAGTTTGTAACCAACCTGCAGTAGAATGGCTGCTAATGCAGAAAGCGGGATGTATTCAAGCGCCGTGGGAAATAACAATACTGCGGTGGCGATAAAAAACCCATGTGCAATCGTCGATAATTTTGTTTGAGCTCCGGAGCTTACATTGGCGGAGGTGCGCACAATTACGGAAGTCACCGGTAAGCCGCCCAAAAAGCCCGAGATCATATTGGTTACCCCCTGAGCTTTTAATTCTCTATTAAGTGGAGTTACGCGCTTAAATGGATCCATTTTATCAGCCGCTTCAATGCTCAGCAATGACTCCAGGCTGGCCACCAACGCGAGGGTAATGGCAATCGTAAAAACTCGTGCATCATTGAGTATGGTCCAGTCAGGCAGGCTGAATCCAGCAGACAATTCATCAAGCGCTGGAAGGTCTACCATGTGAATTCCACTTAAGGCAAGCTCGGGAAATGAGTTCTGAAAAAATAAATTCAAGACTACACCAAGAACTACGGCCAGAAGTGGCCCTGGTATGATCGAAAGCACGGCATTTTTTTTGATTCGATCACTTCCCCAAAATATTAGTAAGGCTAAACAGGCTGTGGAAATTATTACCGCCCCCGTGCTCAGATTCATTACAGCAGCAAGAATTTCTGTGAAGGTGTTTTGATTGTCTGGCTGAAGAAAAGATTCATCTCCCTCATAATCTTTGTCATCACCCAAAGCATGCGGAATTTGTTTGAGGATTAGGATAAGGCCAATGCCCGCCAGCATCCCTTTAATCACAGATGATGGAAAAAAATACCCGATAGCCCCTGCTTTGGCATATCCAAGCACTAGTTGTATGACTCCAGCCAGGACAACCGCAGCAGAAAAAGCCTGAAATGTTCCCAGGTCCGAGATAGAGGCCAGCACAATACTGGCTAAGCCTGCTGCTGGTCCACTCACGCTCAATTGAGACCCGGATAATAGTCCGGTAACGATTCCGCCAAGCACTCCGGCAATAAGACCAGAAATTAAGGGTGCGCCTGAAGCCAAAGAAATACCCAGGCATAAGGGAATGGCTACAAAAAATACAACTACAGAGGCTGTTAAGTCTTGCCTGTAGCTGCCAAAAATGGATTGATTAGGATTAGTTCCCATTGAATATTGGTATAAAGAAATTAAGGTTAAACTTGATCTTGCCGTGAATGAAACGGCTATTGGAAAATATCCGACTCAGGAACGTGGCGGCGGATAGACGACCTCACAAATGACTGGATAAAAGTTCAAGAAATATTCTGTGAAGTGAAGTAATACGCTTCGGTGGTTGCTATTTGATCTTAAGGATTTATTCAGTGCCTTGTCCAATTCCTTTCTTTCATCCGAGTCTTCATCGCCCGTAGCTTCCTCAGCAAGAGAATAGGTTTGCTGGTCTGTTAAGGCAATACCTACCAAAGGAGCAACGGATTGGACCCCTAGAACACCAATCAAAAGAAACAACAAGAATATAAACCGGAGTTTATTCACACCATAAAGATAATTTTAAATTATCCTCGAACAACCCTGATAGAATTAAATAGAGAGATAGCCCTCAGGCAGATCTACCTGTAGCCACTTCTTTTGCTTATCCAATTGGATGAAAAAGGGACTGTTTAGAGGTAACAGGATCTCTCCGGAATCGCCGGCTATTTCAATCAAACGATTTTCGGGAATCCCCGAAACGCCCGTGACCAATCCAATTTTTCCCGCTTGTTTATCCTCTACTGTAAACCCAATTATTTCTTCGGCATAAAACGCTTCACTGGAGGAAGAGGGTCCAGGAATTTTGAAGTACACCTGATGTCCGCGAAGTGCGGTCGCGGCATCAATCGAATCCACTCCTGCCAACTTGATGAAGGCCTTATCTGGACGGGCAGAAAACGCTTCAACCTCGAATTTTTTAAACTCACCATCCAATTCAAAGAAGGCCACCTTTACCTTTTCAGGCAGTTCTACACGGAAAAGGTTGACGGTAATTTCTCCCTTCAAGCCGTGTGCTTTAGCCACATAGCCCGCTTTGAAGATGTTTTTCGGGGTCATTCAGTCAGCTAAAAAAAATGCCGGCTTTGAAACCGGCAATATTTTAAGAGAATTGATTACAGTAATTATGCCTCCGATGCAGGAGCCTCTGGAGCGGTAGCCTCGGAAGCCTCCTCAGTCGCTGCTGGAGCTTCACTTGCAGCGGCTTCCTGCTTCTTGCGAATCGCTTCGGCACGTGCTTCACGTACCTTGGTTTCCGCTTCCTTACGAGCTTTAACTGAAGCCTGCTTGTCCTTAGACAAACGCTCCACTTTAGTTTGAATCTTGGCTTCTTTTTCTTTTTTCCAGGCGTCTAGTTTCGCGTCAGCCTGTTCCTGAGTTATTGCACCTTTAACTACTCCAATCTGAAGATGCTTGCGAAGAAGCACACCACGATACGAGAGAATTCTTCCTACCGTATCGGAAGGTTGAGCACCTTTCATCAACCATTCAAAAGCTTTTTCATCGCTCAATTCAATGGTTGCAGGATTAGTGAGGGGGTTGTAGGTACCGAGTTTCTCAATGAACTTTCCGTCTCGGGGAGAGCGGGTATCGGTTACCACTACATCAAACATGGCCAGCTTTTTACGGCCGCGGCGGGCCAAACGAATTTTTACCATTTTTTAAGTTTTTAAATGTTGGATCTCGTCCGGTTTTTAAAGGACTGCAAAGCTAGGATAATTCGGTAATCCAACAAGATTAACCCTAATGCAAAGCCATATAAATTGAACGATAAGCCTAAAAAAAGGCTATTTTACCTTGATTTTGTGCTTTTGGATGTAACTCCGGTTAATTACACTGTGCTTATGTTCATTTGATTTTCTGAAAAAATCACAATATCTGTATAAGCGGATATTAGGTTTTTACATAAACCTATCCCTGATTAGCTTTACAGACTTTTTGGAAAATCCATGGATAAATTCTCCTTCATCTCAAACGCTGATCCCGGATATGTGGATCAGTTGTATCAATCCTACAAATCTGATCCGTCTTCGGTTGATGCCACCTGGCAGAAATTTTTTGAGGGGTACGAATTTTCCCTTCAGCGCTTCGGCGAGGATGGGCCTTCAGCTTCCGCCTCAGATGGCTTGTCGCTAAAGGAAACCCAAGTTCGTAACCTTATTTTTGCCTACCGATCTTTTGGCCACCTAAAAGCCAACACGAACCCGGTACGCGAGCGACGCAACCACCACGTAAACTTTGAGTTGAAAAGCTTCGGACTTTCCGATGCCGACCTGGATGTTGAATTTGATGTGGGCCGCGAAATCGGAATGGGACGTTCCACCCTTCGAAAAATCATTGAAAAACTTCAGAAGGTCTACGTTGGTACGGTCGGTTTTGAATACAACTTCATCCGTAATGATGAAGTCAGAGAATGGTTCTTTAAAAAATGTGAGCAAGAATATTATCAGCACAATCCTTCCTTTGACGAAAAGAAGTCCATTCTCTCTAAACTGAATGAAGCGGTTGTTTTTGAAAACTTTCTGCACACTAAATTCCTTGGTCAAAAAAGATTTTCTCTAGAAGGCGGTGAAAATACCATACCAGCCTTGCAAAAGATTATAGATAAGGCTGCTGAAATGGACGTGAAAGAAGTGGTGATTGGTATGGCCCATCGCGGTCGCCTGAATGTACTCTCCAACATCCTGGAAAAAACCTACGAACAAATCTTCACCGAATTTGAAGGCAATGTCAACCCTGACCTGACTATGGGTGATGGCGATGTGAAGTACCACCTTGGCTACGCTTCACAAATCAAAACACCGTCCGGAAAGAAAATTTATGTGAAACTAACTCCCAATCCTTCGCATCTGGAAGCGGTGGATCCTCTGGTACTTGGTTATACCCGTGGACAAATTGACGACGAGTATACAGGAGAATTGCGTAAGGCCATGGCCATTCTGATTCATGGTGATGCCGCAATTGCCGGACAGGGAATTGTTTATGAAATTGTTCAAATGTCCGGCCTTCCCGGTTATACCACCGGAGGCACGATTCACTTTGTGATCAACAACCAGGTCGGATTCACAACGGATTTTGAAGATGCTCGTACTTCTATTTATTGTACGGATGTTTCAAAAATTGTTGATGCACCGATTCTCCATGTAAATGGTGACGATGCAGAGGGAGTGACTTTCTGCGCCAACCTGGCTCTGGAATACCGTCAGCGATTCGGAAAAGATATTTTCATCGACATGCTCTGCTACCGTCGTCACGGACACAATGAAAGCGACGAACCTAAGTTTA
>Ga0315904_10007356_pt1 | contig 14820 bp, 24 predicted proteins | sample LakEriMetagenome_6_FD_203529 | JGI IMG/M metagenome (GOLD analysis project Ga0315904, IMG submission 203529) | Freshwater fungal communities from buoy surface, Lake Erie, Ohio, United States - Buoy 12 MA120 | ecosystem: Environmental > Aquatic > Freshwater > Lake | place: USA: Lake Erie, Ohio... | reverse complement strand
GTCTCGTGACCAATGTTACTTGTGGACTCAGTAGGCGTGGTCATCAAGATGTGACCAGCGTCTTTGCCATTTTTAGTTTTAAATTTATTTTTGGGCAAGAACTCAGTGTCTTTGAAACGTGAATCTGTAGGGATCATGTGATCCTTAGTTTCCATTTCACCAGTCTTTTTGTTCTTTTTACGAATAGGAACATTCACCAATCGTGGGTGCAAGATGTGTTGCTTCTGGTAGTCATAACGCTTTCCATCAATGGTTTTATGACCATAGTGAGCCTCGTCTTCGCTTGAAGGCTTGCCGTTGCCACCAAAATGTCCTTCTGCGCCTTCTTCTTTCTCTTGCGGTGTCAACTCATACTGTTCACGTCCAGTCGTCCAATACTTGGCGTGAGTGATGTGCTTCTCCATGTTCTTAGACATCTCAGAACCACGCTTGACGTCGGTAACCATGTACGAACCCTTGGGCGGTGTCTTGTGACCCTGTTCGTTTTTAAAGTCACCTTTGTTATCAGACGCCATTATGGTGTTGCGAACACGGGCTTTATCACGAGCAATATTCTCGCTGATCTCTTGACCCTTCTTGACCTTTGGGCCAACGTTCGAGTGCGTCACATGGTAACCATTCTCAGGGTCATGCAACTCATTTGTCTTGCCGTATGAGTTAGCAATAATTGGTGGCTTGTCGTTTACTTTACGTTGTTCATTCAGGTGACGGATCACGTGGCGTGAAGATACGTCAGTCTCATCCACAACGTTAGGACGGAACAAAAGTCGTTGATTACTTTTGTCTGCTTTGTTTGCCGCATCACGCATTGATCCTGTATGAGCCAGAATCCAATCGCGTGTCATCTTGGGGTCGTGCTTGGCTTGCTCGTGTGTTGCACGACGAACAGCCGCATGCACGTACTGTGATTCGGCATTGGGTGCAAAGCATGTACCACGGCTAGTGTCAATCACACCCTTTGAGTCTTTACCGCCACCACAGCCCTCTGTTTGACCGGGGCAAGTGTTGATGATGTGATGCTTTTCATTCTTGCCATGTCCAGATGTGTACAGTGCATGACCTGCCACACCCTTAGAAGCAAATCCAACATGGGTACGACCCTCTTCGTCCGTCTCATGACGCACAGTATCCAGCTTCTCAGACTCGTCCAGCGTGTTGTTCTTGGAACCCAAGTGTTTAGCGGCTCGCAAACGTGCAGTCGCTTCTTTCTCTGAGGCTAACTGGTCTTTGAGTGGCTTGGCGAAGTGATCCTCAAGTGTTTCTTTATGGATTTTGCCCGTTTGACCAATGCTCAATGGATCACGGTTCTCAGAACCATAAACTTCAGCACGTGCTTTGTTAATGTCTTTGAGACCCGGCACCACAACTTTATTGCCTTTTTTATTGATCCAACTGCGACCATGAAGCATATGGTGTGGGATCACAATACCAGTAACTCCACCTGCGCCTTCAGCTTTAACCAAAATGCGTTTTGAAGGCGCTTTCACCTCTTCTTCATCATCATCATCGTCGTTTGCCACTGGTGCCACTTTTGCTTTTTTCTTAGCGGCTAACTCAGCCTTCATGTCAGCGGTTGACTTGGCACTACCACCCTTGGCTAAACCTTGGGGCTTCATAGCCGCCATCGCTTGACCTTGCGGTGTCATCTGTAGGATGTTGCTTCCACCCACTGGAGGCATACCGCCCATAGGTGATGGCATGTCTCCCATAGGTGGTTGATCCATGCCCGGTTGTTGCCCCGCAGGGGACGGCGCAAGCATGTTGTTTGGCATCAACTGATGACCAGCTTGCATTTGACTCATGTCAATCCCACCCACAGGCAAATTACCCTGAGACGTGTCTACACCACCTACAGGCATCTGATTGTTATCAGGACGTCCTACAGGGGATACATAGGCTTTAATCCCCATGCTAGGAGCTTCCTCAGCGCCTATGGATTGCAGTTGATTCAGACCTTTAAATCTGTTCATCATCTGGGCTTTGATTTGTTCGATAGGTAACACAGCGCCTCCTTCGGCTTTATGGACGATACCACCACGCATGTATTGTGGCAGTCCTTCTTTCAAAATGCTTGTACGCATCTGGTCGTTAATGGGGAAATGATGAACAGTTTTGACTTTTGCTGGATCTTCATATGTCATCTCCCCAACTTGTAATCTATTTGCTGTTTCAGTTTCAATTGGCATCTGACCAACTTTAACGCCATGTGGCTTACCAAGCTTGTTCAAGAATGATGGAATCATCTTGTCGTAGAAACCCTTCATGCCTTCTCCACCAGTGACAATGTTTGCACCACTGATCATTCTTTCACCCATAGGATTTGGCGGGGTTGAAAGCAATTGATTGGCGGGTTCTTTGCCAATGTATTCTTTTAACTTTTCTTCATTGACAGCATCGTCTGCAACTCGATTGCCTTGTTTATCAAATGCTTTGAAATAGTACGGGTGTGATGTTTGGTTTGGATATGGATTTGGCACCAACATAACTGAGTCAATATGCTTGCTTAATTTGTAGCGATCTGCCTGCTCCTCACCCGGCGTGATCACCATGCCGTCATAGCCATTCTTAGCGGCGTGGTGCAACGCATGCTTGAGCGCCATCTCGTGCCATGTCTTCTTGAACGGAGCGTCAGGAACTTTGTCCGAAACCTCTATCATGGCATTTTGCAACTGCTCATATTTTGCAACTTCAAGTGGATCCATATTCTTGATAGTGGCAAACATAGCCAAATTTTGATTTGGGTTTAATCCATATTTTTTTGCAAGTTCTTTTGAGTAAGTTTCAAATTCATTATGCCTTTGCATTTCATTTGCTGTATCTCGATAACCTTTATCGCGTCCAGCTTGATGCCAGTCAGACTGCACCTCTTCAAGATGCAACAGCTTCTCACCGTTCGGGCCTGTACGATCACTCATACGCAGATGCGCTAGCACATTGGGATCATTACCCCAATGGCTTGACTGAAAGTCTTCTTGACCTTTTGCATTAAACGCCCTCATGTCGGCATCGTATTTGGCGGGATCTGAATACTTGCTTGCGTCTGGTCTGCCTCTGGGAAGCTTGAGCAATACCTCGCGGTAGTTTTTCCCACCGGGCAACTGGTACTTCTCATACTGAGCCGCTGGGTTTGTACGTCGTATCTCGCTAGGAATGAGGCTCTCTACCTCACGAAATTGTCTCTCGCTCAAGTCATCTGCGTTGACGCCAAACATCTCTTGAGATACACGATCCCAAACTTGGTCTTCGTCTTTTGGAGTGCTTTCGCCTTTGATCTTCTCTTCAAGCGGTGGCAGTGAATGCTTCTTTAGGTGTTCAAGGAACTGCGCCTTGGTCATCTTGCCCTCAGGTATTGGGATACGACGGTCAGCAATCTCCTCAGCCTTGTAACCGGGTCGCTTGGACAACTCCGTCATGAACTCAGCACCAGTCCCCTTGGTGCGTGGCATCTCAATCGCCGCCTTCTCTAGCGGTGAGTACAAGCCATGTCGATTGATCAACGCCTGACGCATCTGCTCTACGGTCGGCTCAACCTTACCGCCTTCAGCTTTGTAGTTCACATACTCTTCAGCTTTAAATTCTTCAGGGGCGAGCGTCTCGTCACCACCAACACTACCACCATGAGCAAAACCAAACATCTCTTGCTTCATTGGCTTGATACGTGGCAAATCAGAGGCACCAGCGGCTTCGTTAATACGCTGAACCTCTTCGTCTTTTAGTATGCGCTTGACTTTCATGCTACCGCCAATCAACCAATTGCCTGTCATGTTGGAGTTGGTCTTATAACGATAGTGACCACCCTTGGGCATTTGGTCTGTGATGTGGGCTTGGTTAGCAACAAAGTTGCCATCGTCGTTGTATCCGCGACGTGTAGCCTCTGACTGCCAATCAACGTCGTTAGGCATATCCACCTCAGCCCAAATGTGTCGTGGATTACGCAAACGTGGCGCGTTCACCCAACTTGGGAATGGATACATCTTGTTGACAATCTTCTTGCCTTCTTTGTCGTTGCCAATGTCATTTAACATAGCATCGCGCAATGCCTTGATGCGAGCGATTTCAGCCTTCTGCTCGTTGTCCTTGTCACCAATGTGGGTGGCAATGGGTAGATCACCCGCATGCCAACCGGGTCTGTACGCCAGTGGGCCAATCTTTGACTTGACCTTACCGTCCTTCATCTCGCCCTCTTTGGCGTCCACCCACTTGTTCATGGGGACTGGCGTCTTTGCGTCTACAAACAATGGGAATAGCTTGCCCGGTTGCTTCGGGTCAGCGCGGAACATCTTGTACGCCTTGACGGTACTCTTGGGTTCCTTCACTGATCCACCCTTCGCCAGTGCTTGGCGCATTTGTTCTATCGTAGGTTGCACTGCTCCACCTCTTGCTTTGCGAATGATGCCACCAGAAGCTTTTTCATCTGGGTGGTAGCCCCACTCATGGATTGAGTCTGCGTTTGTCCATACGTGCTTTGCAGGCACACGCATGCTTGCAATTTTATAGTCGCCCAACAATACGGCTTCTCCGTGATCTTTAGCGTAATCCTTGTTGATGGCAACCCAGTCGCCTTTGCGAATCATGTGCTTGAGCGGAGAATCCTTTTTCAAAGCTTCGTTGTAGACCTTGGTCGGAATCGCACGATGGATGGAAACCATCTCATTGGGCTTGCCCTTGACTCGCGTGATTTTGTTGTAAGCATCACGATCATTTGGATCAGTGTGATCGGCATAGTACCGAAGACCATTAGGGCTGTAAAAGTCTTTGGGGTACATATCACGAGTCACGTCATGCATGGGTGCGCCAAAGTCTGGGCTTGGCGCTTGGTGCTCGCTACGGTAGTCGTCTTCCACTGTTCCACCTTCTGCCTTGTGTATCACCTGACGCGACACGATGCCATGTCCAACGTCGCGCTCCTCCTCATACCGCACAGGGTCGTGCATAGGGTACAAGTGCTTGGTCGGTGTGTTGATGTCAAACCGTGATCCCTTGGGGACTTTGTGCTCGTCCTCCATCGCACGGAACTGCCTCTGGTTCACCACCTTGGGTTCACCCACCGTAACCTCACCAATAGCCTTAGCCTTGCCTTCACCAGTGCGGACAATCGCCACGCGCTTACCAACGTAGGGGCGCAATGTGTCGCTATTGCGTGACTCAAGGGTCTTATGCCCATCGACAATCATGTCAGCAAACCTCAGCCCTGCCTTGGTATCGCTCGCTACATTGATGCCCATAGGGGGCTTGCTTGGGGTCATGGAATGTCCTTCATGAGTGCCACGTATTATGCCTTCACCATCATGTCACGTCCACACTTTATATTTGTAAGTTTGCAGTAAGCACGCAGTGCCTGCGCCCTTATTCTGCGTAGGGGTTTACTTTGCCACGCGCACGTTTGTTGTACTCGTCTGCGTCGTATATGTCGTCCTCGTCTAGGTCTTCGCGAGGTGGTGCATCGATGCTGATCCATCCAGCGTCACGCATGTACCGTAATCCCTGTGAGATGCAGTCAACGAACTCGTCATGCACCGTCCCCTCAGGGAAGCTACAGATCTGGCTGACCATCCCTTCAGCCCAGTCCCTGACAAACCCCTTCTTGACACTGCTCTCAGGTACCCAGACGCGCCCAGCTTTGATGATGTTAGCCACGATGCTCAGGCGTTGGATCTTGTCCGCACGACCGGGGTTATACGCATGTACAGGCAGGTGCGCTCGTTGCAAGTCTTGGATCAGGGATATACCAGCGCTCTTGTCCTCCACGAGGATCAGATCCACCAACTTCTTCTCACGTCCCTCACCGTACACCGTCTCGTACTCGTCGATCACCTTGGGGCGCAGGTCTGGGTACTGCAGGTGCTCTTGCCAACAGTCGAGCACCATCACGCACATCCCACCGTCCATAGGCTTGAACGCACCCAGCGTAATGCACCCAGTAGGGTCGTTGACCGTCTTGTCAGACGTCGCGCAGTCATAGGACTGAATGATGTACTCCAGCTTGGGGAATGGCTTGGTGGAAGGCCAAAGCTTGAACCACTCACGACGGACGATACCGCCTTCTTCCGGATCAATAATTTCTGCGTGGATTTCCTGACGGCCTAGATTGGTTCCTTCATACTGGAGGATCTGCTTCTGGAACGATGGCGCCAGATTCTTCATGTTGCTGTACGTGCTGGCGCGGGTGATCACCACGTCGTCACCCTCACGGTCAATCAACTCCATCACCACGTCTTTAGGCTTGGGTGTGGTGGAGCATATGAGCTTAGTCCGTTGTCCCAGTCGAATGCCAAACTGGATCATGTCCCATGACTCGCGCAGGTACTCCCAAGCGGCTAACTCATCCAGCCACCCACCGTGGAACTGCGGCCCCCTGAAGCGCTCAGGTTCGGACGCTGGGATGCCCTTGATAAACGAGCCGTTGATCAGGTGGATCTCATGCAGGCTGGAGTTGTACTTGGCGACCAATGCAGGTGGGATCACGGAGATCAGCCCTGAGTCACCCTCAAAGCATGTACCCTTCAAGTCGCCACTGGTGGGGGCTGAGACAAGCCATCGTGTGTTGGGTTGCTCCCATGCCCATGATGCTAGGGTTTCGGCACTGGCGCGTGTTTTGCCTGCTCCACGACCGGCTAGCATCAGCCAGATATTCCACCAGTCACCCGTCGGCTCGATCTGGTGCTTGTGCGCTTGCTTACCCAGCCAGTTCAACTGCCAGTTGATCACCGCCTGCTCAGTGGGATGCAGGCTTTCAAACTCCCTCTTGATGCTGGGATCGTCCAGCACTGCGTCCAACGCGCTCATGTGGGTCTAATGACAGTCGTTTGATCACTCATACGAATCAGGTCTGACTCGGTAGCGTTCAAGTCTTGGAGCACCTCACGATGGACAAGCTCAAGGTCACGGGCGGATAGATAGTCGTCAATGACGTTGTACTTCTCCACCGACCGAATGATGTGAGGTTTCAGGTGCATACGGAAGCGGAAGCGGTAGGTGGTAGCTTCACGGGTAGCAAAGTCATACCATGCCCACAACAAGCAGAATCCACCACGCGAGCGCTTGTAATTCAATCCAATCTTGATGACGGAAGCTTCTGGTGTATGGTGGATCATGATCACTCCGCCTGTCGTGACAGCTTGATTGACTTGAGTAGCTCACCGAACACATTGATGTTGTGCTCCATCACCACTGGCTTATCGTCATCCCCAGTCAACTGCATTGAGCTTAGGTCTGGTAGTGACTTATTCAGCAGTATTTGGATTGCTTTGATCTTACTTGCTGACAATTCCTTTTCATCATCGCTAAGTGCATGATTTTCAAGAACTTTTATCAATTGACCAACTTGAATCTTCTTGCGTACGTCATCCTGATGGAGTTTACCCATTGGACGACCTACTGGTCTTTTCTCTGTTGCCATACATATGTCCTTTCACGCAATTGTTTCAGCGCATTCATATGTGCATAAGTTTAACCTGAAGTTTCTTGTTGTGTGAAGTCTTCTGTTATTCCGTTGTTAGCGCGTTTGATCCTCCTCATGGTTGCGAGGATCTCTTGAAGCTCTTCTATGTCGTACCAACCCTTCACGTATGTTGTGTCGGGCGTGTAGATCTGGAACTTCTCTTCGTCGTTCATTCTTCGCGAGCTTTCATCATTGCGTCAGCCATCTTGTATGCGCCCTGTGCAAATGCGTCCACGTTATCTTTTGCTCTTGCCGCGATCAAGCCTTCCATAGCCTTTGCCGCGAAGTAGTCCCGCATAGTCAACCCATGCTCGTTGTCTGCTAAGTCGTAATGCATAGCAGGGAATGCTGGTGTTCTCATTCTGGTGAACTCCCCAAGATCTTGTGCTCTGCCCAGCGCTTGTAACTTTTCAGTTCTTTGTTCTCCAACTCCAGTCTGTCTATCTTGCTTTGCATGCTCTTGAGGCGACTCCCTGCTTGCTCTATCCAGTCTCTGACCTCCACAGGCATGTCGAACGTCTGCTCGCGTTTTACAGGCGTCTTTGGCGCGGCTTTCGCCACCACCTTCTTTGCTGTTGCCATTTCAGTCCTTAGGTTGTGATTTTGATAACTCTTGGTATTTCTTCTTGGCTGTCAGCCAGTCGTCAATGATGGGCTTACGCATAGCAACCTGCTCAGGCGAGTTGTACTCTTTGATCTTCAGGAATGGATTGGGTTGTGCCTCCCAGATCTCATTCCACTTGACCTCATTGACCCTGAGCACTTTACCGCAGTGCTCGAAGTGCGCTTTCGCGAACTCCAACTCTTGTTTTTTGTTTTTAAACTCTTTCATGCTGGCACCTTTGAGAGTTTGAATTGGCGCTCACGGATGGCGTCGATCTCCGCCCACAACTTGATGTAGTAGGGATCGTCCGTGGACAAGTGATTGTTTAACTGCAACGTTATGTGGCAGTCACGTAGTGCATGCAAGCACATGTTGGAGTCGTACTCCCTGAATTTGTTCACGCACACCTCGCGTAGTTGTCCGTAGTTCATGCTGTTGCTCCCTTCAAGAAACTGCGCACGATATCCATGTGGCGCTCAGACACCGTCCACTCGTTGGCGTTGCCACCGTCCAAGATCAGACCGCCTTCTGCGCGTCCCCACTTATCTTCACCCAAGATTGTTTCCACGTTGTAGCGTGAAACAAACTGACCAAACTCCGTATGCGGATAACGCGCATCGTAGAACTCGACCATTGGCTTGTCACTCTCGTGAGTGAGGCAAAAATCGCGACCGAACTTGTCGCCCTTGTTAACTACGCGAACGTTGAACTTGTCTACTGTGATCATGATAATTTCCTTTTAAACCTGCTAACTTTGCAGTGATTGAATTCTAACATGGAATTAGAGAAGGGTGTCAACACCTTTTTTTATATTTCGTAAACAGCCAATCTTCCGGGGTTATGCCACTCTGCAAACAGCCCCATGCCGATCAGCGTATCGCGTAGCTCAGGCTTGATGCTGTCACCCCATATGTGAGCGCCATCGTAGTAGTTCACCCAGTTGGAAGATCCCTCGTCTTCCGCGCTGATGCTGAAGTTACCTTTGTCGTCGTGGTGCTCGTAGACGGGTACGCCCATCTTGGTCAGCTTGTTGAAAGCTTTGATGTAAATACGTTTCATGCGACCTCCATGTTCACTGGTTGAAGTTTGCCCAACGCTACCTGCTCACGGTAGGCGTCCAGAATGAATCCATCCATCTTGTTTTCAATCGCGCCCTCAGTGAGCGACGACACCAAAAAGTTGGTGCGATAGTTCTGCTTGATCTCGCGTGGGACGCCGGGAATCCTAAACAATATGCTGAACTCGCGAGCACGGTTGCCAAGCCCGTTGTTGTAAAGGTCGTAGTAGCAGTTCTGCGCCCTTCTGAAGCGCTCCAGCGCCTTGTTGGTAGTCTTGCCCTCAGGAACCTCACCAATCGCTGGGATAAGCCCCTGAAGGGCTTCTGCGATGGTTTGGTATGCACCTTGTTCGTTCCAGTATGTAGCCATGATTTCTCTCCTTATGTTGTTAAATTAAAAACCGTAGTTCTCAGCGCAGATGGGGCCAATGCCACGAGCGATGCTGTCAGCGTCTGTCAATGCACGTCCGCAGATGGAGCAAGCACCAAACTTCTTGCCGTAAGCGATAGCGGCTTGTGCTGGATCGCTAGCCACCGCCACGATGCGCTCTGAAGCCTCTGGAGTGCATTCGCGTGATGTGAACAGGCGACCACCCATGACCTTGCCCAAGTACAAACCGTCTTCTTTGTTTTTGATGTAGATCGCGCCAGCGTTAGCGCTTGTCTCTGAGGCTGGGCTGAACACAAATGTGTCGAGACGCAACTTGGGGCGCTTTACGCCTGCTTGCTTGGCGTTGTTGAATGCCACCTCGATAGCCTCCACAGTCACCACTGGGGCTGACTCGATACGAGCGGCTTTCTCTGTAGCGCGTTCTGCCATGAACTGTGCTGATTGCAAAGTCAAGCGCTGAACTGTCTCGAATTGCTTTTCTGTGAGTGAACCAAACTTGTTGAGAGCTTCCAACATAGCGCCAGCGAATGCGAACTTAGGGGCGCTGGTTTCCATCCACAGAGCTTCTGCTGGGTTAGCGTCTTTCCACTCTTGCGCAGTAGTAGCTTTGGCTTGTGCCACAACAACAGCACGTTTTTGTGAAGCCATCTTTGCTTTAAGGCGCGTAGCTGGGGATGTCTTGAAAGATAGCTTGCCTTTGCCCTTGCAAGCAAAGCATTCGCCAGAGCGAACGTTGATGTAACCGAAGGTGAAGCGACCAGTGCCGTTGCACTTTGTGCAAGCTTGCTCAAAGTAAGTAACTTCGGCAGTTGTGGAGTTGGCTGGTGCGCCAAAGTCCAAGTCGTTGGACATGTCGTCAAAGGGATTAGATGCTGTGTTCATAATTTGCTCCTTGTTACCTGCTAACGTTGCAGTGATGCTATTGTAACTTCAAGTTAAAGGAATTTAGAAGTAGGGACATACCCTAATACAAATTATTTATTGACGAGTACTCTTGTTTTCAATTCTGTCAAAGATTTCGCCTGCTTCATCCTCAGGTACTGGGATAGCGTTGTCGAAGAGCGTACCGTCCTCCAATTGCTGATGCAAGTCTGCAATCACTGCTTGCAGTTCTTCCTGAGTGCCATCGAAGTCATCGAAGCACCCCTCAGCAAATACGATCTTGAGCTTGGTCATTGCTTTGTCCCTTTCATTTGGTCTAGCTCTGGATCAATGAATCCCTTGATCAACTCCACAAGCTCTTGCCCATTCTCAAAGTGTAAGATGATGGCGGTTAAGACGTAAGTCACCCCCACGTCAAACCCTTGAAAGTAAACCAGATCCCTCTCTTCTGCGGTTTTCATGACATCTGATTCGGCATGCGGTTATAGATCGCTTTAGCGGCGTTCATGAGGGCTGTGGCTACTTCCCCCTCATCTTCTTGATTCGCAAGCTCTGCGACCAGCCTAGAGCACTCCTTGCGCTCAATTAGGATCGCCCTCTTGCTTGTCTCGATAGCCACGGTCATGATCTCTGCTTTGGCTATTGCCAAGGTAGCGTCAAACTCCTGCTGGGTGTAGAACTCCACCGCCCCCGTGGTGCCTAGCAGTTGGCGAGCGAGTTGGCTTACTTCTTTGGTCATTTGAATTTCCTTACGAGTTCAATAAATTTCTCAGGTGGTGGTGGCAACATTTTCTCACTGGGTGGCGTCCAACCATACTTACGCCAGATAGCCTGAACGTCAGATCCAGACTCCCACTTGAAGTCTTTGTTGGGTGTCGATGGATAACTGATCTTGGAATACGGTGGCATTGCAATTTTGTTCATATTGTCTCCTTAGAATGAAAAGTCATAGTAGGACTCACGGTGACCAATGCTCAAGCCACCAGTGCCGTAGATCAGTCGTCCGTTCTCATTGTGATAGCACTTACGCCATTGACCCTTTTTGTCCTTGCGGTAGTAGTAACGGTGTCCGTCCATCACAGTGGCATACTCGTACTCTTGTGACTCGCTGATGCCGTTGTTGTCGATACGCTTCTTACTGTCTTCTGTGACTGCAATGTAGCGCTTCTTCATGTTGACCTCCACAATGGTGCCAGCGTCGCGATCCGTCCACGACAACATGGTCACACCCATGCCCACGGTTGGCTCTGGTTCGCCAATGGTCATGCGACTGTACAAGTGATTGACCAGACTGCCTGTTTGTGTTCCTGCGTTCATGCTGTCACCTCTTCTAAAAGTTTTGTCAATGCTTCCAACATAGCCTGAGCTTGCTCGCGAGTCAGGGATGTGCCAACGTGGTGGTTGCGACCGTGGATTGATAACCACACGCCACCGTTCTCCCAAGTATCCAAAAACATATTCTGGTTACCGTTGTGTTTGATTGTGTATTCCATGATGTTGTCCTTAGATGGGGCCGAAGCCCCGTTAATTAGGCTGTGGGTGTCACGGTGATACGTGCTGAACCTTCTTTGCGGAAGGAATCAAGTTGTGCTTCGGTGATGCCGAAGTGCTTGATCAATGCCTCGTAATCGACACTGCCTTTGACGTTGGCGATGACAACAGTCACGCCATACTTCTCACCACGGTGCTTGCCTTCACCGTAGGCGTTGGTGACGTCGTCCTTGAGGGACTTGACTTTGGCTGTCAAAGCCTTTTGTTCACGATCCAACACTGCGAGTTGGTCGATGGGGTTGAGCAGGGACTCGACTGTCGCTACTGCTTGTACTTCTGTTGCTACTGCTGTCATGATAATTTCCTTTTTTTCCTGTTACCCGCTAACGTTGCGGTGAAGTGATTGTAACTCCAAGTTAGAGCACTTGTGAACCCCTTTTGAAAAATATTTTCATTTATTTTGCTAAGTGTTTTCCCTAAGCCTCTTAATTGTCACGTTTAGGGCGTCTAGCTCGTCCATTTTGGCTATAGCCCATGCTCTACGCTCCCCGTGCCAGCCCATCTTGCTCCCCTGATGGCAGGACTTACACAGGGCTACGCAGGTGTACTGCCTGCCTTGCTTGATGTGGTGGGCGTCAGAGGGTGGTGGCTCGTCACAGACACTGCAGGGAAGCTCTTTGACCTCCTGCAAGTGCTTGCGCTCTGCCTTGTTTAGGTTGTTATTCATTTATCAATTCCATTCCGTATTCGTTTATGCCTTGAGGGATTACAAGCCCATCGCGTTTGGCAAGCCTGTTTTTTTTGAATCTGTTGTAGTCAACAAAGTGGTGCCATCGATCAAATTTCCAAACCACTTTTGCGACATCTGGATGCATTTCCTCCAGCATCTGGGACTTGGGCATGGTTCCCTCGCTTGCGTAGAACGCCTCTGTGTTGCCGCCACCCATCGATTGAGTCCTAACCTTATTCTGCAAGAACGCGTTGAATTGCACCGTACACATGCCATCTTTGAGCACACGCAGGGATAGGTGCGTGTCTTCGTTGTAGCGCCCCTCCCAGCGGTGTTTGAGCGTGTTCTCGATCAGCAGGCAGGAGTAGATACGGGTGTTCATTACAAACGGTGGTGGCGTGTCCTTACGCTTGGCAAACATAGAGTAGTTGAACCCAGCAATTGGCACGTTGGTGTAGCGCTCCACGAAGTCTTCCGCCGCTCTAAAAATTGCTGGTGTTTCGCACTTGATCTTCATGTTGCGGTTAAGGCGGTGAAAGCCATCGATGTTGTCATCCAGCACCCAGTGACGAGACGCACCCAGAGAGATGGAGTGATCCCATGCAAAGTTCCTTGCCGCTCCGGGGCCTTTGCTCTTTGAGTCACCAAATTCATCGCACGTCACATATGCATCGAGGTAGCTTTGTGGCAAAACGACCAACCTATGCGCATCTACGCTACTTGCGTAGTTATCAAACTCTTGCTCTTCGACCACCATACGGTACTCAGCGCCCATGCGATCAAGGGCGTCGGCGGTGAGGGTCTTTCCCCACCGTCCTTTAGACACAATGTAAATTGGGTGTTTAGGCTTCATCGACATACCGTTTGTCTGCCAATGTTGCTTTGTCTTGTGCTGGATACCATACCGAGTTTGTCTTTATGGTAACGGTCTGCCCAATAAGTTTCGCAAAAGCTTGAAGGCTTTCTACGCTGTCAAAATTCACACGCAGGGAGTAGACGGGTAGCAAGTTCTTTTGCTCGTACTCAGGCATTCCCGACCACTCCTCGCGCCACGACTCCTGCTCTCCAAAGAGAACATGTTGGTCATCATTGGGCTTTGCGTAAGGCATTTTTAACCCAGTCGATCCATAGTGCGGTTAGACGCCTCCAAAGAGCGCCAGACGTCTACGCGAGCCTGAGCCGCTACCAATCCCCACCTCAAGGCTTCTGCTTGCTCTGTAGCCTCTTCTATTGCCTTGAGGTGCTGGATGTACTCTGCGTCTGCGTATGCCTCGATCTCAGCGGCGGCTACCGTCTTAACGCCATTGGACATTGCATGCTTCATGAGCATCGCCTTCTTAGACTTGCGATACTCCTCGACGTAGGTGAGGTGAGCTTTCGCCTCGGCATATTTCTGACCGTGTGTGTAGATGAAATCTACTGCGTCATTGATGTCTTTTTGATTCATGATTTTCCCTTTGTAAACCCTGCTCTGTTTTTTAATTCATGGCATGTCAAACACCGCCACTGTGGAGCGCCTCTGCTGTTCTTGCCTTGTACTTCTGCAGGGCGGAGTCGGCACACCTGACAAGTCTTTTTTTCGTTCATCGTTTCATGTTCCTTACGTAAACTGTAAAACTTCCAATCGTGTCGTTGCCAAACACTGTCATCTTCTCAATTTCTCGTGCTACCTCCTCCAATGTGTCATTGCGTATCTTTGCGTAAACCTCGTTGTTGAGTTGAGACTCGACCATCTGACGTTTGCGCCATCCCATTGCTTTTTCCCAAATGTTCATTTCCATATCACATCCCGTATACAGCGATTAACGTTGCGTCAGCCAAAGCTTGACCCTTACCCTTCTTGTCCAGATCGCGCCAGTGAGGGTACATCTGGATTGCTTTCACCCTTGATGCGTCTTTGTCCAAGCCAGTGAGCCTAGCGCGTGTTTTCCACATGTTTGGGGTCACCATAGTCACTGGTATCTCAAACGCGCCCAAAACGCCTTGTATGACCCCTGCTGAGTGTCCAAACGAGAACATGGACGCTACACCTTGGTTGGGCATGCTGGAAACCAATTCCACGTAGGCGAAGATCTTTTCATCACCGTACAAGTGTGGGCGGATAAAAGCCGCCAACGCAGAAGCATTCACCCTGTTAGCTGACCCAGTTTTCATGGTGGGCATCATCGTCCATTCGATGGGTGTTTTATCGTCGTCAATGATGACGATGGCACCCGATAGACCG
>Ga0315904_10007353_pt1 | contig 14821 bp, 4 predicted proteins | sample LakEriMetagenome_6_FD_203529 | JGI IMG/M metagenome (GOLD analysis project Ga0315904, IMG submission 203529) | Freshwater fungal communities from buoy surface, Lake Erie, Ohio, United States - Buoy 12 MA120 | ecosystem: Environmental > Aquatic > Freshwater > Lake | place: USA: Lake Erie, Ohio... | reverse complement strand
GTGCGTGGCAGGCCACGGTGAACTTCGGCTCGGCGGCCCCGACCTATGCCGTGCCGACCGGGTTCTCCATGATGGGCGTCTGGCGCGACGCCGTCGCCGCGAACGTGGCGATCGCCGCGCCGCTGGCCAGCATGCGGCGCATTGTGCGCACGCTCAATGCGGCGGTGAGCGCTGCGACGACGTTCACCCCCAGCCTGCGTTTCTTCCGCAGCCTCAACGCCGCCGTGAATGCGGCCACCGCCCTCACCACCAAAAAGCTGCTGTTCGCGCTGCTGCCTGCCAATGTCGCCGCGCAGACGGCCATGACGCCGAAGGCGATTCTGCACGCCGCGCTTTCCACCGGCGTGGTGGCGCTTGCCAACCTGGACATCCTCGACGGGCTGTATACCGGCTGGGTGTGCAACCTGGACAACGGCGCGCACTCGATGTACCAGGGCTTCAATTTCAATTCCTTCGCTGCCCTCAACGGTGCCTATTACGCCGCCCGCAGCGACGGCCTGTACCTGCTGGGCGGGACCAGCGACAACGGCGCGCAGATCACCCCGGTGATCCGCACCGGCGCGGACAACCATGACAGCGCCCAGCAAAAGCGCATTCCCGTCGCCTACCTCGGCATCCGCGCCAACGGCACCGTGATGCTCAAGACCATCACCGACGGCAACATCAACACCTACAACCTCACCGCGGCCAACGCCACGATCGCGGAAGCGCGCGTGAAGCCCGGCCAGGGCCTGCGCGCCAACTACTGGCAGTTCGAGGTCGCGAATGTGAGCAGCGCCGACTTCGAGCTGGAGTCGGTGCAGGTGTTCCCGGTCATCCTGCAGCGGAGAGTCAAATGAGCCTTGCCGACGTCCAGAGCCTGATCAATTCCGCGCAGGGCGCCGCCTCAGACGCGCTGACCCAGGCCGAGCAGTTCGCCGCCGCCGCCCAGAGCGCGGCCGCGACCATCACCTCGCCGGGATCCTCCGGCAGCATCGTCTGGACCAAGCCGGCGCTGATCGCGCCGATCACCGCCAACAACGACCTGGGCGCGGCGTTTCTGGCGCAGGCGGCCAACGAGTTCAACACCCTCGGCCCGGGTTTCCAGACCCAGTTCCAGACCTTCATTGCCACCTACTTCCCCAACGTCAGCGCCTGCCTACAGGCCAATGCCGATAACTGGATCTGCAACATGATCGTGAATGGCGGCAACGGCATTCCGCAGTCGGTGTCGGACCAGATCTGGCAGCGCGCCCGCGAGAACGTGTTGAAGGAGGTGGCGGCCACCCGCGACATGGCCTACAACGAGTGGGCGGCGCGCGGCTTCTCGCTGCCGGTGGGGGCGCTGCAAGCCCGGCTGATGCAGATCGACCAGCAGCGCATCGACAAGACCGCCGAGCTGGCGCGCGAGACCGCGATCAAGAACATCGAGATCCAGATCGAGAACATCCGCTTCGCGGTAAAGGCCGCGATCGAGGTGCGCATTGCCGCGGCCAGGGCGGCGATCGACTACGTGCGCCAGTACCTGCAGGCCTACGAGAACGCCACCGAGCGGGCCAAGGCGATGGTCTATGCGCGCTGGCAGTTCTACGGCGTGATCAACGACTACTACCGCGCGGTGGCCGCGATCGAATCGCTCGATGTCGAGGTGAAGAAGGGCAACGTCCTCAACACCTATCACGACAACGAGCTGTTCGTGAAAGCGGCGGCGGAGGGCACCAAGATCCGCACCGACGCGGCCATCGCGGCCGCGCAGGCGCTCGGCCAGGCGGCAGCGGCGGCGCTGGGGGCGCAGAACACCCTGGCGGCGACCATGGACACGACCACTTCATAGGACAGCGGGATGGACACCATCGACTACGGCGTGCAGCCAGACATGACCCAGGTAAACCGGGTGCGCGCGCGCGACCTGGAAGCGGCCAAGGCGGCGCTGGCCGGGCAACGGCTGACGCCGGCGGTGAACCCGGCGATTCCGGCGCCGGTGGCTTCCGTGGCCGGCCCGAGTTTGGCCGAGCGTGCCAGCGCAGGCTTGCGGAGCGTGCTGCCGGCCGGCGGCGAACCCGGCGTGGTGTCGAAGCTGGCGCGCGGCGCGGCGGGGGCACTGGCCAAGGGTGGATCAGTGCTGGGCCCGGCGGTCGAGGCGATCCAGACCGGGCGCGTGGCGCTGGACCCGAACGCGACCGGGATCGACATGGCGACGCAGGGCGCGGAAGGTGTCGGCAAGCTCGGCGCGGCAGGTGTCGGCGCGGGGCTGGGCGCGATGGTGGGCGGGCCGGTGGGCGCGCTGGCCGGCGGCGCAGCGGGGTACTTCGGCGGGCAGAAGCTGATCGAGGGGTTGCGGGGTGCGGTGGGGGTGGATACGACCAGCCCGGTGGACCGGGTGCCGGGTGGAATGCCGGCGCCGACGGTTGCGCCGCCGGCCGATTCCGCTGCGGCGCCGGTGGCTAACATGGCGCCGGGACGTACGCCGCGAGCGCCGGTCAACGTGCCGCTCGCGGCACCGGCCACGCCCGCGCCGGCGGCCGCATCAAGCCCAGCGGCGCCGTCGCTCAATGTCGCCGCGCCGGGCGGGGGCTACCTTCCGGGTGCGGGCGGCACCTCGCAAGCGCTGTCGGCGGCGCGCATGGCCGCGGCCGAGCGCGGCGACTTCGATTCGGTCGCGGCGTCGTACCAGAACGGCGGCGGCACCTTCAACGGGCAGACCGCGGCAGAGGACCAGGTGCAGCGCCTGAACAAGGCGGTCAGCATGAGCGCGCCGGGCAGCAAGCGGCAGCAGAGCTACATGGCGCAGCGCGACGCCATCAGCGCGCAGGGCGCGGCGCGGCAATCCGGCGAACTGGCCAGGACCAAGGCCGGCGCCGAGGTCGCGAAGACCACCGCCGAAACCGAGAAGGCCCGGGCCGAGACGGCAGGCACCCGAATCGCCAACGACCAGAAAACGCGCGTGCAGCAGATGATCCAGCAACTGGCGGACCTTGACGGCAGCACCGATCCGGATGGCACCAAGCGCCGCGCGCTGCAGGACAACATCCTTGCCATCGTGCATGGCAAGGACGCCACCGAGCACCAGTACCAGGCGATCGACCTGCCGACCGGCACCGAGAACCCGCTGACCAACGCGCCCAACGTGATCAAGGGCATCTTCGACAAGCGGGCCGGGAAAATCGTCAATACGCCAAAGACGGGCGAAGGCGCGCCGGCGGGGATGAAGCAGGTGGGGACGGCGGGGGGGAGGCCGGTGTACGAGGATGCGCAGGGGAAGCGGTTTCAGGGGGCGCCATAGGGCTCTGGGGTGCATGAATGGGCGGCTTGCGATTGGCCGCTGCGCGGACGCATTTAGCCGGGACCAAGTACCGGGGCAAGCAATTCGCTGAATCCGGCCACGTCTAGCGGCTTTTTGCGAATGTCGTAGCCAAGAGATTTCGCGTCCTGCGCCCTCTTGGAAGTGAGTTCGCTCGTCACGATAGCTACGTTGGTGATGCTACCAAATGCCTTTAGTGCCTTCGCTAAATCAAGGCCATCAAGAGTGGGCATTTGCAGGTCTGTAATCAATAGCTTCGCTCTGTGACGGGTCTTGATTAACGCAGGAACTACATTCAACGAATTTGAAAGGATGACGGCTTTGATGCCCAAACGCTCCGCATGCGCGCTAAACAACGCCGCGTAGTCCGGATCATCGTCAACGTAAATTAGTGGCGCGTCGTGTAGCTTCAACAAGAGGGACACCTCGTCGTCAATAGTCATAAAGACGCTTCCCCCATTCGGACGCGGCACGTTGACCGAATCGCGTGTTGTTGTTGTGTGATTCCGTTTGAACTTTGAACGGATTTATCGCCAGTCACTAACGATTCATTTAAGGGTAACAGCAATTTTGTTCATTTAATATTTGGTATCGAGTATTTTTATCAAATTCAGAGTCATTTCGAACATTCCCGGGCTTCCCACTCGCGCACCGAGAAGCAAGCCCGGCAGTGAGCGGCCACCCTGACATGCCGGCCCTGCGGGCGGCTTGGTCAGCATCAGCGGGCCGGTTGGGATTCACTGGGGAATCCGTACCAGCGACACGGGGTCACCGTTTCGGCGCCTTCGCGAAGTTCGGTCCGAATTGTGGGTCGTTCGGATTGTCAGGAACGTACAGCGCCTCTCGCGACTCGACGATTGGTTCAGGGTCGATCATCGGAGACGCGGCTGCAGATTCGGCAGTCATGTGATGCCGGGTTTCGACCCGCTGGCCTGTGTCGGGGTCAGTGTGCCTGTACCGGTGCTTGATCAGCAATTTCACTTCAGTGCGCAGAGATCGTTCTGAGAGCGGCAGATTACCGCATTCCCCTACACGTGCGCAGTGATGCCGCGTCGTTCCATGCGGACCCGGCTACTCGCAGATGTACCTGATCAACGCCTTGAATTCCTGCGCAGTCGTTGGCTTTGCGAACACCCTAAAACTGTTCACGCTGGTACGGTCGCCATCTGGTGCTTCAAGGTATCCACCCGCGACGACCGCGAAACGCAGGGAGGACCTTAGCCCCACGATTACCTTGGCAATGTCGATCCCGCTCGGCCCGGACATCCATAGCTCTGTGATAACGACATCCCATGCGTCGGGGGTTGCCAGAATCGCGTCTTTCGCTTCGGCGGAATCGCTGAATGTGGTCGCGCTGTGGCCGAGATGTTCAAGAATCCCCTTCGCGGCCAACCCCTGCACTTCGTCGTCATCGATGTAGACGATCTGCTTATAGCGGGCCTGCGGCAATACTGCGCCCATTGTCGGTCCTCTCACATGTGACTCCCACTTGCCCCCACGGGATTAGAGTTCTTACAGCGGCACAAACTCTGTGCGCCAGCTAACATAGCGACGCACAGCCGGCCTCTCGTTCCTGGTCAAGTTGCCGGCTCGGTGAATGGGCCGATGAGACGAAAGGTAAGGCCGCGAACTTCCGTTACGTAGAATTGTGGCCGGCGGGTTCGGGTCGGGGATGGCCCGACGGTGAAGTTTAAGTCGTTCGGCTGTTGACCGCTCGATACCGGTCATTCGGGGCCGCGAAAGCGCTTTTTAGCGCCAACGCGCCTCTGGGCGGCCTTGCCGCGTCACCGCTGACGCGCCACCCCCTCAAGTAATCCGCGCCCGGCCGGGATGGCCGGCGCCCGATTCCCTTTCTGTCGCTGGCCGCCGCGCGCGGCGCAACTTCCCTCGTTCATTTTCAACCGCACCCATGGAGCATTCCACATGGCATTGAAGCCATTTACCGGCACGCTCGACCCGCCGCACGGTCTGGCGCCCTTCAACGGCCCGCTCGACGGCGAGGAGCCACAGGCAACGGCCGGCGGGCTGATCCGCTCGCTGGCGGCCTCGGCCCTTGACGCTGGCGTCGGCTACCCGCTGCAGGCGGGTGGGGAATTGCTGGCGGCCGGGCTCAACAAGGCGACGGGCACTGAGAAGTTCCGCGCCGCGAACCCGGTCGGACCGATCTCCAACCTGATTCGCGAAGGCATGTCGGGCGGCGACCAGTTGGCGGCGCAGGATGGGTTCAAGGGTGACGTGCTCGCGCCTGCCACCTGGGAAATGCCCAAGACAATCTCGGGGCTGGCGCACCAGTTCGCGCAGGGCGCGGGATCGCTCGCCTCGATGGTGGTGCCTGGCGCGGCGGCGGTTCGCGCCGGCCGGCTGGCGGCGGGGGCGACCACGGTAGCGGAAAAAGCGGTGGCGGAGGCCGCGATGCGCAGGGCGGCGGGCATCGGCGCGGTGGCGGGTGGCGCGCCCACGGCGGGGGCGGCGGCGGACGACGTGCGGGCGGGCATCGGCCGCATGAGCGACGCGCAGCTCTACCAGCAGTCGCCGCGCTTCAGGGCGCTGGTCGATCAGGGCATTGATGCCGGTACCGCGCGCCAGACGGTGGAGAACATGGCGGCGCAGGCGGCCGGGGCGATTTCTGGCGTTGCGGGGGCGGCATCCGGTGCGCTCAATGCGCGGCTGCTGGAGGACGTGGTCGCCAAGCGCGGCATCCCGGCGCTGATCGGCGGCCTGTCGGAGCGCGGCGTGGTGCGGGCCGGTGTCGGCGCGGGGCTGGGCGCCATCGGCGAGGGTGTGCAGGAGACGGCGGAGAAGGTCGGGCAGAACGCGGGCGAGAACGTCGGCTTGGGTGCGCCCGCCGCGCAGGACCTGACGCGCGACACGCTGGGCGACTTCGCGGGCGGGTTCATGGTCGGCGGGCCGATTGGCGCGCTGGGCGGACATGCGTCGCGCGCGCCGGCAGCCGGTGCCGAGCAGCCCGATGGACAAGACGCTGCCGCTTCGAGCCCGCCTTCGGTGCAGAAGCCGGAGCAGCTCGACGCGAGCATCCTGGCGGCGGCGAATCACCCCGACGCGGGGCCGTTGACGCGCGCCGCGGGTGCCGGCGTGATCAGCGGCGCGGTGCGGGCGGAATGGGCGCGGCAGAAGGGCGAGCGCGAGGCCGAGCGCGTCGGCATGGTCGACCGCCTGGCCGAACTCGATGAAAAGGCCGCCGGCACGGACGAGCAGCCGGGCCTACTGACCCTGGCCGAGCAGAACGAGCGCGAAGAGTTGCGCGCCCAACTGGGCTTCACCGGCCAATTTCCACCCGACGTGGCGTTCTCGCCTGTCGACCTGGCGCCGAAGGCGGCGGCGGTGCAGCAACTCGACGCCCAAGGCGAGGCGGAGAAGGAAGCGGCGACGGCCGAGGCCGAGCGCGCGTTCGCGGAGCGCGAAGCCAAGCGGGAAGCCGCGAAGCAGCGCGAACTGGCGCAGGTGGCCACCGCCGGCAAGGAGACGCTGGCCGACGAGCAGATCGCGGTGGCGAACGCCGCGGGGTCGGGCATCCAGGAGAATGCGCCGCCCAACGCGATGCAATTGGCGTTTCAGCGAGCGCAGGAACGGAAGGCGAAGAAGGCGGCGGCTGCTGCGCCCGGACCTGCCAATACTGCCGAAACCCCTGCAACGGCTGTAACGGCAGTGCCCGTACCGGTGAAATCCACTGCGACACCTGCGACAGTTGCGACAGGTGGTGGTGAAACGAGCCCAAGTGTCGCAACTGTCGCACCTGTCACTGCCCCAACCCCCGGTTGGACGCCGCCGGCCGAAAAGGCCGAAGCCGTCGTCCTGCAGAATCGCAACCGCAGCGATGCGGCCTATGTGCAGCAGGTGGCGCAGATCGCGGGCAATCCGGATCCTCAGCGGCTGTCGTTCTCGCGCGACTTCGCCAGCGGTGCACCGGTGGTGTTTGTGGAACACGGCACCCAGATCGCGCCGGACCGGCTGGGCCGCGAGGAAAGCGTGACGGCAGCCACCGGGCGCAAGATTCCGGTGCGTTATGCCGCGGTCGAGGCCGACGAACTGCTGCCGAGCAACCAGGCGGATGGCACCGCGAACCCGGAATACGCGGGTGGCGCGCCCGGGCGCATCCGCGTGGTGGCGGGCAACGGGCGCGCGGCGGGCATCCAGGGCGCCTATGCCAAGGGCACGGCGGAGGGCTACAAGAACGGCATCGGCGCGGATTCCGCGCTGCATGGCGTGTCGCCGGAAGTCTGGGCGGCCATGCGCTCGCCTGTGCTGGTGCGCGTGATGCCCGAGGGCGACGTGACGCCCAACATCGGCGACGAATCCAACCAGACGGGCGTGGCGGAGAAGTCGGCGCTGGAGAAGGCCAAGGACGACGACCGTCGCCTCGATCTTGCCGCGCTGACCTTCAACGAGGAGGGCGACGTCGCGCCGGAGACGCTGCGCCAGTTCGTCGATTCGATGCCGGTGGCCGAGCAGACCGGCTTGCGCAACCCGGACGGCACGCCGACGCGCCAGGCCAGCGACCGGCTGATGGCGGCGATCTTCTGGAAGGCCTACGCCAGCGACGAACTGGTGCGCCTGTTCGCCCAGGCAAGCGACCCGGAGTCGCGCAACGTGATGTCCGGTCTCGCGGCTGCCGCGCCGCAGATGATGCGCTTGGACGGTGCGGGTGATCTGGATATTCGCCCGCTGGTGGCGGAAGCGGCCGGCGCGGTTATCTCGGCCAAGCGGCGCGGGATCTCGCTCACCGAATTCGTCAAGCACAAGGACTTCGGCATCGGGCCGGAAACGGCTGCTGTGCTGGACATGCTGGCGCGCAACGTGAGGAGCGCGAAGAAGATCGGCGAGGCGCTGCGCTCGGTGGCGACGCTCGCGTATGATGAAGCGAACAAGGCGGAGGACGGATTTTTCGGGCCGGAACCACGCCTGACCCGCCCTCAGGTACTGGAGAAACTCAATGACACCGCAGGGTCGGAAAATCTGGGGCAGCCGCCAAGGGCAGAATCTCTTGAAGGCAATGCTGGACGGCGGGCCGCTCAAGCCGGAACACGAGGAGACGGTGGCGCAGTTGAAGAAAAGCGGGCCGCCTACCAAGGCACCGATCGCCAAACAACCGGACGCCAAGCCGGAGACGTAGCCGGTGAGCCCGAAACCCCGTATACCAAGGACCTTTTCGGCGAGCCGTTCGAGCTTGCGAAGGTACCCAACGCGCCGCGAAGTGGTGGAAATCGGCCACGCCAGCAAGCCGCCCCGCCTGGGAACGTACAGCCCGGCCCGGCCGTATCTGACACTGCGCCGCCGCCAGGCGAATACCACGCGAACACCACGGTCGTCTCGACCGTAAACCGGCAACTCGGCGCCAGCCGCATCCGCTCGGCCGGCGATCTCGCGGCGGCCACCCGCTATCTCTACAAGTCCGCCGTCGAGCGCTTCGACGGCATCGTCACCGACAAGAACGGCAAGCCGCTGGCGGTGGTCGGCTCGTTCAAGGGCGCGCTGACGCAGACCTCCGTCTACCCCGCGACCGTGGTGGCCGAGGCGATCCGCGTGCCGGGGGCGGCTGCGATCTGGTTCTCGCACAATCATCCGTCGGGGACGGCCGAGCTTTCGATGGCGGACCGCATGCTGCACGGGGCGATGATCGATGCGTTCCGCGGCAGCGGCATCGAGCCGATGGACCTGATCGCGGTGGCGGGTAGCCGATTCGCGGGGCAGGACGGCGGGCGCAACTCGGTGGGGCCGGCGGATATTCCGGCCGCCATCGGCAACGTCACGGTGCCGGTTATCGAGCGCGAGGTGGATGCTTCGTTCAACCCGGGCCTGGCCGTGTCACTCTCGTCGCCGGCGCTGGCCAAGGCTATGGCGGCGAATGTGTACGCGCGCAACCAGGGGCCGGGGCTGATGCTCACCGACGCGCGCAACCGTTTCCTCGCCTGGGTGCCGCTGGATGCGGCGCTGGCCGCGAAGCTGCGCGGCAGCGGGGGCCTGGGGGCGGTGTACCGGGCGATCAGCCAGTCGAACGCGGCGGGCGCGATCATCGTTCACGGCGGTGAATATTCCGCGCGCACCCATGGCGTAGCGGTGTTTGCCAACATCGGCGCGGCGTTGAAGCAGGTGGATGTGTCGCCGCTGGACGCGATCAACCTCAAGGGCGCGAGTGGCGTCGAGTCGGCGGCGGAACGGGGCTTGAGCTTGGCGGACGGGCCGGTGTATTCGCGCGCGGTGGAGGACGATGCGTTCGGGGTGCGCGAATTCGGCTTCGATTCACTCGACGACGTGTCGCCGGCCTACCGCACGCCGGAGCGCTGGCGCGCGGTGCCAGGGGCGATGCGCGAGCGCCACGCGGCGCGTGCCCTGCGGGCGGAAGTGGCGCGGCTGGAAGAAGGACTCAACCGCGACGCCGGCTGGACGCAGGGCTCCGAGCCGGTGGTGCTGTCGCTGGACGACAACGGCAATATCAATGTCGCGCGCCTGAACCTGCTCGGCGAAGGGCTGGTCACCGCGCTGCGCGACGTGGCGGCGGCGGCCGACCGGCTGGAACTGGGCGTGGTGTTGCGTGCCTCCGCCTACGGCGACGGCGTGAGCGACCAGTTGCCGCAGCAATTCGGTTTCGACCGTTTCGGTGTCTCGGTGCGTGCGGCGGCCAGCGACACCTATACCCGCCCAAGCGCGCGCGGGTTTCACAAGGGGCAGGGGCCGCGCAACCGCGTCACCTGGGTGCGCCATGTGCGTGGGGCGCCGCTGTTCTCGCGCGGGCCGTCGGCGGCGTTTGTCGAGACGACGCACGCCGGCAAGCCGGAGTTCCGCAACGACTTTGTGCACCTGGCCGACCCGGACGAGATCAAGCCCGGGCGATTCATGTGGCGCCTGTTGTCGCAGGAATTGACCGACGAGGCCGGGGACCCGCTGTATGTCGGATTCCTGATCGCGGACGTGAAGGACGGCATCTTTAGCGCGCTGCGCAATATCGAGATCAACCCCGCGCTGCGCGGGCGCGGCCTGGGCGAGACCGTGGTTGGCTCGATGTTGCGCCACAACGGCGGCGCGCCGCTCAAGATTCTCGATATCCAGCATGCTCGCCATCGGGGCACCGACCAGGACCCGTTGCCGTTCTGGAAAAAGCTCGGTACGATCCTCACCAACTACTCGTCCGATCCGCATGTGGAGATGGACGGGATTCTCACCTTCAAGGCCTACCATGACGCCCGAGCAAATCGCGGACCGCAAGCAGATCGAGGAAGTCTCGGCCCGGATGCGCAAGCCGTCGCCGGCCGAAGCGGCGCGGCGCAAGAAGGCCGCGCAGCGCAGCCGGCAAGAGCGGGACTTGGTCAAGAAGAAGTAGCGCGCATCGCCGGCGCGGTTTCGTTCGGCAAGCGCATCCACGTCGCGGCAACCGCGGCCGACCTGCCCGCTTCGGCGGGGCGCCTCAAGTCGGACAGCAAGACGCGCATTCGCGGCGTCTACATCCCCTCGACCGACGACATCTGGCTGGTAGCGGCGCACCTGCGCACGCTTGAGGAAGTGGCGTTCGTCACGCTGCACGAGGGGGCGCACCGCGGACTGCGCAAGTTCTTCGGGCCGGAGATCAAGCCGATGCTGCATCGGCTCTGGCTGGGCAATGCGAACGTGCGCCAGCAGACGGCCGAATACCAGGCGAAATACAAGATCGGACGCGAGGAAGCGATCGAGGAAGTGCTGGCCGACATGGCGCAGCGCGGCGTCGCGCGCGACCTGACCGGATGGGAGAAGCTGGTCGCCTTCATCAAGGAATGGGTGGCGCGCCTGGCGGACAAGGCCGGCATCCGCCTGCGCTTCACCGACGACATGGTGCAGACGCTGGTGGGCGCGGCGGCGCGGCGCGGGCTTGAGGCCGATGCCTCGTTGTTCGACGATGCGATTGCCCGGCAGTATTCGCAGGCGGCGCCGGTTTGGTATTCGGAACTGCAGGCCAAGGTGGTGGCCAATGGGCCAGGCGTGGCGATGCCGGGACAGTGGCGTGCCTTCATCAAGGGACTAACCACGCGCGGCGTGAAGGCGGACGAAATCGCCTGGAGCGGGGTGGACGAGTGGCTGGCCGCGCAAACGGGGCGCATCACCCAGGCGCAGGTGCTCGACTTCCTGCGGTCCGCCAGCGTGGACCTGGTCGAGACCCACCTGGCCGAACCCAAATGGGAAGACGCCCAGGAGAAAGGGCAGACGCAGAAGGCGATGCTGGCGGCCAAGGATGCCTACGATTGGGCGCGCCTGGCGATGCGCGAAACGATGGAGGCGGGCGGCGGCGAGGTGGACGGCACGCTGTGGGCCAACACGGCGTTGTGGACTGCGAGCGTGGCCAAGGGCCGCATCGATGGCACGAGTGACATGATGTTCGAACGGGACAGCCACCAGAAGCTGATGGATGCCATGCCGACGCCGGAGGCGCGCGACGCGGCGGAACGGACCATCGAGAAAGAGATGGATTGGCTGCGCAAGGCGGCCGCGTACAACGCCGTGTCGGACCGCATCCGCCGCGACAACACGCGCTTCGGCACCTGGCAACTGGCGGGCGGGCGCGACTACCGGGAACTGGCGATCAACCTGACCGAGACGCCCGATGCGCGGCAGATGCGGGCGGCGCTACTGGCGCGCAATGTGGCGCGTCGGCCGAAGCGCAAGGCGGTGTTCGACAAGTATCAGCCGGCGATCGACGCGATGCGCGTGTCTGTTGACCGGGCAACGGCAGCGGGGGATCGGGAATCGGCTGACGCGCACATGGCGCGGATGCACAAGCTGGAGGACCAACGCGACCGCGAGGCGGCGGACGTGGCGGGGGAGATCGAGGACTGGCGCGACCTCAAGGTGCCGCAGTACGAGGTGCCGCAGCCGCACCGCATGGGCGGCACGGCGGACGTGAACCGGGTGCTGCATGTGCGCTTCAACGAGCGCCGCGACCCGCAGGGGCGGCGCGTGCTGTTCGTTGAGGAGATCCAGAGCGATTGGGCGCAGGAGGGGCGGGACCGCGGATTCAAGGCCACACGGGCGGAGCGCCGTGAGGCCGAGGCGTTGCTGAAAAAGGCGGATGCTGCGGGCGGGATGCGCAACTTGTCTGAGGCGGAACAGGCGCGCGGGCGCGAACTGGGCGGGAAGATCGCCAGTGCCGGGGTTGCGCCGGCGCCGCTGGTGGGCAAGACCGAGGCTTGGGTGGGGCTGGCGTTGAAACGGCTGATTCGGTGGGCGGTTGAGGAAGGCTTCGACCGGATTGCGTGGACGACCGGGGCGCAGCAGGCGGCGCGGTATGACTTGAGCCAGCAGGTGGACCGCCTCGACTACTCGATGAGCGACGAGGGCGAATACAGCTTTTCGGCGATCAAGGGCGGTAAGGAAATCATTCAGAAGGTTGGCCTCTCGCGCGAAGACCTGGAAGGCATGGTCGGGAAGGAGATCACCGAAAAAATCATCATGGGCGAAGGCAAGGCCGGGGTGACCGATGACGGAGAGACCTATCGCTCCCTGTCCGGCCTCGACCTCACGTTGGGCGGCGACGGCATGAGAGCCTTCTACGACCGCATCGTGCCCAACGTGGCGGGCGCGGTGCTGAAACGGCTGGGTGGCGAGCGCGTGACCATGGCGCCGGTGAGCATGCGCGACGACGAAGGCTGGGGCGATTTGGCGACCGGCGAGACCGACTATGCGGAGCAGGCGGGCTTCGACATCACGCCCGCAATGCGCGACCGTGCGCTGGCTGGACTGCCGCTGTTTAGCCGGCCGGAGGATCTGGCGCAGGGTGACCTGCTTTCAACCTACGACGAGAACGACCTCAAGGCCAAGACCGAGCGTGAAGCGGCGGCGGCCGATGCGCTCAAGCCACCGCCGGGCAAAAAGGTGACGGCCGATCAGACGGACATGTTCAACGGGCAGGATTCGTTGTTCAGCCGCGCGGATGATGGCGAGCCGATGCTTAGCCATCCTGCCGCAGCCAAGGCGTTTCGGGCGATCCGCGAGTCGATCGGCCGTGACGACCTGGCCGGCATCCTGATGAACTGGAACGACTCGGAGCTTTCCGCGGACGGCGAGCGGATCATCGGCTACGTCGGCCGGGACCGGCACTTCTCGCGCGGGAAGGAAGGCGGAAGCCGGGCCATCCCCAAGAGGGAGTTCATCGCATGGCTGATGAGCGACTCGCCGTTCGACCCAGCGGTGTATGGCCCCGCGATCCGCAAGGATGCGGAATGGGTGACGCAGATCGAGGCCGCACGCGCAGCCTCCGGGCTGCCGGGCGGAGATGACGCGCCGCGGGCCAGCCGTGGCGATCCGCTGCCGGGTGATGCCCGAAGCGATGAATCAGTTGCCGACCCGACCACGCCGGCCGACGCGCGCACCCGCGTCGATGCCCTCAAGGATTCCGTGCGCGCCATCGCGCTGGGCGGGTTCACTCGCCACCAACTGGCCGACATGTATGGTGGCAGCATGCCCGAAGTGGCCGAATACGACCGCATGGCCGGTGACATGGATTCGCTCCGGGCCAATCTGGCGCAGGAGGCCGACCACCTGCTGACGGCATGGCGCCGGCTCGGCCGCGACACGGGCGACCGGCTGGCCGACATCATGCATGAGGCGACGCTGGGCCAGTTCGACCCCGACACGGGCAAGAAGGGTGATGAATTTGCCATGCGTGCCGGGCCGATGAAGACCCTGGTCGACCGCTACAACGCGCTGCCGGAGACGGCCAAGGCGGTGTACCGCCGCTCGCGCGACCTCTACACCAAGCGCCTGCGCCAGTTGTTCGACGCGCTGGCGGCGCGCATTCAGCGCAGCGGCGCGGATCCGGAAGCGACGCGGCGCACGGTGGACCAGTTGCGCATGCAGTACGACCGTCATCTCGCGCGCGGGCCGTATTTCCCGCTGGCACGGTTCGGCGACTACCTGCTGATCGCGGATCGTCTGACGCCGATGGGGACCGATGACGACCACATGGTGATGGCGTTCGAGTCGGCGCGGGAGCGCGACCAGGAGGCGGTGCGGATGAAGGGGCGCGGGTATCGCGTGAAATCCACCGTGGCCAAGGAGTACAGCCGCGCCAAGGACGGCGCTGCCGGGCCTCTGGCGGCGGCGATGAGTGAGGCGATTGCCGAACTCGACATGGACACGCCCGACGTGCACTCGCCTGAGGGCAAGAACCTGGGCGACATCAAGACGCAGTTGCTGGACGAACTCAACCAGGCACTGATCCGCGGCCTGCCGGAACTGAGCTACCGCAAGCATTTCATCCACCGCAAGGGCACGCCCGGGTTCTCCAACGACGCGATGCGCGCGTTTGCCGATAGCCACCTGCATGCGGCCAATCACATCGCGCGGCTGGAATACGGCGACCAGTTGGTGCGCACCCTGGAGCGCCTGCAGGGACGCATCACCGACACGCTGGAAGGCGACGTGACGGTGTTGCAGCAGGTGTCCAATGAACTGGTGAAGCGGCACGAGGTGTCCTTGAACCATGTGACGCACCCGGTCGCGGCGATGCTGGGGCAGGTGGGGTTCGTGATGAGCCTGGGCGCCTCGGTGGCATCCGGC
>Ga0315904_10007351_pt1 | contig 14823 bp, 11 predicted proteins | sample LakEriMetagenome_6_FD_203529 | JGI IMG/M metagenome (GOLD analysis project Ga0315904, IMG submission 203529) | Freshwater fungal communities from buoy surface, Lake Erie, Ohio, United States - Buoy 12 MA120 | ecosystem: Environmental > Aquatic > Freshwater > Lake | place: USA: Lake Erie, Ohio... | reverse complement strand
CTGATGACAGCTGATGACAGCTGATGACAGCTGATGACAGCTGATTGAAACAGTCGCTTCAGACAAACGATTGAAATCACGCGACCCTTCAGTTCTTCGCGAAGACGAGGCCGGGGTCTCCGGGCGGGCCGCCGGAAAGGACGAATTTGAGTTCGCTGTCCTTGGGCAGTTCGACGGAGGCGACCATCTGGCTATCCTCGGCGTCGAGCACGAGCAGGCCGCTGTCGTTCATGCTGTATTCGCCGCCGAACTCGTTGGTCTTGTCGTCCTTTTTGAAGGTCCAGACGAACTTGCCGTCATCCTTGAAGGCGAGGGTGACGGTGCCTTGCGCCCCCTTGTCCGAGACCCAAGTGCCGGCAAGTTTTTCCAAGGGCACCAAAGCCGGAGGTGGTGGAGCGTCTTCGGCAGGAGCACCTTCACTGGAGCTTTCCTCGTCGCCGTTGTTGGAGGACGCGGCGGTGAGGTCGCGGAGTTGGGCGGAGACGGTATCGGCGGGTTGGAGCCGCGCGGCTTCGGCGAACTCGGCATTCGCTTCGGCGAGATATCCGCAGACCATGTAGTGATAGCCTAACAGGAATCGCGCGTCGGCGGCTTCGGGTTTGGAGGCGCTGTAGGCTTGCAGTCCCTTGAACTGGTTCATGTAGGTTTCCTGCGAGTCGTAGAGGCCGATCATGGTGGTCCAGTCCCAGCCGGGGCCACCGGCGAGCACGGGATTGAGCACACCGGCGGCTTCCGAGTATTTGCCGAGGGCGAAGAGGACCAGAGCGCGGTATTCGTGGAGCGCGCCGTCACCGGGGGCCTCGCCGACAGCCTTGTTAGCGAAGTCGAGGGCCTTGAGGTAGTCGCGCTGTTTGAAGGCGGCCTGGGATTCGGCGATGTGGGATTCGGATTGCTCGGTGACTTTGTCCGCTTCGCTTTCCGCCGGAGCGGTCTGTGCGGCGACGACGGTGATCGGCTGATTGTAGGTGACCTGCGAGCCTTTCGCGCTCGGCACCGGCTGGGCGGGATAGGGATTGGTGTAGGTCTGATAGCCACTGTCGAAGATCAGTTTTCCAAGACCCCAGCCGACGAGGCCCCAGCCGACAGCCTGGGCCCAATCGTTGTCGTCGTCATCATAGTGATAGTGGACGGAGTAGCCGGGGAGCGGGCGGTATCCGCCGTAGTAGCCGTGATGATGGTAATGATAGTGGCTGCGGTAGCTGTTGTTCCAACCGCAGTTCCATGAGCCGCCGTACCACGGGCGGGTGGCCGGGCGGTTCCACCACGGGTTGTAGCCCCAGTGGCGCTGGTTGGTGGACCAGTTGACGTTCTTTTTGAAGTTGTTGTTGATTTGGATGTTGGTATCGCCGCCGCGGATGTTGGTGACCTTGTTCTTGTTGATGACCGTGTTGTTGACGGTTTTGTTGGACTGCCACCAGTTGTTGGTCTTGTTGCCGGAGTTGATGTTGACCTTGTTATCAATATTCGGGCGCTTGACCGGTTTGGTGTTCTGGCCTGGGCGGACGACGGGCTTCTGGTTCGGGCGGTTGACGTTGCCGGGAAGGGTTTGCGGGCGGTTCGGTTTGGGATAGTTGACGTTGCCGGGTTTGGTCTCCGGACGGACGACCGGCTTGTTGGGACGGTTGCCGGGAAGGTTGGGTCGCTCGGCCGGTTTGGTCTGCGGACGGTTGCCGGGGAGGTTCGGGCGTTCCGCCGGTTTGGTCTGCGGACGGTTCGGCTGCGCGGGTTTGGTTTCCGGGCGATTCGGGCGTTCCGCGGGTTTCGTTTGGGGACGATCGTTGGGAATGTTGGGGCGATCCGCGGGCTTGGCTTGAGGCCGGTTTGGCTGAGCGGGTTTGGTTTCCGGGCGATTCGGACGTTCGGCGGGTTTCGGCTGGGGACGGTTGGGAACCGCGGGACGGGCCGAAGGTTTCGGCTGGGAAACCGATGGCCGCTGGGCGGGTTTTGATGACGGAGTGGCGGGCCGTGAAACCTTGGAATTGGTGATCGGATTGCGGGCGGCGCTGGATGCCGGACGGACGTTGGGCCTGGAGGCACCGGAACCGCCGCGATTCGCGGACTTCTTGCCCTCATCCCGCGCCATGGCATCGGTGATGAACAGCGGAAGGCAGCAGAGTTGGATGAGAATGACCTTGAGGGTGGTTTTCATGGGAATGTGCGGTTAGCGGATCATTCGTCAGCGCCGGTGGTTTTGGTATCGAGCGGTGGCGGGCGTTTGACCACGCGGGTGGAAAGATCCGGTTGAACGGCTCCGCCGAGCGTGTGGTAGCGGATGCTCCAGGTGAATCCCTGCAGGTTTTCATCCGGGATCATCGATTGCGTGGACTGGTTGATCTCGCCATCGGCGGTAACGCCGGAGGTGCGGAGCAGGAAACCGTCGCCGGCATTGGTCCATTCAGACTTGGTGTAGCCGCCTTGGGCATCGAAACCCCACGAGACGAAGTTCTTCCGATTGGCGTTCCAGCCGATCCTGTAGGTGAGGGAAACGCTTTGTTCTCCCGCCGTCTCGGTCAATGCGCGACCATCGAGAAAAGGACCATCCTCGCTCCAATCGAAGGAGAGAAAGGTGCGGGTGCCTTCCTTCTCGATCAACCAGTCGCCGACGAGCCACTGGAGCGCGACGAGCTTCTCGCTGGCCGGAGCGCGATCCTCGATTTCGTCGCGGATGCTGGCGGTGAGCCACGATCCGTTTTCCTGTTTGACCTGCACGGCGGTGTAGTAATGGGAGACGACCTCGCCGGACGGTTTGGTGACGTGGAGTGTTCCGTCCTCGATGGCAATGCCCGGCGTGACGAACCGAACCGAACCGGCTTCAAGCGCGGCTTGGGGTTTCCCGTCGCCGGAGAATACGTCCTGATAGAAAGAGGAGATTTCCTCGCGGCCCGCGACGATGTCGCCGTTCGCAAGAACGATCTCGCCCTCGGGGAGAAACAGTTTCGCAAGGGCCTCGTGATCGGCCTTGTTGTAGGATGCGACGAACGAGGCGGCGTTGGCGGCGAGGATGTCGAGGTTCGCCTGATTCGGGTCGGCGTCTTCGGCAAGCGTGCTGGAGACCGCCATGGCTGCGGCGATGGAAGTGAGGAAAAGGAAATTTCTCATGGCAAAAGGCGTTTCGTTTCAGGCGTCGCGGGTCCTTGTCAATTTGAAGCGGACAGACGGAGAGCCAAGGAAAAAACGGTGAATTCTTGTTAGGAAAACCGTAGCGTTCGGAGCCCGGCTCAGGCCCTCGGCTTGGTGGCGACGAGGCGTTTGATGCCGCGCATGGCGAGGCCCATCATGGGGAACTCCCCATAAACGGGGAACGAGGCGTCCCAGTGATCGGTTTGCGCCGCGACCCGGCCGTCGGCGGCGAAACGCAGGTGACTGGTACCGGTGATGACACGCTCCGCGCCGCGGAAGCGATACCCCATTTCCCAAAGAAGAAATCCGGTGCGCTCGTCGCCATGGGCATCGGTCACCTTCACGGTGAGATCGCCGAGCTGCCTGAACATTTGCCCGAAGACATGGCGAACCGCGGCGAGACCCTTCACCTGATGGAGCGGATCGCGGAACTCGATTCCGGGGGAGTAAACATCGCCGAGCATGTCGAGCTTGTCCGGAGCGAGTCCGTTGAAGAAGCGGACCATGGTGGTGAGCGAGTCGGGGCAGTGCGGCTGCATGCGGCGATGCTGGGGCAGGGTTCGGCAAAATGAAAACCCGCAGATTGTCCTCGATGGTTACCAGCCGAAAATCAACGGTGGCACCACGATGCGAACGTTGCCACCACCCTGGTTGTCCTCGCTTTCCTCCACCGCGCTGACGATGCCATCCTCAAACTCGACGGCGGTGCGGTTTTTCTCCGTCTGCGTCATGTGGGAAAACTGCCGGTAGGCGATGCCGCTGACGGGGTCGATGCGGGTGATGTAGTGCTTCACCTCGTCATACTCGATGAACTCCCAGCGGCCGGATTGGCCCTTCTCGGTCTTGCGGACTGTGGTCTTGGTGGGCTTGCCGAGTGATTTGCCCACCTCTTCGAGCGTCATGCCAACGGCGACCTGCTTGGCGGCGATGAGTTTCTGCACCTCGATCTGGCGGGTGTAGTATTCCTTGAGGTGGGCGACGAACTGGGGATCCTTCGAGGAAAACGCCCATGGAGCCACCCAACCGGCGATGCCATCCCTGGTCCCCTGGCCGCGGACGCGGTAGATCTTGTCGGTGATGGCTTCGAGTTTGACCGTCTGGTTGGCCTTCAGGGTGCCAAGCCGGACGCGGCCTTCCTTGTCCGAGAATACGGGGGCCTCCTTGACGACGGTGAGTTCGATGGGTTTGTCGAGCGAATCCGCCAGGTAGACCACGTCCGGATCGGAATCGAGCAGCGACTTGCGCTTGGGCTCGGCAGAAAGAGCGGTCATGAGGGCGGCGGCGGAGAGAACGACGGCAATTCCCGTTTTCATGAGGGGAAGGATAATGGTTTTTTCGGAAAACGAAATCATGATTTCGTGGGACTGGATTCAATGATCGGCTATTCAATGGAAATCCGGTTGCAGGAACCTGCAGCCCGCCGGATGGGCAAATCGGCGATAGAAACCGGCACAGGCGGACGTTGTCGAACACCGCATGTCCGGATCCATGAAACCTACCTGCCTCCTGATACCCCTGCTGACACTGGCCGCAGTCCGCGCCGATGATCGCCCGAACATCCTGTTCCTGTTTTCGGACGACCACGCGTTGCAGGCCATCTCGGCTTATGGTGAGCGTTTCAGGGAACTGGCCCCCACACCGAACATCGACCGCATCGCCAAGGAAGGAGCCCTGTTCGAACGTTCGTATTGCACCAATTCGATCTGCGGACCGTCGCGTGCCAGCATCCTCACCGGCAAGCACTCGCACCTGAACGGTTTCCGCAACAACGATACGGACAAGTTCGACGGCACCCAACAAACCTTTCCCAAGTTGCTCCGCTCCGCGGGATACAGCACCGCCATGATCGGCAAGTGGCACCTCGTCACGGAGCCCACCGGCTTCGACCATTGGGACATTCTTCCGAGCCAAGGCAACTACTACAACCCGGACTTTCTCTCCACAAAACCACGCCAGAAACGATACGAGGGCTACTGCACCGACATCATCACCGACAAGGCCATCGAGTGGCTCAAAAACGACCGTCCCAAGGACAAGCCGTTCATGCTGATGTGCCAGCACAAGGCTCCGCACCGCAACTGGGTGCCCGCCACCCGTCATCTCGACCTGTTCAAGGGCGTTGAAATGCCCGAGCCACCCTCGTTGTTCGACGACTACTCCGGCCGCAGCAAGCTGCTCGGCACCCAGCACATGACCATCGCCCGCCACTTCGGGTGGGGCAACGACATGTTCCTGCCGAAGAAACCCAACAATCCGACCTTTCTCGACATGGGCGGCGGTGGCGAACCGAAGCGCATGAACCCCGAGCAACTCGCCGCCTTCGAGGCCGCTTACCGCGAGGAAAACGAACAACTCCTCGCCGCACTGGAAAAGGGAACCATCGACGACAAGGAGCTCACCCGCTGGAAGTATCAGCGCTACATCAAGAACTACCTGCGCTGCGTCCGCGCCCTCGATGAGAACATCGGCCGCATGCTCGACTACCTCGACGAAACCGGACTTTCGAAGAACACCATTGTCATCTACTCATCGGACCAGGGATTCTACCTCGGCGAGCACGGCTGGTATGACAAGCGCTGGATGTTCGAGGAATCCCTCGCCATGCCCTTTGTGATCCGCTGGCCCGGCGTCGTGAAACCCGGCGTGCGCTCGAAGGCCTTGATTCAAAACATCGACTACGCGCCCACCTTCCTCGAAGCGGCCGGCGCGCCCGTGCCGCCGGACATCCAGGGCCGCAGCCTGGTGCCCGTGCTCCAAAACGCCGGCGAGGCACCCTCCGGATGGCGCGATGCGATCTACTACGCCTACTACGGCGAGAATACCCACAACGTGCCGGCCCACGACGGCATCCGCACCGCGCGGCACAAGCTGTTCCACTTCACCGGTACCGACGAGTGGCAACTCTTCGACCTCGAAAAGGATCCGCAGGAAATGAAGAGCATCCATGAGGATCCGGCCAGCGCGCCACTGCTGGCCGAACTCAAGACACTCTATCAGAAACTGCGGACCCAATACCAGGTGAAGTGATCCGATCCCGGGCTCACTTCTTCTTGGAATCCAGCCCTTCCTTCACCTTCGCGGCGATGTCCTCGTAAAGCGCGGGGTCGCCCTTGAGGAGTTCCTTGGCGGCGTCCCGGCCTTGGGCGAGCTGGGTGCCATTGTAGGAGAACCATGATCCGCGCTTCTGGATGATTTCCATTTCCAGCGCGAGATCGAGCAGCGAACCGGTGGAGGAAATGCCCTCATTGTACATGATGTCGAACTCGCATTCGGTGAACGGCGGAGCGACCTTGTTCTTGACGATCTTGAGCTTGGTGCGGTTGCCGGTGACAGTGCCGTCGGTGGCCTTGATCTGGCCGATGCGGCGGATGTCCACCCGCACCGAGGCGAAGAACTTGAGCGCGCGTCCGCCCGGAGTGGTCTCGGGGTTGCCGAACATCACACCGATCTTCTCGCGGATCTGGTTGGTGAAGATGCACACCGTGCGGGCCTTGGAAATCAGGGCGGTGAGCTTGCGCATCGCGGCACTCATCAGGCGCGCCTGGGCACCCACGGTGGAGTCGCCGATCTCGCCGTCGAGTTCCTGCTTGGTGACCAGCGCGGCCACCGAGTCCAGCACGATCACGTCGATGGCATTCGAGCGGACCAGCGCCTCGCAGATCTGAAGGGCCTCCTCGCCGGAAGAGGGCTGGGAAATGAGCAGATCGTCGAGATTCACGCCGAGTTTGCGGGCGTATTGGGGGTCGAGCGCGTGCTCAACGTCGATGAAAGCGGCCAGTCCGCCGCGTTTCTGGGCCTGGGCAATGGCGGTGAGGGTGAGAGTGGTCTTACCCGAGGACTCGGGACCGAAGATCTCGACGATCCGGCCGCGGGCGAAACCACCGACACCGAGAGCGCGGTCGATCAGCAGGTTCCCCGTGGGGATGACCTCGACATCGACGCAGCGTTCGTCGCCGAGACGCATGATGGCAGACTCGCCGAATTCCTTCTGGATGTGGGAAATGGCAAGGTCGAGGTTGCGCTTGCGGGCTTCGAGGAGTTTTTCATTCGCGGATTCTTCAGGGGTAGCTTTTGCGGCCATGGGCGTAGTTGGTTGGATGTGCCGGAATGAATGAATCGGTTGGTTCCGTACCGCAAGGAAAAAGATGTTCGGCCGAACAAAAATCTGCCATTTAGGTGAATCACTCGAGAATCTGGCGTTTTCCCACGCTCCGAAGCTTCCATCAACATATCTCCGCTAATGGAGACCCGGGTTATTTGGCCTTGCGCTCCTTAACTTTGCTATACAAAGTTAATCCCATCGCCATGAAAACCATGATCAAACAGACGTGTCTCAGCCTCATCGTTTCCTCGTCCCTCTATGCCGGATTGGAGCCGGGGGACCGGATTCAACTGACCATCCGCGGAGTCGATCCGGCGGAGCAGGAGAAAATCAACGGTGCCTATCGGGTCGGAGAAGGCGGAGGAGTCCGACTTCCGCTGCTCAGTGGAGCGATTCACGCGCGCGGACTGACGCCGGAGCAATTCGCAAGGTCGGCAGAGGCGGCATACCGGAGTGAGGGCATTTACGTGCGTCCGGCGATCGAAGTGGAGCCCGTTCAGGGTGGTGAACAGGACGGAGGTCCCGCCGTGATCTCGCTGGGCGGCCAAGTCCGGCGCGCGGGTGAAACGCCGTTCCGCAAGGGGATGACGGTGATTCAGGCCATCGACGCGGCCGGCGGCCGGAATGAATTCGGAGGGCGAAACCTGCTGCTCTTCCGCGATGGCAAACAATACTGCCTCGATTTCACCCAACTCGCCCACAAGAACATCGTTCTCAAACCCGGCGACTCAATCCAAGTCGAGCAGAAGGGCGCGGTGATGGACCGGTGGCAGGGCACCGAGGCCAAAGTCCGGGAGTTAATGAAGTGAGCGGGAGTTCCAACGCCCGCCCTTTCCCCCTCTGAGGCGGGATGCCTTGGCCATGTACTCGGCAGGCCGTCCTTGACACCATGCGACCACTGGCGATGAATCTACTTCGTAAACACCAAACCCATTCACATGATTCGCCAAGCCCCCCCGGGCACACGCACGCACGGATTCGCGTTGGTCGTCACCATTTCGCTGATGGTTCTTCTGGCCGTCGTATGCGTCGGCCTGCTTGGTATTTCCGCCGTCTCGCTGCGGACCGCATCGCAGAGCATGGCCATGTCGGAGGCGCAGGCCAATGCCCGCCTGGCACTGATGCTGGCGCTCGGCGAGTTGCAGAAAACCATGGGTCCGGATCAAAGGATCAGCGCCCGGGCCGAAACGCTGGCCATGCACCCCGGTGTCGGGGCCAGTGTGGCGAAAGATACTGGCAAAGCATGGTGGGTGGGAGTCTCCCATAGCGACCCCAAGCTGCCGGTTGGCGCGGCTGGTCAGCCCGTGTCATGGTTGGTTTCCGGTTTGGATCCGCAGGCCGGCTCCGGCCAACAGCTTACGCAGGCGCTCAAGAACCCGGTGGCATTTTTCGGAGACCATTCGATCGAAACCACCGCCTTCACCGGAGGCCAGCCCATCGAAGCCGGGACCGTGGCAATCCAGGCCCAGCAGGGCCGCTCCGGCGGAGCTTACGCATGGATGATCGATGACAACGGCATGAAAGCCCAGCTTGCCGCCATCCGGCCGGAAGTCCGAAATGACCTGGCCAAGCCCCACGGAGGCGGGATTCTCCCCGGCACGTATGATCTCAGCGTGCTGGACCAAATGGCCGCGCTGAAGAACAAACCGTGGGAGGATTACAACCGTCTGCTTTCCACCAATGACCTTCCGCTCATCGGCGGAGACCGTTCCATCTCCCGCACCAAGCGGCTCGGCTACACGACGCGGTCGATGGGCGTGCTATCGGATGTGCGCAAGGGCGGCTTGAAACGCGATCTCACCATCGCCTTCGAGAGGGACGCCGCGTTCAACGCCGCGTTCCCGAAAAGCGCCGGCGCCTTCGGTGACAAATACCTCGTCATGGATTCGGTCAAACTCAGCCAGTCCTCCGACCTCCAGCGCAACGGCTACATCCACTGGGACATGTTCAAGGACTTCTACAACATCAAAAGATATATCCAGCGGAACGGCTCCCTGGACTATCTGGACATCGTCCTGATTACCAAGAACGGCATCTTCAGCAACACGGACACCCCCTTTGGCAGGGGCCAGATCGGCCCGCATGAAATCGGCCCCAACAGCGGTGTCCCGGGCGAGCACCAGCAAATGCCCTATGGCGAATACACTCCGATCACCTCCCGTGGCAACACCGAGAACTACAAACACAGTCCGCTGCTGCCGATCCTTTCCCGCTTCCAACAGAACGCGTGGGTCGAACTGCGGGGCACCACCGCGCTGCGCACCAACGTCCAACTCTGGCAGGCCCAATACAACCCCTACAACATCGGCCTCAATGTGCTGGGAGACGCCCCGCAGTTCGGCCCGCGCATCATTCACTACCCGCAGGTCTTCGTCACGGTCGACGGGGCGCTTCCACGCTCCGCCTGCTTCTCCGGAAAACGCCAGTCCAGCGTGCCGCACGAAGTCCTGCTCGGCGCCGGACGCAGCCATGTCTACGCCTTCAAGGATTATGGCGCGATCGGACGGGACGATGATGAGTTCCTATATGATGACAAAGTCAGGAATCTGACATTGCAGAGCATCTACTACGATCATCCGGTCAGCACCAGAGCGCAATCCGCCACCATCACCTACGACTTCGTGCTGGAGCGTCCGTCGATGATGCATGGCTCCAACTCCAATGCCGCCAACGCCAATCACGAGGTGTCCCAGGTTTTCTGGGCACCTTTCGCGTGGGACAACCTCAACAACCTGCCCGGCAAGCGCATCACCAGGCCCAACCTTCCCCGCGGCCAGTGGAACGACAACAGCATGGCCAGCCTCGCGTTCCAGTTGCGCACATCCCGGGAGCCTGGCTCGGCGCTGCGGCCGCTCGTTGACGCCAACATTCGCGCGATGTTCTGCAACACCAAGTGGGACTCCCCGCTGGGCCTCGACCTGCTGGCCGCCTACTCGGCGGATAAACGCGGCGAAACCGAGGAGCGCATCTTCCAAATGAACGTCGAGGACTCGCCCAAAGGCTACACCTACTGGGGTGCGGGGCGCGACGCGCTGGACGGCTACGACCGCGTCATTCTGTTCGACGTGCCGCGTGAGGACCTGCTTTCCCTCGGCCAACTGCAGCATGCCAACGTCGGCAGGTTCAGCTACGAACCGAGCTACATCGTCGGCAACTCCCACGCCAATCCGCGCATCCGCCAGGACAGTTGGAAGGAAGCCGTCAGCGACACCTTCAGCACCCAGGCGCGCGGCCTCGGCGGGTTTGCCATTCCGGGCCAGTTCAACCTCTACGATTCATCCTATCTGGTCAACGAGGAGCTGTGGGACAGTTATATCTTCACCACCATCCCGCAGGTGTCGGACAATCACTCCAGGATCAGCCCCGAAGTCCCGCCCACGGATGTCAACTATCGCTCGCTGCTGGAGGGCAAGCTCCATCTTCCTAATCCGCGCTTCATCCCCTACGAGCCCCCGGGGTCGAAGTTCAACGCAGCCACCTTGCAGATGGTCGGTGCCTCGCGGGGTGCCCAGGGCGGATTCCTTCACAATGCCGGTCACCTGCTCGTCGATGGCGCTTTCAACGTGAACTCGACCTCCGTGGATGCCTGGGAGGCATTCCTTACCGGAACCCACGGGCTGCCCTATCAGAAAATCAACACCAGTGGCGTGGTGACCGGCTTCTCGCCCGCCGGCGAGGTCAAGGACGTGCGCTTCCCGCGGGTCAAGTCGGTGCTCGGCGAAGGCATGGGAAAGAAGGCGCTCGATGAGAACTTCTGGATCGGTTTCCGCAGCCTGACGCAGCCGGAAGTCCGCGGGTTGGCGGAGGCGATCGTCGCGGAAATCAGGAAGCGCGGACCGTTTCTCACCCTTGGCGGATTCGTCAACCGCAAGCTGGAGAGCGGTGAGTCCGGTGCGAAGGGCGCGCTCCAGGCCGCGCTGGACCTCACCGTAAACAAGGATCTCGATGACGACTTCGGGCTACCCGCCACCCACCGCTCGGTGCCGAAGGACAGCTTGCAGGGCGCGGGTTTTCCAGGCCAACTGCTGCAGGGCGACATCCTACAGGCGCTCTCGCCCTACATGACCGTTCGCTCGGACAGTTTCACCATCCGCGCTTACGGCGAATCGCGCGAGGCCGGTAGCGGCACCGTCCGCGCCCGCGCTTGGTGCGAGGCCACCGTGCAGCGTTACCCGGACCCCGTGAAGGACTCGTCCAGCAAGAGCGACAAGCTCGCCGATCTGGCCACTCCGGGCAGCCGTTTCGGTCGCACTTTCCGCCTCACTTCGTTCCGCTGGCTGGCCCCCGGTGAAATCTAACACATCTTCAGTTGATCATGATCCACCTCATCCCGACGATTCTCATCTCCATGCTCGCGCTTTCCGGGGCGGCGCGAGCTCAGGACAAAATCGCCGTCCGCACCTTGGCGCTGCGGCCGGAGGAGATTCCCGGGCTTTTCATTCACACCGGAAAGGAACATTCGCCGCTCGGGTTTTCCGCTGTCCAGCCAGGCGAGGTGGTCATGGCGCAGGCCGCCAATCCGCTGCCGCTCCTGCGCAGCGGAACGGGAGCGGACGGGAAGGCGGCATACGTCGTCGCGCACAAGGTGAAACTTCCGGATCAGTCCGCTGGAATCCTGTTGCTGGGATGGAAGGAGGGTGAGGAAGCGCGCTTCGTCGCCATCAAGGATGAATTTGCCAAGGCCGCTTACAACGACTGGCTGTTGATCAACGCGAGCAGTCGCCCGGTGGCATTCAAAGCAGGCGAAACAGCCACCCCGCTGCTGCTCAAACCCGGGGTTTCCACCACCCACCGGATCGGTGCCGCCAAGGGCGAGGGAGTCGCCGTCACCGCCCAGGCTCCGATCAAGGGCAAAACGAGGACCTTCTTTTCCACCTACTGGCCCGCCTATCCCGACAAGCGCAGCGTGGTGATCTTCGTCGACGATGGTGAGAAGATCGTCTGCAAACGCATCAGCGACGCGCTGCCCAAGCCCGAGACCGCGAAGCCGGAGGAATGAAGGCGGAAAAGAAAAGCGCGCTTTGGAATTCCCCCCGGATTTCACAAAGCGCGCTTTTTTCCCGAATCCGTCGCTTTTTCCGTGCCCGGCTGACTTCCCCCCGGAGATCAGGCCGGAACCTTGCGGTTCAGCGTCTGGATTCTGGCGTTGAGATTGACCTTACGGCCTCGCAACAAGCCAACAATGCCTGATTTCTCGGGTTTTGGAAGCGTTTCCTGGTCCCGTTTCCGGCCAAGTGGTCTCAAAACCGGACATTGGCTGAGTGAAAACGCCGGATTGTCCCAAGGAACTACAAAAAAGACGGCTTCGGCAGCCAGAGCCGGCGTTCACGTTTGCTACACCCCTTCGGACCGGCCCACCATCGCGGCGGAGTTGGCGCGCCGACGGGAAACTTTCCGATAGAAACCGAGTCCGCACTTTCGTTCTGAAGCCGTCCCTTCCCGAACCCGCGTAAACCCAACGCTCCATGAAAAGACATCTGACTTCCGTTCTGCTGGCCCTATTCGCCGTCACCACGCCGGCAGCCGCCCAACAGAAACCCAACATCGTCATCCTATACGCGGATGACATGGGCTACGGCGACCTCGGCGCGAACAACCCGAAGTCGAAAATCCCCACACCGAATCTCGACAAGCTCGCGGCCTCTGGCATGCGCCTCACCGACGCGCATTCCTCCTCCGGCATTTGTTCGCCCTCGCGCTATGCCCTGCTCACCGGCCGTGCCCATTGGCGCGACTTCCACGGGATCGTCAACTCATTCGGCATGCCTCCGTTCAGGAAAGACCAACTCACCCTGCCCGCCATGCTGCGCGAAAAAGGCTACGCCACCGCCGCCGTCGGCAAGTGGCACTTGGGCTGGCACTGGGATGCCATCCGCAAACCGGGATCCAAGAAGGATTCCGTCCATTTTGACGATTTCGATTGGTCCAAACCGATTCCCGGCGGTCCGCTCGACCATGGCTTCGATTATTACTTCGGCGACGAAGTCATCAACTTCCCACCCTACGCATGGATCGAAAACAACAAGGTCATCAAGGCACCGGACACCATGATGGACTCGTCCAAGTGGAAGAAGATCAAGGAAGGCGGATGGGAATGTCGCCCAGGCCCGATGGTCACCGGCTGGGACCCCTATGAAAACCTGCCGACCATTACCCGGAAGAGCGTCGACTACGTGCTCTCCCGCAAGGGCAAAGACCAACCGTTTTTCCTCTACGTCCCCTTCCCCTCCCCCCACGCGCCCATCATCCCCAACGATGGGTTCGATGGGAAATCCAAGGCCGGAGCTTTTGGTGACTTCGTTGTCGAAACCGACGACGCCTGCGGCCGCATTCTCAAGGCCATCGAGGAAATCGGCCAAGCCGGAAACACGCTTGTCGTTTTTTCCGCCGACAACGGACCAGAGAACTACTGCATCGCCCGCAGGGAACAGTTCGGCCATTGGTCATCCGAACCGCTGCGCGGCCAGAAGCGCCACATCCACGAGGGTGGCCACCGGGTTCCTACCCTCATCCGCTGGCCCGGCGTGATCAAACCCGGCACCGTATCCGGCGCCCTCTTCGCGCAAACCGACCTGATGGCCACCATCGCCGCGCTGACCGGATACGAGCTTCCCGAAAACGCCGCCGAGGATTCCTTCAACTTCCTCCCCTATCTGCGTGGCGAAGCCGAAAAGGGACCGCGCAGCGCCATGGTGCACAACACCAACGCGAACGCCTACGCCATCCGCGACGGCGACTGGGTGCTGGTGAATGTTACACCGAGCGGAGCCGGAAAATCCGCGAAAAAGGCCCAAAAGGCCAAATCCGCTCCCAGTGCCGAGCTTTACAATCTCAGGGATGACATCGGACAAACGAAAAACCTCGTCTCCCTGCATCCCGAACGGGTGACGGCGCTGCAAGCGTTGTTAGACAAACTCCACGCCCAAGGCCATTCCGCCCCGCGTCTTGAGTGATCACGAGTGGCGTTCGCGCGCTCGGTGGAAAATGCCGTTGCGAAAAGTCACTGGGGCCAAAGCCCCAAGGGCCAGGCAAGAAAACCAAGCCGCCTCTCTTTTCCGGAATTTCAAACCGCCTCAGGGAGCGAACAGGCGGAAACCCCGGACTCCATGTTCCGGTCTTTGCCCGCCCCGGCCGCGCCGGGACCGTTCACGCCATGTTCTTGGCGTTCCAGTCCTTGATCGCGGCCATGCGGACCGGCTTCTTCACGTCATACATGCCCAAGTGGGCCACCACCTTGTCGGCGGGATGACGCCTTCTGAGGCTGTTCAATTCCATCATCACACGCTGATAGGCGGCTTTGTCCTCTTCGCTCCAATTCGGGTCCTGTGCACTCATGGGTTTGTTAGGTTGGTAGTGGGGTTGCGACTCCCGGGGATCTTCACGGGAAAAGTTTGAATCCGCCATAATTGCCGGACGGGAGGTCGGAACAAAGCAAGCGGCGTAGGGGTTACGGGATGTCGGCGGATGGTTTTTCGGAAAAAAACTCCGCCCGATGGCGTTGACGGCGACAGCGATGGGTGCCGGGCCACCAGACCGGCACCTTGGACTGCGGCAGCCTGCTGCCGCTTTTCCCCTGCCGAAGCCTGCTGCGCGGAAATCCC
>Ga0315904_10007350_pt1 | contig 14825 bp, 11 predicted proteins | sample LakEriMetagenome_6_FD_203529 | JGI IMG/M metagenome (GOLD analysis project Ga0315904, IMG submission 203529) | Freshwater fungal communities from buoy surface, Lake Erie, Ohio, United States - Buoy 12 MA120 | ecosystem: Environmental > Aquatic > Freshwater > Lake | place: USA: Lake Erie, Ohio... | reverse complement strand
GAGGCCAGGCTCAAGCTCTTTGGCCAGTTGTGCACGTGAAATTGCCATGATTAAACTCCTTGTCCGGCAACACCGGCACTACCGTACAGGTGTTCGTTGATCTTGACGACTACCACGGCATTCGTACCAAACTCGTTGCCAGGGACATCCCACAGACCGACAATCTTCAGGTTTAGCGCGGCTGCTTTGTCAATGGTGGACGAGTCCAGTTCCATCGACGAAACACCAGTCGTCGTGCTACCGCCCGTACCAACTACGTCAGCATTCATGCCAACTTGAGTCTGAGCAACCGACTCGTCAACCTGAATGATGAACAGCTGGCTCGGATCGTCAATCACGTCAGCAACAATCTTGCCTTGCGTGATATTGACCGAACCGGGGTAGTAGTTCTTCCACGTGGGCTTGCCCGTGGTCGGATCAATGTAGTTGCACCCGTTGAACACGCCAACCGCGGCCGTGTGCGTAGCGGGCAGAAACTTGACCAGGTAGCCGTCATAAACGGTTACGAGGTCGCCTTGGTAAATGGCCCCGGACTGGCTGTCAGCAATCTCATATCCGTACTGTTTCTGTGAACCAGTGCCGGACAGGTTGCCAAGAGGACGCAGACCAAAGGGCTTATCGACGTTTGCCATTTGATGGTTCCTTCAAGGATTGGTTGTCAGCGGTTTCCACCGCCGAACGATACTTTTGACCGCCGCTCGGGCCGCTGAATGACCATGGACGAATGTGCATTGGCCTTCATCAACTCGTTATCGGCTGCCGTGATTTGATCACTTGCACGCTCGTTGTAATACGCATTTCGCTCGGCAGCGGTCTCTTCCGGAATCCTTGCCAGCAACAAACCTCCCACACTGATCACGCCAGCATGTCGGCCGTCTTCTACCGTCGGCACGTGGTAGTCAGGGTACTCGTCCGCACGCACCAGCTCATACCCCTCGCGGAGTCGACCCGATACGTTAGTGCGATCTTGTACACCGCCTGCCTCTGCACGAATCCAACGGTGCTGATATCCCGGGGGAGCCGGAGGAGCATCAAGCCGCGAAGGCGGAGCCCAAGGTCTACGTTGCGCAGTCTTGGCGCGAGTCTGAGCCTCACGCGGAGTGCGGGACGACGAGAGAGTCGGAATTTGAACGTCAGACATGGTTTACTCCTTCACGTACTTGGCGTATTCCTCAAGCGGAACACCCAATTTTTTCGCAATCGCCACCTGACTTGGACTCAGGCGTACCGTGCGGCGCGCAGCTTGGTTAATCCCAGATGCACGGGAAGCGGGTGCCACAGGCTGCGCGTTCCTATTGACCCCTTGCGTCGCGCCAAACTTCTTGGGAAAAGCCTGGCGTATACGACGATCCAATTCATCATAATACTCGTCACTGTTTGGGTCAAACCTTTCCGCTTCAATCAATTGGCGGTGAATGCCCCACGCAGCGTGAGTCATGACAGTATCTTTTCCATACCAGGGATTACGTTCCGCCCATTCTTCCACCCGCGGATCGACTTCCTGTTGTACCGGCTGCTGCACTTGCTGCTGATAATACTGTTGCTGCGCAGCCTGCTGTTGTTGAGCAGCTACCTGCTGCGCATACGCTTGACGATGCGCAACCGCCTGCTCAACTTGACTCGATTCCATCGTCAACGCCGTCAACCGTTGCTGCGCTTCGGTCTCCGTATCAACGTCGCCCTCTTCCCGAGCTTTCCGGATGATCTGTTTGAGCGCAACTACCTGCGTCTCAATCCGACCCTTGGCCTCGCTTAAGCGATCCTCATCCGTGCGGATAAACTGCTGCTCCAGCTGCTGCGCACGGGCCTGCACATTACGCGCATACTCCAATGCAGCCTGCTCCCGACGCTGCGTTTCCCGCAAACGCGCCGTCAGCTTGTCTATCCGTTTCTTGACGTTGTCTCCGTACTGGTCCAACTCGCTACGCTGAGTTCCAACACCTTCCGCACTCTGGGTGACAACCTCTGGAGGTTCTGGCTTATCCAAAACCTCAGCCTTTCCGTCATCTGTGAGCTGCACGGTAGCCGGCTGCTCGTCTTCACCAATCTTAAACTCCTGCTCTTGGTTCACGCTGCTCTCCTTTACATGTGCAGAATGTCTTCGGGGTCGTTCAAAACGCCCAAAACCTCGTCGTCGTTAATGAACCGAATCTCGCCCCCGTCAATCGGGATGCGCGCCCCGGCATAACGCCCGAAGACGATCCAGTCACCCTCCTTGCACCACGGCCCGGTCGGAAACTTGACCGCATCCGCGTACGCAAGGTCCCCCATCCGCAGCACATAGCCACAAACCGTGGCCAACTGCGTCTTTCGCTGGGTTTCCTCCGCCAAAACGATGCCACCCTTGGTCTTTTCAGCCCCTCGGTACGGCAAAATGGCGATTCTCCAACCGGTCGGTCGGGGAATGTGGTCTATGACAGACTGATCCAGCTTTTCAGGGTCAAAACCGCGCTCGGTATAGGCGTCTTCCAGCTTTGGCGCGTTGTTTTGCGCTTCTTCCGCCCATTTCCGCTCCAATGCGGTCAACTGTTCAGATGCTTCAACGGTTTCCATAGCTCTCCTTTCAGGGTGGTGGTCAATCTTCGTCCGTATGCTTCTTCAAAAGCGCTTTCACGGAGTCCTCAACCATCCGCAGCCCCTCCAGGCGACCCATCATGAAGCGATAACGCTCCATATCCGCGATGGTCCCGTTAAGAACGATCTGCTCTGACTGGCTCTGTAGCTTTCTGATTTCTTTCAGAACGGCTTCTGCAAACTCGAGCATGGTGAATCCATGAAAGCAGGCGGCTCAACGCCCCGCCTGATAGCGACTACCGTATCTTAGTAGATTTTCACCGGCCTGTTGCCGTCTTTTTTCTTCACAATCATCGCTGGACCCTGCACCCCAGCTACTTTTCCGCCCTTGGCCATCTTTTTGGCCTTTCCAGCCTTCTCATACGCAATTGCCGCAGCCTGTTTTGCCGCTGCAGCCGTGCTCTTGGGCTTACTCGTACCAATCTTGCCCGTTTCTTTGTAAGAACGGACCATCTCACCAATGTTGCTGCTGATAGTCTTCTGACTAGACCCTCGTTTAAGCGGCATTTTGCATCCCCTGTGGTTGACCCATCTTCACTGCCTGCAGCCGCAGGCGTTCTTGATTGACCTGATTGGCTTGCTGCGCCTTTTGCTGGTCCAAACTGAGTCGCTGCTGCTCAACCTGCACACGTTGCGCATCAATCTTGCCGCGCTGCTCAATCTCCATCCGCTTGAGATCCACCAACGGATCCGAGCCGCCCTCACCCGACAGCTGATTCTGCGTATCACGCATCTGCTGCATGTACACCGCCACCTTAATGGCCACCATTCCCTCTTTTTGAATGGTCGAAACCATCCGATCCGGGTCAGTGCCATACATTTTGAATAGATCCGCTTCCACATCCTCCTCTGCCTTGAGCCGGATGTGATCCAAAATGTGCTTTTGCAGCTCCATCGCCGCCATCGGATTGGCCTGCAGCATCGGCGACATGCCCAACATCAAGTGCGCCGCAATGTGAGCGTCATGCTGTTGCCCCGCAAACGCCTTTAACTTCATCCCGTTCAACACATCACTGTTCTCGGACGCCGGATCACGGGGCATATTCGTATTCTGCGGCAGCAAAATGCCGTCAATGTCACGAATATTGAGCGCCGCATACATCCGATAGTACGCTTCGTACATGTTGTGCATGTTCGGAGCGCTCTGCGCGAGCTGCAATTGCATCTGCGCAAGCTGAATCCGCTGCGCCGTCGAGAAAATGTTGGGATCCGCCACCGGCTGGACCGATACCATCCGGCTAAAGTCCGATTTTTTGATCCGCCGCGTCGCACCAGGCACGTCATACGGGTACTCATCCGGCAAATATTTGCCGAATCCCTCAAACAACAGCCTGAATTCCAACGTCTGCGCATAGTGCAGCCGCTTGTGGATGCTCGACATCACCATCGAACCGCGCTCAAGCAGGGCCAAAGTCGTCCCCACCTGCGCATACTGGTTGCCGTCACCTACCTGCATGTCCGCCGTGCTCGACAAACGCTTGCCGGCATCGACCAAAAAGCCCAAGAGCCCCATCAAAACCTGACTCGGCTCCTTGTACGGCAGCGGCAAGAGCGACGCAGACAGCTCCGCGCCCCCCGCATCAATGTCTCGCCACTCACCAGGCTGGATCGGATCTGAATCGTCCGCGATCCGCGCACCTTTTGCCTTGAATCCCGCCGGCAAATTGGCCAACGTCCCCGCATCAATCAGCTGCCGCAACGCGCTCGTCGCCGCCTTCGACAGCCCGCCGATCAAGTGCACAAACCCAAGGCCATAGGCCCCCGGCCCCTCGACCAGCACGTAGTGCACAAAGTAGTTCCGACGCTGCTTGAGCTCGTCGTCCTCTTTCCAATTCCGACGAATTCCGACAACCCTCAGCGAATCCTCTGCCAACGTCACCACGTACGGCAGCTTCACCCCCGTCGGATTGCCGTCCTCGTCCACATCCTCAAACCCCGGGATGTCCAAGTCCACCAGCTGCTCGAGCAGGAACACCTCTCCCGGCTCCTGGTCCGTGGCCTGTATGCCAGTGACCTTGTCCACCGCCTCTTTGATCCTGCTCGGATCCGCGGGCGAAGACATCGTGTCAATGTCAATGTCCAGATACTCCCCGCTCAACGCGCGTTTGCGGAACTCATTCGAGTCCATCGCAATCCGATGCGTCAGCCGCGGACACTGCGACACCACACTCGAGCCGTTGTACGGGATGTAAACGTCATCGGCCAGACACAACTTGCTCACCATCCGGCCTAGCTGGAAGTCGTAGTACACCTTCTTGAACGTCGAACCACCATACCCCGTATAGAACAGGAGCTGGTCGAACTCAGGCGTGTACTCCTCCATCACGGTCGTGATCTGGTAGTTCATGAAGTCCTGCACGCGACCCGCCTGCTGGTACTTCTCCACCGTCTCTTTGCCCATGATCTGCGTACGCACAGGGCCACCCGCCGGCATCAACTCCTTCAACGCCTGCGCTTGGAACTGAATGATGGCCTCCATCAACATCGGATGGGCCACGCCCGCCGCGCCACGGAAGGGCTTCGTCCGTTCTTCAATCTTCAAACCCAGCAGATCCAAGCCCTTGGCAAACATGTTCTCCCAGTCCGACCGGGAACCTTTATCCGCCTCGAACATCGCCGCCACATCCAAGGAGATCCGGGCCAAGGCCTCCGGCTCAATGACCGCGGCCAAGTTGGCGTAGAAGTCAACTTCTTCCGCCTCCGACTCCCCGATCTCAACCGTCGCACCGCCGTCCTCATCCAGCTCAATCTCAATCTCAACAGGCGGAGCATCCTCGACCACCACGATGTCCATGGTCGGGGCTTGATTGACGACTTTGTCGATGGGCATGTTCTTTCCTTATCAAGGCTGCGTCGAAGTTGATCGCAGAGCCTCTTTGTAACTCTGCAAAATCGGCGTGAGGTAGTCATCCGACTCGCTGATCCTAGCCGGCTTGAGATAGTTCTGTAAAAACTGCATGACCGCCTGATCATATTTAACAGGCGCAGTGTTTCCTGTAGCGCGGCCGTTACCCTTAATTTGAGTAACGATGGGGCCCATATCCCGCATACTGACTTCGACAGTTGTCACCGGCCGGTTACGATTGTCCCGTAGGGTGTAGACCTGAGACCGTCCCTCATTAAAGTCACGATGCTTCCCAGGACCATAGGCACCGCCTTCAGCGTAGCCCCCCACGGAATGACCCAAGTAAGCACCTTCCGGAACTGTGGCTTCAGCCTTTTCAATACGCTTCCATGCAAAACCCGCTAAAGGCCCCTCGTCAATCTGCAAAAGCGGGGCGCTTACGCCTTCACTAAACACCTTATCCGGCACACGTTTACCGGCGCGAATGTCCGCCGCTAACGTCTCACGGGCTTGACGTTTGGCAGACACCTTCGCGCCACCCTTAACGGCATCTTCAAACCGAATGTTTTTCAGTTCACGATCCGACAAAGTGTTTAAATACTCGTTGATGCTGTTCGTGTTAAAGAGTTGGCTCAACGGGGCGTTCGGCCCAGAAGTGCCGTACATGATCTCGCCTTTGTCAAAGGCCGTGCGCAGGTTCTGCGGCAATGCCTCCGGTTCTGGCACCCCTTGGAAATTAGGATCACCCAAACGCGTGCCCGTTGCCTTCTCATAGTCCTTCAGAATGGACTTGGCATTGTAGGGACCAAGAATGGTGTCAGGAGCTTTTACCGAACGGGTCAAGAACTCCAACGACGGCTCCGCCTGAGACACAGGTGTCCCCTGCTCAATCATCCGGTCAATTTCCCGGTTTTTCAGTTCATCAAGTAACTCCGTACCCTGGCGAGAAGGCGAATACGTATAGTTAGGGTCCATAACTTGCGAGGGATCGCGCGCGGGAACCGCACCACGGATCTGCGTCAGCTCATCATACTTGGCCCGCATCGCGTCATACGCTGCCGGATACTTCGGAAAGAACCGACTCTCCCCCGTTGCAGCGTCAACACGGGTTTTGCCCACCGACAGCTGGTCCAACACGTAGTCAGGGAAATCTTTGGCTAGCCGCGGAGATTTGATGTATTGATCTCGAATGCCCCGATAAACCGGGTCACTTTCCGTCCCAAACTGCTTGGCAAAATAATTAGCCGCTTTGTTGTTCCAGAAGTTCTCCATGAGTGCCACGCGCTCTGGAGCGGCCCCTATCGGGGTAACGTACCGCGCATCTCGCAGGCCATCGTCTAACAACTGACCTACCCAATCCGGGTTGTTATCCCGCCGAATCACCAGCTGCGATCCCTCTGGCCTCACCGCATACGACGCCCCGGGAACGTCTAACATCCGGTTGTACTCTTGGAAGTCCTTTGCCGCGCTAGACAAGGCCGCTCCTGCACGCTCCGCGCCCCGCGCGGCCGCACGCACGGGCGCCGCAGGATTGACCAGCGCACTTCCGATATCCGCCGCGCCATACAACGCCGCTGCCGTGGGGTCCGTGGGCGGTGCAGGACGAATGCCAAATTGCGTCGCCAGAGCCTTCGCCGACTCGCTCCCGTAAAACGGCTGTTTGCCTGTCGGAGCTGCCAACAAATTAGCCAAATCACCCGGTATGCCAGCAATGTTGTACGGCATGTTCGCCATACCCTGCAAGACTGCCCGACTCAGTGCCTCATTCTCTTCCTGTGTCGCAGGCTTCCTGGTCCGTGAGCGAAGGGGCTTGCCGGAACGAAATGGATCGTCCGCCGTTTCACCTTCCTCAGGGCTGCCCTCCGCACGACGAACAGGATTAGCTCGGCTGTCCACATACTTCTGGGCCAAGTCCGTCAGTAACGTAAATTCCGTTGCAAGCGTGGGATCCACATGCAAAGGTGCAGTCTGTGGAGTCAGTTGTCCCCGATCTCCGCCAATGGCGTTTTCCATGGCAAACGCCGCAAGTTCCGGCGGATAGTTACGATACGCCTGTTGCCTTTCCAATCTATCAAACCATTCAGGGGCAAGCCGTCGGGCACCCTCGGCTCGGTTTTCCTGAGCAGGCCCTTTACCTACCAGCTTCTCATACGCGTCAACAAACTGCTGGGCCGCAGGATTGGATTTCTGCTCCTTTGCGGCAGCTGCCTGACGATACAACTTACCCATGTTGTAATCGGCCGCATGCGTCATCTCATGGCTGTAAGTAGAGGGACCACCTAACGGAGAAACAAAAATCGCGCCGCGCGGACCGACAAACGCATCAAACATTCCACTAACATCCGAGGGCATTGGCGGCTGTTTTGATGCTCTAGCCAACCGATCAAACTCCTCCCGGCTGCGTGTTATCTGAGGATCCGCAAGCGACTTAGCTGCGGGATTTGATGCATCCCCTGCCGCACTCTTTATGAACCGTGTCATCCGGTTACGAGTACCCGCCGGCGTAAATTCAAACGCGTCTTCCGACCCAAAGGTGTACCCAGAATCCAACTTGGCAGCCTGAGGCGCGCGAGGTGGTGCTTCCCTGACGGGCTTCTTGCCCTTGGACACCGGACCGCCTTTTTGAAACTCCTTGGCATAGCCCACGTTAAACATCGGCTTGCCGACGCCACGTGGAACATCTACCCCCGCCCGGAACTCCCCTCCCGCCAACGGCGTACGCGCACCCAGCGAGTACCCCGTCAAACGCTCCGGCAACACCTTGCCCGAACCCATCACACCAAGTGACACGGCTGACGGCCCAAGCATCTTTTCCAACATCACCCGCGCCTGCACCGGCGACTCAAACGGCAACCCACTTAACCTGTTTGCCATCGCCATCACCGACGCATCATCCATGCGACGGATCATGCCCAACGTCTCTTCCCGAATGTTCTCTTTCTCCGGCACACCCGGCACGGACCGCGAACCGCCAAAGTAACTCATGCTCGGGGCTGAAGACCCTTCCTCAGCCCCGTCGTCCTTTTTTACTTCGCCGCCCTCCTCGAAGCGACGCTTGGTCAGACTGCCCTTCGTGAGCGACGACTTCTCCAACGTAGGCTTCTCAAACGTCGCACGCATCAGACCCTTCGCCGTGTCCAACGCCGCCGCACGCTTTAACCCATACTCACGTGCAAGCTCTTCCAACTCCGACCGCGACATGCCAGACGCCGCCTTCAGATCCTTCGGCATCTTCATCGCCGAAATCTCATCCAACTCCATCTTCATGCCCTTGGCCGTGCCCGAGGCATTTCCCATCGGCGTCTTACTGATCCGCTTCATCGACACCTTCTCCGGCGTCGCACGGTACTCAGTCTCCGTCTGCGGATTCAACTCCCGCAACATCTGACTCGCCGTCCCCACCGGGTCCGTCAAAATCGGCTCGCCCTCTTCATCCGACAAGTTGTACGCATTCAGGGCCGCGGTCCGCGATGCAATACCCCCGTCCGCAAACGTTCTCACCGGTGGCGGCATCCCCGGCGTCTGGATCACGTTGCCCAATCGGTCCGTCATGAACCCCAAATTCTGCTGACCACCCAAGGTCTTCGGCGCCAAGTTCGGGCTCTGCTGCAACAAGTCCAACGCCGTCTGCCCCATCTGAATCACATACGGGTTGCGCTGCCCAATCGGCACCGTCCCAGGAGCCGCACCAGGCGCCGCAGGAGGATTAAAGAACTGAGGCGTCCTACCAAAGGTCGGCAACGACGGCGTCGGCACAGCCGGCGTCGGGATCGTCGGCATCCCAGGCTTCGGGACGTTCGGCGCCGGAATGACCGGAGGCGTTACCGGCGGGGTCGGCACCGGAGGCGTGGGACGCGGTGCAGGACTCACGGGTGTAGGGGCCGGCATCGGCGGCGTTACCGTCGAAGGCGGCGGCCCAAAAGGATCCGGCACCTCCGGCATGGGAGCGATCGGCGTACCCGGCGCCGGCATCGGCAGGCTCCCACGAGGAGCATCGGGCCGCGGCGCACGGACCGCGCCCTCGGGCAACGGACCCATGAAGTCCGGGGGGTACACGCCCGGAGCGGATGGCGCTTTTGGAGGCAACACATCTGGACGTACCGTCAGCCCAGGAGACGTAACAGGCTGGCGAATTACCTCCGGTTCCGCTACCTTCCAATCACTGCTTGGAGGCGTCCATCCCCCTGACGGTGCCCGAAACTCTTCCCCCGTCTTTGGGTTCACCCATCGTACTATCGCCGAAGTGAAGGCCACATCCTTGGGCGGCGGCTGAAACCCGAAGTTTGGACGAGCCCTGGGGGTCGATTGACCCTCCCGCTCCGCACGCAGCTTCGCCTCATTCTCTTGGAAGAGCTTGCGCGTGCCCATCAACTGATCCAACTCCTGCTGCAACGGCGTGCGCTCAGGATTGGGGAAGGTACTCCGCCCCCCACCAATCAACCGCCGCCGGCTGATCGTCTCCGGCATCCCCTCCAACTGCTTCTGCAACTCCCCAATCCGCTTGGTCATCGCCTCCACAGTCGTCGGCACGTTCGAGACGTCCGGCACACCATACGGATTGTCACGAGGGGCAGGAGTCGGCTGCGGTTGAGGTTGGGGCTGCGCCTGCGGAGGACCCGCTGACACCGCCTGCTGCAACGTATTGTTCACGTCCGCCATCGTCGGGCGACTACCCGTGGGCGACGGCTCACGGCCCACGCTCTGCTTCAACTGCGCCAAAACATCCGCTGCCGAAGGCCTGGCCTCCCCGCCTTCCGCAAACTTCTGCGTCTTGTTCTTCAACTTCCGCAACATCTGCTTCGAGGTCAAAACCTCCGGCGCCTTCGGCGTCACGTCAAACGTCTTCGGCTTCACAAGACCCCCTATTGCGTACCCCGGCACCGACATCCCTGATATCGCCGACGGCCGCGAAAACATCGACACATTAAACTGCCTCGGATCATTCGCAACCGCTAACCCCGTACCACGCGCCGCCGCATCCTGCCTCGCGATCCGCGCTGCCTCCGCTTGCCTCGCGGCCACCGCCTCAGGGTCAAACGGCACCGTCGGCGCCGCCATCTCAAACGCCTTCGGCGCCACCGGTGCCTGCATCGAAAACGGCGTCAACGTCGGCTCGGCCGGCCCCGCATAATCCGCCTCACGTGAACCCTCGTTCCACGTGTTCACCGCCCGCTCATATTCCCCGTACGCCGCCTTGTACGGCTCGTACACTTCCGCGTTGTACTGGTTCAACGCCGCGTTGTACGCGTTCACCTGCGCTTGGTACGGATCAAACTGCTCCGCCCTATACCTCTCCAACGCCGTGTTGTACGCCTGACGCTGCGCCTCATACGCCTCAGCTTCCTTCTGCCGCTGCGTCAAATACTCCTTGTCCCCAGGCCGGTACACCACCGCCTGCTGCGGCGGCGCTAAAAACCCCCCATCCGCCATGTACACGGGCTGCGCCTGATCAAGATCAACCGGGCTGGACAGCATGTCCCCACCACGTATGTACGGATTGTTCATAACGCCTTAGCCCAGACAAAGTATGCCCACATTTTAGGCGTCAATAATACTCCGGCACAAGCTCTCGATTCGACCCCTCCTCCACATCATCCGTCTTCAACGCAATAAAATTCCCCTGCCGGAACCGCATCATCGCCTGCACCGTTGAATCCACCTGGTCATCATTGTCCCCATTCGGAAACGACGCACACTCCTCCACCAACTCCTCCGCCCAATCCGTGTCCGGCGCCCACACCATCCCCGCCTCAAACATCGGCGCTACCGCATTCGCCCTCGATATCTTGTCCTGACCCGCCCGCCGACCACCAGGGCTGTACATCGTCACAGGAATACTCATCCTCCTCAACTCCTGCTGCAACGTCACCCCCGTCGCCTTCGCCTCAATCAAAACATTGTCCGGCTGCCAGTGCTCATACTGCTCCTTCGCAATCCGCTTCAATTCAGGAAAGTCCCACCGACCACGCCTCACGTCCAACAAAATAATGTTCGCCCCAGCATCCTCGTCCGGATAAAACACCCCCCACGTCGTAATCACACTAAAGTCCGCCGTCTCCTTCTTGCTATACGCCGTGTCCAAAGACTGAATGATGTAATTCACAATCGGCGGCTCCGGGTGCGGCCACACCCGCCACCACTCCCTCTTCAATATCGCACCCTCATCATTCGTCGGCTGCTGCTGATACATCGCATTCCACTTCTGCACCGACAAACTCGCCCGGACCGCCTCCAACTCCTCAATCTTCCAAAACTCCGGCCACAACGGCCGCCCACTCGGCAATATCGCCGGAAACTCAATCACCTCCCACCGGTCCGCGTTGTGACTCGTCTGCGCCTTAATCAACCGCGCCGTCAAATCCTTCGTCCCCCACCGCGTCATCACCACCACAATCGCACCACCCGGCTGCAACCGCGTCCGCGGCCCCGAGATGTACCACTCCCACGCATTCTCCAAAGCCAAATCACTCATCGCATCCTGCTCCGAGTGCGGATCATCAATAATCAAAATATCCGCACCACGGCCCGTCATCGCACCACCCACCCCCACCGCAAAATACTCCCCACCCTTGTTCGTATCCCACCTCCCAGCCGCCTTACTGTCCTGCTTCAAAGACACCCCAGGAAACACCTCCTTGTACGTGTCCATGTCCATCAAATCCCGCACTTTCCGACCAAAACGCACCGCTAACTCGCTGTTGTGCGTGGCTTCAATGGCCTTGGTCCGCGGATCACGGCCCATGAGGAACGCAGGCAGAAGATAGGACGCAAACTCACTCTTCGTGTGCCGGGGCGGCATGTTGATGATCAGCCGCTTCAACGTGCCCTTGGCAATCCTGTCAAAGGCTGACGCAATCTTCCGATGGTGCTCGCCCAGGATGGCTGAGGGCCAGACGTATCGGACAAAGTCGATGAAGTTCGTCCGAGCACGGTCCTGCGCTTCAAGCTGCGAGAGCCGCAGCTCAAGGCGCAGGCGTTCGGCTTCTATGTCTTCAGGAATCACTTTAAGTTTTGTTCCACGTGGAGAGTTTTTTGGATGCGTGCAGCGATGGTAATTCAAGGGGGCCCTTTTTTCACCCCCGGGGGTGGGGGAGGGGGTCAAAACTGTTCTGGCGCACATTGACAGTGTGAAATTGGGCTAAAGCCGGCGCAGCCAGCGACGGGGGCCGTTTTTTGGGGCCCAGGGCCCGCGGTCCGTGCTCCCAGGTAACCGGCCCGAGCTCCCTGGTGCGAGCTCCCTGGTGCGCGCGGCCCGGCCCGAGCTCCCAGGTTAACGGCCCGGGCGCCTGGTGCTCGGCCTGGTGCTCGGCCTGGTGCTCGGCCTGGTCGACCAGGCCGGGAACCCGCGCCAGGCCTGGTGCCCCGCGATCAATTGACCAGGCACCAGGGCCGATAGCCGGCACCAGCTGCAAAACGAAAAACCCGATAGGCCCGGGCTATGAGATACACGGCGCGCGGACCAGGGCGCGGCCAGGGCGGACCGCGGGCCCGGTTCGCTGGACTAACCCCTGGCGGCCGATCGGCCCTGGCGAGGTAGCCCATGGCCGCCAGTGCGATACCCGGGCCGCCCTGGACGGGGCCGAGCTCGGCCGATTAGATCGGCCAGGGCCGCCCTGGCGACGAAAAAAAAAACCCGGCGCAGGGCCGGGCTCGAGTGCACGCGGAGCGTGCGGTTAGGGGAACAGTGCGCCCAGCGCGTGCAGTGCGACCAGGGCGACCAGGGCGCCGGCCAGGGCGCCGCCGATCAAGTTAGCGTCCGGGCGCATGCTCAGGCCTCGACTAGGTCGAGCAAGGCGCCGGCCTCAGTCTCGAAGGCGACTCGCTCCGACTGGTGCGGGATTCCGCGAGCGTACGCGGTCGCGCCGGTTACTGCGTCCCATATCGTTTCAATCGGCCGGCCCTCGTCCAGAAAATGCGCATGCTCTACCCGTTTCGCGACGCGCGGCCCGAACCGGTTAGCTAGCCATTGCGCCGGCTTGTCCAGGCGCGCGGCCTGAGCGGCCTGGATAACGTTAAGCGTCGCGCTCTCGGCCGCCTCACTGTAAGCGACTAGGGCCGGGCTAATCTCGTCAATGAAGCGATCGGGCGCGCTCGCAGTGTGACGAATGACAATCTCGTCAAGCTCTCGAGCTCCCCAAACAATCCGATTATCGCAAGCGAAATCAAACAAGAAAGTTTTTAGTCGGAGCGTGCCGCCGCCGACTTCCGAATTGCTGAGGAAAAACCCGCGCGCCAGGGTGCCGGGCTCGCCATCGCGCCGGTTCGGAACTTCCACGCGATGATCTTCGTCGCACAAGAAAACGAACATGTCGCGATCGCCAGCGTAAAGCGTAGTGTTCGCTTTCGTGACAGTCTCAAGGCGCCGGCCGCGGGAACCAGGGACGCGCCAGTCGCCCGATACACCGTCGCCGAACCGATCAACCAGGGCACGGATAACGTCGGCGTCCCATATCCGCCCATATCGCGGCCCCGTCGCCGCGCGCAGCTGCACGCCGTCGCCGGCGCGGGTTAGCAGGATTCCGACATCCTCGACAGGCCGGGTTTGCAATCCGAAGTCGACGCAGTCGGCCGCGAGCGGCGCGGGTAAGTCGCGAAGGTATCCGGCCGGCGCGCCGGCCAGAGTCGCCAATTGCCCAAAGCTCCAATTAGTCGGGGCGACTTCATGCCCGCTCGGGCCGACGATCGCGAGGCCCTGGCCATTGTCGACAGTGGCGCAGCGCAGCGCGCGAGAGCTCACGACGGACGCGCGACTAATCGCGCGCCGGGCCTCAGCGGCGGCCAGCATCTCATGCAATGAAGTAAACCGCTCCTCGTCCGGACGAGTCGCCCACTGTTTGTTCGCTTGCATCAATTGAGTCATGATTTCTACCTTTCTAAGGGTTGCGCCGGCCCGGCCGGGCCGGCGAAGGGAATAGTCTCACGAAATATTTCGTGAGGTCAACCAGCGCGGCCGATATCGCCCACAACATGGTGCCGCAGTAGGCTACCGGCCGGGAGCGATCGCGCGAACTTGCGCAGCTGCGCAACATCATCAGGCGCGCCGGTTTTCATTGTCGCGCGCCATTGCATGGCGACATGGCCGCCGCTCCCATAGCACCCGCCGCCCTGGTCGGTTCCGACCAGTCGCCGGGCCGAACCATGGCCGACGAAAACGATTACATAATCGCGATCGGGCCGGGCGCACAATGGCCGGCCGTTTCCGCAATTCTCGCAGCTGACACTGTCGACGGTTTCGGCCGGGCAACGGACAAAGCGCACGCCCTCATGCCGAGCGGGCCACTGCGGGCCCGAGTCGGACGGGGCCGCCAATACTGCGGGCCGGCCGGCGCGCCGCGCCTGGACGGCCTGCGCGACAGTGTCGCAGCTGGCATTGATAACGGTTTGACCAGGGCCGGCGACGGGGAGC
>Ga0315904_10007347_pt1 | contig 14827 bp, 13 predicted proteins | sample LakEriMetagenome_6_FD_203529 | JGI IMG/M metagenome (GOLD analysis project Ga0315904, IMG submission 203529) | Freshwater fungal communities from buoy surface, Lake Erie, Ohio, United States - Buoy 12 MA120 | ecosystem: Environmental > Aquatic > Freshwater > Lake | place: USA: Lake Erie, Ohio... | reverse complement strand
GTTGGGCCACCTGCTCTCCCCTTTGCCGGGTTTTCGCAGTCTGAACACTTCCGCCCCGCCAATTCATTTTTGCCGGGAGCGCCTGCATGTCGAACCAAGTGTCCAGTCCCCAAGTCGCCAGCGACTTTCTTTTCACCAGCGAATCAGTCAGCGAGGGTCACCCCGACAAGCTCGCCGACCAAATCTCCGACACGGTGCTCGATGGTTGCCTCAACCAGGACCCGACCAGCCGCGTCGCCTGCGAGACACTGCTCTCCAAAGAGCTGGTGGTGATCGCCGGCGAGATCACCAGCCAAGCTTCCCCCTGCTTCGAGTCGGTAGCCCGAGACGTCCTCCGGCAAGTCGGCTACACCAGCCCAGAGCTGGGAATCGACGCCGATCGCTGCCGGGTGGAAGTCTCCATCAGCGAGCAGGCAGGCGACATTGCCTTGGGCGTGGTCGAGTCCGATCCGCCCGAGCGACTCGGCGCGGGGGACCAGGGATTGATGTTCGGCTACGCCTGCGACGAGACGCCCGAGATGATGCCGCTGCCGATTAGCCTGGCCAATCAGATTCTCGCCCGACTGACGCAGGCGCGAAAGGAAGGCTGGGTCGAGTGGCTGCGCCCCGACGCCAAATGCCAAGTCACGATCGAGTACCGCGGTGGCAAGCCTTGGGGCGTCGATACGGTCGTGCTGTCGACCCAGCACGACGCGGCTGTTTCGCTCGACGAGCTCCGCCGCTATCTGATCTCGGCGATTATCCAGCCGGTGCTGCCAGCCGGCCTGAAGCGGGGCGAGATCCTGCACTACGTCAATCCGACCGGTCGATTCGTCACCGGTGGGCCCGCAGCCGATTGTGGCTTGACCGGGCGGAAGATCATCGTCGATACCTATGGCGGCTTTGCCCGGCATGGCGGCGGCGCCTTCAGCGGCAAGGACCCAACCAAAGTCGATCGGTCCGGCGCCTATGCCGCGCGACACGTCGCCAAGAATCTGGTCGCGGCGGGACTGGCCAGTCGCTGCGAAGTCCAACTGGCTTATGCCATCGGCGTCGCCGAACCGGTCAGTGTGCATGTCGAGACCTTCGGAACTTCGACCTGCCCCACCGTCCAGCTCGCTCGGGCCGTGCGCGACGTCTTTCGGCTGACCCCCGGCGAGATCATCCGCAACCTCGAACTGCGGCGCGGCATCTATCGCCAGCTTTCAGTCGGCGGCCATTTCGGTCGACCCGACCTTTCGCTCACCTGGGAGCGGCTGGACCATGTCGCGCAGCTGCAAAGCTGGTTCGCGAGCCACGCCTGATCTCGCGACGATGCTTCCGATCCGGGGCGCTCCGCTCGCGCAGGGCGCGCGGAGCGCGGCGACCCTCGCTCACGGCTTCCCGTACAATCCGTGCCTATCCCCTGCCCTCCCGCCCTCCCCGCGAGGGCGGCCGGGGGCTTGCCCCTCTTCCATCCACTCCAGATCAAACCATGCCTCAACCCCAACACGATTACGCGGCGATTCTGCAGGTCATTTTGCGACAGTACCAGCTCCCGCCGAAAGGCGATCATGGCGTCGAGCATTGGGCCCGTGTCTGGACCAATGGCCACGTCGTGGGTGAGAAAACGGGTGCGGACCTTGAGGTCGTCTCGCTGTTTGCCCTGTTTCATGATGCCTGTCGCAGGAATGAGTACCGCGACCCGGGGCACGGCCAGCGCGGCGGGGAGTTAGCCCACCAGCTTCGCGGGAAGCACGTGCATCTTGATGACCAGCGTTTTGAGTTGCTCTACGAGGCCTGTCGCTTGCACACCGATGGCTTGACGATCGGCGATCCGACGCTGCTGGCCTGCTGGGATGCGGATCGGCTCGACCTGGGTCGGGTCGGGATCACGCCCGATCCCGATCGGCTCGGCTCCGCGCCCGCCCGCGAGCTGATCAGCTGGGCGCATCACCGCGCCATCACCGGCCACGCTCCCGCTGAAATCCTCCAGCTCTGGTCCACACCCTGAGCTCCCGCCTCGCTCCTGCTCGGCTGCTTTCGCCCCTTCCCTTTCCTCACTCACAAAGACAATCCCGATGCCAGTTCGTCCGGGCTTACCCACGTGGCTGGAAAAGGGTGGAGCGATGATCTGCCCTGGGCGAAAGCCACCGGTTCCCGCTCCAGTTCCCGCTCCCGATCCGGTGTCGCCCTCCGAACCCGACCCGCGCGGGCAACAATTGCCTGAGCTCAAACTTCCATGCCCGGGCGAAACGATCTCAGCAGAGCTGGCGATCGAGCTCATGCTCCGCGAAGAGTATGGCCTCATCCAAGACCAGCTCGATCGCCTGCTGAGCGAACTGATCTAGCCAACTCTTTTTCTCCTCTGGGCTCGCTCCCGCGCTCTTCACTCGCACCGCGCGCGCCGAGATCGCGTAAACTACGGCTTCCCGATCACCTCCATCTCCGCAGAGCCCGCAGATGCTTTCCCGTCGCCTCCTCCTCAAATCAACCGCCGCCGCAGCGGCTGGACTCTGGCTGCACCGCCAGGCCCGAGCCTTTGGTTTCCGCTCCGCCAACGATCGCCCCCGCGTCGCCGCGATCGGCACCGGCAGCCGCTGGTGCCAGAAAGCGACCGGCGTCGACGGCCCCCATGGAGCCGCACCCAGCTTCCGCCAATTCGGCGACTACATTGCGGTCAGCGACGTCGACAGCCAGCGGATGGAGCGCGCCGCGGCGCTGGTCAAGGAATGGAGCGGTATCGCCCCAGCCCAGGCCAGCGACTACCGCGCGATCCTCGACGACCCGAAGATCGACGTCGTGCATATCTCGACTCCCGATCACTGGCACGCCAAGATTGCGATCGAAGCGATGCTCGCGGGCAAGGACGTCTACTGCGAAAAGCCGCTGACGCTGACGATCGCCGAAGGCCAGCTGATTTGCGAGACCTGCCGCCAGACCGGGCGGATTGTGCAGATCGGTACGCAGCAGCGCAGCGACGAGCGCTTCGTCACGGCGATCGCGTTGATTCAGGCGGGACGCCTCGGCAAATTGCTACGCGCGACCTGCATTATCGACGGCGCCCCGAGCAGCCCCGAAGTTCCCGTGGCCGAGGCTCCCCGGCACCTCGACTGGAACCGCTGGCTCGGGCCCGTGCCCCAAACCGACTTTCGCTATCTCGCCGGCGATAACGGCGAGACCAAAAGCTGGTCGCGCTGTCACTACGAGTTCCGCTGGTGGTATGAGTACTCGGGAGGCAAGCTGACCGACTGGGGCGCGCACCATGTCGACATCGCCACCTGGGGCTTGGGCAAAACCAACACGGGCCCCGTCTCGATCAATCCCGTGAAAGTCGTCCATCCCGTCGCCTTCAAGGATGGCTATCCGACCGACCCCTCGCGTTACAATACCGCAACCGAGTTTCTGATCGAGACCAAATTTGCCGACGGCGTCGAGCTCGTCATTCGCCACGACGGCGGCAACGGAATTCTCTTCGAGGGGACTGAGGGGCGGATCTTCGTCAATCGCGGCAAGCTCTCCGGCAAGCCCGTCGAAGACCTCGCCAGCAATCCCTTGCCCGGCGGAGCGCTGGAGCAAGCCTACAAGGGCCGGCCGCTGACCGATCACTTCCGAAACTTTTTCGAATCGGTCCGCGATCGGGTCGAGCCGATCTCGGACGTCTTCAGCCACCACCGCGCGCTCTCCACCTGCCACCTGGCGGGCATCGCCGCCCGCCTCAATCGCCCCATCACCTGGGACCCCGATCGCCAAACCATCGCCAACGACCCCCAGGCCCAAAGCTTCCTCTCCCGCCCTTACCGCAAAGGCTTCGAGATCGAGCAAGGCTAAAACAAGAAGCTCCGCGTTCTCCCCTCTCCCAAAATCCTCCCTCTTTCGTCTCTACTCTCTCGCGCAGCGCGGAGTCGAACCCTCATTCACGCCTACCACTCCGCCCCGCCCACCCTCTTACCTCCTGCTCCACTGCTCTCCCCTCTCGCGCAGTCCTCTTCCCAAGCAACAGCTCACCCCCACTCGGCTTCACAAAAAATCCTCTCTCCCGTCCCTCGCTCCGCTCCCCCCCCTCACCGCTAGCATTCCCCCTGATTTCACCCAGCCTCTTTCTTCCCCGAGCGTCAACTGCAGTTGTCCGATCACCAGAAATAACGGTATTGGCAAACAGAGCCAGTACTACCGGAGGTCTCGGTGCAGTCACGCCAGCAAACAATTCAGCCCATTCACCATCGCCGGGCGGCGTGGCTGATCTGGCTTGCACTGGCCTGCTTATCCAGCGGCTGCATCTCCGGCAATTACCGCTATGGCCTCACGCGAAACGGCTCAGCCGACCCGCTTGGCTCCAACTCCAACGCGCTCAAGATTTCTTTCGGGGAGCCCCCCGCGCATCTGGCCCGCATGGAGAAAGTCGTCCAGTTCCCCCGGGATACGATGCGCAAGCTGAGGGGTCGTCCGCAGCTGGAACCGGACGCGGCGCTGGAACCGGACGCGGTGCTGGAAACAAACGCGGATCGGGAAACAAACGCGGAGCGGGAAACAAACGCGCAGCTCGCTCGGCGATCCGAAGCCGTGGAGCATGCCCAAGAGTACCTGCTGGCCAATGGCTTGGACGAGCTTTACATCGACGTGCGAACTTACGATCCGCGTGCGCAGTGGCAGCGGCTGCGACGGAATGAAAGAGTCTCCCCCCTGTTTCGCTACACCGGCGGCAGCTTGAACTGGCTGCGGTACACTCTTCTCCCGCGAACCGTGTTTCGCTCTGACCATTTCGATCCGTTCACTAACACGTTGAGTTTAAATTCCGACAATCCGGCTCGAGCGATCATCGAGTCAGCCCGGGTTAAGGAGTTCCAGCGTGAGCGTCCGATCGGACCGGGAGCCTATGCGACGCTGCAATTCGTGCCGCTGGTTCCCTTGATTCACGAGACACGAGCGGCGAGTGATGCATTGAGCTATTCCCAGCACCACTTGCAGGGGCGATTGCTCGACCAGCTCTACCCGCTGGCTTATGCACGGATTGGCGCAGCCGCCGTATCCGAAACGCTGTCCGTGTTCACGTTGTCTCCTGGGACGCCGTTTCTTGTCCAGCCACTCTTGATCGGCTCAGGCAACCTCGCCGGCCGTTCCATCGGCCGCTGGATGTCCCCCGCCGCTCCGCCGTCAGCTGACCAACCAACTTCCCCCCCACCGCCCCATTCTCCCCCCACCGCTGCACCAGCGCACGTTTCAAAGTAAACCAACCCCCGGCCACCAAACCCGTCACCAATTTCCTCTGTCAGCTCCCCTCGCCCCACCAGCAACAATCCTTTCTTCCTCCCCTCGCCCCCGTTGGTGGAGAGGTTCGAACCCTAATATCCGCTTACCACTCCACCCCGCCCAACCTCTTCCCTCCTGCTCCACTGCTCTCCCCTCTCGCGCTCTCGCGCAGCGCAGGGGTCAACTGGCGATTTGACCCCGTCCCTTTTCTTCTTCAGGCGGCCAGCCCCTCACAGACACAGAGCTCAGCCAACTGGATCCGCGCCAGGGCGACTTGGCGGTAAACCGCGGCGGGATTGGTGCCGAGGTCGGTGGCGATCTCGCGGTAAGTCAACCCTTGGCCGTAGTACATCGCAACCACCTGCTGCGTACCGGCTGGCAATTGCTCCAGTAGCTTGACCGCTCCCGCCATCCGTTCAGCTTGCAGCAACATCTCCTGCGGCGTCGACGTTCGATGGTCGCAGAGTCGCTGCTCAAGCGACGAGCTTTCGCCAGACCCGCTCACAGGCGAGAGATCGGAGCAAGGGCGAAGCTGGTTCGACTTGACTCGCAGATGCCCTGCAACCTCATTGCGAATCATCCGGAAAAGCCATCCGCCCAGAGCCCCTTTACCCGCGATCCAAGGCTTCCCCAGCCGCGATGCCTCGACTTTGCGGAGGACGGTCCAGGTCACATCCTCCGCCAGTTCGAATTTCCCCGAAATCGGGCCGCGGATCAGACCGCGGGCGCGCTTGAAAATCCAGGACTCGCTCTCCAGTACAAAGGCTTCAAAGTCCTCTGCCGCACCGCTTTGGTAGTACTGACTCAGTTTCGCCGGGTCGGGACACTTCATGCACGCCGCCTTTCAAGCTTCGGGTGAATCGGACCGTCCTTCCGTGAGAATTGCTGACGCAGAACGGAACTCGGACTCCGCCGAAATCCTGCCAAGGTGACGCCACAACATCGCTCGAAGGTTTTCTCGGAGTGGGGCCGCCCAACCGCTTGGGCCACTCCGCTCCTCCTCCATCGACTCGCCGCCTCCTCGCGTAGCGAGATTGGAACCGAAGCCCCGGACACCTTTGGTCCGGCCACCGAGGAATTTTTGCTTGCGCTGGGAAGAAGCCCTTGCGGCTGGGCCGGTAAAACCCATTCACTCGCTTTCCCCTTCCTCGCCGCCGGCTTGCGTAGCGCGAGATTTCTTCCCGCAACCGGGAGATTTCCTGAAATGTTCCCGAGCTCCGCGCGTAAGAGCAGATAGACCCGCGGATATTCGCCTGCAAACATTCCAACTCGGGAGGACTCACCTGGATAATTCGATTCCAAACCAGCCGTTCTTTCTGCCCGACTTTCTGCTGTGGCTTGACCGCTTGACCGGCGTCTGGGAACACGCGGGAGAGCGGCTCATGATCGGCCGTCGCGATGACGGCTTACTCGTCGCCCGCAGCCCGGAGGGAAAACGCCAGCCGCTGGTGGACCTGCTCTCCGCTGGCTGGAACCGAATCGAGCCACCACCTGGCCCCTTGGGGAACCGCCCGGTGATGCTCTCGGGGCGATTGATCGCCCTCTGGCTGGAACCGGATGTCGCCAAGCGATTTGCCTACGCGATGTTCGTCTCCTCCGGTCCGAGGATTTTGCTGGAGAAAATTGAGACGGTGATCAACGAAACACCGCAGGAACTTCGTGAGCGCAAATGGCTCTCGTGGTGGAAGTACCATGCGGAACAGGCTCCGGAAGCGATCACTCCGGAGGATTTGGCCGAGCACCAGCGACTGTTCGAGTGTTTTCTTCGGGACGCGGTCTAATTCGGAGCAGCATTCGGCTCGGTGCCGGGTCTGCTCATTGGTGACTTTCTTTTCCAGGAGTGAGCGAGATGAGAGCCGATTTGACTGACATTACTCTGGTCGTGGACCGCAGCGGTTCGATGGCAGCGATTCGCGAGGATGCGGAGGGAGGCGTGAACACGCTGATTGCCGAGCAGGCCAAACAGCCCGGCGAGTGCCTGATCACGCTCGTGCAGTTTGACCAGAAGTATGAGTTCGTCCAGCGGGGCATCAGCGCCCGCCAGTGTCCGCCCTACAAGCTCCGGCCGCGGGGGATGACGGCTCTGTTGGATGCCGTCGGACGGGCGATCAATGAGACCGGCGCGCGGCTGGCCGCGTTGCCGGAATCCGATCGGCCGGGGCTGGTGGTCTTTGTCATCAGCACCGACGGACATGAGAACTCCAGCCGCGAGTTTACCCGGGAGCAGGTCAAGCAGATGATTGCCCACCAGCAGACCGTCTACAACTGGCAGTTCACGTTTCTCGCGGCGAATGCGGAAGCGTTCGCGGAAGCGGGCGGGATGGGAATCGCAACCGAGCACGCAGCCCAATTCGCGCCCGGTAAAGTCCGCCACGCCAACCTCGCCACCGCCCAGAAAGTCGCCCGCATGCGCAAGCAGAAGGCCGACGGAGTCGACGTCCAAAATCTGTTCACCGTGGAAGAACGCCAATCGATGGAGTAACCATCCGCCACCCCCTCGCACATTCCCTCTTCCTTCCCCTCGCTCACCACTCCACCCCATCCTCCCTCCTCCCTCCCGTTTCACTGCACAACCCTCAACTCTCATCCCCTTTTCTTTCACCTCGAGGCAAGCCATGCCTTACACCTACCGCGAGTCTTATCTGGATGTCGAGGAGTTGCGGGCGCGGGGCTGGACCGAGACCCTAATTCAAAAATTCCTCGGGCCTGCCGAAACGTGGCTGGGCGTTGACCACTGGGCCAATTTCACTGGCAAGCGGGCTTGGTCCATCGAGCGGGTTGAGCTAACCGAACGCAAGCCGCAATTCATCGCCGCGTTCCAGAAGTCACTGCATCGCCGCCGCTGCAAGCCGGCCCAAATCAACGATTTCAATGCAGCTCGAGCCAAAACTGCCGGGCGAGTCGAGCTTTTGCAAATCCCCCTGAGAACGGTCAAACGGCCGGTCGCAGTCTCCGCGGTCAAGCTGCGAAAGCAAGGCAAAGAAGTCCCTTACGCGCTCGTCGACCTCGAACTCTATTGCGGTTTCCTGGCGGTCGGCATCGTCAATCCCTTCGGACCCACCCTCACTTGCCTGGGCGTTCTGGGCGAGTGGACGCCCGGCTCGGTGCTGCCGCTGGTGCGGCTCAGCGTCAATCCATTTTCGACGAGCGCCGAATTTGTGGGGGAAGTGCACGTGGGAACGAGCACGAACTGGCCGGAGCTGATCGCCCGGTCCGCCGCGGACTTCCACGGCGGCCTGGCGACACTGCTGCTCCCCAGTCGAACGTTAAGCGCGGAACAGGCCGCCGCGATCTTTCGAACGTTGGTGCAGCAGTATTCCGATGTTTCTGGAATGTTACAGCGTATTGAGAAGTATTTTGGCGACCCGGGCAAGCGGGTTTCGGTTGAGATCGAGACCGCGTTTGAATCGGTCCGCGATCAGGCAGGCCAAGCGCAACCGGCGGATGACTCGGAGGTCCGTCGACTCGTCGACCTGCTCATGTCCAAGGAGCATCGGGAGATGGAGATCAAAGCGTTCCTCGAAGCTTGGGAGGGCTCCATTCGCCACGCCAGACTCATGCCGACAGCCGCCGACATCCATGAGCTTGTCAGAGTCCTGATCGTGCTCAACCTCCACGTCGATCTGCCAAACCTTTCAGACAAGCCGCTGTTTCGATGAACAACGGAGGCTTAATGCCGAGACGTCCCGGCCACGGCCCCTCGGAATCGTTCCATCGCTTGAAGATAGCCTGAGCCCGCGCGTTGATTTCCGACGAAGTCAATCACCAGCAACCGCGACTTGCCCTCGGCCGCACGCAGCCCACGCCCCAGCTGCTGCAAGAAAATCACTCTCGACTCCGTCGGACGAAGCAGGACCACCCGATCGACATCCGGGATATCCAGCAAGCTCGACAGTTTGAGCTTGAAAATGAATTTGCGTTTTCTTGAATCCTCCCGATGTTCTGGCGGTTACACCTCGGCTTTCCAAAGATTAGGATCGGATCACCGCCAATATTGGAGAGAGCCTTTTCTGATGGTCATTCTCCTGTTCCGCGGCAGGGGTAACTGTAAGTGTTTCGCTCTCAACCTTGACGATTCCTCGTGGCTAGACGCAAGAAACAAGACAAACCTCAAGAAGGTTGTGGTTGTGGCCTTGCCTTGATCTTTTTTCTGGCATGCGTTGCAGAGGGCAATGACATACCTGCATTTTTCTATCTTGCTTTGATCGCAGGTCTCTCAGTTTCAATCTGGGTCGCTTGGATTCTGTTACAAACCTTGCTCAGCCTTTGGCCAAGAGAGAGCCCCCAAGCAAGATTCCTCCGTGCGATGGACATTAGCCAAATCACAAATGGCCATGACTTTGAGCACTTTATCGCGCAGCGGCTCCGGGACAGGGGCATGAAGGCTACAGTCACGCCTCCGACAGGTGATCAAGGTGTTGACATCATCGCCGTTACTCGTAAGGGAACTCGAATCGCCATTCAAACCAAACTGCATTCCAAACGGGTTTCCAATCGCGCCGTGCAGCAGGTCTATACAGGCCGTGATTTTCATGATTGCGCCCTCGCAGTTGTCATTACGAACCAGACTTTCACGAAATCTGCGATGGAGCTTGCGAAAAAAAACAAAGTCGAACTAATCGGGTATTTCGAGCTCAACGAACTTGAGAATGGCAGTCATTGGATCTACCGAATATAGGAGAAAGATGGGATCTCTTCTTTGCATGGACCGGCTTGGTAGATGTCGGACGAGATAATAACACGGCCCAGGGGCGCAACGGTATTTTTTGTTTTCATTCCAACCTTCGCGCTAAATTTTTGCCAAAGAGCATGCGAACAACGAAAAGAAAGCGATCAGATCGTGGATTAACCCGACGCCAATAGCCGTTCAAATGCCCCAACCAGCTGCTCGGCGTCAACGCGACGCGGCAGCGTGACGAGAAGCTGGGTGCGCTGCGGCTCGCAGATGCGGAGCGGGGAAAGGATCGTCGTGGGATTTCGCTCGGGATCGTAGCGGAAAACGCTGTCCGCTGGGCCGTCGAAGTGCGCGATGCCGTCGCCTTCCCGGGAATGCGCATCGTGGAGAAAGCCACCACAACAAGCGACGAACTCGTTGATGATCACGCGTTGCGTGAGCGAGACGCCGGAAGGGAGTGGGTTGGGCGCGCTGCTGTGAATGTTACCCCGGAGCTCGAGCCCCGCGGTCGAAAGGACGAAGATGGGACAGTCGCGCTCGTCGCTCCACCAGCCAAGCAAATTCTGATCGCCACCCGCTGATTCGCTGACCCACCAGTTGGTCACGCACGCCAAATAGTCGACGCCCACCCGCTCGACTTCACCCCGCAACTGCTCAGCCAGTTCGTTCGCCACCAGAAACGTGCGTTCTCGCCCGCTCGAGGCATCCCGCTCTCGCCGCCACACGTCCAGCGGCACGCTGACCTGCACTGGACGAAACTCGAAGTAATCCTGAACCGCGTTCATCCGCTGCAAGATTTCACTCAGCCCCATCACGTCGCGCGAGAGGTCGGCAAAGCCTACTCGAGCCACCCGCGCGGTTCGCGGCGTGAACTGCGGCGATGTACTCGAGCGCTGACCAGCGAGCGGCTCCAAGCGACGCGCCGGCGGGCGACAAAGGACGTCATCCGGGTCGCGGGCGTAGAGCACCGGCACCGCCCAATCGATCGCCTCCCGGCCGGACGAATAGTTGACCGCAATCCGCGCCTCCCGCGCGGCCGCTCCCAAGCTGCTCCCCTGCGCCAGCCCCCAATAAAACCGTTCGGCAAACGCCAGCGCCGACGGGTCCAACACCGGAAACTGATTCGCCACCACCGCCGGCAACCCTCCCGCGACCAGCGACTGGGCGATCCCCCGGTCCCGCGCTCCCGGCTGGCGCGCCGTATCGCAGGCATTCAAAAAGACCAACTGCAGTCCGCGATTGCAGAGCAGCTCACGCAGCGTCTGCACCCCAACGGCCAGCGGCTGGTCCCCCTCCGACTCCAAGAACAACAAACATCCCTCGCGCGCCTGGCTGTCGAAATCGCCATGCCCTATGAAGTGCACAATGTCGAACGGCCGACCGCGGATCGAACTCTCAACCAACCGCTCATGCAGTGTCTCCGGCCGCGCGGCGACCAGCACCGACAGTTCCGCCGCTCCCGCTGCGACCAAGTCCCGAAAGCGATGCATGATCCGCCGCCGCTCTTCCTCAATCGAAAGGATCGCCGTCTCCGCCGGCTGGGCCTCGACAATCAATATCCGCAGCGGTCGCTGCTCCCTCGGCGGACGCTCGGCGGGCACCGCCGTAAACACGCTTCGCACCAGATGCACATCCTCGGTCGCGAGGAATTTTCGCCGCAGCGGATCCCAAGCGAACTCCCAGGGCTTCCCCGCCAACCACGGAATCGCACAGGTGATGATGATGTTCAGCCGCTCGCCTCCCTGCTCCGTCCGCGCGACATCGTAGAGCGACTTGACCGGCCCGGAAAAGAGCGTCGTAAACAGGTGCTCGCCCAGCTCCCGCAACTCGCGAGCCGAAGGGAGCCGGTCGCGCCGCCCCGCCAGCCGGTCGTTGATCTTCTCGTGAATTGTGATGATCCGCTGAAACCGCCGCCCCGCGATCGTGTCTCCCTGCCGGCCGCTGAGGGCAAACGGCTGGTAAACCCGCGCCCCGCGGTAAGTCGCAAGAATGATCGCCTCGCCGCTGCGGCGGCGCTCTGCCGACCAAGGAACCGACCGCGGGCCGAGCGCATCGGGCCGACCCAGAATCATGATCTCCAGCGCATCCGATCGCGGGCGTGCACTCGGCGAAAGCAGATGGACAGCTGAATCCACTGGCGGCTCGTTAGAGTTAGCCGAATGAGGAGAGCGGCTCCGGGATGGCTCCGGCGTGGACGAGGCGCGTGTCGCCGCAGCGGGTGGCTGGCCCGGCGGAAAAGGCGCGGAAGTCGGACGCGGGGTTTGCGTTGGACTCAGCCCCAGTGGCTCGCCGCGCAGGGCCCGCAGCAGCAGCGGGCCGCACTCCGGCCGCCGCAGCAAGTTCAGATGCTGCACATCGCCGGCATCCGCCCGCAAGTTGCCGCCCGGTCCGAAACAGGCGATCGCGTCGTCGCCCAGCCGCTCGTTCCCCGCCCGCAGCTCCCAGCCGCCACGCGTCGGCACGACCAAATCATTGGGCTCGGCAAAGAACCGATCGCTCCCCAAGTCGAGCAGCCGCTCGAGCGCGTTCCCCTCAGGCTGGTAATTCGCCGCCAGCGCGTAACCGGCCTCGATCGGCGGCGCAGACTCGCCCAGCCGCCGGAGCAGCGCCGCGTCCGGATGCATTTCCGCCAATCCCGGCAGGTCCGCCGTGACGCGCGTCGCCAGCCAAATCGCGCCCCGAGTGATCAGCTCGGCGCCATCAATCAGCGGATGGTCCGGACAGAGCTCCAGCAGATTCGCCAGCCACCCCAGCGACTCGCGCCACCGCCGGCCGCTCGCCAGCGGCGTCCCCAAATTCGGCGTCGCACACAGCACCAGCCGGCCGCCGCGTACCAGGCCCCGCTCGAGCATCATCCGCGCCAGCAACCCGCCTCGCGAATAACCAACCAGGTCTGCTTCCAAGTTCGCTGAGCGATCGTCCCCGCCTCTCAGCGCTCTCATCCCTTCCGCTCGTGCCGCCGCGATCTCCCCCGTCAGCGCCTCCAAGTTTTCACCAAGCGAGCGGCTGAAGGAAAAATGCTCAAACCCAAACAAGCCGCCGGGGTAAAGCCGCTCCAATTCCGTCAGCACCGGCCGAGTCAGCAATCCGCCAAACGACGCCTGAGTACTCGAGAACGTCCCATGCAGAAGCAACAGCACCCGTCCCCGGCCTGCTTGCGGTGCAGCCCGCTCCAGCCGCAACCCGCCGCTCGCCGCGCTGTGGACCCGATGCCAACCTTCGCAGAGCCCCGCACGGCGCCAGAGCCAACGCTCCACGCGCCGCGCACTCTGCGGCAATCCGCGCCGAGCCGCGGCGTCGACCAGCCGCGCACTGATCCGCAGCAGCACGAGCCGCACCGCTTGGCTGACCAGGCCGCGCCGCACCGGTGAGCTGGCGGGGAGCTCCACGCGAAACCGTTCCCCCGCGATCCGCTCAGCCCCGCGGCTTTCAGTTCTTTCCTCGGGCAAGCAAAACTCGATCGCCCCGGAGGGAAGCCGCACGACCAGCAGCGACCGCTCGCCCGCCCGCGGCTCAGCCCCCACTTCCAGCGCCGGTACCTCGCGCAGGCCCGTTTGGGGGCGAACGGTGAGTTCCTCGTCAATCCGCACGCCTTCCCGCAGCCACGCGCGCGGCACCGCCGAGTCCGCCTGCACACCACGGAGAAGAGGAACGGTCGACCACGCTTGAGGATTGAGAATTTCCATCGCCGTAATTTACCTGGCTGCTGAAGAAGGGGCTCTCACGGAGGCACGGTGGCACGGAGCAAGGCCTTGAGCTGGCAAGCGAGCTCTTATCGTGGGAGATCACTAACTCTGAGCTTTCGCCTCCCTTTCAAACTCATTCCGCAAACCAAACATCCCTCCACACTTCATCCCAATTTCAATCCTGCCCCCGCCTTGTATTGATTGGTGGTTTGCCCTTGTTTCAGTTCTTGTCAGTGGTTCTTGCTCTTCCCATTTCTCTTTCAGTAGGGCCGAGTAGTGGTTTCCCTCTTCAAAACCCGTCACCGGGCGGGAGCACTTCGGGTTGTTCTTCATCTGCTTGGGCTTTCGCCCGAGCCTTGGCCTCGGCTTCGTCCTGCTTCAGCACCTGCCCAAACAATTTTAAACCGGCTTCGCTCATCCCACTCTGAATGTATTGGCGGTCGAAGGAGTGCTGGGCGATCTGCTTCCACTCAGTGCTCATCCCGTCGGGGCTGAGGACGGGCTCGTAGATCGTGATCTCGGCAAAATTCAGCATCGTCTGTGGCACGGGCGATTCGGTCTGAAGCGCTTTGGCCAAGGCCGTGGCGCGGTCGATCACGCTGCGGGCCGGCACGCCGCGATTGCTTGAGCCCCCGCTGCGTTCCGCTCCCAGCGCTCCATCCAGCGTCGCCAGTTCGCCGACCTGATTGACCACATCCGCCACGCCGCGGCCGGTGTACATCGCCGCCGCACCGCTGGCGAGCATGTTTTGGGCCGTCGAGCTGTCCTTGATGTAATACGGGCCCATGCCGGTGTACATCCAGCCGTTGACAAGGTTCATCGCCGCGCGGATTTCGCCCGCTCCGCCGGTGACCCGCAACCCGTACTTCTGGGTCAGGTCGGGAACGAAGATGATCTGGTAGGTGTAGAAGCAGTCCGGCGCGAGCCCGTCTCCCAGTCGTTCGGCGGGCGTCATTTGCTCGCCGTATTCAGGCAGCGTGTTCTGATTGTCGTCAAACCTCTCGGGGAGCCGATTCGGGATTGTGCTCACGGCGTCGAGCGACTGGCCGGCGGCGGGAAGCGCGATGTTGGCTTTGATGTCGGCGTAAGCGCCTTGATTGTCGAAAGCGTTGGGGATCGGGACCGGGTTGGTCAGCCCGACTTTCGCTTCGTCGATGTGGCGAACGTTCTTGGCAATGACCAGCAGCGGCTTGGGAAGGTAGTAAGGGATCCCTTCCGGTTCGCAGCGATTGGCTGGCGAGAGCCCCACGGCCGTGAC
>Ga0315904_10007346_pt1 | contig 14828 bp, 28 predicted proteins | sample LakEriMetagenome_6_FD_203529 | JGI IMG/M metagenome (GOLD analysis project Ga0315904, IMG submission 203529) | Freshwater fungal communities from buoy surface, Lake Erie, Ohio, United States - Buoy 12 MA120 | ecosystem: Environmental > Aquatic > Freshwater > Lake | place: USA: Lake Erie, Ohio... | reverse complement strand
ATTTGGTTAAAATCTTCATGCATGATATCTCCGAATTCGGAGCACTCTAAAGAATATACTTCGTAATCATCTTCAGAGCGTTCTACGAAATACCCGAGCATATTATCATTATTATCATATACTTCAAATTCATTCTCGGTGCGTGAAGCATAAGAATGCACGACATAATACTTGTCGGTTTTTTCTACAAATGCAACATTAATCATATTTTTATCTCTTTCACTTTAAAAATCTATTTTAACACAAAACGGCAATAAACACAAGCACTATTAATACTTGAGTAAATTAGTCGACTATTTGCAAATCGGTATAAATCACTTGACCGGCATTGCGTTTAACTATGGCAATTTCATTGCATTTGCGTGTTTCAGTTTGCCAGTAATCTGGTTTTTGCACGACAAATTCGGTGGTGACAGTCAGGTTTAAATCAGACTGCAACATTGCTAATAGTGTTTTCTTATCAGCAAGGGGTAATTCTTTTATTCTCTCTAGCATTTTATCTCTTTATAATAAATTTACTAATAGCGACTATCTCAAATCGCTACTATAAATTCACTATTAGGCGAATTTAGTGGTCACGGTTTTACTTGGTTTGCGATTTGATTTAATCGCTTTTGCTCCCACGGGGTTGCGGAGCGACTCTAATTTTTGTTCTAATTTCGCAATGCGGTCTTGTTTTTTCTGAGCACGAAGCAAAGCAGAATTTTGTTTGCGTTGGAAATTAGCGTCACGATTAGCAGCAATATGCTCTTTAATCATTAATTTAATAGATTTGACTAAATTGCGTTTTTCGGCAACGGTGAGGTTTTGAATTGTATCAATATATGAGAACATAATTTTCTTTCGTTTAATAAGTGTTGATGAATTACTACAATAAGACTATTATACAGGTTTGTGCGGTATTGTCAATACTTATTTGCCACTCCCGTAAGCGCTTGATCCGATTAAGAATAATACTGTAGCGTTTTGGTCAAGTATTGGTCGGATTCACGAGGACGCACAGATACGCCTATAGGGGAGAGGGCGCGGAGTGGTATAGAATGACTCTTGGCGCCTTATGGGATACGGCTCGGAGTCTGCATTGTGCAAGCTCGGATCCGACTGTTATATGGTGTAATGGGGGGAGGGGTAGTGAAGTGTTAGCTAAAAAAAGTTTATCCAGGTCAAACTCTTTTTTTCAATTTTTTATTTTCTGGGGCTTCCGTCAGGATTTTGAATTTTCCATTTTTTTCTCGGAGGCACCATACTTACCACAGTCGCATGGTAATTTGCCTTGATCACAAGATCCATTACAGCCTTCTATCGGATCAGGTATTACGAATTTATAAATTTTTTTCAGGTCGGTCCACAGAGTCCGAAAGCGTTCTCTGTATTGTTTAACGGGATCCATAGATTTGTTTCTCTAGTTCTTGTATACGGTCCACGAGTTTCATTACATCTTCTATTGGTACCCATTTGCCAGATATATCAGTACAGAAGGCTCTCATTCGTTCTCCAGAGATATGAATGGTTTGTTGGTTATAACCTACATTGTGTTTCTCTAACAGTTCTTTCATATTATTGTTCATGTTGTATTAAAGTCCTATCTTGTATTAACCACCATCTCTCTACGGCTTGTTTAGCAAATTCTGAATTAATATACATGCCTAATGAGAAAACCTCTTTGTTGTCTGAATAGATGGTCGTGGTGTGTTTAGTTTTAATTTGATGACCAGCAAGTCCCACTTCGCCAATGATTCGGCCAGCTTCGTCATAGTATAGAAAATTTGCAACGGTCTCTCCGTCTTTCCATTGGCGGTTCATAGATTAAATTTCTCTTTGGCGAATTCGTTTAGTTCTGAATAGTGGCCTTTTCGGCAATCAAATTGTCGGCAGGCTTTGGGTCGTATATCGTATATTGAACAACGGCCATCGATAAACATACCGCAACCACCACCAGGTTTTCTGTATAGAGTGACCACGATATTTGAGTTAGGATTCTCTTTCCGTTGTTGTTCTGTCGGATTGGTGAAGCTGAGCGGATAGAGGCCAGAGGTAACTTCTTCGGATGAAAGCATTGGTGCCAGTAGTTCACAGCAACGGGTACAAGTACCACAAGGAACATCCGATATCGGTTCGTTTGAGGTAACCGCTGTAATAACCACTGGTAGATTGTTGTAATTGTTTCGCATTAGATATATTTCTCTGGTCGGTCAAAGACAATGGTGATACCACAGACGGTGAGTAATCGAAATCCTTTAGGAGTGGTTTCGTTGTAATACCAGAAGTGTGGTGTGAACCAAAGCGTTGGATCGGTCCAGTATTGGAATATGTGAAGAATCCTCATTTAGTATGGCTCAGCGACTTCTGAGAGTGAGTATTAAAAATGATATTGGAATCCTTCGGAAGCGCTTGACGTCCGGAGGCGGCGGAAACGCAGTGGAATAAGAGAGGTACTAGGAGTAATTTTGCCATGATATAGAGGTGCGTTTCGCCGGTGCGTTTCGTTACTTGGTGAGATTGTTCCAGAGGTCTTTATAGGTTTCGATCAAAGTAAGCCATAGTGTAAGAATGGTTCGAATTGGATGTTCGATAAGAGTGGCCACAGCGATTAGTGTTGCTGGTATGGCCACGAGTATAGTGATAAGAAAACCAAGAATGCCTAAAAATGTAATCATGTTTTTATAAAGTCAATAATCTTTTGTGTTGTGTTAAAATGGCGGGTTTTGTAAGAACGGTATTCCTCTAGTTCTTTTTCTAGTTCAAGAATACGTTTGCGTAGTAAGGAGTTCTGTTCTTCGGTATTGGGTAAATCTAATTTTAATTGTGGATCAGGTATGACGCCTTCGTAACCAGGATGATAAGGTGCTTCGTCTGTATATTTACTTGCATTGGCTCTATCTTCCGTAGTAAAGGTGGTCATTCGATTCTCCTTAAAGTTTCCATATCCATTGATAATCAGTATATATTCTCTCTTTGCCGATCAGGTCCATAAATTCTTTTACATAACTACCTTTACCTGCGGTGTCAAAGTTATCATCGACACAAACCATGGTACCTTCTCTGAGGCACGGCATAATAGCGGCCAGTTCAAAGATATGGTGTAGTGAGGACGGATGTGGATTTTTCCTGTCAAAGTCAAACGAATCTAGATACAGTAAATCAATCTTTCGATTCTGTGCTACCCATACTTTAGATTGATTGTATAGAAACCTTACAGAATCGGAACAGGTGAGATTGGCCTTTTTGGACCTTGAGGCAGCAAAACGAACATTATCAGAATTAATATCTACTGAGTAGAATTCACCACCATGATAGTTAACAAAGGTATCGAAAATGGCGGTAGACATACCATCACCTTCAAAATTGTTTTCTTGTCTGGCACAACCAGTTTCTACAATCAATGGTTCATGGATTGGCATGACATGATTAATCATCATAGCAAATGATGGTGCTCGAAAGGTTGTTTTGTTAACCAGTTCTTGTAAGTGTTCTATTTTTTCTGTTGACATATTAATTATCAAATATCAAAACAATCTCATCTTCTGAAACAACATAATATTCAAACTCATTGTATTTCATTTGACGTGCGGCATTCCAATTGGGTAATACCATATCACCCTCTTTGACCAGTTCAACACCAGGTCCTATGGATATTACTTTACCTTTATTGGCTTCTACTGGATCGGCAGAAGGAAGAACGATACCAGAACTGGTAACTTTTTCTTTTTGAATTAACTCAAGAACTACATTATTTTTGATAGGTTTTAACAATTACTAATCTCCTGTTGGTATCTTTACACAAATCAATTACGTCTTTTGGTGTTTCATAATTTAACTTACTACAATTATACTCGATAACAATAGGTTTGTCAAACTTTTTGTGGTAATCATCGTGCTGTACAAAGGCAAAGACCATTGTAAAGGCAACGATAAAGAGGCAAAGTTTGAGATATTCTAACATACTATTATATATGTCAGATTATTGTCGTTGAGCCTTTAACTGGTCGATGACCTCTTGTATTCTGTTTCGTATGTAACTGTCGTGAGGTGCCCAAACCAAAAGGTGTTTTAGAAACTTTAAAAGTTCATCAGGATGCATCTTTAAAAATACTCGACCATTTTTCTAGTTTTATTTTTTTGGCTTCCATGGCCAGCAACATATCAGTTTCATCGACCACTTTCTGATCAACCAACAAAGCAACCATACACAATAATTGACCTAGTTCCGTGGTCAGACATTCTTTGGTTGTTGGTGAATCTTCTGTTGGATAACACGATTCAAAACCGAACCGAAATATCTTGGAGGTTGCTTGAATTACTTCTGCACATTCTTCTTGTAATATGATTAATGTTTCCCTTGTTTTATTTTGCATCATCTTCCACAAACTTAATCACAGGCATATATTCCTCTACCTTTTTAAGTGCTTCCAATTTTGTGGTAGCAATCACTTTGCAAGTATATAATCCATCTTTCATACTAATTGTAAATGGCACAACACCATTAATAAACCATTCTTCTTGCACATAACACTTGATATGCCATTCTCTGGCATCAAGGCATCGTTTAATCATTTCATCTGCAATTTTCTTAGGATTAAAATCATCTTCAGCAATCATATTAGACATCGTTCCATTTCTCCACTAAAAAACTTGGCCCCTTCTTTTCTTCGGCCAAAACATAATCTTCGGCCATATCTTCTGCTTGTTGATAATTGGCGGTGACTTCTTTTTTAATTACTTTGTCATTGAGATAATAGACAATAGTATAATTGAAGTCTGCTCTTTCTACAATGGCTTTCTTATCACCATTCATAAATTTAGATAGTTCCATTATGCAATCATTCCTATGAATCGATTTAATACAACACGGTTAGATAACCTGTTACCGGCATATTTACTGAATGCAGATACCAGACCACGGGTAGTAGCATTTTCTTTAACATGAAATTCTACACCATCATCAGTATCTAGGCCTTCTGAACGGAGTAAATAATACTCATCAAAACCAGCATTGGTAATAATTTTATATTTCTCTTTACGGAATTCAGCTTTCAATTTCATATGGTCACTAGCTCTAGGATAGAATGTGTGTGCAACACGACCAAACTCACGGCCAGACAATACATAGAAGCCAATCACATTACATTGTGTTCTTGCTTTTAACAATTTAATGTAGGCGGCCATTAATTCTGGACCATATGGTTCATAAACCTTTTGTTCGTTCTTGGTAATTGGATCACGAATCACCAAAACTTTTTGTTTACCATATGAACTACCCGAATCTAAATCCGGATTATTATAACCAGATAGTTGTTTTTCTTTGCCATCGGTATGCGTATGTGAAAACAAAACATTTCTTACTGGATTGCCTTCACCATCGGTTAGAAATACCGTATTGACAATTTGTAACTTGTAGTTCTTTTGAAACTCAGGTATAATCTTCATAGCAGCAATCACGGCTTCATAGAGTGGTGTGCCACCAAGATGAAACCAATCTGGACGGCAAGCACGGGGTTCAGCACAACGAACCAGAGCAGAGCAAGCATAAGTGAATTCAGATGCAGCCATTTTGCTTGATAATAAATTCATTAATTTGAAACCATGCAAATCTAAATCCCCGGCTTTGAAATCAACACTATACTTGTCAGTATGTTCGGATGTGAAAGCATATACTTCATAAGGAATATTTACTTTCTTACAGAACATCACTAGATTGATTAATTGTTTAATAGTGTTCTCCATGTGGTCAGACATAGAACCAGACCAATCGAGGAACATAACAAGACCATGAGATTTACCTTCAGGTAAAACTGTCATCTTCTTAAAGATATCTTCGGTAAATTGATACGCATAAACTTTGTTTAGATTCAATTCACCAGTTTTAGCTATCGATGCACGTTTCTGTTGGTCAGCATTCTTGCGCAATTCAAATTCTTTGGCCAAATAACCAACAACTTTTTTGGCATCATTACGAATTTTCATAAAAGCAGTTGTATCGATACCAGAAATGTTGTATTTACCTAAATCATTTTTGTATTCTGTCCACAACTGCTTGTATGGAACAACTGCACGCTTTAAATCGATATCATTAATGTTACCATAGTAATAATGCCTATCACTTGATTCAAATAATTTACTTTCGTTTTGACGATATGATTTATCAGTCAAAGAATCAAATTCTTCTCCAGTGGTATCTCCACCTTCATGGCCAACTTGTTGTTCTTTGTAATCTTCATCAACTTCATCCATCGATTCATCGGCTTCAGAATTTGATTGTGAAAATTTCTCCATGGTGTCATCATCGTAATCATCAGATTCTTCGTAACCTTCTGATTCAAACTCACCATCAGGATCTTCTTCAAATTCAGGATTTTGCAATTTGCGTTGTTCTGCTTCTTCTTTCAAATAATCCATAACGTCATACGCAAGCTTGATGACATCATCATATGATTCGGTATTTTCAATACGGTGAACTAACAATTTCTCAACATCAGTAAAACGAATGCCTTGTGCGGCTCCGCCTTTTGTGTAGAGATTAACACGGTCGATAAAATTCATATCATTGAGATCCGTGCCGTTTGTACCAAAGAAATCTTTTTCAATTAGTTCACGGTACCCACGAACAAAAGAGGAACGAATACCCGGATATTTGTTTTTGATCTTTCTTTCGATACGAGAATCTTCTAGCACATTCATAATACCCATTGGTATCTTTTCTTCGTGTGCCTTCATCATGCCGTCTAGGGGTGTGTATAGTGCATGGCCAACTTCATGACCTAGAAAAAGGTCGTAGAGATAACCTGAGATGTTTTTATCAAGAATAGGAACAGTCAATACACGGTTCTTCACATCAAATGCGGCCGTGTTAGTATTACGCTGTTCGATTGTCAGATTCTCATTTGCCATTAGTTTGGCAAGTAACGATTTAGATTGAATTAGTTCCATAGATTCTCCGAGTTAATAATAGTATTATCTCATAAAAATCATCTACCGTCAAGCGGTAACTTTCATGCTGTTGTTTTTATACAACGCTCTGATCCGGTAAGGCTTTTAGGTAGAGTTTTCCTTCTCTATATTCCATTTCAATGGCCTGTCCTTCTTTCCAATGATTGTATTCTACAACTTCTTCAGGAAGAATTAAAATACCATCGCCTGTGCCATCATTTGCATCAACAATTTTGGTCAAATATGTCTTATTGGTAGAATTCTTTGCGTTTTTGGTATTCATTGTGGTCTTTTTCCATTCCTGATAAAACTGCCCATTTACGAGTTACAACATCCAAGCGTTTCCACGCAGGAATTTCATCATCATCTGCAATGGCATCAAGCCAAATATAGTAAGATTTATCATTCATACTTTTTTCCTTCACTTTTATCGAAAATTCTCTGCTCGATTGCTGTTGCAAGCTCTTCGGCAAGAGCAGGATTGAACTTTACCAAAAAATGAGCAACATCATCAGCTGGTATATGACGCAAATTATGCATAATCTCGTCAATTCCTCTATATATTTGTGTTTCTTCCCATTGTGTTAACATAATTTCTCACATTTCATAAAAAGTATTGCTCGGAATAATAAATTTGCCGTCTTTTTTTGCTTTTCCGAGCGTTCTAAGCAATTTTAACTCAATTTCAAGTTCTTCAGCCGACAAATTTTGCAAAAATTCTTCATAATCGTCCCAATCTTCATCACTCCAACCTTTAGGATTCATTTTTTATCATCTCCGCATGCTGGAAATTTCTTTTGCTTCAGCATCTGTGAAAACCGGCACGGCATTTGATTTGTGCATTGTAGCAATGCCTTTCATTTTATTGCCGGTGTATGAATTTGGAACAGGTTTCGTCAAAGCGATAAAACCAGTATCTACGGACGCAAAGTGGGGAGTTTCACGACCTACAGGAATCTTGTAAGATGGAAAGTTGTTGGAAATCTTCGTGGATTTTGTTTTACTGAAATTGGTAGATAACGAATTAATAGAAGCTAACCATTCTTCGTGTTGAAGTTTTTTTGCTTTTGAAACTTTCCGTTTTTTGCATTTTGGAATATATCCGTAAATCATCATAACAATTCTCCAGTGTAGAAGAACCATTATACTACGGAAATAACAGAAAGTCAATAGATGTGTTGTACCAAAACAACATTAATACCAATACCTTTTATTAATACCAATACCTTTTATTTGAAACGGCAGCATACTTACTTATACTGAAAAAAACAAAAAGTAGTGGTATTTTTAAGAATTCTTACTATGTGAAATTTCCAATTCTTCGAATTCTTCAACTTGCCAATTTTTTAATTGTTTTTTTACTTCTGGATGTTCGCCTCTACGTTTTTTATTGTGTAATACTGTTCTGGCGTAATTGTAGTCATCGTTATAATCTTTATTTTTACGAAACTTCCCTACAAACTTTGTCACTTCTATCTCCTATTTCATGGTTTCAAAATTGATGCCTTTTATTTTTGTTTCAGGCATATTGAACATATCATCCTCAGAAATATAGGTTATATTTGCATCAGGATAACAAGCTTTTATTATTTTGAGTAATTGGCAGACGGTGCCATCTGAATCATTGAACGAAAATACTTCATCAACAGTTTTTAGACCTTTTATGATATTCCTACGAGATTCATAATTTTGAACGAACCCACCATCACACCAAGCAAGATACCAATCAGAATGTATACCGACAACAAGCCAATCACCTTTTCTTTTACATTTCTGTAAAAATTTTAATTCGTGATTGTTTAGTGGATCAAATTTTCCTGATACTACAATTATTTTATCTTGCGGTTGCATTACGGTAAAAGTTGTGGAAAAGCCTCTTTAACAAACTTGTAGTTTAAACCTTTAACACCTAAATCTTTACTCAATATACCAATAACAACTTCTGCTTCACGAGGTTCAAGAGATTCAATTAGTTGTAATAGTAACTGTTTTCTCTTTTCAACGGATAATTTTTCTGCCGTGGCATCACCTTTTTTAAACAAATACAATTTTCTAATTTCTGTAGATAACTGGCACCTAGAAATTCCAGGTAGAGTATCAGGAATTTTATATTCGTGTGGCATTTCATCAATCAACCATTCGTAATCGGGGTGAAAAGCCAATTCAAGTACCTGTATTAGTGTTCTCGATAAATTCTTCTCAATTACTGCCAGTTTTTCTTTTTTTGATGTGGCTATCTCAAACTCATCAAATATCTCATATATGTTTTTCATCAGAATTCCTCTATCACATCCATTAAGTTTTTAAGTTTATGTTCCATAAAATAATTCAACAACTTACCTTTAGCAGGTTTTGTTTCTTCATATGTATTTATGATTTTTCTTTTGATATCAACCGGAATGTTTCTAAGGTCAATCAAGGTCTGGTTCCGTGAAAAACCAACTTTAGCACCATCATCTTCCCAAGTATTGTAATCCTCGGTCATATATTTCTCGATAACCTTTTGTGTGATTGGTTTTTGCCTCAGGTCACGAACAAAACAATCTGATGGAGAGAACACATTTGGTATACCATCACCTTTATCACCACGAATAATTTTCTCTTTCAATTCTAAAAGAGGATCATGCGATTTTATATACTTCTTCTGTGATGGGTTGTATTGTTTGACATTACTGCCGTACATTTGTAATTGTAAAAAATCACCATCACTTGATAGTATCAAAATCTTCTGGTGTGGTGCATAGATTGGAACCAAGGTACCAATGATATCATCGGCTTCAGCACCCTCAACATCAATTACTTTGTATGGGAAATTCTCTTTGAGTTCCTGTTTTAATTTGGCAAGAATATCAAAAATCAGATGCCAATCTAAATCAGATTTTTCTCTGGTCTTTTTTCTACCAGCCTTATAGAATGGAAAAAATTCTTTACGCCAATATTTGCGATTATCACAACACAGTACAATCTCACCATACTCATTTTTAAAATTCTTCACATGAGTACGTATTATGTTTAATACCATATGGCGTATTAAGCTTTCTTCTAATTTACCTTTCTGATTGGCAATTTGCGCCATTAGACCGGCAAGTAACACTTGATTCAAATCAACTAAGACCATAATAAACTTTCAATAGTTTCCAATAAGATTCTATTGTATCATGCTTTTTGCATTTTGTCAACTATCTTGTCAACAATTTTTTGTGATGTGGTCGTCTTTTTGGCAATTATACCAAGCCAACCTGAAGGTATGAGTCCTGAAATGTATTCCAATGGATCTGGTAATATAGCGTCAAAATGATCAAAGTCAACATACTTATCTTCCAATTCATCATTACGAAAAAGTATAATATGATATGCATCGCCTAGAGGGCTACCGCCAATCTTTTCTCCAGGCTCGGCATAATCCTGACCTTGGATTTGTATTGAATTTTCTTTATCGCCATCTAAGAATGTTAAGAAATCAAACTTATCATTCTTTAGTGGTCTGAGAAAGTCTAGCATTGTAATCCTTTATATGTGATTTTCTAACTCTTACCATTATCCATGTGTTATAGTAATCTTCCGATTCCATTACACCACGAACAAATTGTTCTTTTGCTTCGAGATAACCACATTCACCTTTAGATATGCATAGGTGTAGTATTTCACGGACAAATTTTTCATGTCCTAATTGTAACACATCTTTGCTTAGGTTGTCACTACTTCCATAGTAAGTTTGCCAGTTTGAGAAAACCTTCGTTTTTTTCTTTCTCCCTTTGACTTGTTTGGTTTTGGTAGAATAAAAAAATTTCTTACCGATGTATTTTTTACCATTCGTCAGATTGGTTATCTGATACACGAACCCGTAATTATTACCAATCAAGTCTTCCGTAAAATCTTTACCATCATATTGCCAGTTTAGTCCCATTCCTTAGTATCCAAATCATCGTCATCATCCTCTATATAGTCCTCGGATAATTCTTCGATTTGTTCACCGCAAAATGGGCAATGTTCTGGTAGTTCTTGTGAAACCATTTCTTCCATATATGTTACAGTATAAGTTGATTCACAACTCAGGCAGTCGCCTGATAATGATTTGTTTGTCATTTAAATTCCTTAATGAGCCCACACATCACCCCAATTTCCCGACAAAGCTCCTTTTGCATAATCAGTTGCTCTATTCTCAAAGAAATTAGTGTGTGTTGGTGCGTTAATCATTTCTTCTACCCAAGGTAGAGGATTCTTTTTCACTTTAAACACACCTTTGAGACCTAAAGAAATTAGGCGGCGGTCTGCAATATAACGAATATACTTTTTAACATCTTCTGAAGATAAACCTTCCATTTGATTTACGCCAAATGCTAGGTCAATAAACTTATCTTCTAGTTGTACCATTCTTTCAGCAATGGTGTAGATTTTTCCTTTTAGTTCATCATTCCAAATCTCACGATTTTCTTCTATGTATGTCCTAAACAATTTAATCATAGATTCTGCGTGTTGAGTTTCATCAACAATCGACCATGTGATAATCTGGCCCATGCCTTTCATTTTACCATGACGAGCAAAATTCAGCAACATAATAAATGAACTGAATAATTGCATACCTTCGGTGAATGCTGAGAATACGGCAATGTGTGTTGCAGTATTCTCTCTAGTGGTATTTTTACTGGAGATTTCCATAACATAGTCATGTTTCTCTCTCATGGCCTCATACTCTAGGAACTCATTGTAAGTGGTTTCAGGTAGACCTAGTGTTTCGATCAGGTGTGAGTAGGCTGCAATGTGTAACGCCTCTCTGGCAGCGAATCCTGTGAGCATCATACGAATTTCAGGTTGTGGAAAATATGGTAGATAGTTCTTAACATAACCACCAGCCACATCAATATCACCTTGTGTGAAGAAACGGAAGATTTGTGTTAAAAATGTTTTTTCTTCCTTAGATAGTTTTTTCTTCCAATCCTTTACATCTTCGGACATAGGAACTTCAGTATGTAGCCAATGTGATTGCTCGTGTTTTAACCAGGCCTCATAAGCCCAAGGATAATTAAAAGGTTTAAAATAGTTACGTTCTTCCGATAGATTTGATTCTATTTTTTTTATCATTATTGTTTTCCTTAAAAATTAACCTTCGCAAGCAATACAATCGTTACCTTGAGCAATCTGTGTCATGTCGAGCTCTTTGATAACATTTCTTTCAATCTTCTTAGATACCTTATCTGCCTTACCAATCTTTTCAGAACGGCAGTAGTAAAGTGTTTTCAGTCCTTTTTTCCATGCCATGAAATGAATGGCGTGAATATACTTGATATGTGCATCTGGTCTAAAGAATAAGTTCAATGATTGAGCTTGATCAATATATGCTTGTCTATCACCAGCCAATTCAATTACCCAGCGTTGGTCAATTTCCATGGATGTTTTGAATACATCTTTAATTGTTTCATCAAGTATATCTAGATGTTGAACCGATCCATCATTAGCAATAATGGAAGACCAAACTTCATTATATTCTTCTTCATCTTTCGTTTTTTCTTTGATGATTACATCTAACCAACGATTCTTATTTAAGAATGCTCCTGAAAGAGTATCTTGTCGATAAGCGTTAGCACGATAAGGTTCAATGCTAGGGCTAGTATTACCCATGATAATTGAAGAAGATGCGTTTGGCGCAATAGCCATAAGGTGACTAAAACGATTGCCAGTTCCCACCGCATCAGGAGCCTCACCTCTTTCCAATCCAAGTTTTTTATTAGCTGCATCTAGTCCCTTTCTAATACTGCTAAAAATTCTGTTGTTGGTTACTTTTGCCATTACTCCCTCAAAAGCAATTCGATTACGCTGCAGATAAGCGTGGAAACCTAACGCACCAATTCCAATAGAACGTTCACGACTGGCTGAGTAAACTGCACGCTGTATGGAGGAAGGTGCATTATCAATAAAATACTGAAGAACATTGTCAAGCATTTCTGCAATATCAGCAAGGAAAAGAGGATTGTTTTTCCATTCATCATAGTTCTCCAAGTTTAAAGAAGATAAACAACATACAGCTGTTCGTTCTTCATTTGTGGGTAGAATAATTTCAGAACAAAGATTTGATTGGTGAATCTTTAAACCTTTGTCTTTTAGAAATTGTGGCATTTCACGATTACTTGTATCGATATAGTGAATGTATGGTTCACCTGTCATCATACGAAGCTCTAGAATTTTTTGCCAGAGTTCTTTTGCTGATACAACTTCACGCACCTCACCAGAATGTGGATCTTTTAATTCCCAATCATCTTTTGCTTCAGGATCCAACATACACGTTTCAATGATTTGCATGAAGTCATCGGTGATGTTAATACCGTGATGAAGATTTAAACAACGAACATTGGGATCGCCTGTCGGCTTCCTCATGTCTAAAAATTGAGTAATGTCCGGATGAGAAATATTGAGGTAAGCAGCATAACTGCCCCGGCGAGTGCGACCTTGCCGGTATGCCAAAGAACTGGCGTCATAGATTTTGAGGTGAGGCATGACACCAGTAGATTTATCGTCTGCTGAACGAATACCAAAGCCAATGCCAACACCACCCCCAAGCATAGAAAGCCAATTAGTTTCTGATAGATTATCAACTAGTCCCTCCGCAGTATCTTCAATATAATTAAGGAAACATGATATAGGCATGCCACGCTTAGAACGACCAAAAGAAAGAATGGGAGTAGAATAACTGAGCCAATGCTTACTGCTGTATTCATATAATCTTTGCGCATGTTCTGGATTGGAACTAAATGATTTTGATACGAATGCAAATCTGTGTTGTGGGGATTCTTCATCTTCCTTCATGTAACTTTCTTTTAATCTTTTAATTCCAAGTTCATCAAATAATTTATCTCGTTCTAAATCTATATTAATTCCTAGATATTTCATGTTCACCTTATTATTGTTATTGTTAATACAAATTTTTTAACTATTAAATCTTTTTCCAACTCACAAATTCCATCTTTGCTCTAAGATTTATGAAGGTATTTTTACTTATAAAATCTTGTATTTCATCTGGCGAAAAACCAGTTAATATCATATCATTAATATCTTTTTCTTCAATCATTTCGGGCCATATAACAACATTAAAATGGTTGTCTATAGCGTGTTCCATTTTAGTAACAATTTCTTTGTTACGTGGTTCATTGTCGAACACCAAAACCACCTTGGACTTGTCCAATACATCGGTAATCGATTCTAAATTGGAGTCTGCTGTGGCCACTGCATTCTCTAAAAACATCGAATCAATGGGTCCCTCAAGTACATATACTAATTCTTCTTCATTGATTCTGTCAAGCCCAAATACCTTTTTATTATCATCATGTAACTTTAAGGTTATGTATCTTAGCTTGGATTCGCCTAACGCTCTTCCCTGTATTGCGACAAGATTTTTTTCTTTATCGTAGAACGGAATAACGAGGCGTTGGTCATTTTTGTGAAGTCCTTCTTTTTCAATCCCAAGGCCTTGTACGAAGGATGCGAAATCTTCCGCAAAGTATAGTTGCGAGTAAAAGGTCTCCGGAATCCGTCTTTGCTGAACATAGTTCTTAGCAAAATGCGCCTCTGGTAGTGAGTCAATTGAAGGAAGTTCCAAGGCTTTTTTGAACTTTGGCGTTTCTTGCTTATACTCCTCAAATTCAGGTTTAGGATAGTTGTTATTTCCTGTTTCACCATTCTTATATCTTTCCAACTGATATTCTTTCACTAGTGTTTCATCTACTTGTTTTAAAAAATTATAAAAAGTAGTTGACACACCACAGTTATGACACATATAAAAATAATCATTTTTTTTGCGATAAACATAACCACGAGATTTTAATTTATTCTTTTGTGAGTCGCCACAAAGCGGACACCTGAAATTATAAAGGTCATCCTTCTTCTTGGCAAACCTTTGTAATTTAGGC
>Ga0315904_10007340_pt1 | contig 14833 bp, 6 predicted proteins | sample LakEriMetagenome_6_FD_203529 | JGI IMG/M metagenome (GOLD analysis project Ga0315904, IMG submission 203529) | Freshwater fungal communities from buoy surface, Lake Erie, Ohio, United States - Buoy 12 MA120 | ecosystem: Environmental > Aquatic > Freshwater > Lake | place: USA: Lake Erie, Ohio... | reverse complement strand
AGGGCCAGGAGGTGGGACTGTAGCGACGCGCGAAGAAGAAGCGTTTGCTCCTGCACATGCGGGCGATTTTTTAGGTCTTTATCCTTGGAATCGAGTTGGCTCCAGAGTTGATCGATCTTCTCATAGCGAGCCTTCCATTTGCCTTTCCCGGGCCCTCCTGGGAGCTGTATCTTGCGTTTTGCGTCAAGCTTCCCGAAGAAGCTGACGAAAGTCTTGGCTTTGAGTTTTTCCCATGCGGTATCAAACTTGAGGAGCACTGGGTTCTGAGCCGATTTTCGGTTCGTCAACGACCACTGTTTCACTCGATTTTTAAGTTGGTTCTCGAGCCCCTCGAGTGTCAGCGCATCGTCACCGAAAAGGGTGGAGCACCCGCTCAAAAAAGAAGCGCCGAAGATGGTCGTGCCATCCTCGGGAGAAATCCAATTCTCTTCTCCTCGGTTGCATGGAAGAAAAACAACCAGCTTCGACTTGGAATCTGGGTCCAAGTCATTGAAGATCTTTTCTATGTCCTCTGCCGGGAAGGAGAGATCAGGCAAGTTGTGGATGACCATGGGCATTTGCGTATCGAGCCCGACGATCGACACGGAGCCCTTCGCTGTCTTCGAAGCAATGCTCTCGAAAACCTTCTTCAGCGCGATCGGCCCATTTCCGGAAAACGGGGAACCGCTCGATGGGCCAGACCATCCGAGGTTGCCATCCCGGTCGCGAACGAGAAAGCCTTGAAGGTAATAGGTCAGAAAGCGACTGGGCCCTTGCCCCGTCAACGGTTCTTTCGCACCATCGGATTGGAGAAAATCACTCCCTTTCCGTTCGACTTTGCTCACGGATGTAGAAATCTCTTGAAGGTCCTCGAGAGGCAGCATCCCCAATTCTGCGTAGGATTCAAACTTCGTTCCAGGGGCGCTGGCGACGACGTAAAGAGGGATCTTGTCCGGTTGCTGTTGTCTGAGCAGATAGACGAAGCCCAGGAGAGCAATCAGACCGGTTGGGATGAGGATCGAGAGGAGCAATCGTCTCCGCGACACGGACGGGAGGGGAGATCCTTGGGAATCGTCCTTGGTCCAGGAACGCTCGTCCGCCGTCGTCTTGACCGAGTCCGTTGTTGATTTGCCTGACCAACCCTTGGACTCTTGTTTCTTGGGAAGGGATTCTTCCCGACGTGGAATCACCGGAATGCCTTTGGACTTGGGCTTCTTTTTCTTCGGTGACTGATCGTCCCCCTTCCAATCGGACATGATGAACTCCAGGGTGGTAGGAAAGGTGCACTACGAAAACTTGGTCCCCGTCAGAAGTTTAGCACGGCCGATCGCGCTGCGAAAGCGAGCGGGGGAATACGAAAAGGCCGCTCGCTCCGTGAAGAGCCAGCGGCCTTTTGCATGTACCGTAGGTCGTGCGGCGTAACGTTCTTAGTTCATCAGCCCGACGCGGACGCGTTCCCCCCGCGTGGACTTCAACGCGGATGCGTCTTCAAAGGCGACGCTGACTCGTTTGCCATCGACCTTTTGGATGGTCCCTACCTGGATATTCCCAGCTTGATCGACCAGGACCAGCGATTGTTGCGGCTTCAGGTCGTAGGCGTCCGGCATGACGATGTCCAGACCGCGACGCGACTGGCCAACATTGGAAACCTCGGCTGCAACGAGTTGATCGGAGTTCGAGATCCCGGCGACAAATTCTCCGGACTTGTTCTTTCGGTAAGCGAGGCGTACCGGTTCCGTCCCATTTCCAAAACCATCCTTGCTAGTAGCCGAACCAGTCCCATGAGCTACCGACTTCTCGGCCTTCTCAGCTTGTGCGACCACCCCGGCTTTGTTGGAGAAGGAGACCTTGGTCACGCCCGTTGATGCCTCCGCCGGTAGTCGAAGTGTAGCCGATGAACCTTCACCCGGAATGACTCTCTCGTCGGATCCTTCGGAAGGAACATACTCCGGTGCGGTCGGGACTTCTTCAATCTCCGGAGGTGCTGGAATCTCTTCGGGAGCCTTTTCTGGCGGGCAGCCACATCGCTTTAGAGCAGCCATGGCCGCCGAGCGAATCTCTCGGTCCGGTTCTTTCGGGCAACCCTTGTCATCGATGCCTACGGCCATCTCCTCGAGCTTCTTGACAATGTCCGCGTTGCAGCAAGTGATCTCGCAGCCGTTGCTGCACTTGTTGCAAGCTGCGGCGTTCTTGGAGATCGCTTCGATCGCTGCTTTCTTGACATCAGGATCGCAATCATTGAGCGCCTCAAGAAGGGCTTTGGCGACTTGATCATCCTTGTTGTAGCAACCGCATCCGACATCCGCCAAGAACTTGATCGCCTTGAGCTTCTGCTTCTTCATGTCCTGTTCTTGCTTGATCTTGGCAGCCGTCTTAATGACCTCTGGCTTGCCCTCGGCCAAGTTGGCTGGATCAGCAATTTTCAGAACAGGTGGCTTCTTCTCCAAGCCCGGGAAATTTCCGTTTCGATTGATGGTTGCGTCCCGAAGACGAGCACCTGCGGCGGGGATGCCGAGCTTGTCCCAAAACGTGGGTACTTGGATGGGATTCGTTGCACAGCCAGTGAGAGATCCCAGCAGACACACCAAGAGGAGACGTTTGTATTTTCTCGAAGAGAGTGAGCGATCCATCGCCTGATTCCTGTAAAATGGGCTTGAGCCGATCTTGGTATGACTCGGTGTTTGGAGCATCCCGCTCCCGATCCAGATATCGACATGAATCAAAAGATTCTATTCCTAGATTCGCCATGCCCGTCACAGGTTACCCAGCTTGACATGGGTGCCGACCGAACCTCAAAAATCGTCGTCTCGCGCGATTACGGGGCGGCAGGGGACGGATTCCATTTTACCGTCAGCGACTCATGCTCGACTTGAAAATTCCCCGCTCGATCAACGACCATCGCATTGATACGAAGAACGCAGGGTTTCGGGAACTCCTTCTTCAAACCCTCCAAATCATCCGCCTTGATATCGAACACCAGTTCCTCGCCCTTGGGCTCGCCGATCGTCTTGAGTTTCGATTTCGAACGGAAGTCATAGATATTCTTTTCGGTTCCAGCGATCTGTTGCGGGTCGCGGATCGCCAGGTAGCCTTCTGCGATTCCTGCCCCACCGCGATCAGGTTTTCCGGGCCACTTCACGCGGACTTGGAGCCCCGCCTCAGCCTTTAATTCGGTGGACTCCGCCTTGAGTTCTCCGATTTCTGGCTTGTCCTGATCGAAGACGAGGGTTCGGGACCATGTGCCTGCATCGCATGGATTGGCGAGTCCGATCTTCAAGTCGTATCGCTGCGAGTCCGGTTGCGTGAGCATGTTATTGAAGAGATGCGTTCTGGCTTCACGAACCTTCGGAGCAAACGATATCTTGGTTTCCTCCCATATCAATTGGTCAGCGAGGATATCGCGATCGGGGAAAGAACCGGTCGACTTCCGTTCGTCTGCGCGGTTGACGAGGCACCAAGGAACCATCCCGCCGACGCCATCGATCCCGTCCTTGCCATCGCGACTAAGGGCTTCGAGTTGAATCCCTTGGATCTCATATTTGGTGGGACTGGCTTTCTGTTCCCCCTTTTTGTCCCAGTCATCCCAACGCCACGTTCGAACGATGATGGTCTGCGGCCCGTCGTCCACCGCTGGACCGTCTTGCGCAGGAACCGGCCCGTCTTTTTTGTCGATTGCATGGAATTGGAGCGGTGTCTTGTCGTTGATTTCCGAGGGGGATTCGGGTGTGATTTCAGTCTTCTTCGATCCCGAAGGTCCTGGGTATTCGACATTCCAGAACGCAGCCCTTGGATAGCCGCCAATATCGAACTCGTAGTCAAACCGATTGACTCCCTTTTCCATGACCGGTCGCTGCTGCGGATTGGATTCGGACGGTTTGCTGCCCGGCGGTGAGATCGATGTCGAGTAGTTGTCTTTGTTTTCCGTACGCGGCACCGCATGCCATCGAACGCGCACGGGCACAGTGCTCTCTTTTTTGCTGCGTGGTACATTGTCCCAAAAATCCTTAGACAGCTGAAGCGGCACATCGTATTGCTGGTTCGGTTCAGCGGCTGTTTGATTTCTGATGTTGTCGACCTCGAGGTATTTGCCTGGGTTGATCGGATGGAAGACGCATTGAAAATCCCACTGCTGTTTCGGCTTTGCCTCCGGAGCCGTGGCTTGGCTCGCAGGGTCCGATGCCGAGGCCGGGATATCGAGTTCCTCGACGCGCCATCGCAGGTTTCCAACCGAGCTGGGTTCGCGCCCCTCCGTCAAGGCTTTCTCGAACTCGACGACCTTCGGTTCCTGGCTGAGATCCAGTTCCTGGCTCAGGTCGATGCTCTTGGATTGAAGGAGATCGATTCTGACCTCCCCGATTTGCTCGTACAGGATGACGCGCGCTCGTCGAAGTTCCGGGCGTTTGTTTCGGACGCCGACGGAAAATTCCACGGGATAGCCGGCCATCGCCAGGAACCGATGCGTCAACTGTCCGTCCATGTTTGGGTAGATAGCGGAGCCGCCAATCGGGCGGATGACGAGGTCGAGTCGCTTTTCGTCGCTGAGGATGGGGAGGCGGTCTTCCGATAGCGGTTCGGAATCCTCGAGCCATTGGACGACGATCTTGTCGCTGGGTCGACCGAGATCCTCTGGTTGGAGGGACCCCTGAACCTTGAGTTGCAACTCGGGGCTCGCGCTCGTTGGGTTATTTACATCTTGGTTGTATTTCCATTCCTCGTTCTTGTTGCCATCGGATTTCAGGAACAATTGCAATCCGGAAACTCCCGCGAGCGGCTTATCCTCTCGCTCGATGTACCAACGCAGTTTGCAGGATTCGTCCGCATTCTTGAGTTGGATCACGAGCTTCTCCCCCTGTCGTTGAGTTTCCTTCAGGTCGATCCATATTTCACGCGGATCTTTCTTGCGAAGAGACAGACGTTTTTGCATGGGATTCCCCGGGACGAAGGCGGCCAACGGAACCGCGCTGCCGTCGGGTTTCACATCGGAAACCGCCGTCAGCGGGGGAAGCTCGCGGAGAGCGGCGCGAAACCATTGCCGCAGCGGATGATCTGTACCGTCGCGGGTGTCTGCCCGCGCGGATTCAGCCCCGTAGCTCTCTTGATACTTTTTCCCCCAAGCCATCATGTCGAATTTTTTGGTTGCTTCGGCGAGCCCTTGTGGTTTGGGATTATCCATGGGGAGCCCCGTCATACTCTCCCGAAAAAGGTCGAACCGATTCTTAATATTCGCGTTGGAGACATTCGCGTTGGGGAGCTTGGAGGACCAATCCTCGATCGATGCGTTTTTTGGTGAGTTCGCGGAATCCTTGAGCCTTCGGAAAAGGTCACCCCGTTGTGACGGTGTTAGCAACGGGAACTGGAGCGCGACCAAACATTGCTGTTCGAGCATCCACGACCATTTCTCATTGGGTCGCGTGAGATCTCGGACCAAACGATCGACCGATTTTAGGAGCTCTTCGGTGACTTCCATGTTCCGGCGTTGGGCGTCGTCCAGTTGGTCGAGGTCGACGTCCTGAAGCCAACTCGCGTTGTCGTTGGACGACGGATCAACGAGCGCTTGGACCTTCAGAATTTTGGAGATCTCCTCAAGTTTCTTCGATGCGTCCCGCAGTTGTTGTTCGGTGGGGATAGCCGAATTCCGTCCTTTCGAACCCTCGTCGGGTTCGCGGGGCAAGCGAAGAACCAGGTCTCTCCAGGCCACCCACTCCGCGACCGTGCGCAGGTAAGCTCGAAAGGGATCGCGGATGCGCTTCCATCGCTGGAGGTCGACTCCCGAGAGGACCTCCTCGGGATTTTCCCACGCGAGTACGGGTTCGCTGCTGGTGCGATCGGGTGGACGACTTTCCGATGGATTGAGCTTGTCGAAGTAGCCCAAGGCGAGAGGGTTTTTGTTATCGACCAAATCCAAATCGAGCATGGCTTGGATCGCGAGCGCTTGGCGCCACGCAAACGGATCTCTCTCGAAGGGTTGCCATTGGAACGCGGTAGGGTTGGTTGGTTCGGTCGTTTGCCGTACCTTCTGGAGCTTTGTCCACGTCTCCTCGAAAGGATAAGGAGCTTTTTCCCTGGGGGCGTTTTCCTTCGGTGGCTCCTCGTTGGACTTCCCTGCATCGGCGGAGTCGCTGGCTGTAACCCGAAACCAATCCCCTCGCTCGAAGTTGAGCCATGGGATGCGCGTCTCCTGGGCGTCGGTGGCAGGGATCAGAATCGGAATCTGCGCTGCTCGCGAATGACTGCCGCAGTGAATGAGAACTCTTTTGGAGAGATCGGCGACTGAGAAGTCGCGACTGTTGTCGGAATACAACGTGCGCAGCGACTCGACGACTCCTTCTTGGAACAAGGTTTTTCCGGAGCGATCGCGAAAGCTCGGTTGTCCGTCGGCAGCAGCGCACAGGATCCACATGTTGCGGCCAGCGAGTTCGTCTTTGATGCTCGCGTAGTCGTTCTCCAGCGCTGCGACGATCGGGTTCACGATGTACCCCAGGTAAGGAGCGTAATTCAAATCGCAGATATCGGCCACGATCAGGGTGTTCTGATAATTGCATTTCAGGGCGTCCTTCATGAATTCGGTCATGGGATAGTGGTTTTCTTGACCCACTTCTCCCGTCAACAGCTGACAGCCCCCTTGGGCGTTCATCGCGGCATGGCATCGGATCACCAGCACCAGGGTGTGTGGGCTCTTGGGTTCCGGGTTTTTCAATGTTTTAAGTCGCTCGCGGACTTGGTCTTTGCTCTCCAGCGATTTTTCGTTGCCCTGTTTCGGATCCGCGAGGAGTTCTCGCCATGGCGTCGTCTCGGCGGGACTGAGTTGGGGATAGTCTTTGCCGTACTTGGTGACTTCGATCAGCGCAAGGCGCGTTTTGGGGGGTGATTTCGGGATCATCCACCAAACGAATAGGCCCAGGCCCAGAGCGAGGCCCAAGCCGAGGGGTAGGAGTGCACTCCAGCGCGACGGCGGGGGTGGGGCATCGCCGGTCCATGGGGCATTGGCGTTATCACGGCGGGCCATCGAATACGTCTCCGGCGAAAGGAAATCGAACCGACAGGGTTGAATCGAGGACGAAACCTCGAGTCTGCATTGTATCCTGTCCGCACAAGATTATCATGATGCGGTCTCGATCCGAAAGCACCCGGTCTTTCCGTCGTTCCAACGCCCAACCATCGGACTCACTGGAGGTACTCCGCATGCACAATTCTCCGGTCCTCTGGTCTGAGGGGATGTTTTTGCGTCCCCATCACTTTCAGGCGGCGGATCGCTTCTGGGGCGAACTGGTCTCGACCGCGAATCGTTTTGACCACCCGTGCGGCTATGGAATCGCTCGACTGACGGTCAACATCGAATCGCTTCAAAACAATGTCCTCGACTTAGTCGGCCTGTCCGCCCGGATGAAGGATGGGACGCTGCTGGAGAGCGAATCGACCCAGGTGGACTCGATCGATCTGAATACCCGGCTCGCCAGTGACACGTCTGCGAAATCGGTGCAGGTCTTTTTGGCGATCCCGCAGGATGCCGAGGGGCAAGGGAACACCGCCACCTCGCCGACGGCAGTCAAGCGATACCTGAGCTTCGTTCGAGAACTGCCCGATGAAATCAAGGGGGACAATCGGCAGGAGGTTCCTTCGCGACGCCTCAATTATCGAATCATGCTTTCGACCGAGGACTGCAACGGCTTCTATCTGTTGCCGCTTTTGAAATTGCTTCCTGTCTCCGGGTCCGCAGGCAAGTATCGGGTCGATCCAGATTATTTTCCGCCGATGCTCGAGGTCGCGTCCTGGCAGGAACTCAAGGGTCTGGTCGGCGATCTGCGCAGCTTTATCCTCGGCCGCATCAAGACCATCGGCGAGGTGATGAAGCATCGCGGCATCTCGCTCGGGAGTTCGGTCGAAGGTGATGCGCAAAAGTTGTGGCTCATGAACAGCATGAACCAGGCCGCCGCGGAACTCGAATGCATTGCTCTTGCTCCGGGAGTCCATCCCCTGGTTGCGTACACCTGCCTGTGCAGCATCGTCGGGCGTCTATCCATTTTCGGTCCCGAGATGACCTTCCAAGGAGTTCCTCCGTACGACCATGACAATCTCGCCCCCATCTTTCGTGAAGTATGCGAGAGGATTCGAGCCTTGATCAACAACGTGAGGGACGACGAGGTGATTCAGCGTCCATTCGTAGGATCGGGCCGCGGCATGAGTGTTTCCTTGCAACCCGAATGGCTCGGTCCGGAATGGGAGTGGTACTTCGGTGTCAAGCCGCACAACTTTCAGATCGAATACGTCCCCGCTGTCCTGCATGAAAAGCAGGGTCTAGTCTACAAATTAGGTTCCGCGGAATTGGTGGAATCGTACTTCACGCAAAAACAGGAAGGGTTGATCCACAAGAAAGTTCGGGACGTTCCGCGTGCTCTGCAAGGACGAGGCAATTGGGCTTTCTTCCAGATCAAGACCGACACCGATGCCTGGAAACGTGTCGCGACAGATTTCAGCATTGCCATGCGCATCAAAGAGGAGCAGATTGCCAACCTCAGGGAATTGAAGGGAAATACCAAACTGATTGCCAGTCTGAACGGCCAATCCTACTCCATGGAGTTCGCCGTCTTTGCATTCAAAAAACGTTTAACGGCCTGACCATCTGAGGAACTCGAGTGTCTCCGCAATTCGCCAAAGTCATCGACCCCATCTTCGAAGCCGCTCTTCGCTTCGAATCAAAGATCGAGAATTCTCAACTCGATTCCTCGTTCAACACCGCCGACGAAAGAGCGACATTGATCCGCAAAATCGATTCGGCCGAAAACGAGTTGGGAAGATCCAAAGCATGGGAACTCGCCAAGTATGCGATCTGCGGCTGGATCGATGCCCGACTCATCGCCAGCCCATGGAAGGAAAGCAACTGGTGGAACAACAACTGCCTGGAGCAACGCTACTTCAAGACGCAACTGGCCCACCACCGCTTTTTCGAAAAAGCCATCGAAGCGGAGAGCATGCCGGACAAAGATGCCCTCGAGGTCTTCTATCTCGCAGTCGTCCTTGGATTCCGGGGATTCTACAAGGAGTCGCCCGCAGTGATCCGCGAGAAAGCCACCGAGTTGGATTTGCCCGACAGTATTGAGCGATGGTGCCAACGCATCGTGAAATCTCTCCACCTCCGTCAAGGAAGACCCGAGATCCCGAGCCAAGTGTTGGTCAGCACGTCGCAGTCGCCGCTCCAGGGCAAGAATCTTCTGCTGCAGTATTCGATGATCAGTTTTCTTCTTGTTTCGATTGCGATCGGCTGCGCGATCTGGTTTTTTGATCTTCTTTCATAGTCGAGTCCGCGGAAATGCTCAGCGCGTTGGACAGTTTAGTCACGTACATCACGGCACCCATCCGACAGCTTTACTATTTGCTGCAGCGATTCACGCCGGGAAGCAATGCGTTTGGTCGACTGGGACTCCCCGCCAAGTGGGCGATCCTTACCTTTTTGTGCCTCGCGCTCGCCACGGTCATCGCCACTGTTCGGAAGTGGTATCAGAGAGAAGACCAGTCGTGGAACTTGTTGACTTTCGCCCTTATCGCCCTTGTGTTCGTCATCGGTATCCCGATCCTCGTCTACTGGTTCGTTGTCTATTGGATCAAGGAGGAGCCGTCCAAGTACCCAGACATCGACCGCGTGTTGGTCGACGGGTTCAAGAGACTCGAAGCGAGTGGCATTTCGGTTGCCAAGACCCCGATCTTCTTCGTCCTGGGAACCAATGATGTCGAGGAGAATCGGGCCATGCTGGAGGCCGGCGGCCTGAAAAACCCTGTGCACGCACCCGCCAGCGGGGACGGCCCCATTTCGGTCCATGCCTCCAAGGATGCCATCTGGATTTTCCCCCAAACATGCAACGCGATTTCGCGCCTCCGCGGATCCGCGCCGAGCGCCCCCCCACGCGAAATCAGTGAATCGAAGGAACCAGACGAGGAGATTCCCGCCGGAACGATGGGGATCGAGGACATGCAGATCGATCCCGAGGAGCGAGAACGCGAATGGGGACGCCCGGTCGACAAAGTAGATGACGACCCGAAAATAGATGGCGGAACGATCCAACTCGACGACTTCGATCCCGCCGCGTACGAGGCCAAACCGGTCGCGATCCTCCCAAAGAAAATCCAAAGCCAAGAATTTGCTGAGACCGAGGACCGACTGCGGTACGTCTGCCAATGGATCAAGAAAGCTCGCCGCAATCTGTGCCCGATCAACGGACTGTTGACCACCATTCCATTCGATCTGATCGAGGGGCACCCCGACCAGCTAACCCTCGCGATCAAAAAAGACTTCCAAGTCCTGCGCAGCGAACTGCAGCTCCGATTTGCGAATACCCTGTTGGTCACCGGGATGGAGGAAGAACCCGGGTTCATCGAGATGACCCGACGATTAGGACCCCAGCGCATCACCAAACAACGGATCGGCAAAGGCTCCGAGGTATGGGTCAGCCCGGAAAGCGAACGTTTGTCCGCGCTCGCAAAACATGCGACCGGCGTTTTTGAAGACCAAATCTTCGACCTTTTCCAGCAGGAAGACGCGCTCAGGAACAAGCAGAACGCCAAGTTGTTCACGCTGCTCAGCCGCATGCGAGGGGTTTTCGCACAGAACCTCTCGAAAATCATGGCGGAAGGATTCGGATTCGATCCCAACAAACAACCGGAACTCGCCGGCGAGCAGTTTCTCTTCAGCGGATGCTACTTTGCCGCCTGCGGTTCAGAACGACAAAAACAAGCGTTTGCCCATAGTGTGATGAACAAAATCGTCGGGGAACTGCAAGGGGAGATCGAATGGCTCCGCGGCGCTTTGGCCCGCGATGCCCGTTACCGAATCTACGCCAATTGGATGGCTTTCCTCGGCCTCCTCGCTCTCCTCGCTATCATCGCCATGCTCGCTTCCAAGTTCTTGTTGCCGATGTTGCCTCCGCCGACAAAGTGAGCCTGAGGCACTAGCCGAGTTCGTTCGACCTGCAAAAAATCGGCTAGCGCCTCAGGCTCATCGGAACCATGGCCTGCAGGCCCGAACTAAAAATCGATCGCGGCAAAGAGACCCAGCGGACCGGAACTCGACCACTCAAACAGTACCCATGCGCGGCGTTTCCGCAAAAAGTCGCGAATCGGAGCATCGGCTTCCTGGATGTATTCGCCGAACATCGACGGATAGCTCAGGGAGTTCGCGAACGGTTTGAGTTCCTCCGGATCGATTCGCTCCTGCGAGCCAATGCAGATCAATCCGTCGCACCGCGAAGACGCTGAGAGCAATCGAAGTTCTGACTCGGATGTTGCCATTTGGCCGGCGACCAAGGTTTGAGTGAGGGGTACCAATTGTTTTCGGCCCAACCGTTTTTCTAGCCTTGGAGTCGCATCCTCCGACACCTGAGCCACATTGAAAACCGACAGCAAATGCCCCTTGCTCGACAACTCGAGCAACACGCCCACCAAATCGCCCCACGCCGATTCCGGGGATTGCTGGATCCTGTAGAGTTGTTGTCCCGGCTCTGCGACAAAGTAACGTTGGATCACGTCTTGAATCATCGGATTCCAACGATCCGATTCGAGCGACTGGGCTGTTACCGTGGGCATCGGCTCGTCACTCCCTTCCCGGGGAGCGATACGAGTTCGCTCCAGACTCCTGAGTTCGTCAGGAAAGGAGATCGACCGCTCGGTGCGATAGCGAGCATCTTGATCCGCTCCCGCGGATTCGCTCGATGAAAACTGCACCCCGTCCTCGGCATGCGGGTTGGCATCATTCTCCATGAGCGTTACCCGCAACTGCGTTTTTCCGATGCGGATCATGTCTCCGTTCGATAGGGTTGCTCGGTTTACCCGTTCGTCATTCACGAACGTCCCGTTGGAGCTGCCCAGGTCGCAGATCGAGAAACCGGTTTCCTTGAAGCTGATCAACACGTGGCGTCGGGAGAGTTGCGGATCGGCGGGCAACGAAATATCCGCGTGCGCGGATCGCCCGATCTCGACCGTATCATTCTGGTGCAGAACATACCTGCCTTGTTTCGCAGGCCCCCGCACTACGTTCAGGACACAAATCATGATGTTTTTGCGACTCTCTCGCTATCAATCGAAACAGAACAAGTTGGGCCGGGCGAGTCGAGCGGCTCGGTCGGACATGGCATCCAGCGATCCGACCAAGACGGTTGTCGATCGATCGTTCCAGGTGTTGCGAAAAAACTTTTGGTTTTTCACACCCCGACGCGTGAGCGAGGGACAAACGAGGGAAGACCTCAAAAGCGAGGCACTGTCATCCCTCGCTCACGCTTCGGGTTGCGATCACCCCGAAAATCGCGACTTCCGAGGCAAATTCCAGGACTTTTTCCGTTATTTCTCGTCGGATGGAGGCCGGCTTTAGAAAAAACTACGCAAAAACCCATCGCCTGATTACAGTATTCCGTACGCGCGAAATGCCCGGATCCTGGCCGATCATGCGCGCGTTCTGCGTACAGGATTCATCATTATTCGACGGTAAGTCCATGAAGAAGCTCGTTCAGAACACCGCCCGGTTGTTGCGTCGCGCAATCTCCAATGAATTGAGAAAGCTTCGAAGAAAAGCCCTCGAAGCCGAAATCGGCGCCAGCTTCCGCCGACTGGAACCACGCCGGGTGTTGACCGTCAACGGAACCTTCGCGGCAGGCCTCTTGTCGGTGGAAATCACAGTCGGCGGCAACACCACAGCAGTCCTCCAGCAAGATGGCGCCGATACCACCAGCTTCTTTCTCGATGAGAATAACAACGGGACCTTCGATGTTCTTAATGAAGTCGGCGGTCTCAAGTCCGCGCTGACGCAACTGAACGTGGTCGGCCCCGGCAATGTCGGCACCTTCCGCTGGACCGATCCCGCCGCGGCCGCTTCACCCATCCTGTATAACTTGAATGCGCTCTCGATCAGCGGTGTCGATGCCGTGCAGTTCCAAACCCGTGCGAGCATCACGGGCAACCCTACCGTCTCCGCATTGACCTCCATCGCGTTCGATTCGATCGCTACCGGAAATCAACTCAACATCAACGGTGACCTCACCCTCAACGCCACTGGCGCTGCATCGCAAATCACTTCAGGTGCCAACGCGCTGCTCGATGTGACGGGCACGGCCACTCTCAATGCCAATACCATCAACGTCGGCAATGCAGCTGGTGATACGATCAACTTCGGTTCGCTCGCATTCACCGCCACCGGCAATGTTCAGATCGCCGAGGATTCGTCGATGAATCTGGTCGGCACCAGTTCCTCAGGGTCTGTAACTTTGCGAGCTGAAGGAGACCTTTCCGTCGGCTTTCTTCAAGCGAATGGGGATGTCTCTCTCACAGCCAGAAACAACATTCTCGATACGGATGGCATGCTCGATGACGCAGATTTATCTGCGACGGGAAATGTTGCGATGGTCAGCGAACTCGGCAACATCGGATCCCGGTTTTCTAATATCTTTACCGCCACCAATGCCAATCTCCAGGACGTCAATCCGCTCGAAGTCTCCACTCCCGGGACGTACAACCTGACAGCGACTCAAGGAATGATCGCCCTTCAAGTCGAAAGCCTTCCAGGCTTAAATATCACCGTGGATACCGAAACGCTATGGATTCAAGGTGGTGGGGATCTCGTTTACTCCACGATCCCACTATCGTTGAGGAATTACATTGCTAGCGATATCGACAATCTCGCATTGATCGCGGATTGGGACAACAATAGCAACGGTGATCTCTTCCTGCCGGATTCTATTTCCGCTCCCCGCGACTTGCGACTCAGTGGAGTGGATGTAAGTGCTGCCGATGGCACCATCGATGTGACCGCTGCAAACTTGATGTTCTTCTCAAGACAATCCGAGACCATCAACACCAGCGTGAATGACCTGGATGCACAAACACTCGGCAGCCTCACCATCAACGAAACCAACGACTTGCGACTGGTGGATCTCAACAACGATTCGTTCACTCGGGCCGCAGATGTGGGCGGGAACCTGATCGTCAACCTAGCCAACGGCAACTTAACAGTAACCAACGCCGCAGTTGCGACGGCGAATATTCTCTTGCAGACGAATGCAGCCAACACGGATATCACGATCAACGCCCCGGTCCAATCCGCCAACGGAGCGATCACCGTTCAGGCACAGCGCGACATCACTCAAGGAGCCAACGGCGATCTATCGATCACCGCGGGTGCTGCCAACACGATCTATGTGTACGCAGTCAATGGCTCGATCGCGATGAATGCCGATGCATCGTCGACCACCCAGGGTGGGAACATCTACTACCGAGCGGCCCAGAACGTGACAGTGGGTGTCCTCAACGCGGGCAATGGCGGCATCTGGATCGATGCGACCGCAGGCAATATCACCGATGCTCAGAACGACACGGTGGGAGTCGATTCCGATGGCTTCGCGACCCAGACCGGGGATGCCCGGATTGTCAACCTGATCTCCAGTACCGCCGCTCTGCGAGCAGGGGGTTCGATCGGTGTCGCAGCCAATCCGCTGGACACGACGATCGCTACGCTGGCGAGCAGTGCGGGAGTCAACACCTACATCTATGAAACCAATGGATTGACGATCGGCAACATCGCCGCGAGCAATGTGAACCGGGTCAACCTGGACTCGACCACCACCGCAGTGGCGACGGCAGCGGTGACGGGGGTCACCTCCACTGGCGGGAATGCCAAGATCGAGACCATCGACGGCGACCTGACGGTGAGCAATGCGGTTGCGGCGGGGACGAATATCCTGCTCGCAGCCGGAGGCGCAAATCGCGACCTGACGGTCAACGCGGCGGTGACGTCCGCCAACGGTTCGATCACCCTGCTGGCCAATCGGAACATCAGCCAAGGGGCCAACGGCGATCTATCGATCACCGCGGGTGCCGC
>Ga0315904_10007337_pt1 | contig 14835 bp, 10 predicted proteins | sample LakEriMetagenome_6_FD_203529 | JGI IMG/M metagenome (GOLD analysis project Ga0315904, IMG submission 203529) | Freshwater fungal communities from buoy surface, Lake Erie, Ohio, United States - Buoy 12 MA120 | ecosystem: Environmental > Aquatic > Freshwater > Lake | place: USA: Lake Erie, Ohio... | reverse complement strand
TATCACAGCCTCGCACTCAAGGAAGATGGGACGGTGGCCGCATGGGGTTCTAACAGCTCCGGCCAATGCGATGTGCCCTTCGGTCTCACCGATGTGGTGGCCATCGCCGCGAAAGGAAATCACAACATCGCCCTCCGGGCGGACGGCACCGTGGTCGCGTGGGGAGATTCCAGCTACAGCCTCAACACCGTGCCATCCGGGCTTGCGGACGTGGTGGCGGTCTCGGCTGGCGATTATCTCAATGCGGCCCTGAGATCGAATGGCGAAGTGGTCGCCTGGGGAACCACTTCCTACGACTTGGATAAGGTTCCTGCAGCGGCGCAGGGCAGTGTCTGGCTCACAGCGAACGACTACACGGCGGGCACCCTGAACCGGGACGGATCCTTCGTCGGCTGGGGCTCGGATTGGCAAAACCTGTTGGACGGGCCTCAGACCGCATCGAACCTCACAGCACTGGCCGGTGGTGAAGATCTTTTCGTTGGCCTGGACACGGACGGACGGGTCCGGGCGTGGGGTTGGGACATTTACGACGCCACCACGGTGCCCGCTGGTCTGGGTCAGGTCGTCCGCGTGGGTGCCGGTGCCAACCTCGGCCTGGCCATCCAGCAGGACGGACGGCTCGCCGCCTGGGGCAGGAACACCAACAAACAACTGGAGATCCCCGCTGGCCTCGGAAGCGTCCAGATGGCCGATGCCGGATACGGCCATGTCGTGGCGCTGGTCCGCGAAGGCATCCCCGATCATTTCCCGACGCGATCGATCCGCGCGGTGGTCGGCATCCCCCTCACGCGCCAACTCAGCTACGCGGGCATGGCGGATCGGTTCGAGGCGATGTTTGTGCCGCCGGGTCTTGCGTTCGACACGACGGCCTGTGTTTTCACCGGCACGCCGACGGTGTCCGGCACCTTCAACGTCCGGGTCACCGCCGTGAAGGGTTACTCGCGCGTCAGCCAGGTGATTCCGGTGTTCTGCGAACCGCCGCGGAGTTTCAACGAGTGGAAATCGGCCCGCTTCGCGGCCTCCGGCGTTCCCGTTGCCCTGACCGATGGCCTTGCGGATGCCGACGCCGACGACCTCTGCAACCTGCTGGAATACGCGCTGCACCGCAATCCGCTGGTCCCCGAGGCCTCGCCGCCGGTCGAGCGGAAAACGGTGCGCCATCAAGGCGTGGATTACCTCGCCCTGAGCTACGAACGGATCAAGGGCGCGACCGACCTCCGCGACGTGGTCGAGGTTTCCGGAAACCTCGGCCCATGGCAGTCAGGCCCGGCCGCCACCGTGATGGTCGGCATCGTCGATCACGGCGACACCGAAACCGTCACCGTGCGCGACACCACACCTGTCACCAGCGCGGTCCGCAGGTTCATCCGCCTGAAAGTCGAAAGAACCGGGGCCGATTGAACCGACACCAGCCCCGGGGAATCCCCCTCCGGACGAATCCTGGCGGATGGCGGGCAAACAATTGTTAAAAAACCCGCCCGGGCGGGTAAAAAAACCTTGCGTGGGGTGGGCTTCGGTGGTGTTCTCCCCGCCCCGCCCGCTCCGGTGCGGGAAAACGAACCATTTCTCCCATACGGCCATGGCCTACGCAGTGATCAAAACCGGCGGCAAACAATACCGCGTCCAAGAAGGCACCCGTTTCGATGTCGAGAAGCTCGACGCGGCGGTGGACTCCGAAATCAAGTTCGACGCCCTGATCGTCGGCGAGGGCGAGAGCGTCAAGGTCGGCACTCCGGTGGTCGAAGGCGCATCGGTGACCGTCAAGGTCCTCAGCCAATTCCGCGGACCGAAGGGTGTGGCGTTCAAGTTCAAGCGCCGCAAGGGTTTCCACAAGACCAAGGGTTTCCGCCGCAGCCTGACCAAGCTCGAGGTGACCTCCATCGCAGGCTGATTTCCAACCACTTACCTTACCCACTCCCATGGCCCACAAGAAAGGACAAGGCTCCGTCAAGAACGGTCGCGACTCGCGCAGCAAGCGTCTCGGCGTGAAGAAATTCGGCGGTCAGGCCGTCATCGCCGGCAACATCATCGTTCGCCAGCGCGGCACCAAGTTCCATCCCGGCACTGGCGTCGGCATCGGCCGCGACCACACCATCTTCGCCCTCGTCGATGGCCGCGTGAAGTTCGATCAGGATTCCCGCCGCATCAACGTGGTGGCCTCCGCCAACTGAGCCGGATTGAAAAACGATTTCCAACAAGCCGCTTTCCCGAGGGAGAGCGGCTTTTTTCTTCGGCCGGGACTGCTTCGGATCGTCTCCGGTTTTCTGCTGTCCGTGTCGGCATGGTCGGCCGTTTCCTGCGACCGTCCCCGCGACCTCGGTCCGCCGAAGGCGGTGGCGGTGGCGGCCGATGGCAAACTGGCGCTGCGGTTGATGTCCTTCAACATCCGCTATGAAAACCCCGGCGATGTGGGCTCGCGTGCGTGGAGGCAGCGGATTCCGGCGGTCGTCCGGACCATCCGTTCTGAAAACCCGGACGTGCTCGGCGTGCAGGAGGCGCTTCACGGCCAGGCCGCCGATCTCTGGGCCTCGCTGCCCGACTACGAATTCTTCGGCTCCGGCCGCGAGGACGGCGGCCGCGCGGGCGAATACTCGGGGGTTTTCTATCAGCGCGCCCGTTTCGAACGGGATGCCTCGGACGGCGGTACCTTCTGGCTATCGGACACCCCGGAGAAACCCGGCTCGATGACCTGGGGCAACGAAATCCCGCGCGTGGTCACCTGGCTGCGCCTCACCGACCGCGCCACCGCGCGCTCGTTTTACGTCTTCAACACCCACTGGGACCACCGCCACCAGGGCTCGCGCGAAAAGGCGGGTGGACTCGTCGCCACGCGCATCGCCAGCCGCCGCCACCCGGGCGACCCTGTGGTTCTGTTAGGGGACTTCAACGCCGTCGAAACCAACCCCGGCGTCCGTCGGCTCACGGGTCCGCCGCTCGGGCTAATCGATCCGTTTCTCCACCTCTATCCGAACGAACCGAAGCGCGGCACCTCGAACTTCTGGAACGCCGCCCACACCGGCCAGTGGAAGATCGACCACATCCTCGTGAGCCCCGAAGCCGAAATCCGCGCCGCCTCCATCCGCAGACACGACACGGCGATGGTTTCCGACCACTTTCCCGTGATGGCCGAGGTCGCGTTTCCGTGATCGGGCCGGGCTTTTGTCTGGTCATCCGGCCATGACGGACCATAGGGATATGTGACTCCCGTCGAGGGCCGAATCATGAAACATCAGGTGGCGACCTTCCCGCGCTCGTTCTTATCCCTGTCACTCGCCACAATCGCCATCGCCTGCCTGCCAGTTAGCGGTTTCGCGGCCAAGGAAACCTTGGCCGGTTGGAAACACAGTGGCGTGATGGCGGTGCTCACCACGCCGGATGGAGCAAACCTGCCGGCAGGCGCGGTGGTGGAGCAGTTTCCGCTGCTGGTGCGGTTGCACCGCGATGGATTCGATTTCTCCCAGGCGAAACCGGATGGTTCCGACGTGCGCTTCACCACCGACGACGGAAAACCATTGGCTCATCAGATCGACGAATGGGATGCGGCTGGCGGCACGGCCAGCCTTTGGGTGCGCCTGCCGGTGATCAAAGGCAACGAACTGCTCACCTTGCGCATGCACTGGGGAAATCCGACAGCCAACAACACTACGGACGGAAGCGCCGTGTTCAACGCCTCGAACGGACACCTCGGCGTGTGGCACATGGGCGCCACCATCAGCGACGATGCGGGCAAGCTGGAATCGAAGGACAACGGCACCAAACTCACGGCCGGAGTCATCGGTGGAGCCCGCCAATTCTCCAACGGCGCGGGGATTTACTGCGGCGACAAGATCGCCGGCTATCCGGTCGGCAACGCGCCGCATACCACGGAGTTGTGGTTTCGCTCGAAGCGCTCGAATGTCAGTCTCATTGGTTGGGGAGTGCAGAAACAGCAGGGCAAGGTGGTGGTGCAATTCGCCGGTCCGCCCCATGTCAGAACCGATTGCTGGTTCTCTGATGGCAATGTCAAAAGCGACGGCCCCGTCGCGATGAACGAGTGGAACCATGTGGCGTTCTGTTATGAAAGCGGCAACGCGCGGATTTATATCAATGGCGAACTCGCCGGCAAAGGCGAGGCGCGCGGAACGCCGCTGAAGGTCCAAAGCCCGGCCATGCTGTCGATCGGCGGATGGGCGGGTGAATACGATTGTGACGGCGACATCGACGAAGTCCGCGTGTCCAACGTCACGCGATCGGCGGAGTGGGTGAAACTGCAATATGAAAACCAGAAGCCGATGCAAACCCTGGTGGGTCCGCTGGTCCGCCACGGCGGAAGTTTCACCGTCAGCCCGGAGCGCGCGACCGTTACCGAGGGAGGAGGCGCGAAGTTCGCCGTGCAGCCTGCCGGCGCCTTGAAGTTGTCTTGGTCGCTCGTTCGCGATGGCCGCGAGGAGATGCTGGCGGTGGATCGCTACGCGCTGGATTTCAAACCGCCACGCGTTTCCACGGACACAACGATGGGCTTGCGCCTGAAAGCGGTGTTTCGCGATGGCGCGAAGACGCTCGATATCCCCGTCCTCGTGAAGGAAACGGTGCCTGATCCCGAATTCACCTTGCAGTCACCCGCCGCGTGGGACGGTCGCTCGGAGATTGAAGTGGTTCCGCACGTCACCAACCTCGCCGCGCTGCAAAAAGCGGACGCGGGTGACTTGCGGATGGAATGGAGCGCGGGGCCGTTCGCGGTGATCAAGGAAAGCGTTCCCGGCAAACTCCGCCTGCTCGGCGCACAGAAAAGCGGCGCGCTCACTGTCACCGCGACGATCCACAACGGCGGCAATCCCATTTCAAAATCCGTCGCCATCCAGGTGACCGAACCCGAGAAGGACCCGTGGATCGAGCGCGTTCCGGAACGCGATGAAAAACCGGAGGAAGGGCAGTTTTACGCCCGCAATGACCAAAACGAGGGCACGCTGCATTACAACGGCACGCTGAAGGAACACGCGGATGAAGTGTTGCTCAAGGTCTTCGCCGATGAGAAGCCTTACGCCAGCCAAACGGCCAAACCCCGCGCGGACATGAGTTATGCCATGACGGTGAAACTGAAAGCCGGACTGGTGAAATACAGCGTGATCTTCAGCACACGCAGTGGCGGCAAGGAAACGGTGCTCGACAAGGTCGGCAATCTCGTTTGCGGCGACGCGTTTCTGATCGAAGGACAGTCGAACGCCCAGTCTCTCGCGATCGATCCGCCACATGACCTGCCCAACGAGACCCGCGAATGGGTGCGCACCTATGGCGGTCCGCAAGGCTTCGCCGATGGCGTGGGCTGGGCGCGGGATTACGCGAACAAGCCACCGCAGGACGGCAAGCGCCCCAGTCTTTGGAACCTCGCCGTCTGGAAAGGCAAGCCGCCGGAACACATGACCAGCATCGGCTGGTGGGGCATGGAACTCGCCAAGCAACTGGTGGAAACCCAACAGGTGCCCGTTTGCATCATCAACGGCGCGGTCGGCGGCACCCGCATCGACCAACACCAACGCAATCCCGAAAACCCGGCCGATCTTACCACGATTTATGGCAAGTGGCTGTGGCGCCTCCAACAGGCCCGTCTGACGCACGGCATCCGTGCGGTCATGTGGCATCAGGGCGAAAACGACCAACCGGCCGCCACTCCGAGCGGTGATTACGGCTGGAAGAACTATCAGAATCATTTCATCGAAATGGCCGCCGGCTGGCGGCGCGACATGCCCAACGCGCGCCACTATTTCATGTTCCAGATCACGCCGAACTCCTGCGGCATGGGTGGCAGCGACGGTGCGGGCGATCGGCTCCGGGAAAAGCAGCGCACCCTGCCGGATCTCTTCTCGAATCTGAGCATCATGTCCACCGTCGGCATTCGCCCGCCCGGCGGCTGCCATTATCCCGCGGCGGGCTACAGCGAATTCGCCCGGCTGCTACGCCCGCTGATCGAGCGCGATGTTTTCGGCAGAAAATCCAATGCCGCGATCGCTCCGCCCAATCTGCTGAAAGCCTCATTCGCCGGAGCGGCGCGCGACACGATCGCCTTGGAGTTCGACCAACCCGTCATCTGGCGTGACGAACTGGCAGACCAGTTCCATCTCGATGGCGAGGCGGGCAAGGTCGCCTACGGCAGTGTTTCCGGTTCCACTCTCACCCTGAAACTCGGGGAGCCCACCACGGCGAAACACATCACCTATCTGAGGGAAAACCGCTGGAGCCAGGACAAACTGCTGATAGGTGCGAACGGAATCGCCGCGCTGACGTTTTGTGAAGTCAATCTAACCACACCATGAAATCATTCCGCATGTTCGTGATCCTTTTGGCCGCCATGGTCCTCGCCACCGAAGGCAAGGCTCAAGCGCCGGACTTCACCAAGGGCGATACCATCCCGGAGAAGGCCAAACACGATTGGAACCTCGGTGCCACCGGACTGCGCGGCTGGATTCATACCAACAAGTTCGTCACCTACGACGCGCGCCAGATATCCGTCACGACCGTGGACAAGAACTCTCCGGCGGATGGCTCCTTCGTGGTGGGCGATGTGATCCTCGGCGTGGGCGGCAAGCCGTTTTCCTACGATCCGCGCACGGAGTTCGGAAAAGCCATCACTCATGCGGAATCGGAAGCAGGCGGCGGAAACCTGACCGTCACCCGCTGGCGCGCCGGGAAGACGGAAGATGTCGTGTTGAAACTTCCCGTGCTCGGCAGCTACAGCGCGACCGCGCCGTTCGAGTGCGCGAAGTCCAAAAGGATCCTGGAGCAAGGATGCAAGGCCTTGGCTGATCGAGTGACGAAACTGTCGCGCCAGACCGATCCCATCGTGCGCTCGATCAACGCGCTCGCGTTGCTCGCCAGCGGCGATCCCGCCTATCTGAAGCTCGTGAAAAGCGAGGCGGAGTGGGCATCGAACTTCACGACCGACAGCTTCCAGACCTGGTATTATGGATATGTGATGATGTTCCTCGGCGAATACGTGATGGCCACCGGCGACCAGTCGGTGATGCCCGGCCTGAAACGCCTGGCCATGGAAGCCGCCAAGGGCCAGAGCGCGGTCGGCTCATGGGGTCATGGCTTCGCCAAACCGGATGGACGGCTCTCCGGCTACGGCATGATGAACGCACCCGGCGTGCCGCTCACCATCTCGCTGGCCATGGCCCGCGCCGCGGGTTTGAAAGAACCCGAAATCTCCCAAGCCATCGAACGAAGCCTGTTTCTGCTGCGCTTTTACGCGGGCAAAGGCTCGATTCCCTACGGCGACCACCCCGCATGGACATTGACGCATGATGACAACGGCAAGAATGGCATGGCGGCGGTGCTTTTCAATCTGATGAATGAAAAGGACAACGCGGAATATTTCTCGCGCATGTCGCTCGCATCGCACGGATCGGAGCGCGATGGCGGACACACCGGCAATTTCGCCAACATTCTCTGGGCCATGCCGGGCATCGCGCTGTCCGGTCCGCAGGCGACCGGCACATGGATGAATGGTTTCGGCACATGGTATTTCGATCTCGCCCGCCGTCCGGACGGATCGTTCGTCCACCTCGGCCCGCCGGAACTGGAGAATGACAGTTATCACGACTGGGACTGCACCGGTGTTTACATGCTGGCTTATGCCATGCCGCTGAAAAAGATCCACCTCACGGGAAAACACGGCGGCGTGGTTCCGCAACTCGATGCCAGCGCGGCCGCCGCCGTTTTCGACGACGGAAAGGGCTGGGACGACAAGGACCGCCACAGCTTCTATGACAAACTCAGCGATGACGAATTGTTCAAGCGCCTCTCCAACTGGTCGCCCATCGTGCGCGAGCGCGCCGCCATCGCGCTGAGTCGCCGCAAGGAGATTCCGATGGAGGCATTGCTGGCGAAACTCGAATCCCCGCGCATTGAGGAGCGCTATGGAGCCTGCCAAACGCTGGAACTCATCGGCGGGCGCGGCGCGCCGGCGGTGGACGCGTTGCAACAGTGCCTATCACACGAAGACATGTGGCTGCGCGTGAAGGCGGCGCAGGCATTGGCCGGAATCGGAACTCCGGCGATGAAAACCGTGCCGCAAATGCTCGAACTCATCACCCGCTGGGACAAGAAGAACGACCCGCGCAACATGCAACAACGCTATCTCAGCATGGCACTGTTCCAACGCGGCGAAGGTTTGCTCGGACGATCGCTGGAAGGAGTGGACCGCGACGTGCTCTACAAAGCCGTCAGGGCCGGGCTGCTCAACCAGGACGGTTGGTCCCGCAGCAGTTTCGAGTCGGTTTATGACAATCTGAGTTATGAGGAAATCAAACCCTTGCTGCCCGCGGTCCTTGAAGCCGTGAAGACGCCCGCGCCGAGCGGCGAGATGTTCGCCGATGGCATCCGCCTTGCCGGATGCCGGTTGCTGTCCAAGCATCACATCCACGAGGGGATGCAGGTCATTGTGCAATACACCCGCGAGCAGAACCCGTGGGCCAGCGAGGAACGGACACCGGAGATCATGAAATACCTGTTGGCCTATGGCGCCCATGCCAAGCCCCTCATTCCGGACCTGGAAAAAATCGCCAACTACTTCGAAAAGGACGAACCGGATTTCCCCGAACACCTGATGGCGATGAAAACCAAGTGCGTTCGCGAGACCATCGCCGCCATCCAATCGTCGACCGAGATGCCGGAACTCAAACGCATCCGGTAAGTGTCTGGAGGTTTGACAAACTTCGGATTACCGGATAATCCGGGACTGTGAACGACACGGCGCAGAACCCATGGTTTTTCACCATCGAAGGCAATCGGTCAGGACCGGTTACCTTGGCGGAACTGCGGGTGAAGGCCGCCAATGGCGAACTCAATCCGCGGTTCGACATGGTGTGGACCCAGGGCATGGACGATTGGAAGCCGTCTGGTGAAATCGACGGACTGTTCGAAAAACGCAGTGAGCCCGCCGCGCCCGAGCCGCTTGCTCCCGCCGCCGACCCCTACAAGGCTCCCACGCAGGAAACGCCCGGCCAAGCCCTTGGCCTGGAGGATGGTTGGCCGGGCGCGCGTCGCCGCATGTTCCTGATCATGACGATCGTTTTCCCGATCCTTTGGAACCTCGGCTTCACTCTCGGCGCGGGGTTTCTCGGCCAGCAACTCGGGCCGGAAATCATGACCTTCGTCACGCTCGCCGCGATGATCGTGCCACTCATCGTCGGCATTTACTTCGGCCTCCAGCGCCTGGCCAATGTCGGCATGAGCCGCTGGTGGTATCTCGGCCACTTCGTGCCCATCCTGAACCTGTGGGTCGGCTACCGCTCGTTCGCCTGCCCCGCCGGCTACGCCTATCACAAGAAGCTCGACGGCATCGGATGGGTGCTCGCCATTCTCTATTGGCTTGGCGTGCTGGTGGCCCTGGCCGCCATCGCCGCGATCGTCGCCATTCTCTTCGGCGCGGTGGATCAGCCGGAACTCCGCCAGCAGGTCGAGGAACTGCTCCGCCAGGCCGCCGCCCGGAATCCGAAACCGTGATCCGCCAGTCCAAGCTCGCCGATGAACGCCGCGAGTGCGGGCCCTGCGAGGTTTGGTGCCTTCATGGTGCCGTCGGTGCCGCCGCCGATTGGCGCGCCTTCGCCTCGCGCCTCGCCTCAAGCGGCATCGGTTCGCGCGCCGTGGACCTCTGGCGCTTCCTCGAATGCGCGCCGATGCCTCTCACCGATTTCGGCCCCGCCCTCAACGCCGATGCCAGTGGCGAGGTGTTTCGCGGCGCGGCGCGGATTCTGTTAGGTTACTCGATGGGCGGACGCCTCGCGCTGCACGCCCTTGTTTCAGATCCACATCCATGGCGTGCGGCGGTGATCGTTTCCGCCCATCCGGGTTTGGATAACCCGGACGAACGCGAGGCCCGCCGCGCATCGGACGCCGCATGGGCCGCCAGGGCCCTCACCGCGAACTGGAGCGGGTTTCTCGCCTCATGGAACGCCCAACCCGTCCTCGGCGGCCCGCCCATCCGGGATGATCGCGCGGACCACCAACTCGCCCAACGCCGCCGCGAGATCGCACGGAGTTTCGTCGATTGGTCACTCGGAGCACAGCGGCCCTTGTGGGACAGGCTGCCGGATCTCCGCATCCCCATCCTCTGGGTGGTGGGGGAAAACGATGCCCGCTATCTGGATCTTGCCCGCCGCGCGACCTCGTTGCTGCCAATGGCGCGGCTCGCCGTGGCTCCCGCCGCCGGCCACCGCGTGCCCTGGGAGGCCGGGGAGTGGCTAGCCGCCGAAGTCGCCGGATTTCTGCAATCCGGGGTCGAATGAGCGGCAGCCCTGTGCCATGTTCCGCCGGTTGTTGCCTCAAGACAAAATCCGGAACCCCCGTCGCTACCCAAGCGCCATGAAACGTCACGGCCTCCTTCTTCTCACACTCGCGATCGCGATCGCTGCGCCGATATTCGGTCGCGAGCCCGCACGCACCTTGCAGGATCTTGGCAATCTCGAAGCCAAGGTCGAATCCGTTTCCAAATCCGTCCTCCCCGCCACCGTCGCGCTGCTCTCCGACCGCACCGGCTCATCCGGCTCCGGCGTGATCACTTCCGAGGACGGACTCATCCTCACCGCCGCCCACGTCGTGCAGGGCACCAATCAGCTGCTCGTCGTTTTCCCGGATGGAAAACAGGTGCAGGGCACCGTGCTCGGCGCGAACTACTCGAAGGACATCGCCATGGTCCGCATCAAGGACGAGGGCAAGTGGCCACATGTCGCGCTCGGCGCTTCCAAGCCGCTTGAAGCGGGAGACTGGGTGATCGCGCTCGGCCACTCGGCGGGTTTCGATCCGGCGCGCACTCCACCGGTGCGCTTCGGCCGCGTGATTTCAAAAGGGCCGGGCAATTTCCTCACCACCGATTGCACCCTCATCGGCGGCGACTCCGGCGGCCCGCTCTTCGATCTGGATGGCAAGCTCATCGGCATCCACTCGTCCATCGGCAAGACATTATCTAACAACAACCACGCCGGCATCGACGGCTTCCGCGACGATTGGGACCGCCTTCTCGCCGGCGACACCTGGGGCACGCTCTCGCTCAACCCCTTCGCCAATCCCGAAATGCCCGTGCTCGGCATCGGCATGGACATGCGCCGCGGCGTCAAGGGCGTGATCGTCGAGTCCGTCGTCCCCGCCTCGCCCGCTGCCGCGGCAGGCGTCCGCGTCGGCGACCTCATCCGCAGCCTTGACGGCACCGAAGTGGACAATGGCGGACAGTTGCTCCAACTGCTTGCGAAACGCCAACCGGGCGACAAGGTGAAACTCGAAGTCCAGCGCGATGACGAAGCGCTCGACATCACCGTCACCCTGATGCGCCGCAACGAGATTTTCGAAGAACGATGAAACCTCCGCATGCCATGAAATCCGCATTCATTCTGTTAGGCGGCGCGTTCCTCCTTCACACGCCGCTCCGCGCCCAGGAAGATATCCCGCTGCTGCTGCCCGAGGAACAGAAGGCCGTCGATGCGCAAACCGAAGAGTTCAACACCGCCATCAGGCCCGTCCTGACCGACGCGGCCAAGTCCACCGTGCGCATCTGGTCCGGCAAGCGCCGCCTCGCCTACGGCACCGTGATCGGCGAAGGCAACCGCATCCTCACCAAGTGGAGCGAAGTCGCCCGCGCCGCCAACGGCATCCTCATCCAGACCGCTTCCGGAGAAACCCGCAGCGCCAAAGTCACCGGCGTGTATGAGGACGAGGACCTCGCCGTGCTCGAAATCGCCGGGACTCCCCTGCCCGCCGTGCGCTGGTCCAAAACCGCTCCCAAACTCGGCTCCTTCATCGCCGCACCCCAACCGGACGGACGCCCCGCCGCCTTCGGCGTGGTCAGCGTGCTCGAGCGAAACCTCCGCGAAACCGACCAGGCGTTTCTCGGTGTGCTGGGCGACATCGACCACAAGGGCCCCGGCGTGCGCATCCGCAGCGTGACCGAGGAATCCGGCGCCGCCGCCGCGGGCATCAAGCCCGGTGACGTCATCCTCAAGGTCGGCCAACGCGAGATCTCCGGCCTGTTGGAACTCAAGAACTCGCTCGTCGGCATCTCCCCGGGCAGCACCGTCAAGGTGCTCGCGCAGACGCGCGACGGCGAAAAGACCTTCGATGTTCTGTTAGGAAACCGGCCGCAGCTTCCCAGTTTCCCCGGCGACCGCCTGCGCGTGATGGAACGCATGGGCACCACGCCCAGCCGCGTCCGCGATTCGTTTTCCCGCGTCATCCAGACCGACATGCGCCTCGAACCCAATCTCGTCGGCGGACCCGTCGTCAACCTCAAGGGCGAGGTCATCGGCATCACCATGGCTCGCGGCGACCGCACCCGCTCGTTTGTCATGCCCGCCTCCGCCGTCACGGAGTTGTTGGACAAACCCGCCACCGATCCCTCGGTCGCCAAAGTCCGCCAGCCTGACGAGCAAGCCGCGCTTCCCGTCCGCCGCCGCATGCGCCAAGCGCCGCAGGAACTCACCCCGCGCGCCGAGGAACGCATGCGCCAACACCTCTCCGAGATGCAACGCCTCATGGACTTCATGCGCGAGGAAATGGAAGCGCTCGAGGGCGGCGGAAACCGTTAGGCGGCACGCCTTGCACTCATGGAGGGGCGAAGTCCGTTCGCCCCTTTCCATGCAACGATGATGGAAGGAGCGAATGCGCCGTTCATCGGCCCCGAATGGGCACGGCGGACGGATTCCGCCGCTCCTTGGGCAAGCCATCAACCAGTGCCACGCTCACGCCACCAGCGCCTTCAGCCTGCGGCAGACTTCCTCGACATTGGCGCGGGAGTTGAAGGCGGAGATGCGGAAGTAACCTTCGCCGGCGGAGCCGAAGCCGGAACCGGGAGTGATGACGACCTGGGCCTCGCCCAACATCTTGTCGAACATGTCCCATGAGCTGAGACCGGCGGGGCAGCCGACCCAGACATAGGGCGCGTTCTCGCCACCGAAGACGGGAAGACCGGCGGCGGATGCGGCTTCGCGGAGAAGCTTGGCATTGCCCATGTAGTGCGTGATCAGCCCCTCGACTTCGGACTTGCCCTCATCGGTGAAGAGCGCGGCGGCGCCACGCTGCACCGGGTAACTGGCACCGTTGAACTTGGTGCTGTGGCGGCGGCTCCAGAGTTGGTGGAGCGGCACGCGGCTGCCGTCGTCGGCCTTGCCGGTGACGGTTTTCGGAATGATGACGTAGGCGCAGCGCACGCCGGTGAAGCCGCCGTTCTTCGAGAACGAACGGAACTCGATGGCGCAATCGCGGGCGCCTTCGATTTCAAAGATCGAGCGGGGAATCTCCGGATCCTGGATGAAGGCTTCGTAGGCGGCGTCGAAGAGGATGATCGAATCGTTTTCCCGCGCATACTTCACCCATGCCTCAAGCTGCGCGCGGGTGGCCACGGCACCGGTCGGGTTGTTGGGGAAGCAGAGATAGATGATGTCCGCCTTCTGATCGGGAACGTCGGCGACAAACTTGTTAGACGCGTTGCATTCGAGATAGAGCAGTCCGGCGTAGGCGCCGTTCTCATCGGCGTCACCGGTGTTGCCGGCCATCACGTTGGTATCGACATAGACGGGATAAACGGGATCGGTGATGGCGATGACGTTGCCCTTGCCGAAGATGTCAAGGATGTTGCCGGTATCGCACTTCGAACCGTCGGAAATGAAGACCTCGTCGGCGGAGATGCCGAGGTCGGCGAACTGGTTGTCCACGATGGCCTGGCGGAGGAACTCGTAACCCTGCTCCGGGCCGTATCCGTGGAAACTCTCACGCAGCGAGAGTTCATCGACCGCGCCGTGCATCGCCTTGACCACCGCGTAGGGCAGCGGCTCGGTCACATCGCCGATGCCGCAACGGATGATGCGCGCGGCCTTATCCGGGTGCGCCTCGGAGTAGGCTTTCACGCGGCGGGCGATTTCGGGAAAGAGGTAACCGGCCTTGAGTTTGAGGAAATTCGAGTTGATGGCTGCCATGGCGGCGCGGGATTTAGACGCAGGATGGCAGCGATGCAAGGGCGCACAGGCGGGCCACCGTGGAATTTCAGTCCTGCAGGTAGGTCTTCGGCCGATAGAGCATCGCGTAGGGGATGAAGGCGATGGCGGTGCCGAGCATCAGCCAGGTGAAGAAACGGAAGTAAGCCGCGCCTTGCAGGCGCGTCTGGCCGCCGCAGAAGGCGCTGCGCGTGTAGCCCGCCGGGGTGGCTTCGGTCGCCGCTGCGGAGGCGATGCCGAGCTCGCTCTTACGGCGCTCCAGCCACGGCTCGGCCGGGTGGAATCGGTCGGCCCAGGACGCCTGCCTGGCCTTGGGTTTCTCCGGCGCGTCGATCGTCATGCCGATGTCCCATCGGGTGCCGGATTTCCGGTCCGGCCCGTCGCTGATGAGGCGGACGCGGGTCGAGTTGAGGATGTCATAGCGGATGGGCGAGCCCCATGGATCGCGGAGCTCGGCCAGTTCTGTGGCGGCTGCCGCTTCCGCCGGGAAACGTCCGGCGTTTTGCGCCGCCATGCCCTCAATGATGGCAGCGGCGCGTTCAAAGGTCTGCTGGCCCGGGATCTCAAGCGCGACGGGCACGCCGTCCTTGAGGCGCTGGATCAGGTCGTCCTGCGTGCCGGTGATTCCATCGTGCCCGGGCAGCGAGATGGTGCGCGGGTCCTTGCGCCAGTCCGGCGGCAGCTTGGCCACCGCCTCCTCCAACTGGATCGCCGCGCTGTTAGGGATTTGGATGAAATGGTTCACGCCGGCCACGAGCAGGTTGCCGAGCGAAACCGCCACGAGATACAGGCACATGACCAGCGACTTCATGGTCTTGGGCGACTGCGTGTAGGCATATTCGAGCGCGACGATGGAAACCATCACCTCCGCGGCGGT
>Ga0315904_10007336_pt1 | contig 14837 bp, 11 predicted proteins | sample LakEriMetagenome_6_FD_203529 | JGI IMG/M metagenome (GOLD analysis project Ga0315904, IMG submission 203529) | Freshwater fungal communities from buoy surface, Lake Erie, Ohio, United States - Buoy 12 MA120 | ecosystem: Environmental > Aquatic > Freshwater > Lake | place: USA: Lake Erie, Ohio... | reverse complement strand
GCTGTGCCGTGACTACTCGGTCACACCCAGGCGGCCGCGGGCCAGTGCCGCCCAGGGGCTTTCGGGGGCGAGGTCGAGAAACCGCCGCAGATGATGCTCGGCGTCGCCCGCGAGGCCCATGTCGCGGAGCACGCCCGCGAGGTGCCAGTGGCCGTCGGCGTAGTCGGGCTCCTGGCGGAGCACGCCCTCCAAGGCCGCGACCGCGAGATCGTGCTCGCCCAACTCCGCGAGCACGCAGCCGAGGCTCGCCCGCGCCTGGAGGTGATCCGGGTCGATTTCGATCGCCGCGTAGTAGCGTTCGCGTGCCGCCGTCAGGTCGCCGGCCCGGTAGAGGAGCTCCGCGAGCATGAAGACCACCCGCGCCGAGGGGCCTTGCGCCTGCAGGACCGCCCGAAGGGCCTCCGCCGCCTCGACGAACTCGCCGGCCGCTTCGAGGTCGTCGGCCAGGTCGAGAATCTCCGCCGCATCGGTGCCCGGGGCGGGGAGATCGCCCGCGGCTGGTGGTGGGCCTGGCATGTCGGGCTGCGGTCGGATGCCGACGGTCGCGGGGCCAGTGGCGGAATCGTCGGGCTCGGCGAGCGAGGCCGTATAGAACCCCAGCTGCAGCTGCCGACCCGGTGCCAGGAGCCGGCCCCCGTCGTCGACGCTGATGCGGCGGCCGTCGAGCCGCACCCGGGCGGCCAGTTCGGCGGCGGCCCGACCCCCGCCAGGGGCGAGGTCGCGGAGCGTGGCGTCGATCTCGCGGAGCGAGAGGCCGCCGCCGAGCAGGCGGGCCAGGTGTCGGCCGACGACGAGCTGCTGAAAATCGAACCACTCGACCGAGCCGGCGACGTGCGCTGGCGACAGCAGCCCGCCGCGGCACCAGTGGCGGATCGCAGCCGGGGGCACGGCGAGCACGTCCGCCATCATCGCTGCTGTGTAGAGCCGGCTGACGCCCGGCGGCCCGGAGGGCGGCTCGTCGATCAGCAGCGGCTGCCGGGAACCGCGCCGGCGCGATGCGGCACCGCTTTCGGGAACCGTCTCTTCGTCCCTGGTCTCGGGTGGCATCCGCGATTCCCCGCTGAGGATCGCGGGAATGTACCGCGGGCGTACGGCCGAAAGAAAGGGGGCGGAGCGCCCGGTGCAAAAAAGGGCCGCCCGTCCACTGCTACGCGGCGATCCGTTCCTGCCGCATGGTTTCCTCGTCGTCTTCGTCAGCCCTCGCCACGGTCCCGAAGATCCAGTCGCCGATCGGAAACGCCACGTTGAAGTTCTTGTCGGGATGGCGGTGGTGGAGAAAGTGGTGGCGGGCCATGAATTTATAGAGCCGCCACTCCGCGAAGAACCGGTTCTCGGGCTTGTGCATCTCCAAGTGAACCTGGTTCCAGATCAGGTGGTGAAGGGCGACGACCATCGGAAAGATCGCCGCGCCGATCAGCGGGAACGTCACGCCCGTGAAGTACGAGATCCCGACGAGCACAAGGGGGACCGGCAGGCACTCGACGAGCCCCTCGGCGATGTTCAGGCGGATCCCGCGATCCTCACCGGGGCCGACGGGAGCGTCGTGAAAATGCTGGCGATACTGGCGGTGGTGCTCGACCGCATGGCTCGTGAAGATCCGCTTTCGCCCCGCGAGGTTGCGGAACGGAAGGTACCGCGGCATTTTGTGCATCAGCCGGGAGTGGACCTGATGCTCGATGATCGACATCAGGATGACCATCGCCACGAACCAGCCGACGATCTGCAAAACCAGCGACATGACTTCGTCCCCGCGAGGGTTCCGAACGGCCCACGTGTCGACACGATGGTCTGACGACCAGTGGGGTCGCAGGGCGGGGGTTCTAGCAGGCCGCAGCCATCGACGTTAGGGCGTTTTTCCCGGGCGAAAGCCGGCCGCCTCCGTCCGGCCCGTGCCGCTGGCCGCTGATCAGGTCGTGTGGCCGGGCGTCACGAACGGCTTCAACAGCCCGGCGCCGGTCGTCTTGGCGGCGGGGACGTCGCGGAGGTCATGAGCCGGCGGGGCGGGTTCCACGGCGGGCCCGGCCGGGGCGACGGTGGGGACCGAGTCGGCGGCGGGTGTCGGGGTGGGCTCGATCGCGGGCTTCTCCGCGAACCTGGGCAGGGCGTCGGCGGCCGGCGTCGGTGCGACCTCCTGCAGGCTCGAGGCAGTCCAACCGTCGCCGGCGGGGGCCGGGGCGTCGGCCGGCTTGTCGCTGAAGGTCTTTAGCGGCGAGGACGCGGCCGGCGTCTCGGGCCGCGCGGCGGCGGCGGGAGCCGGCACCTGCTCGATCGCCGGCGCGGCTGACAGGGCAGGGGCGGCAACGGCCGCCGGGGCAGCAGCCGGCGCCGGCAGTGGGTTGCCACACGGATCCAACGGCACCTTCGTGACCACCGTCCGCGGCATCCGCACCGTGTACGTGTAGGGGGTCTTCTTCTCGACGACCCGCGGCACCTGCATCGTCCGCTGCTCAGTGACGACCTTCATCACCTGCACCTGCACCGGTTCGACCTTCTCCTCGGTGACCATCTTGCAGACCTGGAAGGCGACCTGGCGGACCTGCTCCTCCGGGACCATTTTCATCACCTGCACAGGCACCTTGTTGTCGACCCGCTCGACCACCTTGCGGACGGTCTGCACCGGCACCTGGCGGACGGCCGTCTCGGCGACCATCTTCATCGTCTGCATCGGAACCTGCGTGACCACCTGCTCGTCGACGTAGCGGACGGTCTGCACCGGAACCTTCTGCGTGACCACGCGGTTGACGTAGGTGGTCTCGGGCACCTGCACCGGCGTGTAGGTCGGCTGGTAGACGCGGTTGACCTGGTTGACCACGGTGCCCGGCGTCATCACCCACTGGTAGCCGCCCCGCTGCCAGACCGCGAGGCCCGTGGCGGGATCGATCACCCAGCCCCCCGGTGCCCAGCCGAGGCCGGTCGCGCCCGGCGTGACCATCGGTGTGACGGTGTCGACGGCCTGACTGCCGACCGAGTAGGCCGTCCGCATCTGCGTGACCGGCTCGGTCACGGTGTAGGCCTGCTCCCGCTCGCTCGTCTCGTAGACCGGCTTGCGGACCACCTGGACCTGCTGCTGCATCACGGTCTCGTAGACCGGCTTCATGACGGTGTACTGTTCCTCGCGGGTGGCCGTCTCGACCACGTCGCGGGTGACGTCGTAGCTGCGGTCCTCGACCACGGTCTCGTAGACCGGCTTCATGACGGTGAACCGCTCCTCGCGGGTCTGCGTCTCCCAGACCGGCTTCTGCACGGTGGTGCGGCGTTCCTGGATCTGCGTCTCCCAGACCGGCTTCTGCACGGTGTAGGCCTTGGTGTCGTAGACCGTCTCGTAGGACACTCGCTCGGCGGTGACCTGCCGCTCGTCGTAGACGGTCTGGTAGTCAAGGCGATACGTCTGGGTGGGAACCGCGACCGGCGCTGCGGGGGCGGCGCCGCAGCCGCACTGGGCGTCGGCGGTGCGGAACGCCGGTGACTGCGGCGCAAGCACAAGGCCGATGGATGCCAGGCCCTGGAGGCGGGCGAGGAGGGTCGAGCGGGACCGGCGGATGCCGAACGCGAACATGGGTTCTCTCCTGAAAGGACCCTTCGAGACTAATCCGATGTACGCAGTCCACAAGCCGCGCGTTGAGGAAAAAAAGGGTCTTTTTCCCGAAAAAAATGCCCCCGGGACCGCATGGACGGTGCAACCGGCCCATCTTCCGGCTCCAGGAACACCCGCGGCGCAGGCTGGCGGGGTGCGGCAACCTGCGTGGGATCAGGACGCCCGGTCGAGCAGCCGCCGGCTCGCGGCATCGAGAGCCGCCTCCCGGGGGATCCGGTATCGCATGCCGTGCGTGTCGGTGATGAACACGCCGCCGTCCGACTGCCGCGCGATGTCGTCGGCGTGGGCCACCCGGAAGCGATGGCGGCCCCGATCGGTGATGACCGTCCACTCCGCCGGCTCAGCGTCGGAAATCGTCTCGATCCGCTCGATGACGGGCAGGAACTCACGTTGGGCGAGTTCCCGCTCGAGGAGCCGACGCAGTTCAACCGGCTGCACCGCGAGCGACTCGACCCATGCCAGTTCGCCGCCGTCAGCGGCGATGATCGCCACCGGTCCGGCCGGATCGGTCACGGGGAAGGCCCGCAGCACGTCCACGTCGTGGTGCCGGTGACCCTGTGCGTCGAGGAGGTCGAGCCGGCCGTGTTCAAGCCGTTCCAGCCTCCAGCCTTCCGGTGAGGTGCCGATCACGATCGAGGAGTCTGATGAGGTCATGGCCGTGTGTGCTCGTCGCCGTGTCGTCAGGACGGTGCCGCGGCCTCCTCGGCCGCCTTCATCTGCGCGTGATAGAGCCGGGCGTACATGCCGTCGGCCGCGAGCAGCTCGTCGTGCGTGCCCACCTCGACGATCCGGCCGGCGTCGAGCACGACGAGCCGATTGGCCCGCCGCAGCGTCGACAGGCGATGGGCGATCGCGATGGTGGTGCGGCCGGTCACGAGCCGGTCGATCGCCGCCTGGATGATCGCCTCGGTCTCGGCATCGACGCTCGAGGTGGCCTCGTCGAGGATCAGGATCCGCGGATCGACGAGCAGGGCCCGGGCGATCGACAGCCGCTGCCGCTCCCCTCCCGACAGACCGCCGCCACGCTCCCCGACACGCGAGTCGTAGGCGAGCGGTTGCGAGAGGATGAAATCGTGAGCTCCGGCGGCCCGGGCGGCCTCCACGATCCGCTCACGGGCCGCGTCCGGCCGTCCGTAGGCGATGTTCTCGGCGATCGTGCCGAAAAACAGGAACGGCTCCTGCAGCACGCAGCCCAGGTTGCGGTGGTAGTCGGCGATGTCGACGTCGCGAAGATCGACTCCATCGATGCGAATCGCCCCGCTCGACGGGTCGTAGAAACGGCAGACGAGATTGGCGAGCGTCGACTTGCCCGACCCGCTTGTGCCGACCAGGCCGATCATCTCACCCGGCTCGATCACCAGGTCGATGCCGTGGAGCACCTCGCGGGCGCCGTACCGGAAGTGCACCCCGGTGATCTCGATCCGGCCCTCGACCCGTCCGAACCGCACCGGCTTCGCCGCCTCCGCCACCGTCGGCTTGCAGTCGAGGATCTCGAAGATCCGCTGGGCGCTCGCGGCGGCCCTTTGCGTGGCGGGCACCATCCGAATCATCGACTCGACGCGGCCGTAGAAGCGGGCGATGTAGGCGAGGAAAGCGGTCAGGCCGCCGACCGTCACGCCGGCGGTGAACACCAGCCACGCACCGCAGGCCCAGACGACCAGCAGGCCGATCTCGCTGATCAGGCTGACCATCGGCCCGGTGAATGACCAGACCACGTTGACGCGGTCGTTGGCCTCGAGCACGCGCTCGTTGGCCTCCATGAAGCGGTCGATCTCACGGCGCTCCTGGGCGAACGCCTTCACGACGCGGATGCCGGGGATCGCGTCGGCGAGCACGCTCGTCATGTCGCTCCAGGCGACGCTCGCACGGGCGAATCCGCGGCGCAACCGCTCGCGAACGCCGTAGATCAGCCAGACCACGAACGGGAACGGCAAGAGCGTGAGCAACGCGAGCGTGGGGTTGAGCCAGACGAGCACCACGGCCGTCAGCGCCAGGAGCATCACGTTGGAGGCAAACTCGATGAGATTCACCGACAGAAACACGTTGATCTTGTCGGTGTCGCTGCTCACCCGAGACATCAGGTCGCCGGTCCGCTTCCCCTGGAAGAAGTCGAGCGAGAGCGTCTGCATGTGGGCGTAGGTCCGCGTTCGCAAGCCGGCGGCGATTCGCTCGCTCACCCACGCGAGCGTCCACGTCTGTGCCCAGGAGAGCATCCAGGCGGCGAGGGCCGAGGCGAGCAGGCCACCCAGGTACCACCACACCATGGAAAACGGGATGTCGTCGCCGTTCTGCCGGGGGATCAGCACCTTGTCGACCAGTGGCATGGTGAGATACGGAGGCACGAGTGCCGCGGTGGTGCTCGCCAGCGAGAGCAGACCGCCGAGAATCGCCATGCCGGCATGAGGCCTGGCGAATGAGATCAGGCGAAACAGTGCCCGCCACGACGCCGTCCCTCCCGCGTCGTCGGCGAGTCCCCGGCCGGCCGGCCCGGCTTTCTCGTCGGGTTCGGCCGCGGCGGATTCGCCCGCGGGGCGATCCGTTCGCCCGCCTGCCGGCTCGGTCAGTCCGTCGGGGCCCGTCACCCGGGCGTCGAAGGCATCTTCGATCGCGTGAATTCCATCGGCCCGCGCCGGTGTGAACAGCCACCGGGCCACGATCCGATCGCCGTCGAAGAGTTCGACCCGGCCCACCGCCGAGCGAAGTTGCACGTCGAGCCGCGTGCGCGGCCCGATCGGCCAGGTCCACGGTCCGGAGCCCGCCAGGGTGCCCGCGGCCGACGCCGGGCGATCGGCGATCACCCGCTTGGTGGTCAGCACGATCGCCCCGTCGCTGAAGCGGAGCGCGGCATCCAAATCGAACCGCCCCGTCGCGAGGACGGTCTCGCCCGGCTCGAGAGGCGGCTCGATCGGCCAGGGAACGGTGCCCCCCGGTTGGACGATGGCAGCGGAGGGGGGCGAGCCGGTTGGCATGCGTAAGGGGCCGGTGGAGGGTCGGCTCGGGACGGTGTCGGGCCTGAAATCAGTGGGAAAAAGCCGGGTGCGCGGGGCGTGTGGCTGGGGGCGAAAGAAATTTGCGTGGCTTACCGAACATGCCTAGATTACCGTCGTCTGGCGATCGGAGCGGTCCGCCGGCTACCCCCATCGGCCGCCCGGAACACGCACTGCCGCCGTCGGCCCTGCCTACCTCCGACTGTAGAAATTTCCACCCGCCCGCCGCGACCGAAGACATTTTGCCACGTTCCTCCCTGCACCCGGCCGTCGGAATCCCATCCGTCGCCGTGAAATCGCGGATCAGACCGGAGTTTCTCCTCGGCGACCGGCCGCGGCACGCGACGTGCATTGACGACCAGTCGTTGGAAAAAGGTTCGCAGTCGGCGACGAGAAGCGTAAACTCTGGTCGTCGTTCTGCGAAGGAGTCTTTCGCCCCGCGAAAGCTCTGGACCAGAAGGTGCATCGCAGGAGCGGAGCGATCCGCCGGGCGATGCGGTTGGAATCATGGTGCCACGGGGCCTGGGTATCGCAAGCGAACGCGCGTCCGTGTGGCGTGCGGCGTTACCATCCGGCCCTGCGGTGTAGGAATCCTTTCGTCCCATGGCCACTTCGGCCGGTCGGTTGAAGGTTCGGTTCTCGTTCACGTCGTCCTCGAGCCAGCCAGCGAAGCCTCGTTTCGCAGGCGGCATCTCTCCCGCGGCCCCGGACTGCCAGCCGCCGCCCTGACGACATCGTCCATCGGCCCCCCACGGATGTCCGCCCTCGCGGACAGCTCGTCGTCGGCGACGCGCCGGCGACGTGCCGTTGTGAACCGTGCGGCCTTGCTTCCAGAAAATCCCGCCCGGGTGCCGGGCGGCTGGACGAGGCGCACACGACCGGACCCGCGCACGCGTCTGCCGCAGGTCTAACGAGCACAGCCAATCCCATGGAGATTCTTTCGGTCAAGGTCCTGCGTGGTCCCAATCAGTGGGCGTCGTTCCCCTGCCTGGAGGCATGGGTCGATCTCGGTCGTCTGGAGGATTTTCCCTCGAACACGCTGCCGGGCTTCAACGAGCGGATCACGTCGTGGCTGCCGACGATGATTGAGCATCGCTGCTCGATCGGCGAGCGCGGCGGCTTCTTCGAGCGGCTGCGGACCGGGACGTGGATGGGGCACGTGCTCGAGCACGTCACCCTCGAACTGCAGACACTCGCGGGCACTCCCGTGGGATACGGTCGGGCCCGCGAGGCCAAGACGCGGGGCGTCTACAAGGTCGTGATCGAGTACAAGGAGGAGCAGTTCGCGATCGAGTGCCTCCATGCGGCGCAGCGGCTCATCATGGCCGCGATCGAGGATGCGGCCTTCGACGTGACCGCCGAGGTGAAGCGGCTTCGGCAGGTGCTTCTCGACGTCCAACTCGGGCCCAGCACCCGCTCGATCGTCGAGGCTGCGATCGGCCGCGGCATCCCGACCCAGAGGCTCACCTCCGGCTCGCTCGTCCGGCTCGGTCAGGGCGCCAGGCAGCGGCGGATCTGCGCCGCCGAGACGGACCGGACCGGGGCCGTGGCGGAGACAATCGCCCAGGACAAGGAACTCACCAGGACGCTGCTGGCCGAGTCGGGCATCCCGGTGCCGGAGGGGCGGCCCGTCGCCGATGCCGCCGATGCCTGGTCGGTGGCCCAGGAGATCGGTGGGCCCGTGGTGGTCAAGCCACGATTCGGCAACCAGGGACGGGGTGTGTCGGTGAACCTCGTGACTCGTGACGAGGTCGAGAAGGCCTGGATTCTCGCCAACGAAATCGATTCCTCGGTGGTGGTCGAGCGGTTCGTCACCGGTGGCGACTTCCGGATCCTCGTGGTCGGCGGCCGGATGGTCGCCGCGGCACGACGGCATCCGCCCGCGGTGGTGGGTGACGGGGTGTCCACGGTTCGCCAACTCGTCGACCTCGTCAACGAGGATCCGCTGCGTTGCGGGGATCACGCGACATCGCTGAGCCCGATGGTGATCGACGAGGTTGCCGTCGCCGTGCTCCGCGAGCAGGGCCTCACCGACCACAGCGTGCCGGAATCCGGCCGCACGGTGCTGCTGCGTCGCAACGCCAATCTAAGCACTGGCGGGACGGCCGAGGACGTCACCGACACGGTGCATCCCGATGTGGCCGCCCGGGCGATCGAGGCCGCCAAGGTGGTGGGGCTCGACGTCGCCGGGATCGACCTCGTGTCGGACGACGTGACCCGGCCGCTGGAGTCGCAGCGCGGTGTGATCATCGAGGTCAACGCCGCCCCCGGCCTGCGGATGCACCTCGAACCGACCGTTGGGACGCCGCGGAACGTCGGGGCCGCGATCGTCGACTCGCTCTTCGGACCAGGCGACGACGGCCGCATACCGACGGCGTCGGTCACCGGCACCAATGGCAAGACGACGGTCGTGAGGCTGATCTCCCACCTCGCCTCCGCGGGCGGGGCGACCGTCGGCATGACCTGCACGGAGGGGGTTTGGATCGGGGGGCGGCAGATCGACGCAGGAGACTGCAGCGGACCGAAGAGCGCCCGCCGGGTGCTCGCGAACCCGGCGGTGACCACCGCGGTGTTCGAGGCGGCCCGTGGGGGCATTCTGCGCGAGGGCTGCGGCTTCGACTGCTGCGACGTGGCTGTCGTGACCAACATCGCCGCGGGTGATCACCTGGGCATTGCCGAGATCGACACGCCCGAGCAGATCGCCTGGGTGAAGGGGGCGATCGTGGCCGCCGTCCGGCCCAGTGGGGCGGCCGTGCTCAACGCGGCCGACCCGCTCGTCGTCGCGATGAAGAAGTGGTGCAAGGGGCAGGTGGTCTATTTCGACGCCAATCCCGCCAACCCGGTCGTCGTCGAGCACCTCGCCCAGGGCGGGCTCGCGGCCACGGTTCGCGACGGCTGGATCGTGCTCTGCGACGGTCCCCGGGAGACCCGCCTGGCGCACCTCGATCGCGTACCGCTGGTGCACCGCGGCCTGGTGGATTTCCAGGTCGAGAACGTGCTGGCAAGCGCCGCCGCGGCGTGGCGTCTCGGCGTGCCTCTCGAACTGGTGCGGCTGGGGCTGGAGAGCTTTTCCAGCGGCTCGGGCGGATCACCCGGCCGGTTCAACCTGCTCGAACTCGACGGCGCGTCGATCGTGGTGGATTATGGCCACAACGTCCCGTCGCTCGAGCGGATCTGTGGAACGCTCGTGAAGTTTCCGCATGCCCGCCGGACCGCGGTTTACTCGGCGGCCGGCGACCGTCGCGATGAGGATCTCGTTGCGCAGGGCAGGCTCTTGGCGGCATCCTTCGACCGGGTGGTGATCTACGAAGACGCCTACATCCGCGGTCGTCAGCCCGGGGAGATCACACGGCTGATCACGAGTGGCATCCACGAGGCGATGCCGGCCGGAAAGACCGTGAAGGTCGAGGTCGGCGGGGATTGGGCGACCAGCGCCGCCGCCGTGCTCGACGCCGTGGGCAAGGGGGACCTCGTTCTTCTCCAGGCCGACACGATCGAGCAGACCATCGCCTGGCTGTCGTCACGCTACGGTGGCCGGCTCCGAGAGGCGGTTCTCGACGAAGTCAGCGGTTGCGGACCGGCGGCGCCGACCACGGCAGCCCCGGTGCCGGCCGCAGGCACGGGCGCGCCGAAGGCGGGCGGCGGCCGGTAGCCTTCGGTCACTTGAGCCCGGGCCGCCGGTCGAGGGCGCCGCGCACCCCGAGCTGCTCGGGGTGCCGGGCGATCTTGTCGGTGAACACGCGGACGTCGTCGACGATCGGGCGAAGTTCCTTCGTCAGGCGGTTGACGTTGGCGGCCGCCTGCGCGAGGTCGTTGTAGACCTGGGGATCGCGGACGAGCTTGCCGAGCGTTCCCTGCGACTCGTTGAGGGCCTTGGCGAACATCGAGGCCTGCTGCAGCGTCTCGTCGAGTCGGCCGATCGTCTTGTCGATCGCCGCCACCATGCCTTCCCCGCGCTCGCCGAGAGGCTTTGTCAGCCCCTCGAGGTTGCGGAGGTTGCGATCGGCGGTGTCGACGGTTTCGCCAATCCCCTGGACCGTGTTCCGCAGGTCGGTGATCACGTCCGGCAGCGCGTTGAGCGTCTGCTTGAGGTTGGCCCGTGCCTGGGGATCGCCCATGACGTCGTTGATGTTTGCCATCGCGGCGCTGAAGGAATCGAGCGCGGCCTCGGTCTTCTGTACCATCTTCGAGAATCGGTCGTCGTCGCCGAGCAGCATCCGGTCGAGGTTGTCGGACAGCTTCTTGACCCCATCACTCGCCTCGGCGAGCGACTGCATCGCCCCGCTGACCTTCGGCTCGAGCGTGGCGAACACCTCGAACGGGTCGCGGGACACCGCCCCCGGGAGCACCTCGTCCTTGCCGATCCGCTGCCGTGGCGGACGGATCGTCCCCGGCACGAGCTGGATCTCGGCGTCGCCGAGCAGCGTGGAGGCGATCCGCGGCTGCTCGTCCCGGTAGATCGGCACGTAGGCGTCGATGTCCGCGACCACGCTCACGCCCCCCTTCTCGTCAAGCTCCACACTGGCGACGCGGCCCACGAGGATGCCGTTCTTGCGGACCGGCGTGCCGTCGGCGACGCCTCGCGCGTCGCTGAAGCTCATCTTCAGCGGATAGGTCGCCTGCACGAGCGACGGCAGGTCGCCGAAGAGCACGATCAGAATGCCGGTGATCAATGCCGTGGCCAGCACCACGACGCCGACCCGGAACTGCATCACGCGGTCATTCATGACTCGTCCTCCGCGTCGGATGACTCGTCGGTGTCGTCGGCCACCGCCCGGGCCTGCTCCTCGCGGAGCTCCGTCAAACGGCTGCCGGCGCGACCCTCGACGAACTGTCGGATCCGTGGGTCGCTGGATCGATCCAGGTCGGCGACGGAGCCGTCGAACACGATCTGCGGCTCACCGGGCTGCAGCCGAAAGGCCGGATAGAGCATGATCACGCGATCGGCGACCTTGCGGGCGGTGTTCATGTCGTGCGTGACGACCACGCTCGTGACCCCGGGCCGCCGCCGCACCTCGAGGATCAGCTCGTTGATCACGTCGGTCATGATTGGATCGAGCCCCGTGGTCGGCTCGTCGTAGAGCACGAGCAGCGGGTCGAGGGCGAGCGCCCGGGCGAGGCCGGCCCGCTTTCGCATCCCACCCGACAGCTGCACCGGCTTCTTGGGAAGCACGGTTCGCGGCAGGCCGACCTCGTCCACGAGCGACGCCACGATGCGCTGGATCTCCGCCTCCGGCAGCCGGGTGTGCTCGCGAAGCGGGAAGGCGATGTTGTCGAGGATCGAGAGGCTGTCGAACAGGGCGGCGCCCTGGAAAACAAAGCCGTAGCGGGTGCGGAGGTGGGCGAGCGAGCGGTCGTCGAGCGATGCCAGCGACGTGCCCTCGAAGCGCACCGCGCCGGAGCTCGGGCGGATCAGGCCGATCATCGTCTTCAGGAGCACCGTCTTGCCGCAGCCGCTCTCGCCGAGCACCACGAGGGTTCGCCCCGGCTCGAGGTCGATCGAGATGTCGCGGAGCACCTCCTGACCGCCAAATCGCACGTCGAGCCGCTCCACGCGCAGGAGCGGACCTGCGGGTGCATCACGGTGCCGGGATGGCGGATGGGCGAGGGCGGGCATGGCGGTTCAGAGGAGCCGGCGCGGGCCTTCCGGACGGAAGAAATCGTGCACGTTGTTGAGCCAGATGCCCAGGAAGAGATCGAGCACCAGGATCAGCACGAAGGAGTGGACGAAGGCGTTGGTGGCGGCCCGGCCCACGCCTTCGGCGCCAGGCTCGCAGTGGAACCCATGGTGGCAGCTCACCAGCGCGATCGCCGCCCCGAAGAAGAGGCTCTTGAAGATGCCGAGCAGGAAGTCGAAGGCATCGACGTACTCCCGGGAGTTGGCCCAGTAGTGGTGGTAGTCGATGCCCAGGAGGACATGGGAGTAGAAGTAGCCGCCGAGCACGCCCATGAAGTCGGCCATCACCGTGAGCGATGGGATCAGCACGAGGCAACCCAGAAATCTCGGCACGACCAGATAGTAGATGGGATTGGCGCCCATGCTCTCCAGCGCGTCGATCTGTTCGGTGACCCGCATCGTGCCCAGCTCCGCCGCCATCGCTGAGCCGACGCGGCCGGCCAGCATCGTGGCGGCGAGCACGGGCCCGAGCTCCCGGACGAGCGACAGGTTGATCACCGAACCGAGCCGCGTCTGCAGTCCGAGGGCCTTGAACTGGGCGTAGCTCTGCACGGCGAGCACCATCCCGATGAACAGGCCGGTCAGGGCAACCACCGGCAGCGACATCACGCCGATCCGGTAGAAGTTGGGAATCAGCACGTCGCGGCGTTGCCGCCGGGAGACCATCCAGCGGAGGGTCTGAAACGCGAACACGGTCACGTCGCCCACGCCCGCGACCCAGTTCATGGCGAAGCCGCCGAGGCTCGCGACCAGGGAGACGAGCCAGTGGCTCAGGCCCGCCTGGGCCGGTTCCGCGTCTGCCTGGGATGCTGTGGCCATCGGTCGATCGGGAGGTGGGAGCGCACGGGAAACCCTGCGGGTGGTATCGGTCGTGCGGGCTGGGCGGCATGAATCCGACCGCGTCGAGGCGGGTGAAGTGGGCAGGCCGGGTCGACCAGGGGGCCGGGCGTGGTGCGGCCGGGACACCCGGGGATGCGTGGCGGCAGGCTGGACAACCCGGATGGCGATGACGACGGGCATGTGCCGATCGTCGAACGTAGAGTTGTAGGAGGTCCCTCCGGTCTCCCTCGTCTTTCGCGGTCACACAGGCCCGAAGCCATGCAGATTTTCGTGCTGGGCATGCACCGGTCGGGCACGTCGGCGCTCGCGAGGCTACTGAACCTTTCCGGATGCGAGTTCGGGCCCCCGGAGGCTGCCATGCCGCCGGACGTCGACAATCCGCTGGGTTTTTGGGAGCGGATGGATGCCTATGAACTCCACGAGTGGCTTCTGGGGACGTCCGGGTCGGCATGGGATCGGCCACTGGCCTTCGATCCGTTCGATGTGTCGGCGTCGGTCCGCGTCGGTTTCCTGGAGCGGGCGGCACGGATCGTGGAGTCGTTTCCATCCGCCAGGCCGTGGTTCCTCAAGGATCCGCGTCTCTGCCTGACGCTCCCCCTGTGGCGGCACCTGGCGATAGAGCCGGTGTGCGTGCACATTCTCCGCCATCCGTTGGAGGTGGCCTCGAGCCTGGCAGCCCGAAACGGGCTGCCCATCGGCGTTGGTCTTGCGCTCTGGGAGCTTTACCTCGTCCGAGCCCGGCGTTCGGCCAAGGGAATCCCCTGGGTCGGCGTTCGCCATCGGGACCTGCTCGCCGACCCTGTGGGCACGCTCGCCGATGCTGTCGGTGGCCTGCGGGCGTCGGGCGTGACCGGGATCCGGATGCCCGTCGCCAGGGATGTGACCACCTTCATCTCGACGAGCCTGCACCGGCACCGCTGGACCCGTCCCGACCTCTCAGGGTGGATCGACGCGCCGCAGGTGCGTCTCTTCCGGATGATCGACGTGGCCGGCGACCAGTCGATTCCCGATGAACCTTCGGACGCCACCATCGACGCGCTCGAGCCTCACTCGGTCGCGCAGGCCTTCAAGCCGCTGGCGTCCGCGTGATGCGGCCGGGGCTCAACCGCCCGCACCGTCGGAGGGCGCGGTGGCGACCGGCTCGGCCGTCACCATCCCCTTGAACGAGAGCTGCTTCTTGCCAGCGACCTCGATGCAGTCCACCTGGATGGTGTCCTTGCCCTCGAACTCGCCCTTGAGCAGCTCCTCGCTCACCGGATCCTCGATGAAGTTCTCGAGTGCCCGACGCAGCGGCCGGGCGCCGAAGTCGGTGTCGGAGCCCTTCTTGATGAGGAACTTCTTGGCCTCATCGGTGAGCTCGAGCTTGAGGCCCCGCTCGAAGAGCCGCTCGCGGACCTTGGCAAGTTCGATGTCGATCACCTGCTTGAGGTCCTCGACCGTGAGGTGGTGGAACACGATCACGTCGTCGAGACGGTTCAAGAACTCCGGCCGGAAGACCTTCTCGATCCGCTCGTTGACGCGGCCCTTCATGCCCTCGTAGCTGGCGTCGTCGTCGGGCTTCTGGAAGCCGAAGGCGGCTTCGTTCTTGATCGCCTCGGCCCCCGCGTTGGTTGTCATGATGATGATCGTGTTGCGGAAGTCGACGTTGCGGCCGAACGAGTCGGTGAGCCGGCCCTCCTCCATCACCTGGAGCAGCATGTTGAACACGTCGGGATGGGCCTTCTCGATCTCGTCGAGC
>Ga0315904_10007335_pt1 | contig 14839 bp, 10 predicted proteins | sample LakEriMetagenome_6_FD_203529 | JGI IMG/M metagenome (GOLD analysis project Ga0315904, IMG submission 203529) | Freshwater fungal communities from buoy surface, Lake Erie, Ohio, United States - Buoy 12 MA120 | ecosystem: Environmental > Aquatic > Freshwater > Lake | place: USA: Lake Erie, Ohio... | reverse complement strand
AGTGATAAAGGTTTTTTGGATCACACAGACCAGGAGTATTTGCGAGCACTTGAGTGGTGTATTACGAACAAGATCTTTGAGCGGGAGGTCAAGACGTTGCCTGAGGACATCCCTGATTGTATTAAGCAACATCGATTTGGGGCCGAGATGGTTCTTACGCAGGCCAAGGCGTTTGGCAGGATGTATCGCTATTGGACCGGAAAGGGGGGCGATATCGATCAGTCGGATAGTTCCTCGGAGAGTGCTTCGCAAACTGGTTGAGGCTTAGGGCATTGCTAGCTTAGGCTTCGTAAGGGGGTTTAGGCGCGAGGTTCGAGGGTAAGGCGCGAAATTTTGAAGAGCCCAGGGGGGCTTGGTGGGGAAGGACTGCGCCGAGAGGGTAGAAAAAGGGGTGGATTCGAATGGAAATCCCCCTGTTTGGGTGGAATCATGCTTCGATTCCGCCGTCAGCCATCAAAAAAATTGCTTGCATTGCCGCAACTCTCACCTAAGGGTCTGTCCCTTTCACCTTGTCCCTTTCACCTCGGGGTCTGTCCCCGTTTCGGAATCGTTTCAAAACCACAGCATTTGCCATTCCCACAGCGATTTCCAATTTTCAGCGCTGTTTGCAATCGCCCAAGAAACTATAATCCCCACCGACTAAACCCACGGTTGCCCCGCTCCCAAGCGATCAACATCAACCCTTTTTCTCCCCACTAGGTGCCCTCACGACGATGGCTTCGTCCACCTCAGATCCCACCCACCCGACGAATCCAACCCCCGGAACCGCATCGGATAACCCACCACCCCAAGTCTTTCGCGAAACCCTCGAAAGCTTGGCCGTCGCGTTCATCCTTGCACTGCTCTTCAAATCCTTCGTCGCCGATGCGTTCATCATCCCAACGGGCTCTATGGCCCCGACCCTCATGGGCGCCCACAAAGACGTTCAGTGCCAGGAATGCGGCTACCAATACCCAAGCGGTGCAAGCGAGGAGTTCGACGGAGAAACAGGTTTAAGAAAAGATGTCCAAGTCATCGAAACGATTTGCCCCCTTTGCCGTAAACGACAGAACATCGAACCCGAAAAAGATTACAACAACGTGACTTTCTCAGGCGATCGAATTCTCGTCAGCAAACTCGCTTACGCTCTGGGCTCCCCCAAACGTTGGCAAGTGATCGTTTTTAAATTCATCGAAGTCGCTCGGCAAAACTACATCAAACGATGTGTGGGGCTGCCTGGCGAGACGATCAAAATTCAGCACGGGGATATCTATATCAAAAATGCGAAAGACCCTACAGGTCTCTCGACAATCGAAACCGAAGGTTTTCGCATCGCTCGCAAACCCCCCTCAGTCGTGCTTGCAACTCTCCAAGATGTCGCAGACACCAGACACCTATCACAACCCCTTGCAGACGGGATCCTTGCTGACTACTGGCATGATTCATCAAGCCAAGGAAATCCCAAATGGCAAACGAGTATCAACCCCATAAGCGGTGGCCGTGCGTCAAAATACGATTGGAACGCGTCGGTATCGGACGTTCCAAACAATACCACTTCGATGATTCGCTTTAGCCAACGCGTCGCGGATCGCAAAGCATCCAAGCAAAACCCACAAAACGACTTCCGTTTCATCTCCGATTTTACTGCTTACAACGAAAAAACCTTTAAAACTCCTTACGGTCGCGATGAGCGACTGGCAAGCGATGGGGTTCGCTGGGTTGGTGATCTTGCCGGCGAATGGGAGATCTCCACGACCAAAGGAACCGAGTCGATGGAACTCCTGCTGGTCGAAGGGGGCGTCGAGTTTCTCTGCCAGATCGACTTAAACACTGGCAATGCCACTGCGATCGCAAACTATCAGGGCAAGCCAATATCGGTGTTCGAATCATCCAGTGGATTGGTCGATAAACTTCAGGCCACCACCTCGGTTCGATCGGGTGCGACCCACACGATTCGTTTTGCCAACGTCGACGATGCACTTCGATTGTGGATCGACGGTCGCCAGATCCCCTGGGGACTCGACGGAGGTTATTCGATTCACTCGGCAGTCCCAGACTACCGCCACTTGCCCGTTGCCGCACCAGAAAACCCTCTGGATTCTGCACCCCTTGGTATCGGTATTCGAGGCGGGAGTGCAAAGTTGCAACGCGCCCGAGTCTTTCGGGATATCTTCTACACCAACGCCGCATTTGGAGGGATCGTTTCGTCCAAGTACGACCTGCCTGTGAATATTCGCGATACAAAGGCACCTTACCAATCGGCCATCGGCAGCAACCCCGAAAGCTATTCTTTCGATGGAAACGAATATCAACTCGGGCCTGATGATTACTTTCCGATGGGAGACAACACCCTGGCCTCTTCAGACGCTCGATTGTGGGCTACCCATGGCCAACCAGGTCGATTGATGATCGGTCGGGCTGTGATGGTCTTTTGGCCTCACTATTGGTACTACGGCAAGATCCCTTTCATACCAAACTTTCAACGCATCGGCTTGATCCGCTAAGCAAGGAATCTACAAGAACATGGATGTTCTACGTGTCGAAAAACTGGAGAAAACCTACGGTCGTCGAAAGGTCGTTAAGGATGTCTCGTTTCGTGTAGGTACCGGAGAAATCGTAGGACTCCTTGGCCCCAACGGAGCCGGTAAGTCGACATCGTTTCGGATGACCTGTGGGCTGGTTCAACCCGACAGTGGCAAAGTCTATCTCGGCAAGGAGGATGTAACGAACTGGCCGATGTTTCTTAGGGCACGCGATGGAGGCATGGGTTACCTCGCTCAAGAACCAAGCGTCTTTAAAAAGCTCAATGTCGAACAGAACATCTCTGCGATCCTCGAGATGCTCGGTTACTCTTGGCGAGATCGACGAAAACGGACTGAAGAACTCCTCGAATTGCTTAACATCACGCACATTCGCGATTCCAAGGCATCAACGCTCTCGGGTGGCGAACGCCGACGTCTTGAAATCGCCCGATGCTTGGTCTCGAACCCCAAAATTATCATGCTCGACGAACCTTACGCTGGTGTTGATCCGATCACCAAACAATCGATGAGACCGATTATCCATCAGCTTCAATCGGCTGGTATTTCGGTTTTGATCACAGATCACGACGCGCAAGAGATTCTCAGAAGTGTTGATCGTTGCTATGTTATCGATGACGGGACGGTGTTTTGCGAAGGCAATCCAGATGCTGTGCGGCGCGATTCCCAGGTGCGAAAGAAGTATCTAGGGGAACTCGCAGATTTCGAAGTGGTTAGCTCATCACAAAATCGCGTCGATGCACCGAGCCAAGAGCAAGCCGTCGTGCCTGCACCCAAGAAAGGGCTCTTCGAGCGATTGAGCCCTCGTCGCCGATCGCCATAACCCCATCCCTTTTTCGGGAATCCATCCGTGTCGCTTCCACAGCAAGTCTCCCGCGCTAAGCTTTTGGAGCGATACTCGTTTCGGTTTCTTGTGGTCCTGGCCTTTCTCTTGCCCCTGATCCTCTGGGGGGCTTCGAAGATCAAAATCGGATCGGCTTCGGCGCATGCTTGGCTACCCGAGGGACGTATCGAAAGAACGCAATACGAGTGGTTCACGAATCGCTTTGGATCCGACCAGTATCTGGTAGTCTCCTGGGAGGCTTGTGCGATGAGCGACCCGCGTCTTGGGGCCCTAGCCGATAAGATTCTGGAGTTGGACTCTGAGCCTACTGCGGAGCGACCCAAGCCCTTGGTCGATTCCCTTCAGACATCCACTGACATCTATAAGAGCCTTGTCGATCCACCCCTTGGTTTAAGTCCTGCCAATGCAAGGGCCAGGCTCGAAGGATCGTTTCTTGGTAAGGACGGTACGGCTGCGCTCTTTGTCCGCTTTAACTCTGATGGAATCGCTATGCAAAAACAAGCGATCGAATTGGTACGAAGCGCTGCTGATGGGATCGAAGGTTTGGGTCGGGAACCCTTGCAAATGGTCGGCAGTATCTACGAAGGCTACGCGGTGGATGAAGCGGCCGAGAAGAGCCTTAAACGTTTAGTGCTTCCTTCAAGCCTCATGGGCGTTGTGCTTGCTTGGTTGTGTTTAAGAAGTGTCCGTGGTGCTCTGACGGTGTTGTTGATCGGCGGCCTTGGACAACTCATCGCTGTCGCAGTCGTCGCTCTGACCGGTGGTGAGTTCAGTGCCGTGCTGATCGTTCTACCGACGTTGGTGTTTATGCTCACCTTGTCAGCGGCGGTCCATTTCATGAACTACTATGGCGATGTGGCCTACTCGCATCGCGATCACCTCGGTGCCCGCGCGATCCTGCTGGGACTCAAACCCAGCATCCTTGCAACCCTCACGACATCCCTGGGAATGATCGCTCTGGCGACAAGCCAACTGTCCCCCGTCAGAACCTTTGGTCTCTACTCGGCTAGCTGTTTGTGCCTTGCGACTGTCGTACTATTCCTTGCTTTCCCCAAGCTGTCGGATTGGCTGTGCAAAACGAGGTATCTAGCTCATCAAGGAGCGAATGAAGATTTCAATTCGCATGAGCGTTTAGGATCGCACGATTGTTCGCCACCGGTGAGCCCATGGGCTACATCCTATGCCGCATGGGTGAAATCCAACTATGCAATAATCTGTATTCTTGGTTTCAGCCTGCTTGCGATCAGTTTTTACGGGCTTTGGCACCTGAAGTCATCGACCAAATTTGATGATATGTTTCCCAAGAACAGTCCTACTCGAGAATCGATGGCTTGGATCGAAGAACACCTCGGCCCCATCGCATCGGTCGAGGTCCTTCTTGAGTTTTCTAAACCCAACGAAATGGAACCCTATGATCAGCTCGTTTGGGTTGATCGTGTCACTCAGGAACTCAGGTCTAACCCAGACATTGGCGGCGTAGCAAGCGCCGTGACATTCCTTCCTAAATTACCCAGCGGCGGTCGTATTCGGGACGTTTCGAAGCGGGCGGTGATGCGAACAGCGATCGCCAAAGAATTCGATCAGCTCGTTACGCGGGGACTCGTAGCAGAAGACTCCGAGTCCGTCGCATGGCGAATCACGACCAAAGTGTCCGCCTTGTCGAAACTCAATTACGGTGAACTGACCCAGCGCGTACGTCAAACCGTCGAGCCTATCGAAAGAGAACAACAAGCATTCAAGACGATCTACACCGGTTTGTCTCCGGTCATGCACGACACGCAGCTTGCTCTATTGGATGACCTTGGATCGAGTTTCACAACAGCTTTCCTATTGATCACACCGGTGATGATGCTCATTGCTAGGGGTATTCGAGCTGGACTATTGATCATGGTTCCGAACATCCTGCCGGAAACTCTCGTCTTTGGAATGATGGCATGGTTGGGGTACTCAATCGATATTGCAGGTATTCTCACGGCGAGTGTCGCGATGGGAATCGCCGTGAATGACACGCTCCACTTCGTCAATTGGTACACTCATCGACTAGAACTTGGGGATAGCCGCGAGCAAGCGATCGCGGATGCTTTTTCGAATTGTGGCAAAGCGATGATCCATACGATGCTGATCAGTTGCTGTTCGATGTTGCCGTTTTTGCTCGCTGAATTCAATCCCACAAGGCAGTTTGCAACCTTGATGATCGCGATGATGAGCAGTTCGATCCTCGGTGATCTAGTACTGCTCCCGGCTCTGCTTTTGAGCCCACTTGGACGCACAAGCAAGACGCAGATTTAGTTTGAGCTTGAGTTTTATCGCAACTGAGCGAAAGTATCGCCGTTGTTGACTTGATGGGTTCGATAGTTGCGTTCGTGCAGAAATCTCAGGCTTTCGGAGTACTCCTGCGGGCTTAGATGCTTGTGCTCGTAGTAGACAAACTGCGGCAAGCTGGGTAGATCGTCGATCTGTTTGACGATCTCGAAGTCGAATCCTTCGGTGTCGGTGGCTAACAAATCCACCCTTGGAAATCCGTGTTTAGAGACGATTTGGGCCAGTCCCATGCATGAGACTTCTTGGGTCTCAATCCAACGCTCGATATCCGGAATGCGGTCCTTATGACTAGCGATCACCTCGCGACGTGCTGAAGCCAATTGGTTTGCCCAATGGGGTAATCCAACCGCCGCATCGCTGACCTTATAGAGAGTCAACGTGTTGCTGGCTGGACTCGACAAAGCATCCTTGGAACTCCCAGATCCAATCGCTGCATGCTCGATGCGAATATTCTCTCGATCGGCATAGATCGCATGCAAAGTATTGACGCAAGGACTCTGGGGCTCGATCAAGATCGACTCCCAAGCGAGGTTCTCGATGAGGAAACGGTGGAAGGGGTCCGAGGTGATCCCGTTATGCGCTCCGACTTGTACGAAATAAAACGGCTGATGATCGAGTTCCCAATTCCGGAGGGCTCGTTCGAACGGTAGGGTTCGCACCAATCGGAATCCAAAACGATGCACGCATCGGTGCAACGTTTTTCGGAGGATAGACCGAAGCGAGGGCATGTGGGTTACTTGGAGGCAGGATTCTGGATAAGCTCAAGCTCTGGAAGATTGATTCGAGCGCGATCGCGACTGAAGACCACCGGAATGACCTCCTTGGAAACCGCTGCGTCATAGACCAACCCTAGGTATTTGTGGGCAGGAGTCGATAACCGCAGGATCCAGCTAAAGAGCCATACTCGAAACCGTTGAATGGGTCCCAGATCGCTCGACGCGATGATGTCCTCTTCTCCAACTTCGATAATCCATCGCTCGGCGGCGATCGGCAGGAGTCCTGCCGATTGAATGTCCTTGAGCGCCCGGCGAATATCGGGTTGCTCCATATACCCATAACTGGCAACAAGTGCGTGGATGTCGTTACCCAACTTGACCACTTGATAGCGATCGGCGGCAGGATAGCGGGCCAGGGTTGTTTGATTGATGTGCATCAGAACGACTTGGGATGGTAGCACTCCGTACTTTTTAAGAAAGATCCGCATCACGACCGGGACATAGTCGTCGGTCGAGTCGATAGGCCGCGAGCACAAAAACACCGCTGCGCGATCACTCTCGACCAACCTTCGGCGACCTTGGATCAGCGATCGAGCTGCCGGAAGATTCTCTTTGATGGTGATCTCCAATTCGTCAAGCATGTCCCGAAGCGACACGAGCCACTCGATTCGTTTGCCTTCGCGAACCCCAAAATCGTAGAAGGCCGAGGCCAGGGATTTGCGGCCCCACTGCCAAGTGAGCATCACAAGGATCAAACCTGCAGCGATGAGAACTGGGAAGTAACCGCCGCTACCGAGTTTCAAAAGATTGGCACCGAAGAACGCAAAGTCGATCGCCATGAAGGGGACAAAAACCAAGAGCACCCAGAGTATATTCCACTTCCATCGATAATAAGCGATGTAGGAAATGATGATCGAGGTGATGGCCATCGAACCCGTGACTGCCACGCCGTAAGCAGCCGTCAGGTTCGTCGCAGTCTTGAACATCAAAGTCACGGCCACGCAACCGGCAAAGAGGGCCCAATTGACCGCAGGGATGTAGACCTGTCCTTCTCCATGCTCATCGGTATGAAAGACGCGAAATCGCGGAACAAAGCCCGCAACCGTAGCTTGCTTGACAATGCTGAACATGCCTGTGATCAAGGCTTGGGATGCAATGATCGCTGCCACGGCCGAGATGCCCACGTCGATCACCTGGATGATGCGATCGATGGTTGGATTGCCGATTTGCGGAGTCAGTGCGTAAAACGTGTTGGCGCGAGGAGGAACACCGCGATCGAGCATGTAAGCGATTTGACCGGCGTAGCACAGAATCAAGCAGGGAAGAACGATCATGAACCAAGAGTACATCACAGGCAATCGTCCCGATAATGCCGGTTCGATACTGCAATCGCCGCTTGCACGAGATTCACTGCTTCGAGAAAAGTGACCGATGTCGGCATACTTGGCCTCTCCCCCAGTGATCGCTAAAACGACCACTCCGAGAATGACCAAAGCACCGATCCATGGAAAGCTTGCCAAAAAACTCACTGCATAATAAGGATTGATGGCGCTGAAAACTTCGGGATGGGCCACGACCCAGGGCAAGCCTTTGAGAGCGATCCAGGGAAACCAGATCGCGATCATGAACCAACCAAAAGCACCGCCGACTTTCGTGGTTCCCCGCCACTGCATCTTAAAGAGGATCACCAGACAAACCAATGTCAGGATCACTGAGATGGGTATCCCCAGAGGTTCGAAAGCACCGAGCATACTCACCGGAGGCGTGATAATTCCATCGGCAGCTAGCAACCCTGCGGCACAGACAACCAGAAAACTGATCAGGCCACCCGCAAAAACCTTACCGGTGTATCCTTTGAGAAGGCTCAACAATGCGAAGGTACCTCCTTCGCCTCGATGATCTGCTCGCATGACGATCAAGTCGTATTTGACGGTCAAGAAAATCAGCGCCCAAAAAACAAGGCTCAGGCTTCCGAGCAATTCGCCTTGAGTCAGCAGATCTTTGCCACCTTCGGCAATCAGATCCGATGCCGAGTGATTACCTGCCGCATGGTGTTTGAGCAAGATCGTCTCGCGAGTGATCTCCATGGTGGTGTACAAGACGGAGGTACCGATATCGCCATAGACCGTACCGGTCGCTTGGCGAATTCTCGGCCAGAGTGTGGGATCCTTAAACAGCTTCATTGAGGCCATGGTGGATTGCGAACTAGACCCGACGCGCAAGCATGCGTCGGCCTTATGGGAAACGGAGAAGGAATCTTCAGTGATCGATACGTTGATCGCGACGCTGGTCGCTTGTCCTAAGTCGGATTCCTAAGTGGAACTGGGGAAAAAGTGTTCCACAAGTCCTCTCCAATTTAGTCCACTGCAGTGACTTAGAAAAGTAGCGAGTTTACTTATTCGCGAAGATCACCCTCTGCGGAGTTGGTCAAGAAAGTCGATTTGCAGGGTTTTTATTGGGATTTCTAGCGAAATCGAAGTTGTTATCCTGCACTTGTGTTTGATAATCTTACAGTGTTTTTCGGTTCTTCAGGAATTATTATGGCTAAATACTCGTACTCAATGAATTCGAGCACGAGTACGCGCACCGAGGAAGTTTTTTAGAGGATTGCGTTGAAGCAGATAGGTTATTACCGAGGCGGGATCGATGTGGCTATTGGTGGGGTTGCTCCCTATGCAGACCGATTGCTTCGGGCTTTAGATCAGCACCACTTCACCGGGATGCAAGTGACGGTCATCGGCAGAAAAGAGGCTTGCCAAGATGTTGGTTTTCCCAAACACTTGGTGAAATCCAACGGGTTGATTCGCAAGTTGATGTTTCATGCGTCGGATAGTTTGTACCACTTGACCCATCCAAAAGCCGGGCTAAAGATCGGACCTTATCGTCGTTGGTTGTCTCGGGTTCATTGCGACATGCGATACGACTTGTTGCACTTTCCATTTCAAGTTCCACCGCGAGCGACATTTCGCTGTCCGTTCATCGTAACGATGCATGATGTTCAGGAGCTCCGTTTCCCTGAGTTCTTCTCCCCTCAAGAGCGAATGCAACGGGCGGAACTGTACTGGGGTGCGATCTCGCAGGCGAGTCGAGTGGTTGTTTCTTTTGATCATGTCAAAGAGGACTTGCTCAAGTACTTTCGGTTACCGGATGCTCGCGTCGTGGTCATCCCTGTGCCTTATTCGCAATGCGTATTTGCGGATTCAACGAGTACCGATTCGACGGAGTTGTCTGCGAAGTATCGCGACCTAGGTCGTTATTTCCTGTACCCGGCCCAAACATGGCGGCACAAGAACCATCTTGGCCTGATCGACGCTTTCGAGCGCGTTTGCCTCAGGAGTGCAGAGCCGTTGCGATTGGTATGCACAGGGGTCAAAAACGAATTCTATCAGGAGATCAAGGAAAGGATCGATCGCTCTGCGGTGCGGGATTCCATCCATTTTTTGGGCGTTGTTCCCCAACTGGATTTGAAGTGGCTCTATCGAAACAGCTTGAGTGTCGTTGTTCCGTCGTTGTACGAAGCAGGAAGTTTCCCGTTGATTGAAGCGATGCAGTTAGAAGTTCCAGTCCTTTGCGCTTCGACGACTTCGTTGCCAGCTACGATTGGAGACAATCGATTCGTGTTTGACCCGAGGGATTCCGAGCAGATGGCCAGTTTGATGTCGAAGATGGCCAGCGATCAGGAATATCGTCAACAAGGGATCTACAATAGCAAGATGCGAATGGAGACCTTGCGGCAAATAAAAGTTGGTCCATTGGTCGAAGAGTTATGGCGTACGACCCTGGAGCGACCCGAGACGTCTTGAGTGAATCACATGGTAAAGGTGTAACAAGTCATGGGAGTTGGAAAGATCAAGATACCGGTATACAAGCCTACGATCACGGACTTGGAGAAACAGTACGTGATGGCTTGTTTGGACGAAGAGTGGATTTCGTCCAAGGGAAGGTTTATTCCGCAGTTTGAAAAGGAGTTTAGCGACTACATAGGGATTCCTCATGCGCTGAGCCTGTCCAATGGCACGACCGCCCTGCACGCCGCATTGATGGCACTTGGGATCGGCTCGGGGGATGAAGTCATTGTTCCGACGTTGACCTACGTGGCCTCGGCCAACTGCGTTAGTTACACCGGAGCACGGCCCGTGTTTGTCGATTGCGAACCGGGGACATGGAATATCTCCCTGAAGGATGTCGAGCGAGTCATTACCAATCGAACGCGAGCCATCATGGCTGTGCATTTGTATGGACTACCTTGCGATATGCATGGCTTGATGGAATTAGCCAAAAAACATGACCTGCTCGTCGTCGAAGATTGCGCCGAGGCGATCGGGTCAAAGATTTCTGACAAGCATGTCGGTGGTTTCGGAGACATTTCCAGTTTTAGTTTCTACGGAAACAAAACCATCACAACCGGAGAGGGTGGGATGGTCGTGACCTCCAACCCGACACTGGCCGAGCGAGTCGATCACTTGAAAGGCCAAGGCTTGGCTAGATTTCGGGAGTATTGGCACGACATCATCGGATACAACTATCGCATGACCAATTTGTGCGCCGCGATCGGTTGTGCGCAGATGCAACGATTGAACCAGACTTTGGTACGCAAGCGAAAAATCGCTGAATTGTATCGCTCCGAATTAGACGGGGTGCTCGAGTTTCAAGCGGAAGTACCGCAAATGGTGCATTCGCATTGGATGGTATGCGGTCTGTTACCCAACTCTGCCATGCGCGATCCGTTGCGAGAGGCTCTTTTGGAACTAGGGATTGAGACGCGGCCTGTCTTTTATCCATTGCACTCGATGCCGATGTATAGCGGTGGATTTCGTCGTATGCCGATCTCCGATGATGTATCGAGTCGAGGGATCAATCTGCCTAGTTACCCAGAACTTGAAGACCAGCAGATCATCTGGATTTGCAAGTCGGTAAGGGAGTTTATAAAAACCCAGGTTCCTCACTAGCCGAATCGATCAAAGAATACGATGACACCAGAAAGCCAGATCAGGTGCCCGATTTCCAACAAGCCCATGGAGCATGTCTTTTCCGAGACTGTTCTGGGAAAGCATCTAGTTAAGTACTTCTATTGCGATGAAAGCGGTTTGCTCAAAACCGAGCCTCCCTATTGGTTGGAGGAAGCTTATCAAGACGCGATCGCCGACACCGATACGGGGATTGTCAACCGGAACATCAACTACAGCCGTACACTCGAAGCAGTCATCGAGTGCTTAGGCATTAAAAATGGAACCTTCTTGGATGTTGCGGGCGGATATGGATTGTTGGCACGATTACTGAGGGACAAAGGGTTTGATTGCTACACGACCGACAAGTACTGTAAAAATCTTTTCGCAAAGACCTTCGAGCCTCAAGCGGGTTTCAAGGCTGATGCGATGTTTGCCTTTGAGGTACTCGAGCACATCGAAGACCCGATGCAGTTTTTTTCGGAGATCTTTGCGGCCTATGGATGCCGAACGATCGTGTTTTCGACCTTGGTTTTCTCTCAGAGCGTGCCATCGCGAGATTGGTGGTATTACTCCTTCGAGGCTGGGCAACATATCAGCTTTTATCAAGCACGAACGCTGGCGATGCTCGCAGATCGTCTTGGGTGCGGCTATTTCATGCTCAATCCTGGCCTGCATCTGATCACCGATCGAAAGATATCCAAGGCCACACGCGTTATTTTGTCTAGCAATAAACTTCGAAAACTCTATTCCTATTACGCCCGGCTCAAGCCTCGGGCCAAAAGCAAGACCGTCGAGGATCACCTCAAGATGAAGGACCAGCTTCGCAATTCAAAAACTTGAGTGATTGAAAACACTTCAAAGCCCTCCAAAATCTCTACGCCTCTAAGGCTCCACCTCTCTGTGCTCTCTGTGCCTCTGTGTTTCAAAGCCTCTGTATTTCCAAGCCTCTGTATTTCGAAAAAGGCTCTCCTACACCCGATCAAATTTTCACCAGTGCATCACATACCCGCCATCGACATTGATGGTTTGACCTGTGACCGAGCCGGTTAAAGGGGACGATAGAAAAACGATCATGGCTGCGACCTCCTCGGGCGTTTGCCACTTGCCAAGCGGGATCAGTTGTTTGATCTTGCGATCACCCCAAGCCTCGTAGTCGAGTCGTTCGGCTGGATCCGTGCGATCATGCCAAGCTTGCCATACCGATCGATTCAGATTCGTCTGCACCATCCCGGGACACACCGTGTTGACGCGGACATCGTGGGTCGCGAGATCCTTGGCCATGCACTGTGCAAAGTTGATCATCGCCGCCTTGCTGGCACTATAGGGCGGATCGGTCTGCGAGCCGATCTGGCCTGCAACCGAACCGACAAACACGCACGTTCCCGTCCTCGATGCGACCAGCATCGGACTTAGTGCCGTAGCGACGCGAACCATCCCCAAAATATTGATATCCAAGGTTCTTTTCCAATCCTCAGGTGCAAGGTTGGTAAAGGGAAAACCGAATTTGCTCGAACCGATCGCCGCGCTGTGAACCAGATGGTCGATCGAATCAAAACTCTCCTGCGTCTTCAAAATTGCATTGGCAATCGACGAATCCATGCTCACATCGACTCGAAGACCAACTGTCCGAACTCCGTAGCGGTCTTGGATCTCCTGGGCCCGCTGCTGGACCTCGGGATCCAGATCCCAGATTGCCACATGGGCTCCCTCGGCGGCAAACCGATGAGCCGTGGCCAAGCCGATTCCACTGGCACCACCGGTAACGACCGCAACGTGGTCAGAAAGTTCAAGATCCATCGGGTTGTTGCTCGAAGCCTAAGGGGTTTTTCACACAGTCAGCAGGCGACTATGATACTCTTTTGGTGTATCCTTAGGCATATGACTAGCAACTTCCAAAAAACGGTCCTCGCAAGTGGGTTGGTTAGCCCGCAGCAGTGGGAGTATTGCTTGAGGTTGCAAAAACATCAGATTTTGTCTGCCCAAGCCAAGGGGGAGTCGGTCGACGAAGACAAAATACTTCGTAGTATCTTGCTCGAACAACGAGCCATCACCGAGTACCAAGCCATCCAACTGGCCGATGGAAAGACCAAGTTTCGACTTGGACCTTACGTGATCACCGATTTCATAGGACAAGGTGGGATGGGTCAGGTCTTCAAGGCCGTGCACGAAGTCATGGGCCGCGAATGCGCCGTGAAGGTTCTGCCACTGCACCGTGTCACCGATGAAACCTTGGCCGGCTTTAAGCGCGAGATTCGCATGCAGGCCAAACTCGATTGCCCCTATTTGGTGCGAGCACACGATGCAGGGCAAGACGGTTCGGTTCACTACTTAGTCACCGAATATGTCGCCGGCATGGACTTGCGCAAACTCGTCAAAAACCGCGGGCCGCTTTCCCAAGAAGTCGCTGCGGGGATCATCATGCAAGCAGCGCTCGGGCTGGCTTATGCTCACGACGAGGGATTGATCCACCGGGATGTCAAACCCGCAAATATTTTGGTCACACCTGAATCGATCGCCAAGGTATCCGATGTCGGTTTGGCAGGATTTGCAGCAGATCTCGTGGACGACCCTCGAGCCGGAAAAATCGTTGGGACTCCCGATTTCATTTCTCCCGAGCAGTACCAAACTCCCTTGCAGGTCAATGCGGCAAGCGATGTCTATTCGTTAGGGTGCACCCTTTACTATGCAGTCACGGGCAAGGCTCCTTTCCCTGGAGGCGATACGGCATCAAAGATTCGCAGGCATCTTGAAGCAACACCGCTACATCCGAGGAATTTCAATCCTAATTTGAGCGAAGAGTTCGTCGATATCATTGCCGATATGATGGACAGAGATCCACGCAAGCGGATTCAAACGATGGCAGAAGTCGCCGCTCGACTCGAGGTATGGGTTATCCCCGATGTTCCGATCGCCCAAACGACGATCACCCGAGGCCCATGGCTTGCACCACCCCCTCCGGTGCTCGATACGGGGTTGGGAAGTGATCCTGGCAGCCCTAGACCGCTAAGTTCGCGGATAGCCCCTCTCGATGAATCGTTGCAGGACACTTCCTTTGCATCGGGCACCAACAGCATCAATCGACCCCCAGTCCCACTCTCGGCACCACCTCCTCCTCAATTGCAGAATTCGTTAGAAGCGAACCTTCCGGTCGGGCAAACATCCAAAGCGATGCTCATCGGCATGACGATCGCTATTGTCTTGCCGCCTGCATTGGTTCTTGGAATGATCTTGGGATACTTGATCGCATTGCAGGTCTAGCTACCCTCAACCCCGCAAATGCCCCAGAGGATCCGCACGCGTACAGGACCTTGGGTGGATGGTTACCGCGCTGATTCGCTTCGACGGTTTGTGGCCCAGCGGGCCGACATATCGGTAGCAAGCACCGGCTCCCCCCACGCACATGCCCCAGAGGATCCGCATGCGTACAGGACCTTGGGTGGATGGTTACCTCGCTGATTAGCTTCGACGGTTTGTGGCCCAGCGGGCCGA
>Ga0315904_10007332_pt1 | contig 14843 bp, 12 predicted proteins | sample LakEriMetagenome_6_FD_203529 | JGI IMG/M metagenome (GOLD analysis project Ga0315904, IMG submission 203529) | Freshwater fungal communities from buoy surface, Lake Erie, Ohio, United States - Buoy 12 MA120 | ecosystem: Environmental > Aquatic > Freshwater > Lake | place: USA: Lake Erie, Ohio... | reverse complement strand
TCTTGAATCCCTTTCTTGCCTCGGTAACGAATACTCGGCATTATTTTGTCCATCAATCTACCCATCGAGCGAATGCCTGCACCGTGCATCAGGCGACTCTTCTCGGGCGGTTTTCCCCATGCGTTAGGGAAGACATTCTTGACGGCCGTCCAGTAAGTTGTCAGTACCTGAAAGATCCCTTCGAAATCGGTTTCGTTGGTAGTGACGTTGCGAAATGGGTACAAGCAACCGTTTGGCGAACTGATGCTCTCCTCTATCGCTTTCATTAATGAGGAGTCAGCGATTGAAGCTTTCGATGCATCTTCCGGTTTCATCGAGGATCTCCGAACGAGTCTAAAAAATGGTGAGTTAGCCTCGGTCGCTAACCACTCCACGATCGCGGCAGGAATTTGCTTACTCGCAAGCCGCGAAGGTAGATTTGTAGACACCTCGGGAAGCAATTCGCTAATCAAACCCCGTGGAAGTGGTCGAGTCGTATTAATGCGAAAGAACTGGTCCTTTTGAATAGGGACATCGTCTGCGATAAACGCGCAAACAGGCACTCCAAGATTGTTCTTGCGACTCTTGCACAGCGCAATAGTCCGCTGCTGTCCATCGACGATCCATGCAGGCTTGGGTTCGTCGCCTTGAGGCAGGGGGATTTCCACTGTTCCAGCTATGGCACATCCGTCATCGACCTCCGGACCGCGACTACTAGTGAATTTGGCTCGGGAGGAAAGCGCAAGGATGATCGCGTTGGGGAATAGGACATCCCCAGAGTCGAGATAATCTACTATGTCCTGGATATGCTTCTTTACCTCGGGCCTTTGGTATCCAATCAACTTGCCTGCATCGTCCCGGGATATCCTTGAGATCTCCGCTATTTTGGATAAATCATCCCCAGTAAGGCTGAAAACGATCAGCGGATGCTTTGGGTCTTGTTCGATCTTTAACGCTCGCCTCTTGATGGTTTTGTTTGGACTAGCCATTTATAGCCTCCTTGGATTGCATCAGTAATCTCCTGAAGCGTTTCTGTTCACAGGCAAACCCCGCGGATCGGAGAAGTTTGAGTAGCGAGGTAGCGACCAATGGTTGGCCTTTACTATTCTGCCGTTCGATGAATTCACTTATCTGTGGATCCGTGAGTTGGGTTCGGATGTTCCGCTCAAGGGGTGGGGCTTTCCTGATTTCCCTCGATAAGGCCATTCGTACCAGTTCGGGCGCAAGCCTAGTTTCTTGCGAATTTTCAATCGCCCATCCCATAGTACGGGCATTGAGCGACATAAGAGAACCGCCGAAAAAGCTTTGTAGGCGGGCGTCGGAACTGACCAGATTGTCCCTAAGAGTTTCAGGCACTTTTCCGGTTCCGGAAAACAGCACAAGTTGACTACTGCGATTCAGCGTCTGTCGAGCGATTTCCAGATCCTCCAGCATCGTTTGTAGGTAACTATCGGACGCGGCCACTAAGATTCTGGAATTCGGGAATCGAATGGCGATCTCGGTAATGGTCCGCGGTTCCTTTGGATCCGGACCAGTCCAGGTGGAAATCTCCTTCCACCACTGCCCAAGATCCTTATGACCATTTTTCAGTCGTCCCGGAACGGAGTCGGGATGGCCATTGGAAAAGGTCGCGGAATAGGGTGCGATCGAACAATCCGCTGGAATCAGTCCATACCCGGCAGAACAGACCCACAGTCGGGACTCGCCGAATGCGTTGGCGATGCCCGAAAGAGACTTGGCCACATGCCAGTGATCGCCCTGATAGAGATCCAGTGCCTGAAATCTCGGGCCACGGTAGCCTCTCAGACGCTTGATCCACGCTCCAACCAATGTTCTCAGTTCTTTTCCTGGGACATCATGGAGGCACGTTCGCCTATCCGGCGCAACTGATTTTTTCTTGGTGCAGGTAACGACGATATTGAGCATGGGAAGGGCGTCTGCCTGATCGAAACTACCACTGTGACGAGCTCTGGAAATCCGTAAAACTGCAGTATAGCTGAATCGACAGAAAAATCAAAAACTGCTACACTTACTTCGGAAGATTTTGATTTTTTTACCAAAACTGCTAGATTCAAGTGGAAACTGTGTGTTGACCGTTGGTGTAGTTAACGGAGAAAATGCGGTGAGGGACAAGCCGATTGCAGTTGTACTTTTGAGCGGTGGACTCGATTCAGCGACTGTCTTAGCCATGGCAAAGAGCCATGGTTTCGAGTTGTACGCACTTTCTTTCCGGTACGGGCAAAGACACGAATACGAACTTGGGATGGCAACGCAACTTGCGACTTTAGCTGGCGTTGTTCAGCATGTCGTTGTGACCTTGGATCTTCGACAGTTTGGAGGTTCTGCTTTGACGTCAGACACGCCGGTCCCGATCGATCGCAGCGTTGAGCAGATGGCGTCTGGGATTCCGATTACCTATGTCCCGGCTCGCAACACAGTTTTTCTTTCCTATGCGCTGGCCTTCGCTGAGTCTATCAATTCGCGAGATATCTTCATCGGTGTCAATGCACTCGACTACGCCGGCTATCCCGACTGCAGACCGGTATACATCGAGGCCTACGAAAAAATGGCGAACCTTGCAACCAAATCGGGCGTTGAAGGAATCGGAAACCCCCTCAAGATTCACACGCCAGTGATTTCCATGTCCAAAGAGGAGATCATAAGAGAAGGGCTTGCTCTAGGGGTGGATTTCTCCAGAACATCCAGTTGCTACAACGCGGACGCAGAAGGTGCGTGCGGTCGATGCGACGCATGCACTCTTCGAATCCAAGGCTTCCAGAAACTTGGTCTTCGCGATCCGATTAGGTACAAACCAGATTCAGGTGCGGCATGACATACCAGGTCAAAGAAATTTTTTATACGCTACAGGGTGAAGGCTACCATAGTGGACGTCCGTCGGTGTTCTGTCGGTTTTCCGGTTGCAACCTCTGGACTGGGAGGGAGCAAGATCGCGCCAAAGCAATCTGTAAGTTTTGCGACACTGATTTCGTAGGCACCGATGGGGAGTCCGGCGGCAAATATGCAAATGCGGATGAACTGGCAAATCGGATCTGGGAGATTTGGAAAGCCGAAAATTCCGAGGAGTGTCCATTCGTTGTTTTGACCGGCGGTGAACCATTGCTTCAATTGGATTCTGCGCTGATTACAAGTCTCCATGCAAACCAGTGCGAGATTGCTGTTGAGACAAACGGCACGATTGTTCCACCTGAAGGAATCGATTGGATTTGCTGTAGCCCAAAAGCGGGAGCGGCGATGAGACTACAGGGAGGGAATGAGCTTAAACTCGTTTTTCCTCAGATTGGTTTAGATCCTTGCGAGTTTATTGGCTTGGATTTTGATCACTTCTACCTACAACCGATGGATGGCCCGATGCGTGAAAAGAACCGCATTGCAGCAGTCCAGTTTTGCAAGAAAAACCCTCGTTGGAAGCTTAGTCTACAAACACACAAAATCCTAGGAATTCCCTGAGCAACCATGCTGATCTACAAAGAGTTTTCGTTTGAGGCCGCACACCTTTTGCCAAACGTACCAGAGGGACACAAATGCGGACGACTCCATGGCCATTCCTTTCGTGTCACCGTCTTTGTTGATGGTCCTATTCAACAGCCAACAGGTTGGGTGATGGATTTCGCAGATATTAAGACGGCGTTCAAGCCGATTCTCGATCGACTAGACCACTACTACCTCAACGAAATCCCTGGGCTTGAGAATCCAACGAGTGAGCAACTCGCGATTTGGATTTGGAACGAGTTGAAACCAAAGTTACCAGAGTTGGTACGAATCCGCGTCTGCGAAACCTGCACCAGCGGTTGTGAGTACGCTGGAGGATAACTCCCTTCGTTGGATGCTGTTGAATCCACAGTTATCCAACTAATTTCAGGCTACTGACCCTAACTTTAAGAGTGCGATTACGGTTTACTTCTCAAAAACAGCAAGTAAGTTTAAATCCGGTTCTTGCTTGATGGTTCCGACAAGCCTCAAACCATGCTTGAATCCTCGCTTGATGAGATTATAGGCAAACACGCCATTGTCGTATTCGCCACGTGCCCAAGCCCTGAGATGGAGTGTATCACCATCAGTGCCGATAGGCAATCGATAATCAATCCACCTAATTCGTGAGTTCTTCGATAACTCCTCAACTTTCAGCATCGCTTTTGTTGCACTGAAGTTCTTTTGATACCAACTCCAGTACTCTTTGCGTTGCTGTAATAATTCACTGTCTGAGATTTCATCCGAAGGTTCGGGATATATGGGGGGTGGTTCCCTTCCATCTTTGCCCTTCAATTCTTCGTAAACGAGCTTAATCTCACCTGACGATAGTTCCATTGCCAACGGAATTAGCATCGATTTCTCGGGCAGATCCAGGAAAACAAGCCCGCGCGGTACCATTCCGATAAACTCGGGATCTCGCCAATCCTTACTCTCGACTTCATTAACCAACTTTAGCCGACTAGGTTGATTGAGTATGTAGTGGACAGTAAGTTCAATGAGCCTTCGCTGGGCTGTGTACACGTATTGGATCTCCGCCTGACGACTACGGGTATCGTTCTTATCAGTACCGCTAGTTTGCGTGATATCCGCGTTTCCTGTTATCTTGAAAAACGAGAAAACGCTTCCCAAGGATCCAAGCAGCGAAGCAGGATTTACCTCTGCGGACCCACCAATCTTGAAAGTCTTTTTATCCTCTTCCTTTTTGGACTCTGATCGACTAATCACTTCTTGCACAATTTGGCCGTTGGGTTGGACAATTGCGTCATGAAAACGGGTAATCTGATACTCGTCGATAAAAAGCGGGCAGTCTGCTAACCATGTGATCTCCGGCGGAAGATCTGCATTGCTGTTTGTCGGTCTGGTCGTTGATTTGCTCATTTTGAGACTCCTATGGAAACTTCGAATGTCGGAGAAGTGTACTTAAACTGTATGGATTATGAACCCGTCCGGTGACACGTCTGGTCACTGATTACCCCCATTTTGGTTTTTTCAGCCATTTTTTTGTCGGCAAGTCAGTGACCGTTTACCAGCCTAATCTGCTTTTTCTAAGCACAGGGCCCGCTTGCGGGTAGATTCAAGGTGCGCCCTTGTTTCTATCCCAGTTCTCAGGGAGATCCTGCTTATGTCTCGCTTGGCGTCCTCGAAAACCGCCCAAATTTGGGCCGAACGGTTCGTCTAGGGCGGGCGATCCAATGCTCCCGTCGCGCGAGCGTACCCAGGGCGGCGCTTCACTCTGCCCTGAGCTATCTCATTTTGCCCCTTTGGGGCGGACGGATCGATCGACCCGCCAGAGCTCAGTGATCACGCAGCAAGCAACTGAAGTCTTTCGACTCCAGTTACGGCCACGCTGCGAGCAAGAGCAACGGTATACGGCCGACACGGCCATTATGCAAGCGGCAAGACGGCGCATCCGCGATAAGCTACGCCAGGGCAAATAGCAAAGCGAAAGGGACATGTTCGCTGGGCCACGAACCTCTCCGGTGGTGGTGCTCCGCTTACCACCGTCTAATTGCCTCGATTCCTCCGGGATCAGGTATCCCGGACGGCCATAGCGGGTGACCCTCCTTAGCCCAATTTGCAAGCCCCACGGCCCAAGAAAACCGACTTGGCCGCTGTACGCCCACTATTGCGGGGATTTTTAGTCCAGAGCCAGACATCGGAGAATTGGTTGGCGGAGAGGGAACCTGTCCGCAAGTAGGCTTGCATCAGACGTTCGAAGCGTTAGCCTTTGTCTTTTTCGGAGAACGCGATGGAGCGGTATCTCTCCAAGACTTGGTGGGATCTCATGATCGACGAACGTGTTGTTTTGGAGGGCAGCGGGGGCGTATGATGGTTAATGAAGGCCAAAGGATACCGAAACGGCATGAGAATTCGCAGTAGAGATCGGAGGAGCCAGCGACGTGAAAACGGGCGTTTTTTGTTTTTTTGGGATCGTGGGTAGCAACGCCGACCGATTCCACCGATTAGGAACGATTTGCGAAAATCTGCCAAAACCGGATTGGTGCCGACTGAGATAAGGAAGATTTGGCGATTCCAGCGACCTATTGGCGATGGGATTCAGCCAAGCATAGTTGTCTAGCACTCATCAATCCGCATAGAGACCCTCGAGACCCGCAAAAATTCGAATCCCCGTTGGATACACCTGAATGGACTCCGGAGCAAAATGCCGCTTTCAACGTAGCCGAAGACAAGCTGGATTATCTTGCTCATGCTGAGTGCGAGTTGGTATTCGAGTGCTAGAGTTTAGCGGTATCGAAAAGGAAATCGCTTCATGGAAAAACGAACGATTTTAACACCTGCACGGAATATAGCGATTATTCGCGAGAAGACGGAGGGGTTGAACATCGCGATCATAATCCAGGTCGCCAAGGAAAAATATCCGGAGGATCGACCACGAATTATCACCGACAACGCCCGCCAGTTTATCGCTAAAAACTTCAAGGAGTTTGTTTGCATGAGTGGAATAACCCACTTTCGAACCAGCACGTACCACACTTCCCGCTGAACCAAAACACATTTCCTCGACTTGGAAAGTCGATATAAACTTTGCGTGAAGAATGGCAATTCGCAAAGTAGCATCTACGATTAAATGATTTCTTTCCTCAGGATCTGGTAATGCTTAGAATAACTGGCCCTCAAACACTGGACAAAGTGGAGACCGAACTTGAGCGTCTCTCAGCGAGCCTGGAACGTGAAATCCAAATCCCTGTGCATCCTCAAAAATGGTGGCTAGGTGGTGAACTAGCTCTCGTTCAACTAGCAGCGACATGGGTAAGGCTCCAACCTGAAGCGACGCTTGTCACTCACATAGCTCCGAATGAAGATCCGGAGCGACAATTGAAGACGCTTTCTAGGAGATTATTCGGCTTCACTACTCTTATGCTTGTTGATGATATTGTCGATCGTGATCGAACCGAAGACAGGAATCTAAAGAGCATTGCATATGCTCAATGCCAAATTGTCGCACGTCGTATGCATGGCCCTGTGTCAAATTTCGCAATGGGTGCAAAAGTCTTTCTCGTGTGTGTCGATCATAGTACCCTTTGGGCAATTCCTTGGCTGTATAATAAAGAATTGATCGTTGCAGATCGCGGGACATTTATGTCACTTGTCAAGCAATTGGTAGAGAAGATCAGCCTTCGGGGAACTAAGCAGCCTATTACCTCTGAACTGCTACCGAAGTTAAGCGCGATACTCCATGAACTATTCAAGAACACCGACGAATGGGGGAAAACCCACATAGATCGGCGTCCGTTTCGAAGATCAGTACGTGGCCTGACGGTCGAAAGACATAGATGGAAGAGAGAGGATCTGCCGCTTCCAGAAAACTACCCCGCATTTAAACAATTCTTCGATAAATGCCCAGAATCCGACGAGCATTATAGATTCCTTGAGTTCTCGGTTTTTGATACCGGCGTCGGACTTGCAAAGCAATGGCTAAAGCTTGACGGACTAGGCTCAATTAGCCTCGAAAGTGAATTGAATGCTTGCGAGGAATGTTTACGAAAAAATCGTACGTCTTCTCATAGCCGGAACAAAGGGCTTGGCCTAGCTGAAGTCATGTCTACGTTGAATGAGCTTGGTGCTTTTCTACGAATTCGTACCGGACGGCTTTCATTGTATAGGGACTTTCGGACTCAACCTATGAAAACATCAGAGGATGCAAGCCTCTACGACTTAAAGTCTTCTTCACTAATGCCCACAGAACATGCAGAAGCTTCCGGTGTTGCATATCAGATCCTTATACCTCTAACAGAAAACAGCTGAACAAAAACATGTACGGCTATTTCTACTTTGATATTCATCCAAAGCAATCAAATCAGAAAGTACTAGCGATCTTTTGTGCAACACCTCGTCCAGCAGTAGACGAGATCATCGCAGTGCTTCAAGGTTACTGTCGTTCAAACGCGGCTCCAGACCAAATCTTGTTAATTGGGCTGGAATCAGAGTTGCAACTAATACATGACTTGGGTGGAAACCAGAGGCTGCTTGAACAAGTACCCGTTACAAACCGGAATGCTGAACCTCCAAATATCCGATTGATGATCATTCCGAGAACTGGACTTCCAGTTCAAGAGGTTGTTGCGCCGATCGCGTGGGAAGATGTTCAATATGCAGCCCTAAAGAAAATCTTCCTTTCACGCCAGACAGTAATCACAGCCCCTGGAACCCATCACTTTGAAAAACCTTCGAGTAAACATTGCGATCGGTTTATAAGAACGGCAAATGCGTTAGTAGATGGAGCAGAGGTGTTTTTCATTGCTACCTGCTGCTTGCCATTTGTACCTCTCGATCCTAAGCACTTCTATGTTGATACGGGAGGGATCAGTGTGCTTGCTTACGCAATCAATTCGGTGTGCCGAAGATTTTCCCCCAACTATTATGCTGCCACGATAAACACATTTGAGTCCTACAATGGACTCTCTGCTTTTGATTTTCGTGAAGTTGAATCTTCTGTGATTATTCTGTCAGCGTCAACATCAAGTGCATTAGAAGCGAAAGTGCTCGAAGTTCACCCTCGTGTTCAGCCAAACCAAATCGTGACGGTCTTCGGGAAAAGCGGTCAATCTGGTTCTAACTTGCTATTTGATACATCTCGCGATAGTGATTGCGTTGAGGTGCTAGGAGATTGCAGATCTTACGACTCAAATGAATGCCCTCTTTGCAGGGAGGGTTCCATTGCCATCCCAATGATGGGCGATCAGTTTATCCCCGTGCGAGCAAATTCTGAGCGAGTTGCTCTAACAAATTCTAGTGGGCCAAGATGGCTTGCGCGTAGTATTGAGTTGCTTTGCGGTAATGAAGTTGTTCGGGCGTTTTTTCGTGAATCGACAACTCTTCAAGCAACGAAAAACATCTACTTCGACTTGACCCAGGTACTGTCTTCTCCTCCAGGGAAGAAAACTCGATTGGAAACACGTTTGGAGAGGCAACTAAATCAAGCAGTTCCATCTTCGACAGCAAGGATCATTCACTTAGACGATGATGCTTCTCAAGCACTTGCTGAGCGAATTCGTGGCCACCTTTTATTTACATCCCCATCCCATAACAACATAGAAATAGTATCAGCAAAGAATATTGATGATGCCAAGCCCTTAGCCTCAGGGGTTACAGTCGTTGCAGCTGCTGCAATAGCTAGTGGCAGTTCTTTGCTGTCAGTTTCCCGGTGTCTACGCGCGTTACAAACAAATGGTGCGGTAACCTACATTTCCTTGCTTGGAAGAATGTCAACGCAAAGTGCATTTGAAAAAATTGAGTCTGATCTTCGTATGGGGGAGATTGCAAAAGATTATGCTTTCCATGTTGTTGAATCAATTACAGTGCCCCTAGGTGGCCTGAAAGAGCAAACTTCTTGGGACGATGAAATAGCACTTATCAACGGGATAATGCCAGAATTACCTAATAGCCAAAGACAATTGTTTGAAAATCGTTTAGGGGTCTTGCTCGATGCTCAATCAGAGAACAAAAAAGGACTAATTAATGATCTCTTTTGGAGTGCGCCTTTCAGTAATACGCGTCTGAGGTTAACCCAAGGTTTCGTTTATCTTCCGAGAGAAATGGACGCCTCTGCAATTAGTCAGGCTGATGTTTTTTTTGTTATCAGTAGTATATTGCATCATCAAAGACAAGGAGCAGGAAACAGAAGTGATCTGAGGCAGACCGAATATACCAGACGGACTATCTGTCCATCGATGTTTGACCGATTCAATGATGGTGTAATCCAATCGAGCTTGCTCCGAGCTGCAAATAGACCCGAGCTGAATTACTCACTCGATTTTCAAGCCAGTGTGCAAATGCTTAACATTATCAGGGAGTCGATTACAGCTAAACAACGAAATAAGGGTGAGGCACTTCGCGAATTTGCCCTGGCTTTAGCTTTGAAACGATTAGTACTTACCGATTCTGATCGTAGGGAAGCTAAAGAAATATTGATTAATCATAGAGATGAGGTTGTATCACGATTCGCCGAAAAGATCTAGATTCCTGAACAGCATCTGGATCCATCCAGTCATCACGTTGAGAGCATCAGTTGGTTCCACTCGCATGCTTTCTGCCTCTCCCTGTCTTCGTTGCCCGAGAAAAAGGACGCTGGACGTGTCTATCGACTGCCGACTGAGGCTCTATGGGAATGCGCATCCCGGGCGTTAGAGCACACCGGCCTGATCGGCTTTTTCTCAGCGCAGGGCCCGCTTGCGGGTAGATTCAAGGTGCGCCCTCGTTTCTATCCCAACTCTCAAGGAGATCCTGCTGAGGTCTCGCTTAGCGTCCTCGAAAACCGCCCAGATTTGGGCCGAACGGATCGCCCATTGCGAACGATCCATTGCTCCCGTCGCGCAAACGTACCCAGGGCGGCGCTACGCTCTGCCCTGGGCTATCTCATTTTGCCCCTCTGGGGCGGACGGATCGGGAGCAGGCCAGAGGCCAGAGGCCAGAGGCCAGAGGCGGGAGGCGAGAGGGAACAACAAACAGCCGGAAAACTTTGGTGCGATCCTCAGCAGGTATCCAAGGATCACGATGCATGTCGCTTAGCGTCGCAAGATTTCAGGGGTGACCCAAAACGCATAGCACCGAGGCCTTACGACCTTGGCAGAAGGTGTGACGGCCTTCCAGGCCTGAAAACCATTTCATGAAGGGGCTCTCTTTTGCAAAACGCGGGGACTGTCCCCGGGTATTTCTTATTGACTAATTTTTCGATCAGCAATGTTTCCAATCGTGCGAGTCCCTCACTACCCATCAAACGACAACTTCAACTGCTTCGTCGTGTCGGCATCGAACCGAAACTCTTCTCCGAGCAGGGAGAGCAGTTGGTCGGCTGTCAAAGAATGCAAATCGTAGGTCTTCTCCAATTGCCGGATCCGGATCGGTAAACGATGGGCTAAGTTCCCTGCGGTGACCTTGGAAAAATTTGTTACTCCAGGCCGAGATCGGCCTCGTTTTTCGTCCCAGTATAGCCTGTCAAGTACCTCAAAGAAGCATGGAATCCGCGTCATATACAGACGCTTGATCACATCCTCAGAGAACTTGTCCAACGAAGAGATACTCGTACTGAGCAACAATCGATTGTGCGTCGGGGCGATGTCCAACGTGCGATATGACACAAACAGCAAGTGCCGATAGAAATGCCTTATGCTCTTGGCTTCATACACATACGTGTAGTCGTTGCGAACCTTGCGAACCCCAGAATGCTTCGGGCAAACAATTTCGAAGAAATACAGGCTTAGCCATGTCCACAACCCCGCATCCTCCAACAACTGTTGCTTGGGGATGCCGTGAAAAATACGGTGGAAATAGACTGCCGCATCCCCCTTGGTCTTAAACGCCCGTGGCTCGACCTCCACCTGCGGCGCTACCAATTCAGTCAACATCGGATCGGTGAGCATCTCCAGTGGAATGTCTCGACTCGGAGCCGTTCGGCACTCGGCCAACTCGCGGCGAAACGCTTCGATCCCATCGGGGTTGAAACGCCTTAATTGCGTCTTACTCATCGGATCCACTTGCCCCCTTGATCGCCCTGGCAAATCTGTCCTTCAAACCATGCATCTGACAAAAGCCGTCGACGACTTGTTCGATCCACTCCTCAGCGTCCTCTTCCTCATGAGCACCCGGCGGATTTTCCTTCGAGGGATGAAGGTTTCGCCCGAACTTAAGCCACAACGTTTGCCATCGCTCGTCGTCCTCGTCTATGTCGACGTTCTCTTCGATCGCCTTGTACAAGACCCTGCGTATCACCTCGGGATAAACCAGCGAATAAATCATCGGATCCGATCGCATCTGTTCGGAGAGCCCAGGTACGTCCTGATTGACCAGCAAAAACACATCCTGCTCACGAAATTCCAATTGCCAGAGCCGTTGCCCTAACGATTTGGCTTCAACGGGCAAAATCCCCCGCCGGCCAACTTCGGTCTGCTTACCAGTCTGGGTCGGCCTGAGGTTGTCGGCAACACCCAAGAGTCGACCTATCTTCTCGGATCGATCGATCACCTTGAGCGAAAAGAATACATTCTTGCCGGTGATCCCATCGAGTGGGCTGTCCTGAGGCACACTTAATCGATTGACTGTGCCACAATCGATCCGCTTGACGTTGGGTGAACCGGCACACATCGCCTCCATGACGACGATCGCATCCCCAGGCCATCCGTTCTCGGGCAAGTTGATACTGGCTGAAAATCGGCGTGGATCGCCATCTCGGACTGCGATCGAAATACTTGTTGAAGGGATCCTCTTTCGTCCAAGTGAGTTGATTCGCTTGATCATTTCTAATCCTGGCCTTCCTCGGTTGATTCATCTTCGTCAGTATCTTGGCTGTCGGATTCATCGATCCTGACGAACAGATCGCGATGGACGTCGAAACCGATAGCGGTCAACTGAAAATCCTCGTCGATAACTTCGACTTCCAAAATATTCCCAGTGAGTGCTTTTGCCATGACACCCGTTCCCTTAAATTCAATCGGGCAGTCTTTGGCTTTGAAGTCGAAGTCGAATTTGCACCATGCTTTGAGCGGATTGCCGCTGGGAACGTCGTAGGCGATCGAGACACGCAGGAAGCTTCCTACTTGTGTCGGTGGATTGCCTGAATCAGCGATCGTAAAGCCGCCTTCGCGTCCTGACAAGCGATACCATTTCGGAGTCGGAGCAGGTGGTGTCAACTTGGGTTTGATTGGTTCTCCGGGTTTCTTGGGCCGCCGATTCAATTGCGGTGAGTCGGTCTGATCGATGGAAAAGAAATCACTAAGTAGTTCAAAATCTGGCTGAGTCGACTTTGGCGTAAGTACTTCGACGAGAGCATCGAGAATATTGCTAAAGAACGTAACTCTGCCTTTCCAGGTTTTCCAAGTCTGATTGGGTCGTTCATCGTTGGAAGTATCCCAAGTTGTATGCGCGGGGCCTTCGGTGTCCCCGAGCAACGAGGCCAAGTCGCCCGGTTCGACGATAACTAATCCCTGCACACCGTGCAGGCTCCTTTTGGTATTGAGTTTGGTGATTGTCATGCCTTCGCGCACGTAGTAGCTTTCGTGGCGCTGCGAGTCTTCGGTTCGCTGCACGAAAGCGGTCAATTCACCGATTGCGGGGTTGCCTTTCTTTCGGGGCAAATAAGCTCGGACTTTCACGGCAACGATTTCGCCTGCAGCGTATTTTTTCCTCAAGAAAACAAGCGTTTCAGGAGAAAAGCTCGAGTCGTCAAGCGTCGGGACTTTGGTCTCTCCGAGGATAAGCGTTTCCTGAGCCGAAGAGATTTCCTTGAGACAACCTCGGGTGAACTCGATCGGAGGTGCTGCGGAGAGCTTGACGCTTACTTTGCCGTTCCAAGTTAGTTTCCTGCAGACCGACTCGATCGAATTGCTATCGACACGATAATCGTCGCGGTTGCCAAGTTTCGATGGGCCGGATACCTCAACGATCAGACGACCTTGGATGATCGGCACAAAGAAATTGACTACGGCCAAACGCAGAATACTTTCGGCCTTGAGCTCCTCGGCAACATAGGGGATCACCACCGAGAGGCCCGGCTCTGATTTTCGAGAGAGTTTCCATTCGGAGCGAAAGCGTTCGAGTTCGTCAGTGGACTCGATTGGGAGCGGAGTTCCGGTGTTATTGCAACCCGAACACCAGAAGCCTTCTGGGGCGTGCTCATGGGCCTGATAGTTATGGATTTTGAGGACCGCTTGGCCCATGAGAAGTTCTTTGCCATCGGATTTGCGTACAGTTAAACCGAACATACAACCGACGCGGCTAGCGGCACGGTAGACCGTTTTACCCAGGCCCCATCGACCCAGATCGACACCTGTTTTTCCACTGCGACCGATGTTGCGCCAGAACCAGTAGAAATCCTGCTTGTCCGTCGAGCCTTTGGTTGGATCTTTGACAAGGTAAGGGTCCCCGGACAGACCGGTGGTTCCAAAATCTTCACAGACCATGAACCCGTTGATGAGATTGGGAACACCAGTGAGATTGAATTCGATTTGTCGAAATTCGAGTGCAGGTTCGAGGCGGGAAAAGTAGGTGGACAGTCGATGGTTTGCTGGCAGGTCGCTGTTTGGGTAAAGAGCGAATCGGATTCGAACAGGTTCGGATCCGTGTTTGGCGTCGAGCGAGTTTTGGATCGTTTCGCGGACCAGTGCGTCGGTGCCTGAGTACTCACCTTCGCCCGACTGTTCTGTTTTAAACAGTTCCGTTTCGTTGGGATCGCGTCGGACGGCGTCTGCGTGGACTTTGGAGAAGACCCAGGTAGTCATTGGTGGTAGGCGTCGGGGGTGTTTCGGTGGTGTGAATACCAGCTCGGTATTTTAAGAGATTCCGTTTGGGGTTTGGGGGGTGATACAGGGAAATTTTCACAAAACCCGAGAGGGGGGAAGAGCAGGCTTCAGGCTTCAGGCTTCAGACGTCAGGGAACAGCCCGTGAGCCAGGCTTCAGGCTTCAGGGGAACAGCCAAACAGCCAAGCGATTGAGGACAATCGCTTTACAATGGGATCAGCCAAGATGTTAGCCGATCTGGCGCAAGCGTCGGGCAGTGATTGTACACGGCACAGAACCGAGCGAGGAGATCGGCGGAATCAAACCAAGTCCAAAATCGGAGGTGGTTTATTTAAATGCGCCCCAGACGAATATTCGCGGGGGGCTAATCGGCTACCCGACGCTTGCGCCAGATCGGCTAACAACAGGGGAGCAGGCATCAGGCTGCAGGGGCACAGCCAAACAGCCGAACGATTGAGGACAATCGTTCAACAATCAGCAGCCAAGCGATTAAGGACTCAGTTTTAAGCAGAATATCCGATAGCTTATCCAATGAAAGCGTTGGTTAAGTCCTGCGAAAATTCTGATGCGTCGCAATGTCGCTTGGATCGGTCGCTATGAAGTGCACGTTGGCAAATCG